>Ga0102832_1000069_pt1 | contig 301186 bp, 275 predicted proteins | sample EBPBio282013_DNA_FD_88942 | JGI IMG/M metagenome (GOLD analysis project Ga0102832, IMG submission 88942) | Wastewater treatment Type I Accumulibacter community from EBPR Bioreactor in Madison, WI, USA - Reactor 2_5/28/2013_ DNA (Illumina Assembly) | ecosystem: Engineered > Bioreactor > EBPR >... | reverse complement strand
CCGCTGCCGCCGGGGGCCGAGGCGGTGCTGGCGACGACGGGGGCGCTGGCGGCTGAGGGCGCGGGCGCCAGCGGGGGCGCCTCCAGTGGGGGCTCGGCTGCGGGTGATCGGCGGCTGCAGCTGCGCTGGGGCCGCTCGATTGGCCGCGATCAGGAGGTCAGTGCGCCTGTGGCCATGGTGGTGGATGAGGCCGAGCCGCAGCCGGCTGCCCGCAGCCCGGCGCGCCGGGTGCGCTTTGAGGTGGCCCAGGATGCGGGGCAGGCGCTGGCCTGTGAGGCGGAGCTGGTGGCCAATCGGCTGCTGGTGCGGGTCAGTCAGGCCGGCTCGCCTGCCCTGGCTCCCGCCTTGCGCAAGCGCGTCATTGATGCGGCGCTGACCGCTGTGGAGAAGACCTTCGCCACGTCTCGTCAGGCCATTGCGGTGACGATGTTGGCGTTGGTGAGGTAGGGTTTGACCGATCTGACGCAGGGCTGATTCAAGAGCGATCCAGCTCGCTGCGCTTGTCCTTGACCTCGCTCCAGGCATCTGCATCGGGCAGGGCCAGCTTGGTGCGGGTGATGGGCTTCCAGCGCGCCGCCAGTTCGGCATTCAAGGGGATGAAGTCCTGCTGGTCACCCGGCACGTCTTCTTCGGCATAGATGGCCGACACCGGACACTCGGGTACGCAGACGGCGCAGTCGATGCACTCGTCGGGATCGATGGCCAGGAAGTTGGCGCCCTCACGGAACGCGTCCACCGGGCACACGTCCACACAGTCGGTGTACTTGCAGCGGATGCAGGCTTCAGTGACGACAAAGGTCATGGGGCGCTCCGGGCGATCGGCAGAAGAGTCAAACCGAATGCATGTTATCTCGACATGACCTTAAAGAGGTAAAATGTATGCGCATTAAGGGGCATGCATGCGGCTGGCCGACTACACCGACTACACCTTGCGCGTGCTGATGTATTGCGCGGCCCACCGCGAGCGGCGAGTGACCATCAACGAGCTGGCCGAGCAGCATCAGGTGTCGCGCAACCACCTGACCAAGATCGTCACCGATCTGGCCGGTCAGGGCGTGCTGGTCACCACGCGAGGGCGCGGCGGCGGGCTGCGGCTGCGTCAGGATCCGGCGCGCATCCGCATCGGCGACGTGGTGCGCGCGGCGGAAACGGATTTCCGGCTGGTGGAATGCTTCGACCCCACCACCAACGCCTGCACGCTCAGCCCCTCCTGCCGCCTCAAGCGCGTGCTCGACTCCGCCCTGAGCGCCTACTTCAAGGAACTGGATGGCCGCACGCTGGCCGATCTGGTGCCCGCCGCCGCGCAGCCGGTGGCGTTGCCGCGCAGCCGACGTGGGGTGGCCCGTGGCTGACGCCACCAGCCTGCCAGGCCACCGGGCGCCGGCCGTGGGCTTCGAGGTGCCGCTGGAGATGCTGGCGGCCTGCCATGGCCGCATGACTGCCCAGCTCGCCACGTTGCGCCGCCTGGACGCCCACCTGGCGCAGCATGGCGCCGACCCCGCGGCCCAGGAGGCTGCCATCGCCGTGATGCGCTACTTCGACCTCGCCGCCCCGCATCACCATGCGGACGAAGAGCAAGACCTGTTTCCGGCGTTGATCGAATCCATGGCCGGCTCGGACGCGGTCTGCCTGCGCGAGTTGACGGCGGCGCTGGCCGCCGACCACCGGGCGCTTGAAGCGGCCTGGCAGCGGCTGCGCCGCGGCCTGCAACCGCTGGCGGCCGGTGACGCATCGGCCTGGCACACGGGCGACGCCGCCGATTTCATCGACTGCCACGAGCGCCACATCGCCCGCGAAGACGCCGAGTTGCTGCCCATGGCGCAGCGGCTGCTCGGCGACGCCGAACTGGATCGCATCGGGCGCGCCATGCGCGCGCGGCGCGACACCGCACGCTGACGACATGGCCAAGAAATTCCCCATCAACCCCGCCCACCCCGAGCGCATCTGCTGGGGCTGCGACCGCTATTGCCCCGCCGACGCGTTGCTGTGCGGCAATGGCACCGTGGCCACCCTGCATCCGGCCGAGCTGTTTGGCGAGGACTGGCTGACGTGGGGGCTGGATGCACGCGCTGAAGACGCGCAAGACCCCGCCACATCACCCCCCACGCCGCCTGCACCCCCTGCGCCGCCTACCGACGACACCTGAACCGTCAGCGTGTGTTGCGTGGCTGCCGGTTGAGGGGCTCGCCGTCAGGGCCTATGGCCGTGCTGGCCGCAGTCAGTTTGGCCACACGCAGGCGATCCCGCTCATCGAGCAGCCGCAAGGCCTCGCGCACCACCTCGCTGGGTGATTCATACAGTCCGGACGCCACCTTGCTGGTCACCATGGTGTTCAGGTAGTCGGTCAGATTGACAGTCATTTCCATGCTGGATACCCCCTTTTTTAGATCGTAAGTTCATCGTAGCCGCCGCGCGCCGTAGAGGCCTTGTCCAAGGACAAGGATCCGGCCCATACAGGGCCAAAGGCCACATGCAGCCTCTAAGCGGTGGCCGCACCCAGCCAGCCGGCCACACCCATGGCCAGCCACACCCCCACCAGCCAGCCCAGCACCAGCCGCCGCCACAGCGGCGGCGCCTGGGCCAGGCCCATGAAGACCAGCGCCACCAGCGCACCCTTGGCAATGGAGAGTGCGGCCACCACCCAGGCCGCCCAAGCCGGTTTGGGCGACGGCAAGCCGCCTGCGAGCAGTGCGCCCAGTGCCGTGGCGGCCAGCAGCGCCAGCGCCACGGCATTGATGCGGCGCGGGCTCATCGCCACAGGTAGACCAGGGCAAACAGCACCAGCCACAGCAAATCCACCAGATGCCACAACAGCGCGCCGGTTTCCAGTGCGTGCAGGCTCACCCGCCGCCCCAGCACGGCGAGGATGCCCAGCACCACGGTGGCTGCCAGCACGTGCAAGAAATGGAACCCCGTCAGCCCCACATAGAGCGCGTCGAAGGCACTGGCCTCCACGTCCAGATGCGGCGCTTGCCGCGCGTACTCGCCGCCTTTGAGCGCCATGAAGCCCAGCCCCGCTGCGACGGCGCCCATCAACCAGCGCCGTGCCTGCTGCGGCCCTGCGGCCACCCCGCGCGCGCAGGCCCAACTGCCCGCAATCAACAGCGCCGTGTTGACCGCCCCGGCACCCGCGTCCAGCCGCGCCTGCCCGGCCGCAAACAGCACCGGCTGCGCCCCCCGCATGGCCGCAAACGCCACGAAGCCCAGCCCGAAGGTGGCCAGCTCCAGCAGCACCACCAGCCACAACGCCAAATCGCCCGACAGCCGCTCCTCACTCACCAACGCCACCCACCCAACCAAGCTGTCGGCGTGGATCCGGCTTCGCCGGTCCACTGCCGAAGCCCCCTTGGGGGGCAGCGACCGGGAGGGAGCGTGGGGGCACCATCAACCGACCGGGAGGGAGCGTGGGGGCACTATCAACATCACCATCAATGTGAGGTGCCCTCGCTGCGCGAGATCTTGTTCCAGACGTTGTACTTGCCCACCGGCTTGCTCATGGGCAGGCGCTTGACCTCTTTGAAGGTGGCGGCGTCGTAGACGATGAGCGCGCCGTCCAGCTCCCACAGGCTGGCCAGCGCGTACTTGCCATCCTGGGTGAACTCGATGTGGGCCAGCGTCTTGCCGGGCTCGCGCACGCTGGCCACGGGCTTGAGCGTCGCCTTGTCGATGATGGTCAGCGTGTCCTTGGCGGTGGGACTCATCATGGAGTCCGTCCAGGCGTAGCGGCTCTTCTCGTGGCTGCGCATGAAAAAGCCCGGCCCCGGCGTGGGGATGGTGGCCACGGGCTTCCAGTCCTGCATGTCGATGACGTCGATGCCGCTGCCCTTGAGGTTGGGGCTGGCCAACACCCGGCGACCCTGCCAGTCGAAGGTGATGCCCGAGCCCAGATGCGGCATGCCGGCCAGTGGCAGGTCGGCCACCTTGCGACGCGCGTCCAGGTTGATGACTTGCGCACTGGCGATCTCCTGCCCGGCCCGCGGGCGGGTGGAGCCCAGCACGTGGCGGTAGGGCTGGTCAAAGAAAAAGTCGTCCAGCGGCGCATCCAGCGGCGTGCGGCGCACACCCAGGTAGCCGGGCTTGGCGATGCCCTCGCCCATCTTGTAGTCGTGCACCAGACCGTCGTAGATGGGCTCGGCCTTGGGATCGTACGCAATCTCCCACAACTCCGGAATGTCTTTGAGCGCCACGATGAAGCTGCGCCGCGGCGCGGCGTCGTAGACGGCCGACACGCGCGAGGTCTGCTTGCCGTCCAGCGTGGCGGCCGGGTAGATGCGCGTCAGGTTGAGGTCGGCATCGAACAGCACCACGTCACCGGGCAGGTAGTTGGCCGCCATCACCCACTGGCCGTCGCTGCTGACGGCCACGTTGCGCATGTTCAGCCCGGCGCGCACCTCGGCCACGGTCTTCAGGTGCCAGAGGTCGAACTTGCTGACCCAGCCGTCGCGCGAGCCGAAGTACACGTAGCGCCCCTCGGGGCTGAACTTGGGGCCGCCGTGCAGCGCGTAGCGGCTGGCAAAGCGATGCATCACCGTGAAGCGGTCGCCATCGACCACGCTGACGTGGTGGTCGCCGCCTTCCACCACGATGAAGACGTTCATCGGGTCGGCCGACCATTGCGGCTTGGGCGCGAGCCGCTCGGCCCCCGCCAGCGCCACGCGCGAGGCGCGGATGTCGGCCTCGCCCCATTGCGGCGCGGGCAGCACCGGCGTGCGCAGCCAGGCCGCCACGGCGGCCACCTCGGCCTCATTCAGGGTCTGGCCAAAGCCCGGCATCTGCGTGGCCGCGCGGCCGTCCTTGATGACAGCCAGCGCCTCGGCCGGGCGCAGCCGCTCCAGACTCTCGGGCAACAGCGCCGGGCCCATGCCACCGGTGCGGGTGGCGCCGTGGCAGGCGGCGCAGTGCTGCTGGTAGAGCTTGGCGGCGTCCACCGGCTGCGCCTTGGCGATGTCCACACCCATGGCCATCACACCCAGCGCCAGCACCAGCTTGGCCAGCATCGCAAACCGCTCACGCATGGGCCCACTCCTGCAGCCACCTATCGGCTCTTGTGCGTCTCATGGCCGCCACTCTAGGTGCAAGGCCTGAGCGCAGCCTTGATTTCGTTCAGGTCTGGGCGCGCGAGGCATGCCCAGGGCCGCCCACGCGCCTAGCCCGCCATCACCGACTCGCCCTCTCCCTGGAGCCGGCTGGCAAGCCCGGCCGGGTGCGCACGGATCTCTTCATCGGTCAGATAACACCCCGGGTCTTCCGCCCACGGGTTGCCGGTGGTCTGCTGGGCGCGCACCCGGGTGTTGCCGCCGCAGATCATCAGATGGGCGCAGGTGGCACAGCGGCCTTCCACCGGGCGCGGCTGGCGCTTGAGGCCGGCCATCACCGGGTCGGTGAGGTCGGGCCAGATGGCCGAGAACGGTCGCTCGCGCACGTTGCCCAGGTTGTGGTGCCACCACATGGTGTCGGGGTGGACACGGCCTTCGTTGTCGATGTTGGCCACGTTGATGCCGCTGCTGTTGCCGCCCCAGGCCACCAGCCGGCGCCGCAGCGCGGTGGTGTCGAGGTGGGGCAGGTACTGCGCCACCCATTGCAGCAGGTAGGGGCCGTCGGCGTCGTTGTTGCCGCTGACGTATTCCTCGTCGTAGCCTTGCTGCACCGCCTCCCAGGCGCGGGCAAAGAGCTGGTCCATGGCCTCGCGCGTGGCCCGGTGGTGGGCGTCTTTGGCGCGGTGGATGTTGCCGCGACCGGCGTAGTTGAGGTGCGAGAAGTAGAACTTCTGCGCCCCTTCGGCGCGCATCAGGTCCAGCAGCGGCCCGAGGTCGTGGGCATTGAGCGCCGTCATGGTGTAGCGCAGGCCCACCTTGACCTTCTGCGCATGCAGGTGGCGCACGGCGGCCAGGCTGGCGTCAAAGGCGCCATCGAGGCGGCGGAATTTGTCGTGTGTCTCACGCAGGCCGTCAAGGCTGATGCCCACGTAGTCAAAACCCACGTCGGCGATGCGTGCGGCCACGCCGGCGTCGATCAGCGTGCCGTTGGTGGACAGGCCCGTATAGAAGCCCATGGCTTTGCTGCGCCGGGCGATGGCCTCCCAATCGGGGTGCAGCAGGGGCTCGCCGCCCGAGAGGATGAGCACCGGCACGCCAAACCCCTTGAGGTCATCCATCACGGCGTAGATCTCTGCGGTACTCAGTTCACCGGGGTAGTTGTGGTCGGCCGACAACGCATAGCAGTGCTTGCAGGTGAGGTTGCAGCGGCGGATCAGGTTCCAGATGACGACGGGCCCGGTGGGGCGCGCCGGCGGGGGCATGCTGGGGCGCGGCTGGCGCTGGGCCAGGCCGCGCAGGTAATGGGTGATGCGAAACATGGCTGCCCTTGTCTAGTCCACCAGGCGCAGCCCGGTTTTCTTGAGGATGGCTGTGGAGAACAAGATGTCGTGGGCGCTGCAGGCATCGCCCAGCAGCGCGGCAATGGCTTTGGCCTCTTCGCGCACCTGTTCGCGGCTGGTGCCGTGCAGCATGGCAAACAGGTTGTAGCGCCAGACGGGCAGGCGCCGCGGCCGGCGGTAGCAGTGGCTGACCCCGGGCAGGCGGCCGATCTGCGCGCCCAGCTCGTCCACGCGGGCATCGTCCACGTCCCAGACGCTCATGCCGTTGGCCACAAAGCCCAGTTTGTAGTGGTTGGGCACGGCGCCGATGCGGCGCACCAGGCCCTCGTCCAGCATCTGCGCCAGCCGCTCGCGCACGGCCTCGCCCGAGACGCCCAGCTGAGCCCCCACGGCCTCGTAAGGGCGTGGCACCAGCGGCAGGCCGCCCTGGGTGGCGGCAATCAGCGCGCGGTCGAACTCAGTCAGCATGGATGGCCTCCAGCGGCAATTTCAGTTCGACAAAATACTCTTTTTCCTTGGGAAAGGCATAAACCGTCAAGCCCGTGTCGGCTTCTATGCGCGCCAGCACGGCGTCGGCCTGGGCATGGGTTTCGGCGGCCAGCACAAACCACATGTTGAGCGCATGCTCGCGGCGGTAGTTGTGGGCCACTTCGGGCCAGGCGCCCACCTGGGCCGCCACGGCGTCGAAGCGCGCCTCGGGCACGGTCATGGCGGCCAGCAGGAAGCGCCCCCCGGCGCGCTCGATCTGGAACAGCGGGCCAAAGCGCGTCAGCACGCCCTGGGCCAGCCAGGCCCGCAGCTTCTCCAGCAACTGCTCCTCGGTCAGGCCATGGGCGGCGGCCACTTCGGCATAAGGCCGATCGCCGAGTGGAAAGCCACCGTGCAACGCCGCGATCAGGCGACGGTCTTCAAGGCTGGGCATGGGCCTTCTCCTCCAGCGGCCGAAAGCGCCGCGCGCCGGTCTGCTTGAACCGCTGGCGCGAGAACAGCCGCGCCTGCGGCAGCGCGGCCAGGCCGCAGGCGGCAATGGCCGCATCCATCACAGCCGCCACCGCCGCGCGGTCGCGGCCGTGGCTCATGGCGTAGAGGTTGTAGCGCCAGCCGGGCGCGCGCTGGCGGCGGTAGGCCAGCGTGATGCCGGGCTGGGCGGCCAGGCGCTCGCCCAGCCCGTCTACATCGGTGTCGGCCACATCGAACACGCTCATGGCGTTGGCCGCAATGCCCAGTTCGTGGTGGCGCACGATGACGCCAAAGCGCCGCAACGTGCCCGCCTGCAGCCACCGCGCCAGGCAGGCCAGCACCTGGTCCGGGCTGCGCCCGCACTGCGCGGCCCAGGCGGCGTAAGGCTCAGGCACCAGCGGCAGGCCGGCCTCGACGCAGGCGGCCAGCGGTCGGTCGGCCTCGGTCACGGGCTCGCCAGGCGCGCGCTGGCGCGCCGCCGTGCGATGCAGGCCGTGCAGGTCGAACCCCAGGTCGATGTGATAGGGGCGCACCATGCGCAGCGCCAGTGCCGGCAGGCCGGTGCGTGCCTCCAGGTCGGCCAGTGCCGCATCCACCGCCGCCGCGCTGGCGCCGGTGAGCACGAACCACAGGTTGTGGCGGTGCTCGCGCTCATAGTTGTGGTTGACGCCGGGGTGGGCCGAAACGATGGCCGCCACGCGCGCCAGATCGGCCGGCGGCACGGCCATGGCGGCCAGCATGGCGTCGCCTCCGGCGCGCCCGGCAAACACCCCGCCGATGCGGCTGATGCGGCCGGCGCCAAAGTGCTCGGCATAGGTGGCCATCACGGCGTCGGCGCTGCGGCCCGTGGCGGCGGCAATGGCCTCGAACGGCCGCGCCACCAGGGGGAAGTCGTGCTGCCAGTTGTTGAGCAAGGCATCCATCAGAACCCCGTCCTGTGGGCGCGGCTGGTAAAGAAAATGCCGCTGGGTGCATCCACCGGCAAATCGGCCAGCGTGGCAAAGCGCTGGGTGTCCACCACCCGCACGCGGTTGTCGTCGCGGGCGCTGATCCAGACCGCCTCGCCGCGCGGCGTGAACTCCATGTGCAGCACGGCCTTGCCGGGCGAAAGCGTCTGCACCACCTGCCGGCTGGGGGTGTCGATGACCTGCACGCGGTTGTAGTCGGGCACGGCGAAGTTGACCCAGACCTGGCGCCCGTCCGGCCGCGCGATGACGAACACCGGCTGGCCGGCCACGGCAATGCGGCCCACTTCCTCCCAGCTCGCGGTGTCCACCACCAGCACCTCGTGGCGGCCTATGGCCGGCAGATAGGCGTGGCGACCGGCCACGGCCCAGCCGCGCAGGTGCGGCATCTTGTAGACCGGCAGCGGCGCCTCGCCCCGGCCGTAACCGGCCAGGATGCGCCGCGCCTGCGGCCGCTCGGCCCAGGTGTCGACCAGCGCCAGGCCGTCCTCGCCAAACAGGCCGGCGATGTAGTGGCGGCCGTCGGGCGTGACCAGGCCGTCGTAGGGCTGGCGGCCTATGCCTTCCAGCGTGGTGACCTGCGGCCGGCCGGGATCGGACAGGTCGGCGATGCAGATGGCGTCGCGGTCGAACAGGCTGTAGGCAAAGCGCCGGCCAGGCAAGTCCACCAGGCCCACCACGCGCGAGGCGGCGGGCAGGTCGGCCACCAGCGCCAGCGTGCGGGCGTCGAACACCTTGACGCCGCCGGGCGTGTAGTTCTGCGCCGCCACCAGCGTGCCGTCGGCGCTGATGGCGCCGCCGATGCTGTTGCCGGCCTGCATCACGCGGGCGACGATGCGCCGCTCAACCAGGTTGACCTGGGTCAGCCCGCCGTCGCGGCCGAACACGTAGGCATGCAGCCCGTCGCGGCCAAAGACGGCCGCCGCATGCGAGAGGTCACCCAGGCCGGCGACCTCGCCCAGCGCCCGTCGCTGCGTGGTGTCCACGATGCTGACGGCGCCGCGCGCACGTTGAATGACCAGCCCCAGATCGCCCGTGCCCACGGCCGGGGTGCTGGCACAGCCGCCAAGCGCGGCCAGGGCGGGCAGTGCACCCAGGACCGTCAAGGCGCCCAGCGCATCGCGTCGTTTCATCGGGTCTCCTCTTGGGGAAAGCCATGGGCGAGCCGCTGCGCGATCCAGGCGGCTTCGTCCTCAGTCAGCAAGGCGCGCCACGGCGGCATGGGGGTGCCGGGGCGGCCATAAAAAATGGTGGCGGCCAGGCCCTCGGTGGGCTTGCCGGCCAGCGCCTCGCGCGTCAGCGCGGGGCCCAGGCCACCGGTGAGCCTCATGCCGTGGCAGGAGCCGCAGTCCTGGCGCACCATGCGCACCAGCTGGTGCTGGCGCGCGGGCTCGGGCTGGGCCCAGGCGCTGGAGACCAGCGCCATCAACACCCAGCCGGCCCAGGCGTGCATCACGCCGCCAGAATCTGCGCCACGGCAGCCTTCAGATCGGCATCGCCAATCTTGTCCGGCCCGTTGGGCGACATCGGAATGGGCCCGAACACCCCCGAGCCGCCCTTGCGCACCTTGTCGAACAGCTTGGCCGGCGCATCCGCCTGGCCCTTGTACTTGGCCGCAATGTCCTTGAACGACGGCCCGACCAGCTTCTTGTCCTTGGCATGGCAGGCCATGCAGCCCGCCTTGTTCATGGCCTCATCCGGCGTCGCCGCCGAGACCCCGAACGCCGCAATCAGAAGCGACAAACCCACAACAACTTTCACATTACTCTCCTACGCCCCGCAGGGCACCAACAAACCTGGGAACTTGCGCGGATCCGGCTTGGCCGGTCCGCTGCAAGAGCCCCCTCGGGGGGTGGCGACCGAGAGGGAGCCTGGGGGCCTCAGTCAATAAACGTCGTGCTGGGTGTTGTAGACGTTGAAGTGCCCCGTCGGCGTGATCAGGCGCGGGTCCTTGATGACCGTCTTGAGCTTGAGCGTCTTGTCGTCGACGACGACCAGCGCGCTTTGCTTGTTCTTGGCGCTCCACACGGCAAACCACACCTCGTCGCCCGCCTTGTTGTACTCGGGCTGGGTGACGCGCTTGGCCCCGTCATCGTTCAGACCCGCCCACTCGGCGATGGGCAACACGGTGTAGCCCTTGTCGAGGTTCTTGATGTCGAACACGGCCACCGACTGGCTGATCTTGGGATCGGGGTTCAGCGGCGTGTCGCTGTAGAGGTGGGTGCTCTTGGGGTGGCTCTTGATGAACAGCGCACCGCCGCCCTGGCCCTTGAGCGTCTGCACCACCTTCCAGGCGTTCTGCGGGTGCTTGACCGGGTCGGTGCCAATCAAGGCGATGGTCTCGTCACCCAGGTGGCCGGTGCTCCAGACCGGGCCGTACTTAGGGTGCACGAAGTTGGCGCCGCGTCCCGGGTGCGGGATCTTGCCCACATCGATCAGCTTGGTCAGCTTGCCGTCCTTCAGGTCCACCGCCGCAATCTTGTTGCTGTTGTTGGCGGCCACCATGAAGTAGCGCTTGCTGGAGTCCAGGCCGCCGTCGTGCAGGAAGCGCGCGGTGCCGATGGTGGTGACCTTGAGCGCGTCGATGTTGGAGTAATCCACCAGCAGCGTCTGCCCGGTCTCCTTGACGTTGACCACGAACTCGGGCTTGAAGTGGCTGGCCACGATGGAGGCCACGCGCGGCTCGGGGTGGTATTCCTGGGTGTCCACCGTCATGCCGCGGGTGGCCACGATCTTCAGCGGCTCCAGCGTGTCGCCGTTCATGATGGTGAACTGGGGCGGCCAGTAGCTGCCGGCAATGGCCAGCTTGTCGTCATAGCCCTTGTACTTGCTGGTCTCCACCGAGCGGGCCTCCAGGCCCACGCGCACCTCGGCCACGTTGTCGGGCTTGGCCATCCACAGGTCGATCATGTTGATCTTGGCGTCGCGCCCGATCACGAACAGGTAGCGGCCGGACTTGGACAGGCGCGAGATGTGCACCGCATAGCCGGTCTTGACGATGTTGATGATCTGCTTGGTGTCGCCATCGATGATGGCCACCTCGCCGGTGTCGCGCAGCGTGGTCGAGAAGATGTTCTCGATGTTGTAGCTGTTCATCTTCTTCTTGGGCCGCTGATCGGGCGGGATGATGACCTTCCAGGTCTGCTTCATCTCGGCCATGCCGAATTCCGGGGGCATCGGCGGGTCGTGCTGGATGTAGCGGGCCATCAGGTCCACTTCCTTCTCGGTCATCTCACCGCTGGTCTGCCAGTTGGGCATACCGGCGGGCGAGCCGTAGGCGATGAAGACCTTCAGGTAGTCGGTGCCCTTGGGCAGCGTCACGTCGGGCGTCAGCGGCTTGCCGGTGGCGCCCTTGCGCAGCACGCCGTGGCAGCCGGCGCAGCGCTCGAAGTAAATCTTGCGCGCCAGGTCGAACTCGGCCTGCGTCATCGGCGGCGCCTTGGGGTTGGTGCTCTGGTGCATGGGCGCGTCAACCAGCGGCGAGCCGGCGGCCTGGTACTTGACCTCGGCCGGCGACAAATCCTTGTGCGTCTCGTCGTCCGGCTTGTCCTGGGCGACGGCGGCCAGCGGCAATACGGCAGCCAGCGCGGCCACGGCCAGCAGACGGGGTATGGGACGCGTGGGGATGCGAGTCGGGAACATGAAACCTCCTCAGGTGGTGGGTGTGATTGGGTCCATATCCATCGTCCACCTAGGGCAATCCCTTGTCCTTGAACTGGTTCAAGGGTACTCGCGCGCATACTGACGGGCCCATCTCGACGGGAGCGCCGCCATGGTTCCGGACCTCTACCAGGCGCCTTACAGCGCCCTCTCCGAATACGGCCGCCGGCTGCTGGCCGAAGGCGATTCATGGTTCACCATCGGCTCGCTCACCTTCGAGCGGGCCCCCAATCTGCTGGGCCAGATCGACCTGCCCACCAGCACCGCCATCGTCAGCTGCGCCTACCCTGGCGACACCTTGCAGCGCATGGTGGACGGCGTGCACGACGTCTGGTTCGACCGCCTGCTGCGCGTGCGGCGCTATGCCAGCTACTGGGACGCCATCCTTTTCTCAGCCGGCGGCAACGACTTGATCGACGCCTGCCAGGTGCCGGCGCGCGACGCCACCGGCCAGCCCATCCCGCCCGCGCGCCGGCTGCTGCTCACGCCCGACGAAGCCCCACCCGGCCCGCCGGCACGCTACCTGAGCGAGCCCGGCTGGACGCTGCTGGCCGACTACCTGCGCGCCAACCTGAGCCTGATCGTGCAGCGCCGCGACCAGGGCCCCAGCGCCGGGCGGCCGCTGTTCCTGCACACCTACGCCGTGCCCACCGCGCGGCCGGCCGGCGCACCGGGCGCGCCGCTGGGCTGGCTCTACCCCGCGTTGGTGGGCATGGGCATTCCCGAGACCGACTGGCCCGCCCTCACCGCCGAGCTGTTCGGCCGCCTGCGTGCACTGCTGCTGGCGGCCGACGCCGCCAGCGGCAGCCCCCATGCGCTGGCCGACGTCCACGTGTTCGACTCCGCCGCCATGACCACCATCGTGCCCGCCCAGCCGGGCACGCGCGGCGACTCGGGCGACTGGGTCAACGAGATCCACCTCAACACCCGCGGCTACGTCAAGATGGGCCGCGCCTTCGGCGCCTTCATCGACGCCACGCTGGCCGCCTATCCGTAGCGGCGCTCAGCCCAACCCCACGCCGCCCTCGGCGCGCTGGATCAGTTCGATCTTGTAGCCATCAGGGTCGGTGACGAAGGCAATCACCGTGCTGCCGCCTTTGACCGGGCCGGCCTCGCGGGTGACCTGGCCACCGGCCGCCCTGATGCGCTCGCAGGCCGCATAGGCATCGGGCACGCCCAGCGCAATGTGGCCAAACGCCGTGCCCAGCTCGTACTGCGTGGTGCCCCAGTTGTAGGTCAGCTCGATCTCGGCCTGGCCGGGGTTGCCACCGTCAAAGCCCAGAAAGGCCAGCGAATAGCGGTACTCGGGATTCTCCGAGCGGCGCAGCAGGCTCATGCCCAGCACCTGGGTATAGAAGGCAATCGAGCGATCCAGATCGCCCACGCGAAGCATGGTGTGCAGCAGTCTCATGCCGCCATTGTGCGACCGGGGGGAGGCGGTCCCATGGCCGACGCGCCAGCCGCCGCTTTTAGATCGTCTCAGACCACGTCTCACAAGTTTTAGGCGCGCTTAAGGACGCCGGCCACCCCCGGCGCGCACAGTTGCACCCAGGCCACAACAACATCAGGCCACCCCGCAACAAGGAGATCGTCATGAAAAACCAGCACCCCAATTTCGTGTCCTCCACCACCGCCCGCAACGCCCTGTTCTGCCTGACCCTGGTCGCTTTCAAGTTGACCTTGGCCGCCATCAACATCGCGCCGGCCTACAGCACCCAGCCCGTCCACCCGGCGCAAATCGCCCAGACCGCCGTCCCCGCCCACAGCTGAACCCCCACCCCGCCCCCTCACACCTTCTCCAAGGACATCGCCATGAACACCCAACGCCCCGCTTTCATCTCCTCCACCACCACCCGCAGTGCGCTGCTCGGCCTGGCCCTGGCGGCCGTCACGCTGACCCTGGCCGGCATCGACTCGCTGACCACCTACAGCGCCCAGCCCGCCACCGCGCAAATGGCCCAGACCCAGACGCCGGCCCGCGGCTGACCGCTTGCGCGGTGTGGGCCCATGCCCGGTCAAAACGCCCCTGCGGCAGCGCCGGTTGCGGTAAGCTTGTCGGCCCTGCGGCGGCCCATCGAGGCCCGCCACGAGCAGACGAAAGCCGCGCGCCGTGCCCAACGCTGCCCCAGCCCCGGCGTCTCCGCCACCATTGCCGCCCAGCCTGCGCTTTGGCGGCGATGGCCGCTACACGCTGGAGGCGGCCGAGCGGCGGCTGCTGGCCGACGGCCAGCCCCTGCCACTGGTCGGTCGGGCGTTCGACCTGCTGGCCGCCCTGGCCTCGCAGCCCGGCCATCTGTACACCAAGAGTCAGTTGCTCGACATCGTCTGGCCCGGCCTGGTGGTGGAGGAAGCCAATCTGCACGTGCAGGTCAGTCAGTTGCGCAAGCTGCTGGGCAGCGAGACCATTGACACCGTGCCCGGACGCGGCTACCGCTTCGCGGCCCGCGTCCATGCGGCCGCCACCGCACCGGGCGAGGCGCCCGCGCCCGTTGCGGCCAGGCCGGCTGCGCCGCCCGCCGCCACGCCACGCCTGATCGGCCGCGATGCCGACCTCGCCGCTCTGATCGAGTTGCTGGCGACCTCGTCCTGCCTGACGCTGGTCGGCGGCCCCGGCGTGGGCAAGACCAGCCTCGCGCGATTGGCCGCAGCCGGCTGGCAGGGTCAGGCGCTGTGGGTGGACCTGGCGCCACTGACCGACGGCGCCCAGGTCACGGGCGCCGTGGCCCGCGCCTTCGGTGTGCCCTTGCCTGAGGGCGACACGCCCACCCATCTGCAGGAGGCGCTGGCCAACCTGCTGCCCCCATCGGCCGAGCGGCTGCTGGTGCTGGACAACGCCGAACACCTGATCGAGGCCTGCGCCGCGCTGGTCGGCGCACTGCAGATGCTGCCCGCCCTGCGCCTGCTGGTGACCAGCCAGTTGCCGCTGGCCGTCAGCGGCGAGCAGGTGCAGCGGCTGGATCCCCTGACGCTGGCCCCGGTGACGCAGGCCGATCTGGGCGACGGTGCGGCCGCGCTGCTGGCCGCACGCATCGCTGCGGCCGACCACCGCTTCCGGGTCACCCCCGAAACCTTGCCCCTGCTGCAGGTCATTGCGCGCCAGCTTGACGGCCTGCCGCTGGCGCTGGTGATGGCCGCCGCGCGCGTGCCGACGCTGGGCCTGCAAGGCGTGCACGATGCGCTGGCCGAGCGCTTTGCGCTGCTCACCCACGGCCGGCGCGACGCGACGCCGCGCCACCGCAGCCTGCACCAGGCGCTGGACTGGAGCTACGGCCTGCTGAGCGCCGACGAGCAGCGCCTGCTGCGCGCCCTGGGCGTGCTGGCGGGCGAGTTCACGCTGGAGCTGGCGGTGGCGCTGCTGGCGGCCGGGCAGCCCACCACGCGCTGGGCCTTGATCGACGGGCTGGATGCACTGGCCGACCGCTCGCTGCTGGCCGTCAGCGCCGGCGAGCCGCCGCATTACCGGCTGCTGGAAACGGTGCGCGCCTATGCGCTGGAGCGGCTGGAGGCGGCCGGCGAGGACGAGGCCGTGCGGCGGCGTCACGCGCAGGCGTTGGCGCCGTGGCTGGAGCAGGCCCGTGATCAGCACCCCGCCATACCGGCCCGCGACGACGACATGGCCAACGCACGTGAAGCCATCGCCTGGGCCAGCACCTGCGAGTTGGAAACCGCCGTGCGCATCGCGCTGGCGGCGTTCGACCTCGCCGCCTTCGGCGTCTGGCGCACCGAGGCCGGCCAATGGCTGGCGGGCCTGGCGCCGCAGATGCACGCCGCCGCCGGGGCCGCGCTGCCGGCGCGGCTGCGCACCCTGTGGTGGCACAACCTGACGCGCATCTACATCATCACGGCCGATGCCCGAGCCGAGGCCACCGCACACCATACCGTCGAGCTGGCGCGCGAGCTGGATGATCCCGACCTGCTGCGCAGCACCGCCATGGGCTGGATGCGCAGCCAGGCCGAGCCGGGGCCGCGACTGGACGAGGCCTGTGCGTTGCTGCGCAGCCTGACCGGCGAAGGCTGGAACCTCACATCCCTGGTGCGCTTGCGCGTGGCGGGCGCGCTGGGCATGGCCGCCTTGCTGCGCAAAGACCACGACGCGCTGCTGCAATGCCGGCTCGAAGAGGCGCGGCTCGCGGCCGGGTTGGGCGACCACAGCGCCGCCGTGACCGCCCGGAGCAACATCGTCTACGCGCTGGTGCTGGGTGGCCGGCCGGCCGAGGCAGCGGCCTGCGGGCAGGCGCTGCTGGCCGAGCTGGATGCCGCTGGCGAGGGCCAACGCAACGGCAACATGCCGTGGGTGCTGGAAGGCCTGATCCTGGCCCTGCTCGCCACGGCGCGGCTGGACGACGCGCTGGCCCTGCTGCCGCGCGCCCTGGCCGCCGACCGGCGCTTTGGCGTGCGGGTCTCGCACAACGACCTGCCCAAGTTCGCGCTGGCGCGGGGTGACCCCGCCAGCGCGGCGCGGCTGGTTGGCCATGTCGAGGTGACCAGCGGCGTGCTGGTGCGCAACGACCGGGAGGCATTGGACGCCGTGCGCCAGCAAGTCGTCGTCGCACTGGGCGAAGCGGCCGCACAGGCGCTGATCGTGCAAGGGCGTGCGCTGAGCCAGGACGAGGCCACCGCGCTGGTGTGCACACCGCACTGATGGGCCGCAACCGCCCCACCCGCTACGAGCACCTGGCCGACGACATGGCCGACGCCATCGCCGCCGGCCTGCTCAAGCCGGGCGACGCCCTGCCCTCGGTGCGCCAGACCTGCCAGCAGCGCGGCATCAGCCCCTCTACCGTGTTCCAGGCCTACGGCGTGCTGGAGGCGCGCGGCCTGATTGAAGCGCGGCCGCGCTCGGGCTACTACGTGCGGCCGCAGCGGCCGCCGGCCCGGCGCGTACCCAGGGCCGCCGTGCCGCGCGCCGAGGCCACCGCCGTGGCCGTCAGCGCACTGGCCTTCGAGCTGCTGGAGTCCACCCGCCAGCCGGACGTGGTGCCGCTGGGCTCGGCGTTTCCGGCCCCGCACCTGTTTCCGCTCGATGCGCTGGCGCGCAGCGGGGCCCGCGCCATGCGCCGCCTCAAGCCGACCCAGATCACCAGCGCGCTGACGGTGGGCGACGCCGGGCTGCGCGAGGCGCTGCGCCGCCGCTATGCGCTGCAAGGTGTGGCGCTGGGCGAGGACGAGCTGGTCATCACCCATGGCGCACTGGAGGCGCTGAACCTGTGCCTGCAGGCGGTGACGCAACCGGGCGACGTGGTGGCGGTGGAGTCGCCCACGTTTTACTCGGCCCTGCAGACGCTGGAGCGCCTGGGCCTGCGCGCGGTGGAGGTGGCCACCGACCCCCAACTGGGTGTGGACGTTGACGCCCTGGCCGCCTTGCTGGCCCGCCAGCGCGTGGCGGCCTGCTGGTTCATGCCCACGCTGCACAACCCGCTGGGCGCCCTGATGCCGCCCGCCCGCAAACAGGCACTGGTGGCGCTGCTGGCGCGCCACGGCGTGCCGCTGATCGAAGACGACGTCTATGGCGAGCTGTACGCCGACCTGCGCCGCCCGCCCCCGGCGCGCGCCTTCGACACCCAGGGCCTGGTGCTGCACTGCGCCTCGTTCTCCAAATGCCTGGCGCCGGGCTACCGCGTGGGCTGGGCGGCTGCCGGCCGCTGGGCACCGGCCGTGCAGCGGCTCAAGATGATGAGCACGCTGGCCACCTCGCTGCCACCGCAGCTGGCGATTGCCGACTACCTGGCCCAGGGCGGCTACGACCGCCACCTGCGCCAGTTGCGCGCCGCGTTGGCCACCGAGCAGCAGCGCGCGCGGCGGGTGATCGAGCGCCACTTTCCGTCCGGCACGCGGGTGACGCAGCCGGCCGGCGGCTACTTTTTGTGGCTGGAGCTGCCGCCGCACGTGGATGCGCTGGCGCTGCACCACCGCGCCATGGCACAAGGCATCAGCACCGCGCCGGGCGTGCTCTTCTCGGCCGACCGGCGCTTCACCCACCACCTGCGGCTGAACGTGGGCCACCCCGGCGACACCCGGGTGGACGCCGCACTGCGCCTGCTGGGCGAGTGGGCGGCGGGCTGACACCGCTCAGCCTTTCAGCGCAGCAGAAACGTCGAGTCCGTCTGCGCCACCGCCGCGCCTGGGCCGCTGCCATCGCGCACCAGAAAGCGGATGGGCAGCGTGCGGCGCTCGGCCAGGCGCAGCGCGTCATCGGCCGGCATGCGCACGGTGACCACGGCGGTGCGGTCTTCGGCCGCCGCCACGGCAAGGGCGGCGCCGGGGGCCACCCGCAGCGGCACACCGGCCAACTCACCCACACCCTGGGCCGCCACGGTGAGCTGGCGCGGCTGCAGGCTGGCGTTCATCAGCTGCAGGCGGTAGACGTTTTCCACGCTGCCGTCCTCGGCCAGCCGCGAGAGCACCGCGCGGTCGCGCAGCGCATTGACGCGCAGCTCGGGCCGCTCGGCCCAGGCCCAGCCCATGGCCACGGCCAGCACCGCCAGCGCCGCGCCATAGGCCAGCACGCGGGGCCGCAGCAGTGCGCGGCGCCAGGTGGCCGCGCCCGCCGCCTGCAGGGGCGCAAAGCGGATCAGCCCGCGCGGGGCGCGCAGCTTGTCCATCACGCCGTTGCAGGCGTCGATGCACAGGCCGCAACTGATGCAGGCGGCCTGCAGGCCCTGGCGAATGTCGATGCCCACGGGGCAGACCTGCACGCACAGCGTGCAGTCCACGCAATCGCCCTGGCCCTGGGCGCGCGCATCGCTGCCCCGGGCGCGGGCCCCGCGCGGCTCGCCACGCGGCACGTCATAGGCCACGATCAGCGTGGCGGCATCCAGCATCGAGCCCTGGAAGCGACCGTAGGGGCAGGCGTGCTGGCACATGCGCTCGCGCAGCACGCCGGCCATCAGGTAGGTCAGGCCGCCGTAGAACAGCACCCAGAACAACTCCCACGGCCCCAGGCGCAAGGCCAGCGCCGAGGCCGCCAGCTCGCGCACGGGCGTGAACCAGCCCACCAGGCTGAAGCCCGTGACCAGGCACAGCGCCAGCCAGGCCAGGTTCTTGCCACCCCGGCGGCGCAGCTTCTCAAGGCCCCAGGGCGCGGCATCGAGCCGCTGGCGGGCCATGCGGTCGCCCTCGAAGCGGTGCTCGATCCACATGAACAGCTGGGTATAGACCGTCTGCGGGCAGGCAAACCCGCACCAGACGCGGCCGGCCACGGTGGTGGCAAAGAACAGCAGCAGCGCGCTGAACACCAGCAGGCCCGTCAGGTAAATCAGGTCTTGCGGAAACAGCACCTGGCCGAACAGGTCAAAGCGCTGCGACGCCAGGTCGAACAGCACCGCCTGCCGGCCGTTCCAGTTCAACCAGGGCAGGCCGTAGAAGACCAGTTGGGTGAGCCACACGAACGCCCAGCGCCACTGCGTGAAGCGGCCGCGCACCGAGCGCGCCTGCACACGCGATGCAGCCTGCACGCCCGGCAGGGCGGCCACGGGGATCAAGGGGATGACTTTGCGGGTGTGGTCCATGCCCCGATGATCGGGACGGGCCTTCTGATTGCCAATAGGCAGTTTTTATGCATTTCAACCAGATCAGATGGCCGCAGGCGCGCGGGCGCGGCGCTACAGATCGACCACCAGCGGCCCTGCCTCGCCGGGGCCGTAGACCGTGGTGTAGGCCAGCTCCCGCTGCAGCGCGGGCGATGCCCACTCGCGGTTGTGGTCGCTGGTGTAGTTGAAGTACAGCGTGGGACGCGCGTGCACGCTGCGGCCAATGACGCGGCGCACGGCCTCCTGGTCGGGGTGGCCGAACTGGGCGCCGTTGCTGCTGAACAAAAAACGCGGGCTGTCGATCAAGGCCATCAACGCGTCGGTGGTGTTGCCTTTGCTGCCGTGATGGGCCACCTTGACCGCATCCACCGCCAGCCGCTGCTGCCCGCGCGCCGCCAGCAGGCGTTGGAGCGAGGCGCAGACGGCATCCGGGTGGGCGTCGGCCAGCAGCAGCGCGCTTTTGCCGCCAAACTCGGCCAGAAAGGCGATGCTGGCGCCGTTGGCCGCGGCCTTGTCGGGCTTGGACTGCCTGGCCAGCAGGTGGTCGAGTTGCTCGGCTCCGCCCAGCAGCCCCTGGCCGGGCAGGTAGCGCTTTTGCGTGGCCAGCAGCGCCCAGGCGGCGTCCAGGTCGCCGGGCTCCATGGCGTCGCCCACGTCTTTGCGCCAGGCGCTGCGCATCCTGGCCAGCTTGGCCGGCGTGGGCGACAGCAGCGTCAGCGTCAGGTCACCCGCCAGGCGGCGCTGGGGCAGCGGCCCGTCATCGGGCACGACCACGGCCGCGCCGTCGAAGGCGCCGTTCCAGGCGCCGTCGTCCAGCCGGCGCGCCAGCAGGGCGCTGAAGTACTCGCCCTGCTTGCCGCCCAGCAGGCCATGCGCCGGCTCCAGATGGCGCCAGCCGTTGAACCACACGTCTTTGACGGTGAACGGCCACGGCCGGGGGTTGGCCAGCAGGCGCACCAGGCCATCGACGTGGTCGGTGTCCACGTGGCTGAGCACCATCAGCTCGAAGCGCCGGTCGCCCGCCGGCAAGGCGGCCAGCCGCTGCTCGAGCGCGTCGTAGGCGCCGATGGGGCCGCCGTCGATCAGCAGGCGGCGGGTGCGCCGCGCGTCGCCCCAGCTCAGCAGCAGGCAGTCGCCGTGCAGCGCGGGCAGCATGTCGATGCGCATGAAGGGGTCGGACATGGGGCCTCCCGTTGTGGTTCACAGCCGCCAGTCGGCGTCGCCAAAGGCCACCACGCACAAGGCCATGGGCACGCTGGCCAGCAGCGCGGCGCGCTTGGCGTCGCGGATGACCTCACCCAGCCGGGCCGACTCGCCTGCCGGCGGCTGCAGCAGCCCGGTGACGATGGCCTCGCCCACGCGCGCCGCATGCGCGCCGAACACGGTGGCAATGGTGGAGACCACCACCGCCGCACCGGCCTGGCGGAAGTAGCGGATGTGGCTGGAGAAGTCTTGCGCCGTGCCGGCCACGTCGCAGCCCAGCAGGAACACCAGCGGCGGTGGCCCGTCGCCCTTGGGCCGCACGTAGTCGGCCGGCAAGTCCAGGGTGTAGAGCTTGTTGCCGCCGATCTCCAGCAGCACGTCTTCCTCTTTGCCCTCGTTGTGGGGGAAGGCCACCAGCAGCGCCGGCTGGCGGGCCTTGACGGCCGCCGCCCATTCGTCCCAGTCCTTGACCGGCGCGGCGGCGTCGCCGAAGGCGGCCGCGAGCTTGCCGATCAGCCCCTGCACGTCGGCCGCCTGCACCTCCTGGCTGTAGCCCACCAGCGCACCCTGGGTCAGCACCAGCCGGTCGCGCCCGTCCAGGGCCTCCACCTGCACCACCACCTGAGCGCCCGCCGGGGTGGCGGCCTTGGGGTCGAACAGGTGGCGCTCGATGACTTTCTTGAGCCCCCAGAACCCCATGGGGCAGACGTAGCCCCTGGGCTTGGCCGCCCGCTCACAGGTGGCCGGGCAGCGCCCCGCCTCCAGCGCCTGGCGGTGCTGGGGGCAGACGGGGGCATCGCGGTCGGGCGCGTTGTAGTCGTACATGAACTCCAGCGGCACCACGGCGTCGGGCCGGGCGCTGATGACCTGGATGTGGCTGACCGCCTCGGCGCCCACGTCGAAGCCGTCGGTGGCCAGTTGCTTGAGCTGGTCGCGGTAGAGCAGCGAATACAGGTTGGCGCCCACGCGGGCCAGCTTGTTCAGCAGCACGGGGTTCTCGCCCTGATCCAGCCCGTCGCCGTAGTCGGCGGTGCTGTGGGCCACCGTGGAAATCAGATCGTTGAGCTTGCGCACGGGCTGGTCCAGGCCTTCCAGGCTGGTGGCCCAGGCCCGCTGGCCCGCCACGCCGGTGGCGGTGGGCACGCCGGCCGGCGTGTGGTTGACCACCAGGGCCAGGTCGAACTGGCGGCGCCGGCCCAGGTCGGACCAGTCATGGCGCACCTGGGCTTCGTCTTCCAGCGTGATGGCCGCCTGGCCCCGCGCCTGCGCGGTGGCGGCCACGGTGGTCTTGAGCAGCACCGTTTGCAACACCCGCCCCCGGTGCAGCACCGACAACCGGCCTTCAAAAGCGCCGTGCGCGCGCGGCGTGAACACGAACGAGGCCGTGCTGCTGTCGCCCTGGCGCGGCAGGCTGATCTCGCGCAGCAGCGGCTGGTCGAACTGGCGGTGTTCGTAGAAGACCACTTGCAGCCGGTGCGCCTCGCGCTGCGGCGGCAGCTTGTCTTCCGGGAATGCCGTGGGCGCCGCCACCACGCCCTCGCGCCGGGGGCCGATGTGGACGTGCACCATCACCGGCTGGCCCACCGCATAGCCGGTGCGCGTCTCTACAAACTGGCCGTCCACCTTGCAAAAGCTGCGCTGCTGCACGTGGCGCGGCGTGGCACCTTGGCGCCGGGCGGCAGCGCGTTCTTGCCGGCCCAGGCTGCGGTTGAGTTCGGCCACGGCCGAAGCCTCATCGCTTTCGCGATGGAACTGGTAGCGGCCCTTGGCCGCCTCGATGGCCTCGGCAATCTGCGCCGGCCCGGCAGCGCTGGCGGGCCCGGGTGGCGCGGCACCCACTGGGGCAGGCCCGACGCTGTGCACCGCGCCGGCAGGCACGCCCAGACGCTCGAAGCTGCGGTCTGATAGCGCCAGCTCGGTGTCCGGCGCCAGCCGGCGCAGCCGCCGCTGCGCGCGGGCGATGTCGGCGTCCAGCTGCGCGCGCTTGAACAGACGCGGGTCGGCCCGCAGCCACACGCCCGGCCCGAAGGCCTGCAGCAGCGCCACGTCGATGGTCTTGTTGTGGGTGAGCCCGTAGGCGAACTGGTTCAACACCCCGGCAAACGCGTGGGCGGAGTGGCCCGCATCCACCACGGCCGCGCCTTCGGCGCTGAGGCGGGCCACCAGCGCCTGCAGCAGCGGCTCGGCCTCGGCGGGCGAGTCGGTGCCCAGGCCGGCCACGATGACCAGGCTGCACCGCAGCGCCAGCTTGCTGGCCAGCAGCCGCATCAGCGCGTCGCTGACGCCGGCGCCAATGACCAGCACCTCAAAGCGAGCCAGTTCGCGCGAGGCCGCCTTGAAGCGGAAGGGCCAGTTCGGCTGCCCATGCTGTTGGTAGGCCGCCAGCGGCTCGGCCAATGGGTCGCCGGGCAGCGTGGCGAACGTCATGGGCCAGCGCCAATCGGGCCGCCCCTCGGGCCGCAGCGTGGCGGCCACGAAGACGCCGGCCGCCTGCACCGAGGCGTGCGTCAGCAGGCCGGCCAGCCCCAGGGCCTGGGCGGCCGTGGCCGGCGTGGTCTGCACGGCGAGGCGCGGGGCGCCATGCGCGATGAACGCCTGCCAGACCTCGGCCAGCACGTGGGCTGGTGGCACGGCCACCCTGAACAGGCCCCGTTGCCCGGCCACCCGCACGCGCCACTGCGGGCCGGCGCTGCCGGGCGCCAGATCCGGCAACTGCCAGGGCCACACCCGGGTTGCGGCGTCTTCGGCCTCCCGCAGCAGGCCCGCCAGCCGGCGGGCATTCCAGCCCGTGGGCGGCTCATGGGCCAGCCCCAGCGTGGCCGGCGCCAGCGCGGCCAGCGCACCCAGCGCCGCCAGTGCGGGCGGGAACCCGTCGTCGGCGACGTTCAGGCTCCATGCGGCCAGGGCGCCCCGGTCCATCACAGCGGCCACTCAGGCACCGGCCAGGCCGCCGCCATGGGCGTGGGCAGGCCCACCCGCGCCCGCAGCGACACGTCGCACAGCGCATAACCCCAGTTGATCAAATGCCCTTGCCGCTCGGCGTCGAACGCGGCCAGCCGGGTGGGCACGTGTTCCAGCGCGTCGCTGATGGGTGAATCGGCCGTCATGCGCGGCGCGCTGCCGTAGGCCGCCAACTGCGTGCCAATGCCCCAGTAGGCGCCGCGCTTGCGCTCGGCCGCCAGCTCGGCAATCAGCCAGCGTTTGCGCAGCGCGCGGGTCTGGTCGATGAGGATGTCGCGCACCCGGCCCAGTTGCAGCACGTGGTCTTCGTGGGGTTTTTCTTCCACCTCGAACGGCGCGCCGGCGTCGCTGACCAGCACCACGTCCACGTTGTCCACCAGCGACTCCAGCCCCATGTTGTCGTAGACACCGCCGTCGGCCAACACGATGCGCTTGCGCAGCGCGGTCAGGTTGGGCAGCTTGCCGCCCTCGCTCCAGGCCGCCGGGTCGGTCTTGAGCACCACGGGCGAGAAGATGGGCGGGAAGGCACTGGACGCCGCCACCGCCACAGCCAGCGGCACATCGGTGGTGTACGAGACGCCCAGCAGGTAGTCGGCCACCATGTCTTGCCGGAAGCGGAAACTGCGGCCGGTTTGCAAATTGGTGGCGTAGAAGATGAACTTGGGCGTGTCCGCCGCCGCCGGCGGCAGGCCTTTGATGGTCGCCTCGCCGAACAGGTCTTTCTCGTAGCGGTGGGCCAGAAAATCGCCCGCCGTCTTGAATGGCACCAGCAGCCCCGCCAGCCCCGCGCCCACGTCGATGGTCTTGGCGCAGAAGGCCCGCACGGGCTCGGCCACCACCTGGGCAAAGTTGTCGGCGCGCCCGTCGATGAACTGCAACTGCCGCCAGCGGTGGGCCAGCACGCCCATCAGGATGGAGCCCCCCGAGACGCTGGTGATGCGGTCCAGCCGGCCCAGCAGCCCGGCGTCATTCAGCCGCCAGAGCGAGCCCAGCCCGAACAGCGTGGCGCGGTAGCCGCCGCCCGACAGCGCCAGCCCAATGGTCTTGCCTTCGATGGCCATGACGACCTCCCTCGTGTCCGCGTGGGTGCACCGTTGCCGGTGGGGATGCAGCCGTCAGACCGCTGGTTGGGGACTGCGGCTGGGTGAGAGTGCCCCCAGGCGGTGTCAAACGCCCACCGCCGCCCCCCGAGGGGGTTGAGCCAACTTGGGAGCGGCCCGGCGTTGGCTCACGAAGCCATAGTAGAGCGGTTGGGGGGATTGGGCCAGGGGTACGCGAGTAGGGGTGAAGCAGGTTTGGGGGACGTGAGCGCTTTGGGGATGGGGTGGAGTCATGCGTGCAGCGGGTGCTCAGTAGCCCCGATCGAAATCGACCCCGCTGAGATACAATGTATACATCTATGCAATCAAGGCATGCGAGATGGCAACGACCACGATGGTCCACGTGCGGGTGGACGAACGCATCAAGACAGAGGCAGCCGAGACGCTGGCGGCCATGGGCCTGACGGTGTCCGATGCGATTCGCGTGTTCCTGACCCGCGTCGCGGCAGAGCAGCAACTGCCGTTTGCACTCAAGGTGCCGAATGCCGGCACTCGCGCCGCAATGGAAGAGGCGCGCGCCATGGGTAAGGCGAGGTTTGCAACGGCTGACGAACTGGTTGATGACCTTGAAGAAGGCGCCAAGCGATAAGCGCGCGGGCCTGCCCAGGGCATCGGACCGAACCAAGGCATTCGTCAAGGACTGGACGCGACTTTCGCACTCAGGCCGCTACGACATGAAGCAGCTCAAGCAGGCCATGCTGCTGCTGATTGCCAACGATGCACCGCTCGGCCCCGAGTGGCTGGACCATGCGCTTGCAGGCGGCTGGGCCGATCATCGTGAATGCCATGTGGGCGGCGACTTTCTGCTGATTTACCGCCTGGATGGCAGCGGCGCCAGCGAGCAGATCGTCTTTGTGCGGGCGGGCACGCATGCTGAGTTGTTTGAATGAACTGTCACGGCCCTTGGACGATTCGCCGCATGGGCCATGCCGAGCGGTTCAACTGCGACTGCGGCTGCCGTCGCAATCCATGCCACACGGATGCAGGGACAAGGATTCGAAAGGCGCGGCAAGCGGCGAAGCCAAAACCAGTCGGGCGCTTTAACGGAATCTAAGCACCAGCCCCTCAAACCGCCTGCAGCAAGGCCACGCTGCCCTGGCCGCCATCGGCACAGATGCTGACGATCGTGAAACTGCCCGACGGCAGCGCCGCCGTCTCCTTGATCGCCTGGCTGAGGATGCGTGCCCCCGTGGCACCGAAGGGATGGCCCAGCGCCACGCTGCCGCCATGGGGGTTCATGCGCTCGCGCGGGAAGGGGCCGAAGCGGGCCGGGTCTGTGATGCCCACCTTCTCGCGCAGGAAGGCTTCGTCCTCCAGCGCCTTGAGGTGAAAGAGCACCTGCGCCGTGAAGGCCTCGTGGATCTCCCAGAGGGCGATGTCCGCGTAGCGCAGGCCGTGGCGCGCCAGCAGGCGCGGGATGGCGAAGGCCGGCGCCATCAGCAGGCCTTCGACGCGAAAGTCCACGGCGGCAATCTCCCAGTCCACCAGCTTCACGCGGTGCGCGGTGGCGGGCAGCTTGTCCATGCCGCTTTGCGAGCCCACCCACAGCGCTGCGGCGCCATCGGTCAGCGGCGAGGAATTGCCCGCGCTGAGCGTGCCCTGCCCGCTCGTGCGGTCAAAGGCCGGCGGCAGGCGCGCGAGCTTGTCCAGCAAGGTGCTCTTGCGCGGGATGCCGTCACGCGCCACGCCGTCGAGCGGAATCACCAGGTCGTCGAAGAAGCCGCGCTCCCAGCCGGCCACGGCGCGCTGGTGGCTGTCCAGCGCGAGGCGATCCTGGTCCTCGCGGGCGATGCCCCACTGCCTGGCCGTGATCTCGGTGTGTTCGCCCATGCTCAGGCCGGTCGTGCGGTTGGTGACCGAGGGCAGGTAGAGCTGCACGTCGCGCCAGTGGAGCTCCGTCGCATGCGAGAGCTTCTGGCCCAGCGAACGCGCCTTCTGGAAGCCACGCATCCAGTCCGAGAGGTTCTGCCCGAGGCCGAGCTGTACGCGGCTCATGCTTTCCGCGCCGCCCACCAGGGCGAGCGATCGGCCGCGCGCGTCGTCGATCATGCCGGCCGCCTCGAAGGCGCCCATCATGCTGGTCGAGCAGGCCATCACCGTGGCGTACGCCGGAATCGTGGCCGGCGCGCCGGCTTCCATCAGCACCTCGCGGGCGAGGTTGCTCCAGGTGAGGTTGGGCGCCACGCAGCCCCACACGGCGAAGTCGGGCTGGCCGCCTTGCAATTGAGCGAGCATGGCTTGCGCCACCGGCACGGAGAGACTCAGCGCATCGTGCCCGGCCAGCGCGCCATCGACCTTGGCGAAGGGGGTGCGGATACCGGCGGCGAGCCAGACTTCGGGGGGGTGGTTGGGGATGGTGTTCATGGATGCGGTCTGGTGGGCTATCGGCTAGACGCGATGATCTGCCTTGCGTCGTCAAGAGTAGTCTGAAATAGGTCGGGCGAGTTTTTCCGCAGCTTTGCGGCGACGGCTTGGTGCTCGGCTGAGCTCAGGGTGAACGCGGCCACGCCAAACCGGGCGGCGATCTCAGTCAGGGGAGCCTTGCCCCAGCTGTCCTCGCCGTCGCCATCCGGATGTACAACGACGCTGTGCACGAAGCCGGTCGCGCCATGCCGAGTTCCTTCGAACCCAGGGGTGAATCAGACCGCGAGCAACGCCATCGCTGGATGGCCCGGGGCGCTATCGTCAGCCAGACCAACGTGGTTCAATAGCAATAGAGAAGGGGAAGAGCGTGGTGACATCAGCGACGATTGCCAGATTGCCGTCAGCAGCGAGTTCAAACGAAGGGGGCAGGTTTGTAGCAAAGGATCGAATCTACGAAGCGATGACCCCTGAAATCGTGATCGCCTTATGTGGTCCACTTGGAACGCCGCTGCATCGGGTTTCGGAAATTTTGAAAGACCTGCTTAAAAAATCCCATGACTACAAGCGCGTCGACGAAATTCGACTGAGCGACTTCATACGAAGTATAGGTAAACCTAAAAATCCTAAGTCGGTTAAGGATTTGATTGAGGCGGGAAACACAATGCGGCAGAAGTACGGCAACTCTGTGCTTGCCCAATTGTCAATTCGGCAAATTGCAACGATACGGGAGACGGAGCGCGACACCAGTCGTAGTTCCAACCAATTGCCGCTTGATGGCGTAGCGCCGCCAGAACCGGTTGTAGTGCCGACTCCTGTTGTGCGCCACTGTCACATCATCGATTCAATCAAAAACATAGATGAGCTGGAATTACTCAGGTCCATCTATGGTCGACTGCTGCATGTCATCAGCGTGTATTCCCCGATTGAGCTACGCACTCAGGAACTGGAACGCAAGCTGGGCGACCAGAGTGACGTTTATAAGCTGATAGACCGGGATTCAGGTGAGGAATTCGCGAATGGCCAAAGTGTCCGCGACGTTTTTCCTCGAGCAGATTTTTTCCTTCGCATTAATGATGGGACTGATGATCAGATTCGAACCAGCCTTGGGCGCTATCTTGATCTGCTACTTGGTGTAAAGGTTATAACGCCCACAGCCGATGAGCGCGCAATGTATGAGGCTCACTCTGCCGCTCGCAACTCTGCATGTTTGTCTCGGCAGGTCGGTGCGGCCATCACAGACGACGCTGGAGAAGTTCTCTCTGTGGGATGGAATGATGTTCCTCGTGCCTTTGGTGGGCTATATGAATCATTCGGTAGGCCAGGAGAAAGTGGTTATGTCGATCATCGCTGCTGGAACAAGGATGGTGGGAAGTGCTTTAACGACGAGGAGAAGTCTGAGATTGCGAATCGCCTCACCAATGCATTAATAAAAGAAGGCATTGTGGAAGAATCAAAGGAGGCAGATGTCAAAGCGAGGCTACGAAGGTCTTCGGAAGTTCGTGGACTCATCGAATTTTCGAGAGCAGTGCATGCAGAAATGCATGCGATATTGAACGCCGGCCATTCATCTGGTAGTAGATTGAAGGGTGGAAAGTTGTATGTAACAACTTATCCGTGTCATTCGTGCGCTCGGCACATCATTGCTTCTGGAATCACTGAGGTCCGCTTCATTGAGCCGTATCGAAAGAGTCTCGCCACACGACTTCACGCAGATGCAATCACCGAGTCCGAGAGCGACCGACTTAAGGTACGTATCGTTCCGTTTGATGGTGTCGCTCCAGCTAGATTTTTAGATCTCTTTAGTGAAAGCCCCAATGGCCGTAAAGATAAGGAAACGGGTAAGATTTTAAAATCTGGTTCTAATTTTCCTGTCACAGCTGTGACCCTGGAAGCTGTAACAACGCTTGAGGCACTCGCCCTACGGGAACTACAATTCTCCGGTCTTCTCTCATCAGACGCTTAGTGCTTCAGCAACCTACGAAAATCATCATGCCTACAGGTACGCATCAAGACCAAGACTCCGAGCAGCTTCAGCTCTTCGGAAGCCTGATGCCATCCGAGGACGAGGTCGCGCCGTTGGTGGTTGCGGCTTCTCAGGCGATCACTCGCCCTAGCCTTCGCTTGGTTGGGAGTGATCGCGGCCGTCAGTCAGGCACGCTGACTGACCGGCCAGATGACTTGTCGATGATTGAGGCCCGTCTTATCGGACGAACTAGGTTTTTCTAGTAGGGAGGCCCATGCCTCACGAAAACGTAGATGGCGCCGCATAGGCGCTTTTTTTTTGCCAACGGCAGCTTTGCAAAAGCCAGCTCATTCCGCGCTGGCCGTTGCCTTGCATTCCGTAGCTGCCGCGCCTTAGAGACGGTCGACTGATGCCGGATCACCGATTCAAATGCGATGCCTCCGACGCCATAGTTACAGACAACGCCGCCTTTGGCGGCGGCGCGCCTGCGCGCCACAAGAGCGCAACCGTCATTCGACGGTCACGCTCTTGGCCAGGTTTCTGGGCTTGTGGCTCCGGCCGGCGCTTCGCGCCTTAACTTGGCTGTGCCAAGTTAGCCTGCGCCGCACGCAGCGCGGCTTGTGGCTCCGGCCCGCCGCTTCGCGGCTTCACATCGGCCTGCGGCCGATATGAGCCTGCGCCGCAAGCCGCGCAACTTGGCGCGCCTCAGGCGCGCGGCGCCCTGCGGGCGCCGCGAAGCCGGCCACGGTCATTCGACCGTGACCGACTTCGCCAAGTTGCGCGGCTTGTCCACATCCGTCCCCCTTGCCACCGCCGTGTGATACGCCAGCAGTTGCAGCGGCACGGTGTGCAGGATGGGTGACAGCAGCCCGTCGTTTTCCGGCAGGCGGATGACGTGCATGCCTTCGCCCGGCTCAATCCGGGTATTGGCATCGGCGATGACGAAGAGTTCGCCACCGCGTGCGCGCACTTCCTGCATGTTGCTCTTGAGCTTTTCCAGCAGCGCATCTTTGGGCGCCACGGTGACCACGGGCATGTCCGCCGTGACCAGGGCCAGCGGGCCGTGTTTGAGCTCGCCCGCCGGGTAGGCCTCGGCGTGGATGTAGCTGATCTCCTTGAGCTTGAGCGCGCCTTCGAGCGCAATGGGGTAGTGCAGGCCACGGCCCAGGAACAGGGCGTGGTCTTTGCGGGCAAAGGCCTCGGCCCAGGCGATGACTTGGGGCTCCAGCGCCAGCACGCCTTGCAAGGCCACGGGCAGGTGGCGCATGGCTTTGAGGTGGGCGTCGGCCTGCTCGTCGCTCAGGTGGCCGCGCACCTGGGCCAGGGTCAGGGTCAGCAGGTACAGCGCGGCCAGTTGGGTGGTGAAGGCCTTGGTGGAGGCCACGCCCACTTCCACGCCGGCGCGGGTGATGTAGGCCAGCTCGCACTCGCGCACCATGGCGCTGGTGGCCACGTTGCAGATGGTCAGGCTGTGCGGCATGCCCAGTTTTTGCGCGTGGCGCAGCGCAGCCAGGGTGTCGGCGGTTTCGCCGCTCTGGCTGATGGTGACCACCAGGGTGCGGGGGTCGGGCACGCTGGCGCGGTAGCGGTACTCGCTGGCGATCTCCACGCTGGTGGGGATTTTGGCAATGGCCTCCAGCCAGTACTTGGCGGCGCTGCCGGCGTAGTAGCTGGTGCCGCAGGCCAGGATGAGCACGCGGTCGATCTGCTTGAAGACGCCGTAGGCGCCGTCGCCAAACAGCTCGGGCGTGATGCCGGCCACGCCCTCCAGCGTGTCGGCCAGCGCGCGCGGCTGCTCGAAGATTTCCTTTTGCATGTAGTGGCGGTAAGGGCCCAGGTCGGCGGCGCCGCTGTGGGCCTGCACGTGGCGCTCGGGGCGCGCCACGGCGCGAAAGCTGCCGCCCGCATCGGCGGCGCTGACCCAGTGCTTGCCGGCCTGCACGTCCACCACGTCGCCCTCTTCCAGGTAGACGATGCGCTCGGTGACGCCGGCCAGCGCCATGGCGTCGGAGGCCAGGTAGTTGGCGCCCTCGCCCAGGCCCAGCACCAGCGGCGAGCCCTGGCGGGCGCCCACCACGCGCTGGGGCTCGTCGCGGGCCATGACGGCAATGGCAAACGCGCCGGTCAGGCGCTGCGTGGCCTGCTGCACGGCCTCCAGCAGGTCGCCGGTGTAGAGGTGGTCGATCAGGTGGGCAATGACCTCGGTGTCGGTCTGGCTCTCGAAGACATAGCCCTTGGCCTGCAATTCGGCGCGCAGCTCTTCGTGGTTTTCAATGATGCCGTTGTGCACCAGCGCCACCCGCCCGCGCGAGATGTGCGGGTGGGCGTTGTGCACCACCGGCGCGCCATGCGTGGCCCAGCGCGTGTGGGCAATGCCGGTGCCGCTGGCAATGCCCTCGCTGGCCACCAGCGCCTGCAACTCGGCCACCCGCGCGGTAGAGCGGCTGCGGCGCAGCTCGCCGCCCTGGTGCACGGCCACGCCGCAGGAGTCATAACCCCGGTACTCCAGCCGCTGCAGGCCCTGGACGAGGATGGGAACGATGTTGTCGGCGCTGACCGCCGCGACGATGCCACACATGGGTGGGCTCCTTGGGGTGGAGATGAATGGCCGCCATGCTAGTGGGGAGTCATTGGCAGTTGCTTGCAAATTTGATGTCTGCTTGAAATTATTCAACCATCACACGCAAGCATGAAATTTTCAGTACATTTAATGTCATGAATGACTGTTCAATTTCACTCGACGCGCTGGACTGGCGGCTGCTGACGCTGCTGCAGGCCGACGCAAGCCGCACCAACCAGGCGCTGGCCGAGGCGGCGCACGTCTCGCCGGCCACGGCGCTGCGGCGGGTGCGGCGGCTGCACGAGGTGGGCGTGATTGCGCGCACCACGGCGCTGCTGGCGCCGGCCATGGTGGCGCGGGGCTTGACCGCCATCAGCGAGGTGACGCTGGACCGCCAGGGCGCCGAGCACCTGGCCGCATTCGAGGCGCGCGCGGTGGCTGAGCCGGCGGTGCAGCAGTGCTGGCGCGTCTCGCCGGGGCCCGACTTCATGCTGGTGAGCTACACGCCCGACATGCCCGGCCATGCGGCGCTGGTGCAGCGCCTCTTCACGCAGGACGCCAACGTGCGCAACGTCAAGACCTTCTTCGCGGTGGCGCGGGCCAAGTTCGGGGCGGCGGTGCCGCCGCCGGGCGCTACCCCATCCGCGCCACCACCAGCCCCTTGAGGTATTCGCCCTCGGGAAAGGCCAGCGTGGTGGGGTGGTCGGGCGCGGCCTCCAGGCGCTGCAGCAGGTAGCCGTCCACCTGGGCATCGATACCGGCGCCGGCCACGATCTTGTGGAACAGCTCGGCGCCGATGCCGCCCGAGCAGCTGAAGGTCAGCAGCAGCCCGCCCGGCGCCAGCAGCTTGAGCGCCAGGCGGTTGATGTCTTTGTAGGCGCGGCTGGCGCGCTCGGCGTGGGCGGCGCTGGGCGCGAACTTGGGCGGGTCCAGCACGATGGCATCGAACGTGGCACCGTCCTTGACGTGGGTCTGGCCGCGCGGCGCGGCAGGCCCTGGTCGTGCACGGTCAGGCTGCCGGGTAGGCCCTCTGGCGCTCGCACCTGGACAGCGTGGTGTTTAGCGCATGCTCCAGGTCTTCGGCATTGGTGCAGGTGCGAAAGTGCAGCAGCAACTCGCGCACGTCGCCATGGCTTTCCTTGAGCCCCAGCTTGATCTCGGCCAGCGTGGCTGCCATGCCGGCCTGGTTGCCGCTGGCCAGCGCCTTGCGCGTCAACTGCGCCTGAATGCCCAGAAAGGCCAACGACCGGGCGATCCCCTGGCGGCGCAAGCGCATCTTCATGAGTGGAGGCTTGTCCCTCTGATCCCGCATCTTCATACTGTGGGCGCCGTATCACTTCCGGTCGGCGCAACCGGCCTACCTCAGTGACCAGACCCGTCACGGGCCGGTCTTCACCCCGGGGCATGCCCATGCAGCCCGGTCACCCCAGCGGAGGAAAACGACCATGTCTCACCCTCTCAAAGCCTCACAGCGCTTCGTCCGCGCCAGCATCCCGGTGCTGGTCGCCGTCCTGTTGGCAACAACCGCACACGCCGCCTCCTACCGCTTCGTGGAAAGCTTCCCGGCGGCCAACGCCGGGATCTCCAGCCCGTGGAGCTACCACCGACGTGGCGCCAACCAGACCCTGACCCTGCTGCCAGATTTGGTCTGGATTCCCTACAACTGCTCCCCCGTCTTTCCCTCTTATTGCAGCCACACACCCAGCTGGGGCTTTCAGCGCCAGCCTGATCGAATTCCTGTCGTTTACGCCAACATCACCGACCAGAACTGGCAGTCCGACACTGGCATCACGGTGCCACGGCGTTGCCTGATGGTGCATCCCGGGTGGGGCACAAAAGATGTCGTGGTCCGGTTCGAGGTGCCGGCCAAGCCCTACGGGGGCTCGTATACCTCCGGCCGCTTCAAGGGAAGCATTGCGGATCTGGACTACCTCGGTGGCAACGGCGTGACCTGGCGCGTCGAGGTCAACGGCTCCACCCTGTACGGCGGCACGCTGCACGCCACCCGGGCATTGCCACGGAGTTCGGCAACCTTCCCGACGCAAACGTTCAACGTCTCCACGGGCACCACCATCGATCTGGTGGTTTCCCCCAACGGAGCAGATGCGAGTTTTGACACCACATCGGTCTGCGGCGCCATCGTGATGCAATAGCGCCCGGCGGGCCGCTACCCCATCCGCGCCACCACCAGCCCCTTGAGGTACTCACCCTCGGGAAAGGCCAGCGTGGTGGGGTGGTCGGGCGCGGCCTCCAGGCGCTGCAGCAGGTAGCCGTCCACCTGGGCATCGATACCGGCGCCGGCCACGATCTTGTGGAACAGCTCGGCGCCGATGCCGCCCGAGCAGCTGAAGGTCAGCAGCAGCCCGCCCGGCGCCAGCAGCTTGAGCGCCAGGCGGTTGATGTCTTTGTAGGCGCGGCTGGCGCGCTCGGCGTGGGCGGCGCTGGGCGCGAACTTGGGCGGATCCAGCACGATGGCGTCAAACGTGGCGCCGTCCTTGAGCAACTGGCGCAGCGTGGCGTTGACGTCGGCGTCCAGCGCGGTGTGGCGGCCGGCGTCCAGGCCGTTGAGGGCCACGTGCTGCACGGCACGCGCCAGCGCGGGGCCGGATGAATCCACGCTGGTCACGGCCTCGGCGCCACCGGCCAGCGCCGCCACGCTGAAGCCGCCGGTGTAGCTGTAGCAGTTGAGCACGCGGCGGCAGCCGTGGCGGGCCACCAGCCGCGCCAGCAGCGCGCGGTTGTCGCGCTGGTCCAGGTAATAGCCGGTCTTGTGGCCTTCGGCCACGTCCAGCGTCAGCCGCCAGTCGTGCTCGCGGATGGTGACCTCGGTGGCGCCCTCGCCGCGCAGCCAGCCCTTGACGGGGGCCAGCCCTTCGAGCCCGCGCACGCCCGAGTCCGAGCGCTCGTAGATGCGCGTGCAGCCGCTGGCCTGCACCAGCGCGTCCACGATGACGTCCTTCCAGCGCTCGGTGCCGGCGCCCAGGAACTGGCAGGAGAGCACATCGGCATAGCGGTCAACGATGAGCCCCGGCAGGCCGTCGGCCTCGCCGTGGATCAGCCGCACGCCGTCGCTGGCCACGCCCAGCCGCTGGCGCAGCGCCAGCGCGGCGCCGATGCGGCGTGCAAAGAAGGCGGCGTCGATGCGCTCGGCCTCATCAAAACTCCAGGCCCGCAGCCGGATCTGCGAGGCCGGGCTGTAGGCCGCCCAGGCCAGGAAGCGGCCGCCCTCGGCCTCCACACGCACGGTCTCGCCGGCATCGGCCTTGCCGCCGGCCACGCTGCCGGCAAATACCCACGGGTGGCGGCGCAGCAGCGAGCGCTCCTTGCCGGCCCGGACTCGAATGATTTTCATGGGGCCGGATTGTCTCAGCGCCGGCCCGCACTCAGGGCTGGATCAAGCCCTCGGTGCTGGCAATCACCGCCAGTTGCACCCGCGAGGCCACGCCCAGTTTGCGCAGCAGGTGCTGCACGTGGATCTTGACGGTGGACTCGGCAATGCCCAGGTCGCGCGCCACCTCTTTGTTGCTGGCCCCGCGCCCCACGGCGACGAGGATTTCGCGCTCGCGGGGCGACAACGCGTCCAGCGGGCTGGCGGGCGCTGGCGCCGGTGCGTCCGCCGGGGCTTCGGGCCGCAAAAAAGCGGCCACCAGCTTGCCGGTCATGCCCTCGTCGATGACGCTGTCGCCGCGCATGGCGCGGCGGATGGCGGCAAACAGCGCGTCGCCCTCGATGGTCTTGAGCAGGTAGCCGCTGGCGCCCGCGCGCAGCGCAGCGGCCAGATCGGTGGCGTCTTCGCTGACGGTGAGCATCAGCACGCGCGCCTGCGGGCAGGCGGCGCGCAGCGCCGGCAGCGCCGCCACGCCGCTGACGCCGGGCAGGTGGTTGTCCAGCAGGATGACGTCGGGCTTGAGCTGCTCGGCCTGGCGCTGGGCCTGGTCGGCGTCGGCGGCGTCGCCCACCACGGCCAGGCCGTCGTCGCCACTGAGCAGCGCCGTCAGGCCGCGGCGGAACAGCGTGTGGTCATCGACGACGAGGATGCGGATGGGCTTCATGCAGGCAAGCTCAAAGTGACGGTGGTGCCCTGGCCAAGGGCGGAATCGACGGCCAGCTCGGCACCCAGGCGTTCGGCGCGCTCGCGCATGATGCGCAACCCCACGTGGCTGGCGCCGCGCACGGCGGCGGGCTCGAAGCCGGCGCCGTCGTCGCGCACGGCAATGCGCCAGTGCGGCTGCTTCCACACCTCCAGCCAGACCTGGCTGGCGTGGGCGTGCTTGCGCACGTTGGACAGCGCCTCCTGCACGATGTGCAACGCCTGCACCTGCACGTCGGGCGCCAGCGGCAGGCCCTGGTCGTGCACGGTCAGGCTGCCGGGCAGGCCGCTCTGGTGTTCGAACTTGGACAGCGTGGTGTGCAGCGCATGCTCCAGGTCTTCGGCGTTGGTGCGGGTGCGAAAGTGCAGCAGCAGCTCGCGCACGTCGCCATGGCTTTCCTTGAGCCCCAGTTCGATCTCGGCCAGCGTGGCCGCCATGCGGGCCTGGTCACCGCTGGCCAGCGCCTTGCGCATCAGCTGCGCCTGAATGCCCAGAAAGGCCAGCGACTGGGCAATGGAGTCGTGCAGCTCGCTGGCCAGAAACGCCCGCTCCTCGGCCACGGCGGCCTCGCGCTCCAGCGCACCCAGGCGCAGCGTCTCCATGCCGCTGGCCAGGTGAGCCGTCAGCGTCTCCAGCATGGCGCGGTCGGCGTCGGCCAGACCGATCTGGGCATGGAAGAACAGGTTGAGCTCGCCCAGCAGCCGCTCTTTGGCGTGGATGGGCACGGCCACGATGCTGGCCCAGCCGGCCTGGCTGCAGGCCTGGCGGCGCTGCGGCTCCAGGCTTTGGATGGGGATGACGCGCGCACCACCGGCGGTGCGGCTGGCGCCGCAATAGCAGTCGCCGGTGCGGATGCAGTGCTCGTCCTCGGCCATGCCGGGCGGCAGCCCGTCGCTGGCCAGCAGCACGAACTGGTCGGCCTGCTGGCCCGTCCAGCGCAGCGCCACGGCGTCGGCGTGCAAGGCCTGGCGCGCGCGCCGCGCAAAGCCCTGGGCCAGCTCGGGCAAGGCGTTGGCGTGGGCCACCAGCAGGCTGACGTCATACAGCGTTTGCAGCCGCTCGCGCTTTTCCTGCAGCTCGGCGGTCTTGGCGCGCACGCGCTGCTCCAGCTCGCTGTACGAGGCTTGCAGGCGCTCGGCCATGTCGTTGAAGCCCACGGCCAGGGCGCCCAGCTCGTCGCTGCTGGTGGGCTGCACGCGCGCGCCCAGGTGGCCCGATTGCAGCGCACCCACGGCGCTGCGCAGGCTGGCCACCGGCTCAAGCACGAAGTGATAGCCCAGCGCCATCAGCACCGACGAGGCCACCGTGCCCAGCACCAGCAGCCCCACTTGCAGCAGGTGCAGCAGCGAGGTGTAGTGCGACAGGTGCACCTCCACGGCCGAGACCAGCGCGTCGATGCGCGCCACCAGCTCGGCCGTGGCCGCGTCCAGCGTGGCACGGTCGGCAAGGCGTGGGCCGGTGTGCAGGGCGCGCACCGTCAGCCAGGCGTGCTCGACCTGCCCGAAGTCGCGGCGCACGGTGTCGTCCCAGGGCATCAGCAGCGGGCGCTCGGGGTCGCCCTGGGCCAGCAGCGCCAGGCTGCGGTCGAACTCGGCCACATGGCGGGCCTGCGTCGGCTGGGGGGCAATCTGGGTGGTGGTCCAGGCCAGGCGATAGGCCTGCATGCGCATGCGGCCGGCCTCGTTGACGGCGGCGGCGCCGCCGTCCAGCTGCCACGACACCCACAGCGTCAGCGCGGTGGCCAGCAGACCCAGCAGCAAAAAGGGAATGCCGGTCAGGGCCAGTTTGGTCCCCAGGCTCCAGCGCTCGATGGGTGGTGACATGTCGGGCGGGGCGGGTCAGCCCGCGCGCTGCGTCAGCTCGCTGACGGCCAGCACGGCCTGCGTGCGCGAGGTCACACCCAGCGCCCGCAGCACGGCGCCCACATGGTCTTTGACGGTTTCCACCGAGAGGTCGAGCCGCCGCGCGATGTCTTTGTTCGAGCGGCCTTGCAGCAGCATGGCCAGCACGTCGGCCTGTCGCGGCGTGATGCCCAGCTTGTCGTAGGGGATGGCGTCCAGCGGCGCCACGCTGCCGCTGCGGGGCGCCTGCGGGGCGTGGGCCGCCGCCGATGCCGCAGCGGCCGTGTCCACGGGCGGCACGTAGATGCCGCCGGCCAGCACCAGTTGCAGCGCATCGGCCAGCGCGGCCGTGGACAGCCGCTTGGGCAGAAAGCCCATGGCGCCCAGGTCGATGGCCTGCACCACGTCCTCGGCCCGGTCGGCGCGCGACATCACCACCACCGGCAGCTCGGGGTAGGCCTCGCGCCACTCGGCCAGCAACGTGAAGCCTGGGGTGTCGTCCAGTTCCAGGTCGAGCAGCACCAGATCGTGCTCGGGCTCGCGCGCCAGCACGCTGCGCGCCTGGTCTGCGGCGGTGGCGGTGGACACGCGCAGCCCGGCACAAATGCTTTCGATGATGGCCCGCAGCGCGGCCAGAATCAGCGGCTGCTGGTCAACGAGCAAGACCTTCATGCCGGCCCTCCGTCCACGTCAAGCCGCTGCGCCCGCGGCGCCCACTGCACCAGATCGTGCGCGAACCGGCCGGCCACTTGCGTGGCCAGTGTGCGCTTGCCGACACCCTTTTTGGGGTTGGCGATGACGACGACTGGCATGGCCCCCTTTCGTTATTGATAGGGATGGTAACAAGGGACAATCGGCAGATGTACCAGCCCAGCCAACATGATGTGCGCCGTTTCTTCTGCGGCGTGCTGGCCAAGCAGCGCACGGGAGCGGTGCTGACGCCCATCGAGGCCCAGGCCGCCACCTGGGTCGATGCCCACCCCGAGTACCACGCGGAGCTGGCCGACGAGGCCGCCGCGCTGGCGCGCGACTATGCGGTGGAGGACGGCCGCACCAACCCATTCCTGCACCTGTCCATGCACCTGTCCATCACCGAGCAGATGGGCATCGACCAGCCCCACGGCATCCGCCAGGCGGTGGAGTTGCTGGCCGCGCGGCGCGGCTCGCTGCATGAAGCCCATCACGAGGTCATGGAATGTCTGGGCGAGATGATCTGGGCGTCGCAGCGCAGCGGGTTGCCGCCCGACGGCCAGGCCTACCTGGCCGCCGTGCGGGCCCGCGCGACGCGGGATTAGGAGCGTGGGCGGCAGAGGGCATGCCTCGCGCCGGGGTGATTCGGGGAGGCAGGCAAGGCGTGCGCGAGGCCGCGTACCGGGTGTACGCAACGAGCGCACAACGCCGCATGGCGCCCCGAATCACCCCGGCCCTTCGGGTTGGTCTTGCAAGGGGCCGCTGGGGGTGTTGCGACGCTTGCCCGCACGGGCAGTGCGGGCGGCGCGCCGCGCCTACCCATCAGCCCCTTGCAAGACCAACGCGAGGCATGCCCTCTGCCGCCCACGCTCCTAGCGCCCCAGGTCTTTGGCCGTTACGCCGGCAATGCCCCAGTTGGCCTTGGGCACGTCGTGGATCCAGACGCGCACGGTCTCTTTGGGCGCACCCACGGCCTCCTGCAGCGCCTGGGTGACCTTCTCGATCACCGCGCGCTTTTGCGCCTCGGTGCGGCCTTCAATCATGTAGATCTGTGCAAACGGCATGGTGGTCTCCGGGTTGGGCTGGGCGTCAGGCACGCTGGCGCGACAGCGTCAGCGCGGTGTCCTCGATCATGTCCTCCTGGCCGCCGACCATGCCCCGGCGGCCCATCTCGACGAGGATTTCGCGGGCGGGCACGCCGTACTTCTTCTCGGCGCGCTTGGCAAACAGCAGGAAGGAGCCGTAGACGCCGGCATAGCCCAGGGTGAGCGCGTCGCGGTCGATGCGGATGGGAAAGTCCATCAGCGGCACCACCAGGTCTTCGGCCACGTCCTGGATCTTGAACACGTCCACGCCGGTCCGGATGCCCATGCGGTCACACACCGCCACCAGCACCTCCATGGGCGTGTTGCCCGCGCCCGCACCCAGGCCGGCGGCGGCGGCGTCGATGCGCGTGGCGCCCGCCTCGATGGCTGCCAGGCTGTTGGCCACGCCCATGGCCAGGTTGTGGTGGCCGTGAAAGCCCAGCTCGGTCTCGGGCTTGAGCGCGGCGCGCACCGCACCCAGCTTGGCCGTCACGTCGCTGGGCAGCATGTGGCCCGCCGAGTCGGTGATGTAGATGCAGTTGGCGCCGTAGCCCTCCATCAGCCGGGCCTGGCTCACCAGGCCCTCGGCGCTGTTCATGTGGCTCATCATCAGAAAGCCCACGGTGTCCAGGCCCATCTTGCGCGCCAGGGTGATGTGCTGTTCGCTGACGTCGGCCTCGGTGCAGTGGGTGGCCACGCGGATGGTGGTCACGCCCAGCTCGTGCGCCATCTTCAGGTGATCGACGGTGCCGATACCGGGGATCAGCAGCGCCGAGACCTTGGCCCGCTGCATCAGCGGGATGACGGCGCCCAGGTAGGCCTCGTCCGAGTGGGCCGGAAAGCCGTAGTTGACCGAGGCCCCGCCCAGGCCGTCGCCGTGGGTGACCTCGATCAGCGGGATGCCGGCGGCGTCCAGCCCCTGGGCCACGGCCTTCATCTGCTCCAGCGTCATCAGGTGGCGCTTGGGGTGCATGCCGTCGCGCAGCGTCATGTCGTGAAGGACGATGGCCTGGTCTGGGATGGTCATGGTGGGCTCCTTCACAGGGTTTGCGGCGCGCGGCCGTCGGCCAGCCAGGCCTGGGCAAACATCTCGGCGGTGCGCGCGGCGGCGGCCGTCATGATGTCGAGGTTGCCGGCGTATTTGGGCAGGTAGTCGCCCAGGCCTTCGACTTCGAGGTAGATGCTGACGCGCCTGCCATCGAACACCGGGCCGTTGACCAGCCGGTAGCCCGGCACGTAATGCTGCACCTCGCGGATCATGTCCGCGATGCTCTGGCGGATGGCCGCCTCGTCGGGCTTGTCGTCGGTCAGGCAGTGCACGGTGTCGCGCATGATGAGCGGCGGCTCGGCGGGGTTGATGATGATGATGGCCTTGCCTTGGCGGGCACCGCCCACGCGCTCGATGGCGCCGGCGGTGGTGCGGGTGAACTCGTCGATGTTCTTGCGCGTGCCGGGCCCGGCCGACTTGCTGGACACGGTGGCCACTATTTCACCGTAGGCCACCGGCTGCACGCGGCTGACCGCCGCCACCATGGGAATGGTGGCCTGGCCGCCGCAGGTGACCATGTTGACGTTCATCTGCGCCTTGCCGACATGAGCCTTCAGGTTGACCGGCGGCACGCAATAGGGGCCGATGGCGGCGGGCGTGAGGTCGATCATCAGCGCCCCCTGGGCGTTGACCTTGCGCGAGTTCTCGGCATGCGCATAGGCGCTGGTGGCGTCGAAGACGATTTGCACGCCGTCGGCCTTCATGTGGGGCACCAGGCCATCGACGCCGTCGGCGGTGGTCTTGATGCCCATCTCGCGGGCGCGCCGCAGGCCGTCGGAGTCGGGGTCTATGCCCACCATCCACACCGGCTCCAGCACGGGGCTGCGCTGGAGCTTGGCCAGCAGGTCGGTGCCGATGTTGCCGGGGCCGATCAACGCACATTTGACTTTGGGAGGGCTCATGCCGGGGTTTTCCTTGAATCAAAAAAAGGGGGCGCCAGCCGGTCAACCGAGCGGCAGCGGCTCGCGCGCATCGGCCTCGGCCAGAAACTGGCCCACCAGCTGCGCAAAGCGCGCGGCGTGCTCGATCTGCGTCCAGTGCCCGCACTGGCCAAAGACGTGCAGCTGAGCCCGCGCGATCCACTGCACCAGCGTGCAGGCGTTGGCCAGCGGGATGACCGCGTCCTCGCGGCCATGGACGATCAATGTCTGATGCGGCAGGCTGCGGATGGCCGCCTCGGGGCTGCACATGGCGTCCACCCAGCGCTGGCGCGGCGCCGGGAACATGGCCGCAAACGATTCCTGGTAGCCGGGCTGGATGCTGGCCTCGTAGCGCAGCCGGGCCAGCTCGTCGTTGACCAGCCCGCGGTCGTAGGCGAAGACGTCCAGCAAGGCCCGCATCCGGGTCAGCGAGGGCTGGTAGCCCCAGACCTGGTCCAGCCCCGGTGTGAGCGTGAACGGCACCCCGACGCTGCCCATCAACACGAGGCGGCGCACGCGCTCGGGGTGGCGGGTGGCCAGGGCCAGCGCCAGTGCGCCACCAAACGAGTTGCCGACCACGTCGGCCTGCGCCAGGCCCAGGGTGTCGAGCACGCCCAGGGCCTGGGCCACCCAGGTGGCCATGTCGTAGCGCACGCCGGGCCGGCTCAGGTCCAGCCGCTCGGTCTGGCCAAAGCCCACCATGTCGGGGGCAATGACCCGCGCCTGCTGCGCCAGCGCCGGCACCACCAGCCGCCAGTTGGCCCAGGCCGAGACGCCCGGCCCCGAGCCGTGGATCAGCAGTACGGGGGCGCCCTCGCCCACGTCGTGGACGTGGGTGCGGATGCCGTTGGCCATGATGAAGCGGCCCTGCTCGGAATGGGTGGGGTGCGACGGGGCGTTCATGGGTGCCAGGCGGTGAGGGGCCGGGGTCGGGGGCTCACGTGACCACCTCCAGGAAGGCCGGGTTGAGCTTGCGGTCGTGATAGAAGATGCCGGCACCCACTTCGTCGAAGGTCCAGGTGATGGGCTCCATGTCGGGGTAGTGGTCGTAGCCGCCGCAGAAGGTCTCGAGCCGGTTGCCCGACGGGTCGAAGAAGTAGATGGTGGTGCCGGTGGTGATGCCGTGACGGGTGGGGCCGATGTCGATGGAGACGCGGTTGCGGCTCATGATGTCGGCCGCCCGCAGCACCTGCTCCCAACTGGCGAGCTGGAAGGAGACGTGGTGCAGCTTGTCGTCTTCGCCGTGGCGCACCATGGCGATGTCGTGCGCCTTGGCGCTGCAGGTCAGCCAGGTGGCCAGGTCGGTGACGCCGTCTTCGAGCTTGACGCGCTCGACGAGGTTGAAGCCCAGCACGTCTTCGAAGATGGCGCGGCTGCCGTCGATGTCGCCGCCGTAGATCAGGCAGTGGTCCATGCGGATGGGGCAGATGCCGGGGCCGTCGATCACGTCGACCTCGGGGTTGACGCAGCCGGTGGCATTGCCCACGTGTTGCTTGTCGGCGTAGAGCTCGATGTGGTGGCCGGTGGGAATCCGAAAGCGCACCCGCTCGCCGGTGCCCGGCATGTCGCCGGCGGCGATGCGCTCGGTCTTGACGCCGTAGGCGATGAGCTTGGCCTCCAGCGCCTGCAGGGTTTGCGCATCGCGCACCTTGAAGCCGAAGAAGTCCAGCCCGGCGCGGTCGGCCTGGCGCAGCACGATGCTGTGGTGGTCGCGCTCCTGGCGCGTCTTGAAATAGGCCCGGCCCTGGGCATCGCGGCCCATGGGCACCAGGCCCATCACGTCGGTGTACCAGGCGATGGATTCGTCGATGTCCAGCACGCGGATCTGGGCGTGCCCGGGACGCAGTACGCCAGTCATGGCCATGTCGGTCTCCTCAAGGGGTGGGTTGGGGGTTGCGGGTTGGGGTTGGCGCGTCGGCGCGGGGGCCGCAGACGGTTTTGGTCAGCGGGCCGACGACGCGCAGGCGCAGGTCGCTGGTGGGCTTGACGCGGCAGGACAGCACGCAGCCGCTGGCCTCCTCGGCGGCGCTGACGTGCGCCCGGCTCATCACCCGCCTGGCGTAGCTGCCTTGCGTGATCTGCACCTTGCACACGCCGCAGCCACCGCCACGGCAGCCCACGGGGATGCCTTTGCGGCCCAGCGCCTCCATGCCTTCGAGCACGCTGCGGTGGTCGGCGCAGCGGTAGCTCTCGCCGGTGTTCTCGATGGTGATGGTGTAGGCGGCCACGGCGGTTCAAATCTTCTTGAACAGCGGGCTGCGGACCTGCTGCGCGTCGGCCGCCGAGATGAACTTCTCGGTGTAGATGTCGCGCTCGAACAGCCGGCCCTGCATCAGCGTGGTGATGCAGGCGTCGATCATCACGGGCGGGCCGCACAGATAGGCTTTGTGGCCCCTGAAGTCGTTGCCGAAATGCGCTTTGGCCGCCTCGTGCACAAAGCCGCGCGCGCCCGCCCAGTCGCTGCCCTCGGGCTCGCCCGAGAGCGCGGCCACGTAGTTGAAATTGGGGTGGGCGCTGGCCAGCTGCTCGAACTCGCCATGGTGGTAGAGCTCGTCCTGCGAGCGCGCGCCGTTGACCAGGGTGATGGGCTTGTCGCAGCCACCTGCCAGCAGATCCAGCACCATGGAGCGCGGGCTGGACAGGCCCGAGCCGCCGGCCAGAAACAGATAGCCCAGCGCGTCTTTGTCGTGCTCGGTGGCGCGCACGAAGAAGCGGCCATAAGGGCCCGACAGGCGCACCGCATCGCCGGCCCGCAGCTGCTGGTGCACCCAGCCGGTGCCTTTGCCACCAGGCACCTGGCGCACGTTGAGCTCGATCTGACGGGCCTGGCCCGGCGCGCTGGCGATGGAGAAGGCGCGCGGCGCGGCCTCGCCCGGGATGTGCAGGTTGATGTACTGCCCGGCCTGGAAGGTGATGGGCGCGTCCAGCGTGATCCACACGCCTTTGATGGTGGGGGTGAGGCTCTCGATGCGGGCGACCACGCCGGCGTAGTCCTGCACGGGCAGGTTGCGCGCGTCGGGCTCTTCTTCGATCTCGGCCTCGACCACCACGTCGGAGGCCAGCGTGGCGCAGCAGGCCAGGCATTTGCCTTCGTCGCGCTCATAGTCCATCAGCGCAAAGTTGCTGGCCTCGCCGTGCTCGATCTCGCCGTCCACCACCTGCACCTTGCAGGTGGCGCACAGGCCGTGGCAGCAGGCATGGGGCAGGTAGATGCCGGCGCGCAGGGCGGCGTCGAGGATGGTCTGGCCCTCCTCCACCTCCAGCACCTGGCCCAGCGGTTCGATGGTGAGTTGGTAGCTCATCGCGTCACCTCGCGGCCTCAGTGCGAGCTGCCGCCCAGGCCTTTGAGGCCGGGGGTGCGAAAGCGGATCAGGCTTTTGTGGCCCAGGCCGTTGTCGGCCAGGGACTTGGCCGCATCCGGCTGCCAGGGCTGGCCCGATCTGATCCATTGCACCTGGTCCCAGTCGATGCGGGCGAAGTCCGGGTGGGCGCCAAAGAAGCCGGGCAGCGCCCCCTTGACCAGGTCGCCAAACAGCGTGGTGGGCGGCATGGGTACGCAAAAAGGCGCGCAGAACATCTTGTGGTCTTCCCAGCCGATGTACAGCAGCGGCGCGGGGAACTGGTCCACCGTGTCCTGGGGCGGGAAGTCGTAGGGGGCGACGGATTTGACGGTCATGGCGGCGGCTCCTGTACTCAGTTGCTGGTGGCTTGCGAACGCCAGGCCTCGAAGTTCCGCTTGTCTTGCGAGTCGGCGTAGTCGAGGTTGTCTTGGCCGAACGCCAGCTTGTACCAACGCAGCACGTCGGCCAGGGGGTCGAAGTCGGGCTGGCTGGGGTCGGCGTCGGCGGTGAAGCAATTGCCCTGGTAGATCTGGTGCACGGGCAACCAGCTCTGCACGTACTTCTCGGGCTCATGGTCGAAGATGCTTTTGCAGCCGTCGGAGCAGAAGTGGTAGGTGTTGCCGCGCCAGTCGCTCTCGCGGTAGGCAATCTTCGTCGGGTCGTCCGGTTCGGTGAACATCATGGGCACCTGGCAGACCTGGCACAGCATGGGCAGCGTGCCGTTGTAAAAGCGGCGGCCTTCGGCCTGTTCGCGGGCGTAGTGCTCCCACAGCGGGCGGTAGTGCTGGTCGAAGGTGTCGGGGTATTTCTCGCTCAGCCACTTCATGTCGGCCTCGCTGGGCACCCAGGTGTGGAACGCGGCGGCAGCGCCGTAGTTGTAGAAGGTGTTCCAGGCCTGGTGGCTGAGGTGGTCTTTGTCCTTGCAGGCCTGCTCCCAGCCTTTGGGCACCTTGACGCCGTAGCGGGCCAGGTCGTTGAACAAGGCCCCGCCGTTCTGCTCGGCGTAGACCTCCCAGGCCTCCTTCCAGCTCATCACGCGCTTGGGCAGCATGTAGTCCATCATCATGGCCACCAGGGTCAGCACGCGGTAGCCGCGCCAGAACCATTTGTCGAGCCAGGCCTGGACGATGGGCAGGTTGTCCGGGTCTTGTTCGAGGATGAACTTGATGATCTCCAGGCCCAGCGTCATGTGGCGCGATTCGTCGCTCTGGGCCGAGAAGCCGAAGGCCATGGCGCCCATGTCGCCGTTGTAGGCCGCGCCCGAGATGAAGGGCACGAACAGCAGGTTGGTCAGCACGTACTCGAACGCGAAGCCGATGGCCACCATGAACTCGAACGGGCCGGCGGTGACGGCGTCGTCGAAGAAGCTCTTGGGCACCGACAGGTACCAGACGCGGTCGTGCTGATGGCGCCAGTTCTGAAAGCCGTTGTAGTGCTTGTTGTAGTTGCTCAGGCTGTGGATCTGGGTCTGCGCATGGCGGATCTCGTCCACGCTCTGCATCAGGCAGGCCACGCGCGGGCCGGCACCGGGGAACTGGCGGCCGACGTGGGCAAAGCCGCGGTGGGCCATGTACTCCAGCGGGGTGACGCCGGTGAGGAAGAGCTTGAGCGCGTTGATGTAGCGCGCGTCGGTCACCCCCAGGTGGCCGTTGTTCTGCGTGAACGCGTCGATGATGGCGTAGAGCTTGCGCTCCTTCTCGGCCTGGTATTTCCAGTACGCATCCATCGTCATGCGAAAGGGGTCTTCGAACTGGTCCCAGTCGTGGATCTTGATGCCCTCGTATTGCGTGTACGGAAACACGTCCTGCACCGCCTGGTAGGTGGGCGTCCAGGCCAGGTCGCGCGTCATCAGGTTGTAGCGGTCCTTGAGGCTGAGCTTTTTGCTGGCTTTCATGTCCATGTGATGGGGCTCCTTATGGGTTCCAGCTGAGGACGAACTCGTCTTCGGTTTCGTCGATGTGGCCGGTCAGGGTGATGAGGTTGATCTGCAGCTCCTGCAGATCGAAGTCGCGACCGATTTCGTCCTCGATCGTGGTGCGCCGGATGACCAGCCGGCCGGGGGCATCGATCTTGACCATCGCGGGCTGCTCATTGACGACGGCGGCGGGGTTGTCGGCCACGATGGCCTCGACGATGGGACGGGTCTCTTCGTTGCGCTGAAAGGCGATGAATACGTTGGGCATGGCGCTCTCCCTGGTCATCAAACGGCGAGTCCGGCCTTGGCCAGACGGGCATCCAGGACGGCGGCGACGCGATCGAGCGCGGCCTGGGCGGCCCCGGTCTCCAGCGCCAGTTGCGCCATCGGCTCGAGCGCCTCGCGAGCGCGCGCACGCCAGTGCACCACCCAGCCGGCCAGCAGCGCGCGGTTGGCCTCGCTCTCTGCGGCCACCGCCTTGACCACGGTGTCCACCCATTTGGTGTGCTCCTGGAACCACTCGGCCTGAAAGCGCGTCAGCATGGACACCACCGGCCCGGCCTGGTGGGACAGCTCGGTGTCCACTTCCTTGTAGGCCAGACCAAACAGCAGCCCGTCCAGCACCACGCTTTGCGCCACAAACAGCTCGAACCAGTCCTTGAGCACCAGCGTGTCTTCCACGTAGCGGCGCAGCGGCTGCCAGGCCGGCGCCGCCAGCCAGGCCTGCTTGCCCGCCTCCAGCTCGCCCTGGCTGCCCAGCAGCAGTCCCAGCCGCGTCAGGTATTGCGCCATGCCGAGCTGGTCCATGGCCGCGTACAGGCAAGGCTGGGTGATGGCCGTGCCATAGCCGTAGGCGCACATGGCGGCGCCATTCATGTTGGCGCCCCAGGCCACGTGGCGCAGCGGCACGTAGAAGTCCAGCGCCGTGCGGCGGGCGGCGTCGTCGTAGCGGTCCGCCAGGCCCCGCTCCTCGACGAAGGTGAAGTCGGCCTCGGCCGTCTCCTGCATCCGCGCCCGGGCCTGGGTGTAGGCGCCGTAGTAGTACTGGCGCGGGTCTTTGAGGGCATACCAGTCGCGCATCACGATCTGGGTGCGCGCCGCGTCGAACAGCTCGTGCGCCGGATCCCAGGTGGGGCGGTAGTGGTAGTTGACGGTCGGCTGCACGTCCATCGTGGCCTCGATGTAGCGCGAGGCGGCCTTGTCGGCCCCCAGGCGGTCGGCCACGTGGCTGAAGGTCTGCCTCAGCGGCGTGATGCTGACGGTGCGAAGGTCGATCTGCATGGCGGGTGGTCTCCTCGGGGTGGGGTGGGGTCAGGTGGGGTGGTTGCCCGAGCGCGCACGCACGTCGCGCAGGTGCCAGCCCCAGGCCAGGTCCGCGCGATCGGCGGTCGGCGCGGGCAGGCCACCGTGGGTGGGCACGACGCCCTGGTCGGCACAGAAACAGTCGAACGCCGCGCGCGGCATCACCATCTCGACGAACAGGCCAGGCTCGCCCACGGCGAACTCGAACGTCACCATGCCGTTGGGGTGGGTCTGCGTGAGGCGCACGTAGCGGCGCCGGACGTCCCAGTCCGGGGGCAGGTCGACCAAGGGGGGTGCAGCGTTCATGCCCCAGTCATTGCAGCCTCCGTGCCAGCAAGGGGCAGCCAGGGCTAAAATATCGATAATTAAAGGGTATTCCCTGTGCAAAGCCAAGGCCCACCAACACGTCACAACCATCGTCTCGGGGTCAACCCTAGGCCAATTCGAGCGCTACACCTTCAAAATATGACGAAATAGGCGAGCCAACGGGCTGAATGTGATGATTTGATGAAGTTCGACGTCCCCATCGGAAACCCGCACCTTCACCCACCACGCCGCCTTGTTATCGATAATTTGCCCAAGACCTCTGACCATGGCCCAACCCAAGTACACGCCCATGCCCTCCGACGCCGACCTGCGCCGCATGGTGCAGTTCGCGGCAAACGATGGCCGCATCTGGCTGGCCGGTCAGCGCATGCTGCTGGTGCATGCGGCGGCGCTGGGCACGCTGCGCAGCGAACTGATGCGCGCCGTGGGGCCGGCGGCCACGCGCCGGCTGCTGCTGCGCACCGGCTATGCCGCCGGTGCGCGCGATGCGGCGCTGGCGCGCCAGGTGCGCGCCGACGCCAGCAGCTTTGCCATGTTTGCCGTGGGGCCGCAGCTGCACATGCTGGAAGGGGCGGCCAAGGTCACCTACGAGCATCTGGAGCTGGATCTGGCCAGCGGCCACTACCTCGGCCGCTTTCGCTGGGACCACTCCTGGGAGGTGGAAACCCATGTGCGCGCCCAAGGCCCGCAGATCGAGCCGGTGTGCTGGTCGTTGATGGGCTATGCCTCGGGCTACACCAGCGCCTTCATGGGCCGGCCCGTGCTGTACAAGGAAATGCAATGCGCCGCCTGCGGCAGCGACCACTGCCTGATCGAGGGTCGCCCACAAGCCGACTGGGAGGACGGCGACCTGATGGCCAGCGACTACGCACCCGAAGCCCTGCCCCCGGCCGGTGGCCCGCCATTGCCGCCCGAGGCCGATCACGCGGCTTCGGCCGAGCCACCGGCCGATGCGCTGGGGCCGCTGATCGGGCAGTCGCAGGCCTTCAAGGCGGCGGCGTTGCTGCTGCGCAAGGCGGCCGCGACCCAGGTGTCGGTGCTGTTGACGGGCGAGACCGGCGTGGGCAAGGAGCGCTTCGCGCGTGCGCTGCATGCGCTCTCGGCGCGTTCGGCCCAGCCGTTTGTGGCCGTCAACTGCGCGGCGCTGCCGGGCGATCTGATCGAGTCGGAGCTGTTCGGCGCCGAGCGCGGCGCCTACACGGGCGCCGACGCGGCACGCGCAGGCCGCTTCGAGCGCGCCGATGGCGGCACGCTGTTCCTCGACGAGCTGGGCGAGCTGCCGCTGGCGGCTCAGGCCAAGCTGCTGCGCGTGCTGCAGGACGGCCAGATCGAGCGCCTGGGCAGCGCAAGGCCGCGCCAGGTGGACGTGCGCGTGATCACCGCCACCCACGTCGATCTGGCCGCAGCCGTGCAGGCCGGCCGCTTCCGGCAAGACCTGTACTACCGCCTCAACGTCTACCCCATCCGCGTGCCGCCGCTGCGCGAGCGCCCGGACGACATCGAGCCGCTGGCGCTGCACCTGCTGGCGCGCTACATCGCCCGGCATGACAAGCATCTGGCCGGCTTCACCGATCGCGCCCTGCATGCGCTGCGCCGGCACGACTGGCCGGGCAATGTGCGCGAGATGGAGAACCTGATCGAGCGCGCCGTCATCCTGGCCACGGCAGGCGAGCCCATCGATGCCGCCCACCTGTTGGCGCAGGATGCGCTGGACGCGCTGGAGGTGGCCGGCCATACGCTGGCGCCCTCGGGCCGCCTGTACGCCGCCCAGGCCCCGGCCTGCGACCCCAGGCTGGTGCAGGCGCTGCTGGCAGACCCCCTCGATCTGCACGCGCTGGAAGCCACCTTGATCGAGGAGGCCGTGGCCCGCAGCCAGGGCAATCTGGCTGCCGCCGCCCGCCTGCTGGGCCTGACGCGGCCGCAGTTGAGTTACCGTCTGAACAAGCTGCGCAATCCCCAGTCCTGAGCACCCCCCAACCTGCCGCTGCGCGTCAGGCCCCCGAAGGGGGTCAAGAAAACCCGGGAGCGGCCCTTCATTTTCTTGAGAACCCATGGCCAAGCGCCCCGTCCACAGCCCCAGCGACCCGAGTCCGCCCTGCCTCACCCTGATTGAGCGCGCCTACACGCAGCTGCGTGACGACATCATCAGCGGCCAGCTCGCCCCGGGCGAGAAGCTGCGCGTCGAGCACTTGAAGACCCGCTACGGTGTGAGCGCCGGCACGCTGCGCGAGGCCCTCACCCGCCTGGTCAGCGACGCGCTGGTGGACGTCCAGGGCCAGCGCGGTTTTAGCGTGGCGCCCATCGCGGCGGCCGATCTGGCCGATCTGACCCGGCTGCGCATCCACATCGAGATCGACGCGCTGCGCCTGTCCATCCGCGCGGGTGGCAGCGGCTGGCGCGAGCAGCTGCAGCAGGCCTGGCACGAGCTGTCGCTGCTGGAGCAGCCGCTGCAGCCGGCCCAGGCCGCGGCCTGGGAGCGGCAGAACACCCGCTTTCACGTGGCCTTGCTGGCCGGCCACGCGTCGCCCTGGACGGTGCGGCTGCTGAGCACGCTGGCGCGCCAGGGTGAGCGTTACCGCCGCTACGCCATCAACCTGCCCGGCACCCAGCGTGACGTGCACGCCGAGCACCGCGAAATCTACGACGGCGCCATGACCGGCAACGAGCTGCGGGCCGCGCTGGCCCTGGAATGGCACATCCGCGCCACCGCCGACCTGGTGCTCCAGGCCTTGCGCAGCAAGGACGCGCCTACACCGTCCCCTGCCAGATCGCGTCCAGGTTCTTGAAGCCCCAGGCCTCGGGCTGCTCGCGCCCGACGATGTGGTCGTTGCTGCGGCGCAAGTCCATCTCCCGCACGGCGATGGGCATGTTGCCCGAGGTGGAGTAGAACGCCTTGACCAGCGGCTTGGTCAGCGCCTCGGGGAAGACCTGCGCCACCACCGCCAGCCGGCCCGACCTGAGCCGCACCAGCGAGCCCACCGGATAGATGCCCAGGCTTTTGACGAAGGCCTTGAAGATCACCGGATCGAAATGGCCTTGCCAACTGGCCATGCGGGCGATGGATTCGGCCGGGTCCCAGCCCGGCTTGTAGCAGCGGTTGGAGGTGATGGCGTCATAGACGTCGCAGATCGCGCCCATGCGCGCAAACGGGCTGATGGCCTCGCCGGCCAGGCCGTGCGGGTAGCCCGAGCCGTCGAACTTCTCGTGGTGGTGCAGCACCACGTCCAGCGTGCGCGGCGGTGCGCCCTCCGTTTGCACCATCAGGTCGTAGCCGGCCTGGGGGTGGGTCTTGATGATGGCGAACTCGGCGTCGGTGAGCTTGCCGGGCTTGTTCAGGACCGCCAGCGGCATCTGCGCCTTGCCCAGGTCGTGGAACAGGCCGGCGTTGCCGGCGGCCTCGCAGTCGGCCCTGTCCAGCCCCAGCTCGCGCCCCAGCGCCACCATCAGCGCGCACACCGCCACCGAGTGCATGTAGGTGTAGTCGTCGGCGGTCTTGATGCGCGCCAGGCTGAGCAGCGCCTGCGATTGGCGGAACACCGAGTCGGTGATGTCGCCCACCAGTTGCTGACAGGCTTCGTTGGAGACGACGCGGCCCAGGCGCGCCTCGTTGAACATCGACTCCATCTGGCCCCGGCTGTGCTCGAACAGCACCTTGGCGCGCGCCAGCTCATCTTGCAGCGTGCAGGTGTCGGCGGGCGCAGCCGGCGCCTGCACCGGCGCCGCCTGCGGCCCGGCAGGCACCGTCGGCGGCGCGGCCTTGGGCAGGCCACCGGCCGGGTCGGCCACGTCCTTGCCCTTGCTCACGTCGATCCACACGCCCTCCACGTTGGCGGCATGCAGCTTGGTCAGCACCTCGGGGTCGTCGATCAGGAACCGGGTGCGCCAGAACGGGTGGTTGAGCCATGCGCCCTCCAACGAGTGAAGGTACATGCCCAGGCGCACGTCTTGCAGAGGAATTCGCTTCAACATGGCGCTCAGATCAATGCAGTCAAAACAGTGAGGGGGGCGAGTGTCGGCTGCTGCGCCAGATCGATGCCAGGCCAGGCCATGCAGACCCCGTTCTTGCCGTGTTGCTTGACGGCATACATGGCCTGGTCGGCCGCCTCGACAACCTCGTCCCACGTGTGGCCGTGCATGGGCATGCAGGCCACGCCGATGCTGACGGCCACGCTGGGCGTGTCGGTCAGGTCGGGCAGGGTCAGCGGCTCGGCCAGCGCCTGCACCAGCGCGCGCGCGGTGGCGGCCAACACGGGGCTGGCGGGCTGCACGCCCGGCATGACGACCAGGAACTCGTCGCCGCCGATGCGGGCGATCCAGTCGGTGTCGCGCCGCACCACCTGCTGGATGCGCTGGGCACAGATGCGCAGCGTCTCGTCGCCTGCGGTATGGCCCCAGGTGTCGTTGACCTGCTTGAAGCCGTCCAGGTCCAGGTAGAGCACGGCCAGATGGGCCAGGCAGGTGCCCTCGACCCGGTGCGCCAGCGCAGCGCGGTTGAGCAGGCCGGTCAGGGCGTCGTGGTCGGCGCGGTGGCGCACGGCGGCCTCGGCGTGGAGCCGCGCGGTGACGTCGTACATCACCCCCTCGATCAACGTCTGGCTGCGCACGCCGTCCTCGTACAGCCGCTCGGTGGTGGTCAGCAGGCAATGCACCCAGGTCGGGTTGCCGTCGTCGCCGCGCAGCGCCAGATCGCCGGCCATGGCGCGCCGGCGCTCGCGCGAGTGCCGCGTCAGCTGCTGCGCCGCCGCCACGTCTTTGAAGCACAGCGAGAAGAAATCGACGCCCTTGTCGGGCTTGATCCCGGAGCGGCTCAGCAGCCGACCCACGGTGGGATTGCAGTCGATGAGCCGGCCCTGCCCGTCCAGCACGAAGATGCCGGCGCTGCTGGCGTCGAAGATGCGGCGGTACTGCGCCCCCATCTGTTCGACCTCGGCCCGCAACTCGCGCTCGCCGACCAGCGCCGCCTGCGCGTCGTCGAGCAATTGGTTGCCGCAGGTTCGCAGCACGCCAATCTCATCGTCCTGATGGTGGTGAAAGACCTCGATGCGCGCCGACGTGCCCGGGCTGATGGCGCGCATGCACTGGGCCAGCCGGCTCAGTGGCCCGGTGACCATGCGCCGCACCAGCACGTGCAGCAACAAGCCCATGACCAGCCCTTGAGCCACCAGCAGCGCACTGAGGGTCGCGGCGCGCCGCATGGCGGCGGAGCGCAGCGCCACCGCGTCGGGCAGCAGCACGAGCTGGCCCAGGCGTTCGCTGGCATCGAAGGGGTTATCGAGCGGCACGACGATGGCCCGCCCTTCGTCGGCGAGCGCGGTGCCGGCCCGCACCTTGAGCTTGCCGGCGTCGGCCCTGACCTGGGCCACCAGCGGATTGCGCACCAGGCCGTCCGCCACCTCCTGCACCAGCAAGGTGTCACCGGCGTAGGCGCCTATGGCGGCCGTGCGCTCCACCGAGGCGCCCAGTCCGACGAGCACGTCGTGGCTCTCGTCCAGCGCCTGCTGGTAGGTCGCCATGAACAGCAGCGTGCCCGCCACCAGCGCAAACACGCCCACCACCGCAGCCATGGCGGTCAGCAAACGGGTTTGCAGACTGGACGAAGGAAAAAAGGGCATGGCAGGGTCGGCACCAAGGCCAGAGCGACACACTGCCTTCGGCCATTGGGGCCTTCAGCTTTAGCCCCCGGACGGGTCAGCGACGCAAGCGCGACTCCGGAATGGTGTGCAACTCCCCAGGCAGACCGCCCAGGTAGTCGGCAATGGCCCGGATGTCGGCCGGTTGCAGATCTTTGACCATGGGCGCCATGATGGCATTGTTGTTGCCCACCATGGCCCCAGGGGCCTGGTAGTTGCGCATGGCCACGGCCAGGTAGTCGGCGTGCTGGCCGGCCAGCCGCGGCGCCCCCGGCGTGGTGGGGGTGGAGAAGTTGGCGCCGTGGCAGGTCACGCAGATGGCGAGCTTGTCCTGCAGCGCGGAGGGCAGCGCGGCATCAGGCGGCGCGGCGGCGGTGTCGCTGTGGCCATGCTGGCTGTAGTAGGCGGCCAGATCGGCGATGTCCTGGTCGCTCAGCGAGCCGGCAATGCCCCGCATGCTGGGATGGCGGCGGTCGCCCTTGCGGTAGGCGGTGAGCGCGGCGGCGATGTAGTCGGCCTTCTGGCCCGAAATCATCGGCACCTTGTAGACCCGCGGAAAGCTGGCGTGATAGCCCGGGATGCCGTGGCAGCCGATGCACATGGCGTTTTTCTGTGCGCCAGCCTGGGCATCGCCCTTGATGTCGGCTGCGGTGGCTGCGCCCAGAGTGCCGGCCAATGCCAAGCCCACGATCCAGCTCGTCTTCTTCATCGGGTTTGTCTCCTTTGCGGGGCGCGATTATAGGGTGGCGCCTATACTGAAAACGACTTCTCTTCAAGCCCATTCGTCATGAAATTCACCGGCAGCGACGGCTATGTCGCCACCCCCGAGTTGATGCTGGCCGTCAACGCCGCCGCCACCCTGCAGCGCCCGCTGCTGGTCAAGGGCGAGCCCGGCACCGGCAAGACCATGCTGGCCGAACAAGCGGCTCGCGCCATGGGCCTGCCACTGCTGGAGTGGCACATCAAGAGCACCACCAAGGCCCAGCAAGGCCTGTATGAATACGACGCCGTCAGCCGCCTGCGCGACAGCCAGCTGGGCGATGCGCGCGTGCACGACATCGCCAACTACATCGTCAAAGGCGTGCTCTGGCAGGCCTTCGAGGCCGAGCAGCCGGTGGCCTTGCTGATCGACGAGATCGACAAGGCCGACATCGAATTCCCCAACGACTTGCTGCGCGAACTCGACCGCATGGAGTTCCACTGCTACGAGACGCGCCAGACCATCCGCGCCCGCCACCGGCCGCTGGTGTTCATCACCTCCAACAACGAGAAAGACCTGCCCGACGCCTTTTTGCGTCGCTGCTTTTTCCACTACATCGCCTTCCCGGACGCCGACACCATGCAGCGCATCGTGGACGTGCACTTTCCGGGCCTGGCCAGCGACCTGCTGGGCGCCGCCCTGCAGCGCTTTTTCGATGTGCGCGCCCTGCCCGGGCTGAAGAAAAAACCCTCCACCTCCGAGCTGATCGACTGGATCCGGCTGCTGCTGGCCGAGCGCATCGGCCCCGAACACCTGGGTGCCGGCCAGCCGCTGCGCGAGGTGCCGCCGCTGGTGGGCGCGCTGCTGAAGAACGAGCAGGACGTGCACCTGTTCGAGCGCCTGCTGATGATGCAGCGCAACCACCGATGAACGTGGTGCCCACCACCCTGGCGCGGGGCCCCGTGCGCCTCGTGCCGCTGGCGCCTGACCACGCGGCAGGCCTTGCGGCGGCCGCCGCCGACGGCGCGCTGTGGCGCCTGCACGTGACCAGCGTGCCCGCGCCGGGCGACGAGGCCGCCTACATCGCGCAAGCCCTGGCCACACCCAACCGGCTGGCCTTTGCGGTGCTGGACGCCACCAGCGGCGCGGTGCTGGGCAGCACCAGCTACCACGACATCGTGCCCGCCATCGCCCGGCTGGAGATCGGCTGGACCTGGTATGCCCGGCGCGTGCAGCGCAGCGCCGTCAACACCACCTGCAAGCTGCTGCTGATGCAGCATGCGTTTGACACCCTGGGCGCCCAGCTCGTGGGCTGGCGCACCGACGTGCTGAACCTGGCCAGCCAGCGCGCCATCGAGCGCCTGGGTGCCCACAAGGACGGCGTGCTGCGCCACCACGCGCTGCGCCGCGACGGCAGCGTGCGCGACACGGTGATGTACAGCCTCACCGCCGCCGAGTGGCCGGCAGCCCGCGACCGACTTCTAGAATTCCTCTCAAGAGAACGCCGGGCCGCCCCAAGTTCTCTTGCCCCCCACGGGGGGCGGGCTGGGTCTAGCCCAGCCCTGGGGGCCTCACTACCGAACCACAAGGAGACATCCTGATGACCGCATTTCGCCTGTTGCCGCTGGCCCTGGCCGCCCTGTTGGCCGCCTGTGCCGCTGGCCCGGCCAAGAACACCGCCACCAAAGACTCACTGGTGGCCGGCATGAACGCCCAGACCTCACCGCGGGCCGATTTCTACGGCTACGTCAACGGTGGCTGGATGGCCCGCACCCAGATCCCGGACGACAAGACCAGCTGGGGCGTGTTCGACGAAATCGGCGAGGGCAACGAAACCCGCTCGCTGGCCCTGCTGGAGCAGATGCGCAGCGGCAAGGTCGACACCCAGGCCGCGCCGCACGAGGCCCGGCTCGTCACCGCGCTGTACGCCAGCTACATGGACACGGCCGCCCGCGACAAGGCCGGCATCGCGCCGCTGGCGCCGCAACTGGCGCAGATCGACGCCATCGCCAGCCTGGCCGATCTGCAGCGCTACCTGGTGGCCGCCACGCCCACCGGCGACAACCCGCTGTTCGGCTGGCAGGCCTACCCGGACATGAAGAACTCCAAGGTCAACGCGGCCTACGTCGGCCCCGGCGAGCTGGGCCTGGGCAAGGACTACTACCAGACCGACTCCGAGGCCAACCGCAAGGTGCTGGCCGACTACCAGGCCTTTGTCGCACGGGTGTTGACCGCCATGGGCACGCCCGATGCGGCCACCGCCGCCGCCCGAATCGTGGCCTACGAGACCGAGATCGCCAAGCAGATGCTGACCGTGGTCGAGGAGCGCGACCCGCAGAACTACTACAACCCCCGCACCATCGCCGAGTTGGGCGGCCTCAGCCGCAACCTGGCGCTGGCCGACTACCTGCAGGCCACCGGCGTGAAAGCCCAACAGGTCATCGTGGCCGATCTGCGCTGGGCCAAAGCCATCGACCAGCTGGTCTCGGCCGAGCGCCTGCCGCTGATCAAGACCTATCTGCGCTACCGCCTGCTGGCCGGCGCCATGCCTGTGCTGTCCACGGAGCTGGAGGCCACCCACTTCGCCTTCTACGGCCAGACGCTCAAAGGCCAGAAGGTGCAGCGCGCGCTGCCCAAGCGGGCGCTGGAGACCATCAACCAAACGCTGGGCGAGGCCTTTGGCCGCTACTGGGTGCAGGCTTATTTCCCGCCCAAGGCCAAGACCGAGATGGACGAGCTGGTGCAACTGCTGCTGACCGCCTACGGCCAGCGCATCGACCAGCTCGCCTGGATGAGCCCGGCCACCAAGGTGCAGGCCCGCGCCAAGCTGGCCACCTTCGACGTCAAGATCGGCTACCCCGCCAAGTGGCGCGACTACAGCGCGCTGGCGCTGCAGGCGCCGGCCCAGGGCGGCACGCTGTACGCCAACCTGCAGCGCCATGCCGCCTGGAACCACCAGCGCAACGTGGCCAAGATCGGCCAGCCGGTGGACCGCAGCGAATGGCATATGCCGCCGCAGATCGTCAACGCCTACTACAACCCCATGGGCAACGAGATCGTCTTCCCGGCCGGCATCCTGCAGGCGCCCTTCTTCGACTGGACGGCCGATGCGGCCAGCAACTTTGGCGCCATCGGCGGCGTCATCGGCCATGAGATCACCCACGGCTTCGACGACATGGGCTCGCAGTTCGACGGCGAGGGCAATCTCAACAACTGGTGGACGGCCGAAGACCGCCAGCGCTTCGACGCCCTGACCGCCAAGCTGGTGGCCCAGGCCGGCGCCGCCGAGGTGGCCCCCGGCGAGCACATCAACGGCAAGCTGACGCTGGGCGAGAACCTGGCCGACCTGGGCGGCGTGGCCATTGCCCGCGACGCCCTGGCGCTGTACCTGGCCAAACACCCCCAGCCCGCGCTGATCGACGGCCTGAGCCAGGACCAGCGCTTTTACATGGCCTGGACGCGCGGCTGGCGCAACCAGATGCGGCCGCAGGCGCTGGCCAACAAGCTGCGCACCGACTCGCACGCGCCGGGCCAGTTCCGCGCAGTGGCCCCGCACCTGAACATGGACAGCTTCCACCAGACCTGGGGCACCAAGGAGGGTGACACCATGTGGCGCGCGCCGGCCGACCGCCTGACCATCTGGTGAGCCCCATGACGCAGCGCCCCATCACCGTCGACGACCTCTGGGCCATGAAGCGCGTGGGTGCGCCCAGCCTGGCGCCCGACGGCGCCCAGGCCGTGGCGGCGGTCACCCACTACCGCAACCCCAAGGGCACGCCGCACAGCGAGCTGTGGCTGTACTCGCTGCTGGGCGGGCGCCCGCGCCGGCTGACCCATGGCCCCAAGGACGGCCAGCCGCGCTGGTCGCCGCGCGGCGACGCCATCGCCTTCGTGGCCAGGCGCGAGGGCGACGAGACGCCGCAGCTCTACACCATCGCGCCCGACGGCGGCGAGGCCCGCCGCGTGGGCCAGATGCCCACGGGCGTCATCGCCTTCAAGTGGTTTGCCGACGGCCAGCGCATCGCCCTGGCCAGCTGGGTCTGGCCCGAGGCCAAGCGCACCAAGGCCTTGAGCCGCCGCCTCAAGCACGAGGCCAGGGACAAGGCCAACGGCCTCAGCGCCTACGCCACCGAGGCCGCGCTGTACCGCCACTGGGACGACAACCTGCCGCAGGGCCGGCAGGTGCACCTGTGGGTGATGGACGTGGCCAGCGGCAAGGCGCACAGCCTGTTTCACGGCACGCCTTACCAGCTCACGGCGCGCGACCCCGATGCCAACTGCTTCGACATCGCGCCCGACGGCAGCCGCATCGCCTTCGGCTTCGACCCCGGCGCCGAGCAGGGGCTGCTGCACCGCGACGTCGTCGTCGAGATCGAACTGGCCAGCGGCAAGGCCCGCACCCTGGCCCAGCATGCCGACTGGCACTTTGCCGCGCCGCGCTACAGCCCCGACGGCAAGCGCGTGGCCATGCTGGCCAGCCAGCTGGGCCAGGCCTACACCGCACCCGAGCATCTGGTCATCGCCGACGCCCGCGGCTGGCAGTTGGTCAGCGACCAATGGGACCGCGAGGTCGCCGCGCCACTGGTGTGGGCCGATGACGGCAGCCACATCCTCTTTGCCGCCGAGGACGAAGGCCGCCGCCACCTGTGGCAGGCCACGCTGCACGGGCGCAAACAGGCCACCATCACCCGCCGCGTCGAGGGCGGCACCGTGGCCGCCTTCGACGCCGTGGGCGATCAAGTCGTCACGCTGATCGATGCGGCGGCGCACCCGCCGCAGCTCTTCGCCCACACGGCCCAGGCCGAGGCCGGCGACTGGCCACGCCGCGCGCGGCTCGATGCCCACAACGCGCGCCGCCTGGCGCGGCTCAAGCTGGGCCGCTCCGAGGCCATCGCCCTCACCGGCGCCCAGGGCGAGCCGGTGCAGGTGTGGCTGCATTACCCGCCGGGCTTCAACGCCCGCCGCCGCCACCCCGTCCTGCACACCATCCACGGCGGCCCGCACACCGCCCCCGGCGACACCTGGCACTGGCGCTGGAACTACGCCGTCTTTGCCGCCCAGGGCTATGTGGTGGCCAACGTCAACTACCACGGCTCCAGCAGCTTTGGCCACGCCTTCAAGGCCAGCATCGTGGGCCGGCTGGGCGAGCTGGAGTTGCAGGACGTGGAGGCCACCACCGACTGGCTGGCCGCCCAACCCTGGGCCGACCCGCGCCGCCTCTTCGCCAGCGGCGGCAGCTACGGCGGCTACATGGTGGCCTGGATGAACGGCCACCTGCCCAAGAGCCGCTACGCCGCCTACGTCTGCCACGCCGGCTGCTGGGACTGGGTGGCCATGTTCGCCGACGACGCCTGGATGTGGCACGTCAAGGAACTGGGCGCCTGGTACTGGGACGACATGGCCCGCGTGCAGAGCCAGAACCCGCAGGCTTTTGCGGCGGGCCTGACCACCCCCACGCTGGTCATCCACGGCGCCAAGGACTACCGCGTGCCCGATGCGCAAGGGCTGGCCTACTACAACACCTTGAAGGCCCAAGGCATCCCGGCGCGCCTGCTGTGGTACCCCGACGAGAACCACTGGATCCTGAAGCCGGCCAACAACAAGCGCTGGTACCGCGAGTTCTTCGACTGGCTGGCGCGACACGACGTCAAACCCGACAAGTAGGCCGCGCCGTGTTGATCCGCTTCTTTGCGCACCTGAGATCGGCCAGCGTGCCGGTTTCGGTGCGCGAGCACCTGACGCTGCTCGAAGCGCTGAAGGCCGGCCTGGGCGGCGGCTCGCTGACCGACTTCTACCACCTGGCCCGGCTGACGCTGGTCAAGGACGAGGCGCTCTATGACAAGTTCGACCGCGCCTTCGCCACCTTCACCGCCGGCCTGCCCGCGCCGCTGGACGCGCTCAAGATGGTGCCCGCCGACTGGCTCCAGGACGCGCTCGAGCGCCACTTCACGCCCGAAGAAAAGGCCAGGCTCGAAGCGCTGGGCTGGGACGAGTTGATGCAGGAGCTGGCCCGCCGGCTGGCCGAGCAGACCGAGCGCCACGACGGTGGCAGCAAGTGGATAGGCACCGGCGGCACCAGCCCCTTCGGCCATGGCGGCTTCAACCCGCGCGGCATCCGCATCGGCGGGCCGGGTGGGCAAAAAAGCGCCGTCAAGGTCTGGGAGCAACGCCAGTACCGCGACTACGACGGTGAACGCGAACTGGGCACGCGCAACCTCAAGGTGGCGCTGCGGCGGTTGCGCCGTTTTGCCCGCGAAGGCGCGGCCGAAGAGCTGGCGCTGGACGACACCATCACCGCCACCGCCGCCAACGCCGGCATGCTGGACATCCGGCTGCGCCCCGAGCGGCGCAACCGCGTCAAGGTGCTGCTGCTGATGGACGTGGGCGGCACCATGGACGAGCACGTGCACCGCGCCGAGGAGCTGTTCTCGGCCGCGCGCAGCGAGTTCCGCCACCTGGAGTTCTTCTACTTCCACAACTGCGTCTACGACCACCTGTGGCGCCACAACGCCCGCCGCCACAGCCAGCGCACGCCCACGCTGGACCTGCTGCACACCTACAACCGCGACTGGCGGCTGATCCTCGTCGGCGACGCCACCATGAGCCCCTACGAAATCCTGCACCCGGGCGGCAGCGTCGAGTACCACAACCCCGAGCCTGGCGCCGTGTGGCTGCAGCGCCTGACCCAGGCCTTTCCCCGCCATGCCTGGATCAACCCCGAGCCGGCCGCCGTCTGGGACTACCGCCAGAGCATCACCCTGATCCGCGACCTGGTGCACGGGCGCATGTACCCGCTGACCCTGAGCGGCATGGCCGACGCCATGCGCACGCTGTCCAAATGAGGCTGCTGCTGACGCTGTTGATGGCGCTGGCGCTGAGCGGCTGCGCGGCGCTGACCAGCCTCAAGGAGAGCCTGGCACCGCCCCAGCCCGTCATCACCGACACCGAGCTGGGCCTGGCCACCAGCGCCCCCGATGCCGGCACGCCGCCGGTGCTGGACGTGCGGGCGCCCGAGCCGCTCAAAGGCCTGCTGGAGCAGTACCTGGAGCTGGCCCGCGCCATCCGCTCGCCCGAGGCGCGGCTGCTGTCCAACGCCGAATGGGCCCGGCTGGCCAGTGCCGCCCCGGCCGAGGCGCGGGCGCTGGCCCAGACCGAGGGCTGGTTCGACGCGCTGGCCACCGCCACCTGGGACAACCTCGATGGCGAAGGCCCGCCGCGCGTGGTGGTGACCGTCACCCCGGGCGACCGCGCCCGCGTGGGCCGCCTCACGTTTGAGGTGCATGGCGCACTGGCCGAGGCCGCCAACGCGGGCGATCCCGCCGCCCGGGCGCTGCGCGACGGCCTCTTTGCCGACTGGCTGCTGCCCGAGAACGCCTTGTTCCGCAATGCCGTCTGGGGCGACGCCAAGGCCGCCATCCTGACCAAGCTGCGCGCCCAGGGCTATGCCGCCGCCACCTGGTCCGGCACCGGCGCCCAGGTGGACGCCACCACCCACCGGGTGCGCATCTACCTGGTGGCCGACAGCGGACCGCTGTTCCAGGCCGGCGAGATCACCGTCACCGGCACCAACCACCACGATGCCGCCGCCGTGCAGGCGCTGGCCGGCTTCAAGCGCGGCGACGCGCTGACCGAGACGCGGCTGCTCGACTACCAGGCGCGGCTGCTCAAGACGGGCCTCTACGACCAGATCAGCGTGCTGATGGAGCCCGACGTGACGCTGGCCGACGCCGTGCCGGTGCAGGTCAACGTGCGCGAGGCGCCGCTGCAATCGGCCACCACCGGCGTGGGCTACGCCGCCAACCTGGGCTTGAACGGCACGCTGGAATACAGCCACAGGCGGGTGTTTGGCCAGCCGCTGACGTCGCGCCAGAAGTTGCTGCTGGGCCAGACCCAGCAATCGTGGGAGGGCGAACTGGCCACCCACACCGACGCCAGCTTCAGCCGCTGGGTGCTGGGCGGCACGCTGGAGCGGCTGGACGTGGATGGCGAGGTGACCCAGTCGGCGCGGCTGCGGCTGGGCCGCTCGCGCGAGCTGCCCGAGCACGACCGCCTGGTCTACGCCGAGGTCGAGGACTCGCGCCTGTGCACCGACGGCTATGGCTGCGAGCGCTCGCGGGCCGTCTCCGCCCATGTGCAGCACATCTGGCGGCGGCTGGACAGCCAGACCCAGCCCACCGACGGCTGGGCGCTGAACACCCAGGTGGGCGCTGGCCTGGCCGACGGCAACGTCTCCAAGCGGGGGCTGTTCGGCCGCGTCTATGGCCGCGTCACCGGGTTCTGGCCACTGGCCACCGCCAACGGCAAGTGGTACGCCCAGGGCCGGCTGGAGGCCGGCGCCATCATCGCCAAAGACGGCGTGGTGCCGCCCGACTCGCAGCTGTTCCGCGCCGGCGGCGACGAGTCCGTGCGCGGCTACGGCTGGCGCTCGCTCTCGCCCAGTGCCGACGGCGGCGTGCAAACGGGGGGCCTCTACCTGCTGACCGCCAGCGCCGAGATCGCCCGCCCCCTGTTCGAAGACACGCCCGCCATCCTCTGGGCCGCCTTCGTCGATGCCGGCAACGCGGGCGACAGCTTGAGCGAGCTCAAGCCCGCCGTCGGCATCGGCGGCGGCCTGCGCGTGCGCAGCCCCATCGGCCCGCTGAAGGTCGATCTGGCCTACGGCGAGCGCGTGCACCGATGGCGTCTGCACCTGAGCGTGGGTCTGACGTTCTAAGCCTGTGACCACCGACACCCCACCGCCCTCGCCCGCCCCACCCCGCCGCACCGGCCACCGGGTGGCGCTGGCACTGGCCGCGCTGCTGGCGCTGGTGCTGGCCCTGGGCGCCGGCCTGGCGGCCTGGGTCTGGCACAGCGAGGCCGGCAGCCGCTGGGCGCTGGCGCACGTGCCCGGGCTGACGATCGAAGACTGGCAAGGGGCGCCCGGCCAGGGCACGCTGGGCGCGGCGCGGCTGCAGCTGGATCTGGGCGCCGGCACGCTGACGTTGCAAGGCCTGCGCCTCGATGGCCTGGCCCTGGCCTGGCGGCCCGAGCCCGGCCTGTGGCTGCGCGTGCAGGCCGGCAGCCTGCACGCCGATCTGCTGCGCTGGCAGTCCAAGCCCCACGAAGCCACGCCATCCAGCGGCCCGCCGACGCAGTTGCGCCTGCCCCTGGCGCTGCGCATCCCGGCCGTCACTGTCCAGCGGCTGCTGGTCAACACGGTGGAGCCCCTGACCGAGGTGCAGCTCAACCTCGATCTGGGGGCCGACGGTGGCGCCCGGCACCGGCTGCAGGCGGCCTTGCAGACCCGGCTGCTCAAGCTCGATGGCCAGCTGACGCTGGGCAGCGACGCCCCGCTGTCCACCGAGGCCCGGCTCAACCTGCACAGCCGCAACGAGGATGCGCTGCCCATTGCCGCCAGCGCCCACCTCAGCGGCCCGCTGGCCCAACTGGCGCTGCAGGCCGACCTCGAAGGCCGCGGCATGGCGCTGCACGCAGCGGGCGCGATCAAACCCTTCGCCGCCTGGCCATTGGGCGACTTCAACCTGACCAGCCAGGCGCTGGATCTGGCCGCGCTGGCCGACGGTGCGCCGCGCACCCAGCTGGACGTGGACGCCAGCGTGCGCACGGCCGGGCTGGACCAGCCTGCGGCGGTCAAGCTCGCCGCCCGCAACGCCGCCCCCGGCCGCTGGGACCAGGGCGCCCTGCCCGTGCGCAGCCTGGCACTGGAGGTTGGCGGCACGCCCACGCCGCTGCGTGAGCTGACCCTCTCGCGCCTGGCCATCGAACTGGTGGCCGGCCGCATCGAGGGCGCTGGCCGCATCCAGCTGGACGGCGAGCGCCACACCGTACAGCTCGCCCTGACCGCCACCGACGTGCAGCCGGCCCTGCTCGATGAGCGCGCCCCGGCCATGCGGCTGGGTGGCCCGCTGACGCTGACCGCCCGCGACCTGACCACCTACCCGGCCGGCGCCTGGCAGGCCGGCGTGCAGACGCGGCTGCGTGGCCAGCTGATCGGCCCCGAGGCCACGCCGGTGGCGCTGACGCTGGACGCCAGCGCCGGCGCCGGGGGCTTGACGCTGACCACCGTCCAGGCCGAGACCGGCGCCGCGCAAGCCAGCCTGCAAGGCCGCGTCAATGGCCCCGTGTTCGGCCCCGGCCGGCCCTGGCAATGGCAGGTCGATGGCGCCCTGCGCGAATTCGACCCCGCGCTGTGGTGGCCCGGCGAGCCCGGCAGCGCCTGGCGCGCCGGCCCGCACCGGCTGCACCTGACGCTGCGCAGCGAAGGCAGCCTGGCCACCCTGCCCACCGACCCGCAGGCCGCCTGGCAGGCGCTGCGCGGCAGCGTGCAGGCCGAGCTGCAAGACAGCCTGCTGGCCGGCGTGCCGCTGCAAGGCCGGCTGGCGGCCCAGCTGGCCGGCCCCGCCACCCAGGGCGACGGCACGCTGCAGGCCGGCCGCAACCGGCTCACTCTGCAACTGCCCGCCAACCAGCCGCTGCGGCTGGCGCTGGAGGCCCCCCACCTGGCGGACTGGGCACCGCTGGCCCGGCTGGCGCCGGCCGCCGCCGCCTGGGCGCCCACCCAGGGCGAGGCGCACGCCAGCCTCAGCCTGGCCCATCTGCTGGACGGCCAGCCCGTGGCCTGGCAGACCCAGGGCGAGATCCGCACGCTGCACACCGCCAGCGCCAACCTGGGGCAGGCGCAATGGCAAGGCCAGGGCAGCCTGGATCTGGCCGCCCCGCTGGCGCTCAAGCTCACGGCAGCCGACCTGACCCAGGGCGAGGCCACGCGGCTGTCCCACCTGGCACTGGACGTGACGGGCAGCCTGGGCCAGCACCGGCTGACGCTGGACGGTGCCAGCCCGCTGCGCCCGCCTGAGTGGGTGGACGAGTTGCTGGCCGTCCCCAGCGGCGGCGGCAGCCGGCTCAATCTGGCGCTGGCTGGCACCTGGACGGCCACCGCCGCCCAAGGCCAGCCCTGGTGGCAGGCCGGCCGCTGGCAGGGCCGCGTGGAGACGTTGACGCTGGGTGGTCAGGGGGGCGGCGCGGCCTGGCTGGCCGGCCGCGACCTGGCGCTGCAGGCCGCCTGGACGGCCGCCGGTCTGCAGGCCGCCAGCGTCCAGCCGGGCCGGCTGCAACTGCCCGGCACGGCCCTCGTCTGGCGCGAAGCGGGCTGGACGCCCGCGCGCTGGGCGGTGGACGCCGACGTGGAGGGCTTTGCCCTGACCCCGCTGCTGGCCCGCGCCCAGCCGGGGCAGGGCTGGCGGGGCGATCTGCAATTGGGTGGCCACATCCGCCTGACGCAGGCCCAGCGCTTCGATGCCGATGTGGTCTTCGAGCGCCAGAGCGGCGACCTGGCGCTGGCCACTGACCCGCGTGCGCCGCAGGGCGCCGCCCGGTCGCTGGGCCTGTCGTCGCTGCGGCTGGCGCTGGCCGCCCACGACGGCCGCTGGCAGTTCGTCCCTTCGCTGTCCGGCGAGCGGCTGGGCGAGCTGGCCGGCGTGCTGGCCGTGCAGACCACCGCCAGCCAGCCCTGGCCGCACGCCGAGGCGCCGCTGTCGGGCGTGCTGCAGATGCGCATCGAGCAACTGGCCGCCTGGGCACCGTGGCTGCCACCGGGCTGGCGGGTGGATGGCGAGTTGGCCGCCACGGCCCAGTTCGACGGCCGCTTCGGCGCGCCCCAGGTCAGCGGCCAGCTCACCGGCCGCAACGTGGCCGTGCGCAACCTGCTCGAAGGCGTGGCGCTGACCGAGGGCCAGATCGACATCGGCTTCGAGGGTGCGCGAGCCGACATCCGCCGCTTTGCCTTCAAGGGCGGCGACGGCACGCTCGCACTCACCGGCGACGCCACGCTGGGCGAGCGGCCCATGGCTCACCTGCAGGCGACGCTGAGCCGCTTCCAGGCGCTGGGCCGCATCGACCGCCGCGTCATCGTCAGCGGCCAGGCCACGGTGGTGGCGGACGCCAACCGCATCGCCGTCGAAGGCGAGGTGGGCGTGGACGAGGGCTTGATCGACATCAGCCAGGGCGGCGGCCCCACGCTGGCCAGCGACATCACCGTGGTGGGCGCGAACGACCCGGCGCCTGCCGTCGACACCACCGCGGCGCCCAGCGCGGCCGCCCGTGCGCTGGCCCTGAAGCTGAACCTGCATCTGGGCCAGAAGCTGCGCCTCAAGGGGCGCGGCATCGACACCGGCCTGGCGGGCGATCTGGTGCTGACCAGCCCCGAGGGCCGCCCCGAGCTGCGCGGCACCGTGCGCACCCAGGGCGGCCTCTATGCGGCCTATGGCCAGCGGCTGGTGATCCAGCGCGGTGAGGTCATTTTCTCGGGCCCCATCATGACGCCACGGTTGGACATCCTGGCCGTGCGGCCCAACCTCGACATCCTGGTCGGTGTGGCCGTCGGCGGGCGGCCCGACAGCCCGCAGGTGCGCCTGGTCAGCGAGCCCGAGATGAGCGACATGGACAAGCTCTCGTGGCTGATGCTGGGCCGCGCGCCCGAAGGCCTGGGCCAGGCCGACACCGCCTTGCTGCAACGCGCCGCCATGGCCATCCTCTCGGGCGAGGAGGAAGGCCTGACCGACGCCATGATGCGCAACCTGGGCCTCACCGACTTCGGCGTCAGCCAGAACGACGACGGCAGCGTGCGCGACACCGTGGTCTCGCTGGGCCGCCAGCTCTCGCAGCGCTGGTACATCGGCTACGAGCACAGCGTCAACAAGGCCAGCGGCACCTGGCAGCTGATCTACCGCGTGGCCCGTCGCTTCACGCTGCGCCTGAACGCGGGCTCGGACGACAGCAGCGTGGATGCCATCTGGATGTGGCGCTGGGACTGACGGACAAACCGATCGGTATATAGTCGTATATACACCGATAACCCGAGGTCTGCCATGTCTGCATCCGGCCGCCTGATGATCGCCGCCCTGCTGGCCACCACCGTGCTGGCCGCCCAGGCGGCCGAGTTGACCGTCTCGGCCGCTGCCAGCCTGACGCAGGCGTTCACCGACATCGCCAAAGGCTATGAGGCGGCCCGCCCGGGGGACAAGGTGAAGCTGAACTTCGGCGCCTCGGGCGCGCTGCTGGCACAGATGGCCAAGGGTGCGCCGGTGGACGTGCTGGCCACGGCCGACGAGGCGACGATGAACCAGGCCGAGCAGCAAGACCTGGTGGCGCGCACGGATCGCGTCGACTTTGCCCGCAACACGCTGGTGCTCATCGTCCCCGCAGACAGCCGGCTCGCGCTGACCAGACTGGCCGACCTGCAAGGGCCGGCCATCAAGCGCCTGGCCATCGGCAACCCCGCCAGCGTGCCGGCCGGCCGTTATGCCCGGGCCGCGCTGGAGGCGGCGGGCCTGTGGACGGCACTCACACCCAAGACCATCCACACCCAGAACGTGCGCCAGGCGCTGGACTACGTGGCGCGCGGCGAGGTCGAGGCCGGCATGGTCTACGCCACCGACGCCGCGCTGATGAAGGACAAGGTCGCCGTGCGCCAGACCGTGCCGCTGGCCCAGCCCATCATCTACCCGATTGCCAGCGCCAAGGCCAGCCGCGAGGCCGAGGCGGCCCGGCGTTTCGTGGCCTATGTGCGCAGCGCCGACGGGCAGACGGTGCTGGCCCGCCACGGCTTCTCGGCGCCCTGATCGGCCGATGGCGACCGCCACCTGGCCCGCGCTGCAGCTGTCGTTGAAGGTGGCGCTGGTGGCCACCGCCTGCGCACTGATGCTGGGCGTGGCGCTGGGCTGGCTGCTGGCGCGCCGGCGTTTCGTGGGCCGCGAACTGCTGGACACGCTGCTGACGCTGCCCATGGTGCTGCCGCCCACGGTGCTGGGCTATTACCTGCTGGTGCTGCTGGGCCGGCGCGGGCCCATCGGCGGCTGGCTGGAGGCCCGATTCGGCATCAACCTGATCTTCACCTGGCAAGGCGCGGCCATTGCCGCCACGCTGGTGGCGTTTCCGCTGGTGTTCAAGCCGGCGCGCGCCGCGTTCGAGGCCGTCAGCGCGCAGATGGAGGACGCCGCCCGCGTGCTGGGCGTGGGCGAGGTGGCGCTGTTCTGGCGGGTGACGCTGCCGCTGGCCTGGCGCGGCATTCTGGCCGGCACGCTGCTGGCGTTTGCGCGGGCGCTGGGCGAGTTCGGTGCCACGTTGATGGTGGCCGGCTCCATCCCCGGCCAGACGCAGACGCTGGCCATCGCCATCTATGAGGCCGTGCAGGCCGGGCAGGACGATCTGGCCTCGCACCTGGTGCTGCTGACCTGCGCGGTCTGCATCACCGCCCTGCTGCTGGCCAAGCGGCTGGCGCCGGGCCACGCCATGCAGGCGGTGCGCTGATGTGGCTGGAGCTGGACGTGCACCACCATCTGGGCCACGGCGCCCAGGCGTTCACGCTGGACGTGAAGGTGCAGCTGAGCGCACCGAGGGCCGTGGTGCTGGGCCCTTCGGGCGCAGGCAAAAGCCTGCTGCTCAAGGCCATTGCCGGTCTGCTGCGACCCAACCATGGCCACATCCGACTGGCGGGCCGCACGCTGTTCGATGGCGCGCAAGGCATTGCCCTGCCGCCGCAGGCGCGGCGTGTGGGCTACGTCTTTCAGGACTACGCACTGCTGCCCCATCTGACGGTGCGCCAGAACATCGCCTTCGGCCTGACGCGCGGCTGGCGCAACCCGCCACGCAGCGCCCATCAGCCGGCCGTCGCGCATTGGCTGGCGGCCATGCAGCTGGAGACCCGCGCCGACCATTACCCGCACCAGCTCTCGGGTGGCCAACGCCAGCGCACGGCACTGGCGCGCGCGCTGGCCACCGAGCCCGCCGCGCTGCTGCTGGACGAGCCTTTTGCGGCGCTGGACGCGCCACTGCGCGCGCAGATGCGCATCGAGCTGGCGGCGCTGCAGCAGCGCCTGGCGGTGCCCATGCTGCTGATCAGCCACGACCCCGACGACGCGCAGGCGTTTGGCGACTGCGTGCTGCGGCTGGATGGCGGGCGCCTGGTAGAGGCCATCGCATGACCGCACCCGGATGGCCCCTGGACGGCAGCCGCCGCATGGCGCTGCTGGCCGCCATTGCCGAGCACGGCTCCATCACCCATGCCGCCAAGGCCATCGGCATGAGCTACAAGGGCGCGTGGGATGCGGTGGCGGCGCTGCACAACCTGGCCGGCACACCGTTGGTCGAGCGCGTCGTCGGCGGCAAAGGCGGTGGGGGCGCCCGTCTGACCCCACGCGGCCAGCAGTTGCTGACCCATTTCATGCAGTTGGACGCCGCGCACCGCGCGTTCACCGCCCAAATGGGCGAGGCAGCCGACGACTTGCTGCTGTTGCAAAGGATGCAAATGCGAACCAGTGCCCGCAACCAGTTCCTCGGCCAGGTCAGCCAGATCGTGCCCGGCGCCATCAACGACGAGGTCACGCTCACCGTAGCGGGTGGCAGTACCCTCGTGGCCACCATCACCCGCGAGAGCACGGCCCTGCTGGGCCTGACGCCCGGCGCCACCGCCTACGCGCTGGTCAAGGCCTCTTCCATCATGCTGCTGGCGGGCGAGCCCGAGGGCGTGCGGCTGTCCACCCGCAACCAGTTGCGCGGCACCGTCACCCGCGTGCAGCCGGGGGCCGTCAACACCGACGTGACCCTGGCGCTGCCCGGCGGCCTGACCGTCTCGGCCATCGTCACCCAGGCCAGCGCCGAAGCGCTGGGCCTGGCCGAAGGCGTGGCGGCCACCGCGCTGTTCAAGGCCTCCAGCGTGATCCTGGGCGTGCCGGGCTGAGCGTGATCCTGGGCGTGCCGGGCTCAGGGACGTCGGCACCGAACGGCGGCAGGCCCGTCCCCCCACGGAGGGACACCTTCAGGGGGATGGTCGAGCGGAGCGCCGGTTTCCACAATGCCTCCACCTGCTGCTTCTGGCAGGCATGAGCAAACCCCACAAGGGTTGAGGGAGACTTGTATGCAACGCGAAACCATGATCCAGGTTCGCCTGGCATTGACCGCCGGCGCGCTGGGCGCCTTGGCGCTGGTCGGTGGTGCCTCGGCCGCCGAGTTGGTCCTGTCGGTGTCCGACACTGGCGTCAGTCAGGTGGTGGCCCCGAGCAGCACACGCGGCTTTTCGGGCTTTCAGGGCCAGACCGACCCCGGCGCGCGCGCCGACAGCCAGGCCGAGATACCGGCCTTCACCATGAGCGACGCCGAATACGCCCGCTTTCTGAGCGACTACAAGCCGGCCGTGCCCTACTACGCCCGGGATCGCGCCGTGCCCGAGACAGTGCTGGGCGCTGACCGGCGCCTGCGCTACTCGCCCAAGGAGTCGGGCTACCCCTATCGGGCGGTGGGGCAGGTCACGTTCACACAGAACGGTAGCAACTACATCTGCTCGGGCTGGCTGATCGGCAGCAACACCGTGATGACGGCCGGCCACTGCGTGCATTCGGGCGGCAGCGGTGGCGCCTGGTCCACCAATGTGAAGTTCTATCCGGGCCGCAATGGCAGCAAGAGCCCGTTTGGCGGCTGCTCGGCGCGCACGCTGTATTCACAAACCGGCTGGACGGTGTCGGGCAGCGAGGGCGACGACTACGGCGCCATCAAGCTCAATTGCACCATCGGCAACACCACCGGCTCGCTCGGCTGGTGGTGGACCACGGCCTCGCAAGCCGGCCTGCCGATGCTGTTGCTGGGCTACCCCGGCGACAAGCAATCCGGTACGGCCTGGGCTGCCGCCGCCCGCGTCGAGTTCTCCGAGGCCAAGAAGACCCGCTACAAAGCCGACACGGCCGGCGGCATGAGTGGCGGTGTGGTGGTGCAGGCCGACGGCTCGGGCGTGTGCCAGGGTGACTGCGGCATTGCCGTGCACGCCTACGGCCAGGACACGCTGGGCACCAACAGCGGCACCCGCATCACGCAGACCGTGAGCAACCTCATGACGTATTGGCGCGACACCCCGTAAGCGGGGTCAGAAGCTGACGCCGGATCGACCGCCCCGCCGCGAAACCGGCGCCAGCAACAGCCACAGCCCGGTGCCGATCTCGCCCACCGAGGCGGGCAGCAGGGTGGCCCACCCCGTGACCAGGTCAATCGATTGGGGCGCCAGCACGCCCACGAACACCCGCAGCACATACCCCGCGCAGCCCAGCGCCAGACACAGCGCCAGCACGCGCGGCACCGCGCGCGTGCGCCACAGCAGCACCGCCAGCGGTGCCAGCCATAGGCCCCAGAACAACTGAACCACTTGCATGCCCGCGCGGGCGGTGCGCCACGCCGAAGCCACCGCACCGGCCTGGGCGTCGGGCGACAACCCCATGCCGCCGGGCTGCGCCAGGGCCAGCAGCTCAAGCCGCCCGGTCAGGCTCAGCAAGGCCATCGGCACGCCCACCACCACCAGCACGACCATGACCCGCGCCAACTCCGGCCCCGCGTCGCGCAGCCGCCGCGCCAACGCGAGCGCCAGCAGTGCATACGCCACCTGCTGCACCAGATCGGCCGCCACCCCCCAGCGCAGCAGCGTCTCGCCGGCCCGCACGCGCGCCAGCAACTCCTGCGCGCTGGCCGCGTCACCCAGCGGCACCTGGGCGGGCACATAGGCCAGGCTGAACAGGCCGGTGGCGATCACCACCGCATAAAGCACCCCGGCCAGCCGGGTCTGGGCTGCGACCGGGTTCATCGCACGCCCCCGCGCCAACGCCAGGCCAGGACCACGATGGTGCCCGTCAGCAGGCACTCGACCACCGCAAAGAGCCGATAGAAATGCCATTCGGTGGTGGTGGCGATCAACGCCATCAGCGCGGTGTAGGCCAGGCCCGCCACCACGTTGGCCCAGCGGTTGGTGCGCGGTGGCAGCAGCACGCTGCCGGCCACCATCAGGCTGGGAATGAGCATCAGCACCGTCACCCCCAGCAGCACGGTCTGGCTCACCGCACCCAGTGGCCCCATCTGACCGGCCTGCATGGCGGCCAGCTTGCCGGGGACGTACATCAAGAAATAGTCGCCATAGACATAGCAGGCCAACGTGGACGTCCAGAGTGCGGCCAGTTGGAGCCGCGTATCCAGCGGCGCATGGGTTGCAGCGGTCATAGCTCTCCCTCGGTTGTCGACCTTGGCGCGGCCATCATGACCGGCCCTTCTACCGACGCAAGCGCCATGCGACGAGATGCACGGTGAGGCGACGGACCGTCGTCGCCCGTCCCTTCAAAGAGGGACACCATCAGGGGGATGGCCGGCTGCGCCCGCCGTCAGAACAATGCCCTCACCTGCTGCTTCTGGCGGGCACACAAAGGGCCGACGGCCCGAGGGAGACTTTTTCATGCCTACATCCACCTATCGCCAGGGCCGGCTGGTCATGGCCGCCACGGCGCTGGCCATCCTGGGCCTGGCCGGCGCATCCCGGGCCGCCGAACCCATGCTGTCGGTGTCGAACACCGGCGTCGTGCAGCAAGTGCCCGAGAGCAGCGCACGAGGCAGTGCGCCGTTCCGGCCCGATGTCCGCGCCGTGGAGGTGGCCGGCCTGCAGACCGAGGTGGCGCCATTCACCATGACGGACGCCGAGTACGCCCGCTTCATGCGCGACTTCAAACCCGCCGTGCCCTACTACGCCAAGGACGCCCCCGCGCCCGAAACGGTGCTTGGGGCCGATCGGCGCTTTCGCTACTCGCCCAAGGAGTCGTACTTTCCCTACCAGTCGGTAGGGCAGTTGACCTTCACCCAGAACGGCGGCAGCTACACCTGCACCGGCTGGCTGATCGGCAACAACACGGTGATGACCGCCGGCCACTGCGTGCACTCGGGCGGCAGTTGGGGGGCATGGTCGTCCAACGTCATGTTCTACCCGGCCCGCAACGGCAAGAACAACCCGTTTGGCGGCTGCTCGGCACGCACGCTGTATTCGCAAACCGGCTGGACGGTGTTGGGCAGCGAGACCAGCGACTACGGCGCCGTCAAGCTCAACTGCACGGTGGGCAACAGCACGGGCTGGTTCGGCTGGTACTGGACAACGGCCTCGCAGGCCGGCGTGCCCATACTGGTGCTGGGCTACCCCGGCGACAAGCAAAGAGGCACCGCCTGGGGCGCGGCCGCCCGCATCGAGTACTCCGAAACCTACAAAACCCGCTACAAGGCCGACACGGCCGGCGGCATGAGCGGCGGCCCGGTGGTGCAGGCCGACGGCTCGGGCATCTGCCAGGGCGATTGCGGCATTGCCGTCCATGCCTATGGCCAGGACACGCTGGGCACCAACAGCGCCACCCGCATCACGCAGACGGTCAGCAACTTCATGCTGTCGTGGCGCGACGCGCCGTGATGGCGTAGGTCAACCCCTGCACGGGGATGGGTGTTGCACGCATTGGGGATTTCACCTAGAATGCGCGCTTTCGCTCATCCCCTCTGACCTTTCTTGCTGCGCGGCAAGCCCCACACGGGCACCCAGCCGAGCACGCGATACCAGCTTTTGTTGCGGTCGGTGGCGATGCCTCCTACCGCAGCCGTCTGTGGCCTCTCTGGCCAGGCGCCGCTGCCTTGCGTTCAAGAAAGAACCACCATGTCGTTCGACACCCTCGGGCTCGATGAAGCCCTGCTGCGCGCTGTTCAAGTTGCCGGCTACAAGGAACCCACGCCCGTTCAGGCCCAGGCCATTCCGGCCGCCATCGCCGGGCAAGACCTGCGCGTGTGCTCGGCCACCGGCAGCGGCAAGACGGCCTCGTTCGTGCTGCCCGCGCTGATGCGCGTGCTGGCCGCCCGCCAGGACCCCTCGCAAAAACCCCGCCGCGGCGAAGTACGCGGCCCGCGCGTGCTGGTGCTGGTGCCCACCCGTGAGCTGGCCATGCAGGTGGCCAAGGCCGCCAGCGACTACGGCCGCTACGTGCCCTGGCTGGCCGTGGCCAGCGTGGTGGGTGGCGTGCCCTATGGCGCCCAGCTCAACGCGCTGCGCGCCCCGCTGGACATCCTCATCGCCACCCCCGGCCGGCTGATGGACCACATGGCCAGCGGCAAGGCCGTGCTGGCCAACGTGGAAATGCTGGTGCTGGACGAAGCCGACCGCATGCTGGACATGGGCTTCATCGAAGACATCGAGCACATCGCCCAGGCCCTGCCCACCAAACGCCAGACGCTGATGGCCAGCGCCACCTTCGACGGCGCCGTGGGCCAGCTCGCCGGCCGCCTGCAGCCCGGCGCGGTGCAGACCATCGCCGTCTCGGCGCCCACCGAAAGCCACGCCCACATCGAGCAGCAACTGCTGTGGGCCGACGACCTGCAGCACAAGCATGAGCTGCTGGAGCGCCTGCTGGCCGAGCGCGACCTGAACCAGGCCGTGGTCTTCACCAGCACGCAGATCGATGCCGACCGCCTGGCCGATCACCTGGGCCAGATGGGCCACTCGGTGGCCGCGCTGCACGGCGGCATGCCGCAAGGCCGGCGCAACCGGGTGCTGGGCATGCTGCGCGCCCGCAAGCTGCGCATCCTGGTGGCCACCGACGTGGCGGCGCGCGGCATCGACGTGCCCACCATCACCCACGTCATCAACTACGGCATGCCGCTGAAGGCCGAAGACTACGTGCACCGCATCGGCCGCACCGGCCGCGCCGGCCGCTCAGGCCGTGCCGTCACACTGGCCGAGCGCCGCGACGTGTCCATGATCCGCCGCATCCAGCACTACACCACGCAGCCCATTCCGGTGGGCATGGTCGAAGGCCTGGAGCCCCGGCGCCCGGCGCCCGAGCTGTTCGACCGCAAACCGGCCCGTCCGGCCGGCCGTGGCCCGCGCAGCTTTGGCGGTGGCCATGGTCACGGCCAGGGCCACGGTCATGGTCAGGGCTTTGGCGGCGGCTGGGGCGGCGGACGCGAACACCGCGCACCCAGCCCGCACCCCACCCACCACCACCACGGCAAGCCGGTTCACGGTCAACCGCTGGCGCGCCACGCCCACGGTGACGCGCGCGGCCGGCCGGGCGGCGACCACGGCGGCTATCAAGGCCACCCCGGTGGTCACGGCGGCGCCTCGGCGCCTGCGGGCCGGCCGCGTTTCGCCAACAAGGGTGGCAACAGCTGGGCTGGCCGGCCGCGCAAGGCCTGATCGGTTTCGGTCCTGACCCTGAGCCGCACCTCGCGTGCGGCCAGAGCGGTCTGCGCATGCAGGCCACTCATGCATCCCGCACCCGGTGCCGCCGCTGGCGGACGGGCGGGCGGGCGCACGGCAGGCGACCCTGTGGGCGCTGCCCGCGCAGCCACCTTGTTTATCCGGGGCTGCCTGTCGGTGTGCGGGCTGGGCTGGCATAGGTGCGCCAGAAAGCCACCGCCATATGATGCATGGACATCCGGTCGACCATGCCGGCCCGCATAGGGGCTGGATTGTTCGAAGCCTGGGGCGGCCGACGTTGTGGCGCACACTCGGTGTTAGGGTGCGGTGGCGTGCGCCCCAGAACACGTTAGGCCCCAGAGATCCATGTCACGCCAACTCCGCATTTCTGTTCAGTCACCTGCCTCGGAAGCAGCAATCGCTGCCGTAGACGAAGGCCTCAGCGAATACAACGTCGCGGTTGGGCCACTCAGCGACGTTCGGCCACTGCACGTGATCGCAGCGGACGAAAGCGGAAACGTTGGCGGCGGCGCAATCGGTAGGACCTGGGGTCTCTGTTGCGAGCTTCAGCAACTGTGGGTCGCGGATGTGCAGCGAGGCAAAGGCCTGGGTACTGAACTGATGCGGTCCTTTGAGGCGGAAGCCAAGCGCCGAGGTTGCCAACTCGTCTACCTTGACACGTTCACCTTTCAAGCGCCGGCTCTCTATGGCGCGCTCGGCTACACAGAGGTGCTTCGTACCGAAGGCTTTGCCAATGGTGTCGCAAAGCACACCATGCAGAAGAAGCTGGATGCGAGCCCACGCTGAGGCCTAACATGTCGCTCAACCGGACTCGCTACGGCAAGGCAGCCTGGCCTCCGCGAGCCGGTTAACTCTGCGGTAGGACTCACCACGATGCCTTGCGATGGTTCACTTCAACTGAGGGCCGCGCTTGATCAGAAAACTGCTTGCAACCCTCGTCGGGCTAACCATCGCACTCTCGGTCGTGCTGGTGGCATTGCTGAACTGGCCGTTGCCCCCAATGCCGCAACCCGGTATCACCGGCGAATTCGCCATCAGGAATGTCGCGATAGTTGATGTGGTCAACAACCGAATCGTTCCTGGCCGTGATGTCGTTGTCCGCAACGGGCGCATTAGCTCCATCGGCGCGAGTCCCCCCGAAATCGTGCAGCGCGACCTCTTCGTTGTGGATGGCACTGGAAAGTACTTGATCCCGGGTCTGTGGGACATGCACGTCCATTCGCTCAAAATTTCACCGCAATACACACATCCCCTCTTTATTGCCAATGGCGTGACTGGCGTGCGCGAAATGTGGGGATGCCCAGCCCTTCCTGATAGCTTCGTCGCGTGCGGCGAGGACATCGAACGCTGGCGAGCGGGACTGCAGAATCACAGTCACCTCGCGCCCCGCTACATCATGCGAAGCAGTTTTGCAATCAACGGCGAGCAAGGCGTGCCCGCTGCCGCACCTGTATTCTTCATGGCGCGAAACGCGGACGAAGCCCAAACACTTGTAGCGCATCATGCCAACGATGGCGTCGATGTGCTGAAGACCTACACCAATGTCTCGGTGGCGGCATACGGGGCACTTGCCGTAGAAGCTTCAAAGCAGGGGCTGTTGGTGGCGGGACATCTGCCCGTGCGGGTTCCACTCAGAACGGCGCTAGCCGCCGGCCAGCACAGTGTCGAGCACCCCCGCATTTTCTTGTTTGAATGCTATCGGGGTGCCGCCGAGTTTCGAGCCTTGCCGAATCCGATGGCTGCTTACACCACCGACATGCGCGCCCGGTTCATTGACGAGCATGATCCCGTGCGCTGCGCCGAACTCATGGCTGAAATGGCAGCATCCGAAACCTGGTGGACACCAACCCTGCAGGTGCTCCGCATGACCGCGCTGGCCAGCAAGCCAGATTTCCGCGAGGACCCGCGCCAGCGCTATATCCCGTTCCTCTTTTGGTCAGGGCTATGGCAATGGGATGCTGATAGCGCTGTGGCGCATGCCAAGCATGCATCGGGTCGCGACGTGGATGCAGAGCTGTATCGGCTTGCGATGGACAACGTGCACAAGGCCCACAAAGCGGGCGTTCGGATCGTGGCTGGAACCGATTCTGGCGACACCTACGTTTTCCCTGGGTTTGCAATCCACGATGAACTTGCCGAGCTTGTGCGCACCGGCTTGGCCCCGATAGACGCGTTGCGCAGTGCAACCATTGACGCAGCGCGGTTCAGCGGCAAGGCTCAGGAATACGGATCCATCGAGGTGGGCAAGGTTGCCGACATGGTCCTGCTGGATGCCAATCCGCTCGCCGATATCCGTAGCACCCAACAAATTGCAGGCCTATTCTTCAACGGACACTACCTTAATCGTGCCGCGTTGGACAAATTGCTGACGTTTGCAGAAGACCAAGCGGGCAGCCTTCGAACCAATTTGCAGCTCCTGTGGGGTGCGCTGCGCAGCCCGGTAATGTGGGCGCAGGCGGCAGACTAGATTGACCTGCTCGGTTTTTTCGAGCCAGTTATTCCTGTAAGACGGCTCGGTTGGGGTGAGTGGGATTGTGCAGCTTGAACTCGTGCGGGGGTCAGGTAGTCAGGCTGCTATGGGGGCGCACGGTGTTGTAGTGCCGGCGCCAGGCTTCGATGATGACGGCGACCTCCTTGCGCGATCTGAACCATTCGAGCGATGGGCATTCGTCGCGGAGCTTACCGTTGAAGCGCTCGTCGGCCCCGTTCTGCCATGGCTTGCCAGGGTCGCTCCGCTCGGCCGCTTCGCCAGCACAGTGCGGCGGCAGACAAACGCTGACTGTTAGGCATCGCGTGCGACATTCTGCGGCCCTCGCCATGTCAGAATCGCTTCGTCGACTTGGTCGGCACGTACTCACATGCAAAACCATGGATGGAATTCATGAAGTCTGTTTTTCTCGTCGCATCGACTGCAGTTTTGTTCTCGGGCTGTGCATCAGTCGTAAACGATACAACTCATCCAATAAAGATCGAGACAAAGTCAGAAGCCGGCGAACTCGTAACCGGAGCAGATTGTACTCTTACCAATGACAAAGCCTCCACCACGGTCAAGTCAGGCGACATCGCAAACGTCCGAAGATCAAATAAAAATCTCGAAATTGTCTGCAAGCACCCAACAAATCCGGAAGCTTTGGCTAGAGCGACATCCAGGGTGAACGGTGGAATGTTTGGCAACATCCTGCTTGGTGGAGGCATTGGAATGATCGTTGATCACAATCGCGGAACAGCCTATACGTATCCAACGTGGATGCAGTTGATGTTTGGTAAGTCAGTGACGTTTGATCGCCGAGATGAGAAAGAGGGTCTACCAGTACCGCCCGCGATGGCGGCGTCTGCCCCGGAGATTGAAAAGAAGCAATAGTTCCTTCTGAAGAGCGATGCCCCTCGCTCACCCGGAGCGCCAGCAGCGGGCCACCAGGCCTGGTTTGCGTCACAATCGGCATCCGGCCACTACTAAGGAGTCCATCTTGATCGGTCGTCGTCTTTCCATCGTCCTGTCGATTCTTGTCCTGTCGGGGTGTGCAACTGTCGCGCCGTCGATACCTGAAAGCTACTCTGGCCCGCAAGCTAGGCTGGACGACTCAGTGGTTATCCATAGCGACTCAAAGTCCGACATGTTCGTCGCGGAACAGCTCGACGGCAAAGACGTAGATAACGCGATAAGGCGATCGCAACAAGCCAGCCAAGGCAGAGGATTTGCATTGACTACTGTGCAATTTGGCAGACCAATTGTCGCGAGCAAGCCGATAAAGGTTGGAGTAAGGGGAAGGACTGTCTTCGCCGCACCGATTCAAGCGCTGACCAGCACTGTTTACCAAGTCAAAGGTACGGTAGAGTTCATTCCCGAACCTAATGCGATCTACGTCGTACGTGGAGAGTTTGGTGAGACTTACTCTGCAGTTTGGGTTGAAGAAGCAACTAGCAAGACGGTTGTCGGCCAAAAGGTTGAGGTAAAGGGATCAGCCAAACTCGGCTTCCTCGAGAAATAAATCGGTGACGCAAGCCCCTCCTTCAAGCGGACGTTAGCCGTCACACAAGGCCACTGCCGATGTACGTCGCGAGGCCGATCATCGCTGCCGCGGCGAACGCATCCAACACTTGCCAAGATCGCGGCTGCGTCATCCAGCGCGCCGCGTTTCGGGCGCCAAAGATCAACGAAGCAAACCACGCTGCGGAAGCAGTGACCGCTCCACCGACGTAGCTCGCTTGGGCCGCGCTCGGCAACAGTGCCCCTGCAGTTCCAATCACAAGAACGGTGTCCAGCCACGCAAGGGGATTCACGAACGAAGCGAGCAGCAGCGCCGGGCGCCCATCCAGTCCGCCCACGACGGATGGTGCTGCTTGCTGCGCTGGGCCAGCAACTGCGCGCCACGATGCCAGCGCTCCGTGCCAGACCAGTAGCGCAACGCCGGCCCACATTGCCGCTTGCTGCAGTTGCGGTGCCTCCCGAAGTGCCGCCGAAACGCCCGCCATCCCAACGAGTATCAGGAGCGCGTCACTGCCCACGCCAGCGGCCAGCAACTCCGCAGTGGGACGGCGAAGCAGGGCTTGCCGGAGAATGACCAGATCCTTCGGGCCGGGGCAGACAAACATCCCCAGGCCAAGGGCCAGTCCTTGCGCAAACGCAGAGCTGTCGAACATGATTCATGCCGACAACCTCCTAAGCTGGACCGGGTGGTACGTGAAGGGATCGAATGCTATCAGCGCTTCCCCAGACATATCAACCCCGGCGCGGCAGTGACGGCTAACGAGCAAGGATGGATCGCGCGAAGCCGCGATCTGATCCGTTTGTGGGAAAGGCCCGGTGGTGGCGCTGAGGATGAATGGCGGCCGGCCGTACCCGGCTCGCAGTTGCTCGTGGATGGCCCGGATGTGCGCCAGCAGTGCCTCGTCGCTGTGGCCACGTCTGGGGCCTCCTGCAGGTCGGCGTTCAGCCGCACTCCAGCTGAAGTACCCGCTGGGGCTGACCTCCAGCACCTCGCACATCAGTGTGATCGGCCAGCGCCCCTTCACCGAGCGTATCCAGGCGTACCTTGCAGCACGTCCTGCGCAAAGTACGCCGAGGCTTTTTTTCGATATCGCGCTCCATCTTCAGCCGCACCACCTCGGCTCGCAGCCGGGCAATCTCCGCCTGCTCGGGCGTCACCACTGGCGCGGCACGGCCATCAGCTGTCATCCCCGGCAGACTTTGCGCTGGATCACCGGGTTGACCATGAACTGGATCTGCGCGCGCTGGCTGCGAAGTTTCGCAACGACGCCGTGGGTGACAGAGGTGGCGCACGGCGACAGAAAAAGGGGCTTGAGATAACCCCTCTTTTCATCCGGCGCACTTTCGGTCAAATTCAAAGCTCTGATGCCGCTGCAAGGTCGGGCTGCAAGAGCGCGGCCCGACAGCGGGAGGTAACGAGGAGCCCATGAGATGACCACGCGCTACCAGATTGGCGATCATGTGAGCTGGAACTCCGAAGCCGGCCGGGTGTCGGGCATCATCATCGCCATCCACACCACCGATTTCGACTACAAAGGTCACGTCCACCACGCCACGCAGAGCGACCCCCAGTACGAGATCAAGAGCGACAAGACTGACCACATCGCCGCCCACCGAGGCAGCGTTCTCGAATACGCCTGACGAAGCCTTCGATGCCGCCCATCTTCACCATCGGGCACTCCAACCACAGCATTGAAACGTTTGTGGACTTGTTGCGCGAGCAGCGCATCGAACGCGTCATTGACGTGCGGAAGATTCCCATGTCCAGGGCCAATCCGCAGTTCAACGCCGACACATTACCTGGCTCGCTGGCAGCCTCTGAGATCGGCTACGAACATGTGGCGGCGCTTGGCGGCCTGCGCGCAAAGGCAAAAGACCTTCCCCGCGACATCAACGGCTTCTGGACCCATGAGAGCTTTCACAACTATGCCGATTACGCTCTGTCTGCGCCGTTTCACGCGGGCCTTGAACACCTGCTTGAGCAAGGACACCAGAGGCGCTGCGTGGTCATGTGCTCGGAGGCGCTGTGGTGGCGATGCCACCGCCGCATCGTTGCCGATTATTTGCTCGCCAACGACGAAACCGTCTTCAACATCATGGGGCGCGGCCAGGTGGAACCGGCTCGTCTGAGCTCTGGCGCGGTGGTTCGGCCTGACGGCGTGATCGTCTATCCCGGCGTGCATTGAGCCAGCGCCGACCGAGGTCGACGGCGACGGCCGCGAGCCCATCGGCCCGATCAAGTCTTCCTGAACGCCTGAAAGGCAGCGCACCCATGCACCCCTTATGTTCGCGTCCTGCAAGCCTACATGAACGCCCTCGGGCACAGCGGCAACGCCACGGTCAAAAGCCTGTTCACCCCCAATGCCAAGGTGAAGTCGCCGCTCCTGGGAGACATGGCGGCCGGCCCGTTCTTCGACAGGCTGGCGGGCGCTTCAGCGCGGAACGTCATCACGCCGATTGACATCTTTCTCAGCACGGCCGGGCAGCATCACGCCACGGCTTACTTCCAATACGACTGGACGGTTCGCGATGGCACGCTCATCACGTTCAAGGTGATGGACCTCCTCACGTTCGAGCCGGGTGGTGAGAAGGTCGCGCACCTCGACCTCATCTGCGACACCCATCCCATCCGGGCATCGGCGAGCAACAAGTACGAGCCTTGAGCGGCCGTTGAGGCTGCGCTTGTTGCCACATGGCGCGGCTCCCCACCCCCAGAGCCGCCCTCACGTCCGTCACGGCGCCGTTTCCGCCCCGGTGAGCAGGCCGCGCTTCGCCAGCAAAGGCTCCAACTGGGCCGCCCGGCCTCGGAAGGCCTGATAGGCCTCGGCCGGCGCCCTGGTGTTGCCGGCCGCGTAAATGCAGCGGCGCAGCCGCTCGGCGGTGGCAGGGTCGAACGCATCGCCGGCCTCGACGAAGGCATTGAACGCGTCGGCGTCCAGCACCTCGGCCCACAGGTAGACGTAGTAGGCCGAGGCGTAGTCGTCGCCCCCGAACAGGTGCAGGAAATGCGGCAGCCGGTGGCGCACGCCAATGGCCGGCGGCATGCCCAGCTGGGCCAGCGTCTCGCGCTCGAAGCCGACCACGTCGGCGGCGGCCGCTGCGTCGGTCTGGGCGTGCAGCTGCAAGTCCACCAGCGCGCTGCCGGTGTAGGCCACGGTGGCATAGGCCTGGCCCCACAGCTTGGCCGCCTGCAGCTTGTCCAGCAGCGCCGCTGGCAGCGGCTCGCCGGTTTGCCAATGGCGGGCATGGCGACGCAGGACCTCGGGCTCGGTCAGCCAGTGCTCGAAGAGTTGCGAGGGCAACTCCACAAAGTCTTGCGCCACCTGGGTGGCCGCCAGCCGGTGGTAGGTCACCTGCGACAACAGGCCGTGCAGGCCATGGCCGAACTCATGGAACAGCGTGCGCGCGTCGTCCAGTGACAGCAGCGTGGGCGTGCCGCGCGCAAAGTTGTTGTTGTTCAGGATGATGCGCACCGGCTGCGCGCGGTTGGCCGATTGCAGCGCCAGCGCGCTCATCCACGCACCCGAGCGCTTGCCCGGGCGGGCAAAGTTGTCGTGCAGAAAAACGCCCAGGCTGGCACCGGCTGCGTCCTTGACTTCGTAGGCCCGCACGTCGGGGTGGTAGAGCGGCACATCGGTGCGCGGCACCAGCGTGATGCCGAACAGCCGCTGCGCACAGTCGAAGGCGGCGTCGGTGATGCGGCTCAGCTCGAAATACGGCTTGATCTGCGTCTCGTCCACCGCGTAGCGCGCCTGGCGCACCTTGTCCGACCAGTAGCGCCAGTCCCAGGGCGCAGGTTCGCCCGCCAGGCCGTGGCTGCGCATCATGGCGATCAAGGCCTGGCGCTCGCGCTCGGCCTGGGGCAAGGCCCGGCGCCAGACCTCGCCCAGCAGCCGGCCCACGGCCGCCTGCTCGCTGGCCATGGAGTCGGCCAGCGCATAGTCGGCGTAGCTGGTGTGGCCATGCAGCCGGGCCTGCTCCAGCCGGCGCGTGAGGATGGCTTGCGCAATGGGCCGGTTGTCGTGCGGGCCGGCCTGCTCGCCCCGCCCCTGCCAGGCGCGCCAGATGGCCTCGCGCAGTTCGGGCCGTTCGGCAAACGTGAGCACCGGCTCGATCAGCGAGCGCGCCAGCGTGACCACCCGCGTCCCGGGCGCGTGGCCGCGCTGAGCGGCGGCAGCCTCGGCGGCATCGAGCACGAAGGCGGGCAGACCGGCCAGATCGTCAGGTCCCAGCACGCGCTCGAACGCGGCCTCGTCGGCCAGCACGTTCTGCGCAAAACGGGTGGTCAGCTCGGCCAGCTCCTGCATCAGCTGCGCATAGCGCGCCTGCTCGGCGGGCCCGAAGCAGGCGCCCGCGCGCACGCGATCCAGGTGCAGGCGCTCGACCAGCCGGCGCGCCTCGGGCGCCAGTGCGGCGCGGTCCTGGTACACGGCATCCAGCCGCGCAAAAACGCCCGCGTGCATCATCACCGCGCTGTCATGGGCAGCCAGTGGCGCGGCCATGGCCAGCTCTACCGCCTGCAGCTCGGGGGTGGCCGTGGAGGCATTGAGCACGTCCAGCACGTCGCGCACGCGCTCCAGCAGCGCGCCGGCGCGGTCCAGCGCGGCGGCGGTGTTGTCGAAGGTGGGGGGCTCGCCTTGTGCGGCGATGGCATCCAGCTCAGCCAGGTGCTGGCGCATGGCCTCGTGCAGCGCGGGCTCGAAATGGCACGCGCGGATGGCGTCGAACGGCGGCAGGCCAAATGGCGCCGTCCACGGCGCCAGCAGGGGGTTGGGGTGAACAGTCATGGGAAGATCATGCCCCAGAACATCGGCAAACCCTTTGCCGCCCACCACCCCCCAATGGAGGATGACATGCCCGACGCGCTGGTGCTGGTGGCCGACGACGGCCCCGTGCGTACCCTGACCTTGAACCGTCCCGCCGCATTGAACAGCTTTACCGCCGAGATGCACGGCCAGCTGCGCGACGCGCTGGACGCGGCGGCCGCCACCGAGACGGTGCGCGCCCTCATCCTGACCGGTGCCGGCCGCGGCTTTTGCGCCGGGCAGGACTTGAACGACCCCGCGCTGGCTCCCGGCGCGGACGGGCGCGTAGACGTGGGCGCGGTGGTGGAGGCCAGCTACAAGCCGCTGGCGCTGCGCATCCGCGCCCTGCCGGTGCCGGTGATTGCCCAGGTCAACGGCGTGGCCGCCGGCGCCGGCGCCAACCTGGCGCTGGGCTGCGACATCGCGCTGGCCGCGCGCTCGGCCAGTTTCATCCAGGCCTTTGCCAAGATCGCGCTGATACCCGACTGCGGCGGCACCTGGCTGCTGCCGCGCCTGGCCGGCCGGGCCCGCGCGCTGGGCCTGGCGCTGACGGGCGACAAGCTCAGCGCCGAGCAGGCCGAGCGCTGGGGCCTGATCTGGCAATGCGTGGACGATGAGGCCCTGCCCGCCGCCGCGCTGGCACTGGCCCACAAGCTGGCGGCCCTGCCCACCCAGGCGCTGGCGGCCACGCGCCGTGCGCTGGACGATGCCGCCGACATGGACATGGCCGCCGCGCTGTCGATGGAAGCCCGCGTGCAGCGCGAGCGCGGCCACAGCCACGACTTCGTCGAAGGCGTGACGGCGTTCCGGGAAAAACGCGCACCGCAGTTCACCGACCGTTGATCCCTTCAGCCTCTGCAGGAGAACCCATGTCCACCACCCAACTCGTCGTCACCTTCGTGGGGCCCGATCGTCCGGGCCTGGTCAACCACCTCTCGCAGGCCATTGCGGCGGGCGGCGGCAACTGGCTGGATGCGCGCATGGTGCAACTGGCCGGGCAGTTTGCCGGCATCGTGCAGGTGGCGGTGGCCAGCGCCCAGGCCGACGCCCTGACGGCCGCATTGCGTGCGCTGGGCGGCGACGCGCTGAGCCTGCAGGTGGTTCAGGGCCAGGCTCACGCCCCCCGCAGCGCCGCCCGCATGCTGCGGCTGGAGGTGCTGGGGCAGGACCGGCCCGGCATCGTGCGTGACATCTCGCGCACGCTGGCCGGGCGCGAGGTCAACATCGCCGCGCTGGACACCGAGCACATGATTGGCTCGTTCAGCGGCGAGGCCATGTTCAAGGCCCGCATCCTGCTGCACCTGCCCCCGGGCCTGGAGCCCAGCGACGTGCGCGCGGCGCTGGAAGCACTGGCCACCGAGTTGATGGTGGACTTTGGCTGAACCTAGGCCAGAAACAGCGCCTGCACGTCGGACAGGAAGTCAAAGCCCTTGTCGGTGCAGCGCCAATGTCCATCCACCTGCTCCATCAGCCCGCGCGCCTGGGCGGTGGCCAGCGGCGCGGCCATGGCTGAGGGCGGCAGACCGGTGCGCTCGGTGAAGAGCCGCTCGGCAAAGCCCTCGCGCAGCCGCAGGGCGTTGAGCATGAACTCGAACGGCAGCGCACGGCGGCTGACCTCTTCGTCGTTGGAGATGGCCTGGCCGCGCAAGGCCTCGCGCAGATAGGCTGCCGGTTCGCGCCAGCGCACCTGGCGCACCACGCGGTGGGCGTAGCTGAGCTTGCCATGGGCGCCCGCGCCCAGGCCCAGGTAGTCGCCAAACTGCCAGTAGTTGAGGTTGTGGCGGCTGCGGTGGCCGGGCCGGGCAAAGGCCGAGACCTCGTAGCGCGCCAGCCCTCCAGCGGCCGTGCGCGCGGTGATTGCATCCAGCATCTGCGCAGCCGCATCGTCGCCGGGCAGCCCAGGCGGCGGCCGGCTGGCGAACACCGTATTGGGCTCCAGCGTCAGGTGGTAGACCGACAGATGCGGCGGCGCCAGCGCCAGCGCGGTGGCCAGGTCGGCCTCCAGGTCGGCCAGGGTCTGGCCGGGCAGCGCATACATCAGGTCGAGGTTGAAGGTGTCGAACGCGGTGGCGGCTTCCTCGGCGGCGGCCAGCGCCTGGGCGCGGTCGTGCACGCGGCCGATGCGCTGGAGCATGGTGTCGTTGAAGCTCTGCACGCCCAGCGACAGCCGGGTGACCCCGGCCGCGCGAAAGGCGCGAAAGCGCTCGCGCTCAAACGTGCCCGGGTTGGCCTCCAGCGTGACCTCGGCCCCCGGCAGCAGCGGCAGCAGCAACCGCACCCGCTCCAGCAAGCGCCCGATGGCCTCCGGCGAGAACAGGCTGGGCGTGCCCCCGCCAATGAACACGCTGTGCACCGGCCGCCCCCAAACCAGCGGCAGGCTGCCTTCCAGGTCTGCGTACAACGCATCCAGATACGCCCGCTCCGTTTCCTCACCCAACCCCAGGCGTGGCCCCGGCTTGGCCGGGCGGCCGAGGGTATGGGCAGGCATCACCTCATGCGAATTGAAATCGCAATACGGGCATTTCTTGAGGCACCACGGCAGGTGGATGTACAGCGCCAGCGGTGGCGGCTCGGCGATCTGCAGCGTGCCAGGGCGCAGGTAGCGCGTCAGGCGCTGCTCGGCGGTCTCGCTCACAGCCACCGGGCGCGCAGCAGGTCCACCAGCGCCGCGGCGGCCTGGGCGCGGTGGCTGACGGCATTTTTCTCGTCCCGGCTCAGCTGGGCGGCACTGCGGCCATCGGCCAGGCCCAGCAGCGGGTCGTAACCAAAGCCGCCGCCGCCCTGCGGCGCCTGCAGGATGCGGCCACCCCAATGGCCGCTGGCCACCAGCGGCTCGGGGTCGCCCGCGTGGCGCACGGCCACCAGCACGCAGGTGAAATGCGCGGCGCGGTCGGCCTGGCTGGCCAGCTCGGCCAGCAAGTGGGCGTTGTTGGCGGCGTCCTGCCGCGCCCGGAAGGCTTCGCGGTCTTCGCCCGGTGCGCGCGCACAAGGCGCGTAGTGGCTGCTGACCACGCCGGGCAGGCCACCCAGGGCACGCACGACCAGCCCGGAGTCGTCGGCCACGGCCGCCAGCCCGCTGGCCTGCGCCGCATGGCGGGCCTTGGCCAGCGCGTTCTCGATGAAGGTGGCGTGGGGTTCCTCGGCCTCGGTCACGCCCAGCATGCCCTGCGCCAGCAGTTGCACGCCCAGTGGCGCCAGCACGGTCGACAGCTCGGCCAGCTTGGCCGCGTTGTTGGACGCGAGGACCAGCCTCACGCCGCCAGCGCCGCGCGCTGCGCGGCCACCAGCTCGGCCACGCCGCGCGTGGCCAGCGCCAGCATGGCGTTCAGCTCGGCCGGCGTGAACGGGGCGCCCTCGGCGGTGCCTTGCACCTCGATGAAGCCGCCGCTGCCGGTCATGACCACGTTCATGTCGGTCTCGGCGGTGCTGTCTTCGACGTATTCCAGATCCAGCCGGGGCTGCCCGCCGACGATGCCCACCGAGACGGCGGCCACATGGTCGCAGATGGGCGAAGCGGCCAGCTCGCCACTGGCCAGCAAGGTGGCCACGGCGTCGTGCGCGGCCACGAAGGCGCCGGTGATGGCGGCCGTGCGCGTGCCGCCATCGGCCTGCAGCACGTCGCAGTCCAGCGTGAGCGTGCGCTCGCCCAGGGCAGCGAGGTCGAACACCGCGCGCAGGCTGCGGCCGATCAGGCGCTGGATCTCCTGCGTGCGGCCGCTTTGCTTGCCTTTGGCGGCCTCGCGCGCGCCGCGGGTGTGGGTGGCGCGCGGCAGCATGCCGTATTCGGCGGTGACCCAGCCTTCGCCGCTGCCCTTCTTGTGCGGCGGCACGCGGGCCTCGACGCTGGCGGTACACAGCACCTTGGTGTGGCCGAACTCGACCAGCACCGCGCCTTCGGCATGGATGGTGTAGTGGCGCGTGATGCGCACGGGCCGCAGCGCATCGGCGGCGCGCCCCTGGCGCGGCGTGGAGGTATCGGTCATCGGTCTGCTTTCTTCATTCAGGTTCGGCCGCGCCGCGTGTGGCTGCGCGCAATGGCCTCGTTGATCTCACGGATGGAGCGCTCGATGTCGGCTTCATCGAGCGCCACCGAATCGGTCTCCAGGCTGGCCTGGATGGTGGAGGCGAAGCTGTCGTCGTCGAGGTCGTCGCGCGCAGGGGTGGCCGCGTGCTGGGCCTCCCATTCGATGGCCAGCGCGGTGGTGTTGTCGGCCCGCGCGCCACCGCGCCGCAGCGCCTCGTCGACCAGCGCCGGCACGGCCTCGGCAAGCGTGCGCTGCGACAGGCCGCTCACGATTTCCTCGTCCTTCAGCGTGGCCCAAAGGCCATCGCTGCACAGCAGCAGGCGGTCGCCGGTTTGCAGCGTGATGGGGCCGCCGATGTCGATGATGGGCCGCCCGGGGCTGCCCAGGCAGGTGAACAGCACCGAGCGGTTGACGGGCTGCCCGCCGGGCACGGCCAGCCGCGAGAGGCTTTCCTGCAACTGGCTGTAGGAGTGGTCGCGGGTGTGCACCAGCAGCCGGCCATGGCGCACCAGATAGAGGCGCGAGTCGCCGCAATAGGCCCAATGCACGGTCTGGTTCTGGATCACGCACGCCACGGCGGTGGTGCGCGGCGTGTCGATGAGCGCGCGCTCGGTGGCGTAGCGCAGCAGTTGGTGATGGGCCGCCAGCAGCGCGTCTTCGAGGTGGGCCACCGGCTGCGCCAGCGCCGGCCGGGCGTCGCGCTGGAAGCTGGCCGCCAGGGTTTGCAGCGCCATCTGCGCCGCCACCTCGCCCTCGGGGTGACCGCCCATGCCATCGGCCACCGCAAAGAGGCCCGAAGCCCGCGTGTAGCAATAGCCCATGCGGTCTTCGTTCTTGGCGCGCCCACCTTTGCGGCTGAGCTGGTAGAGGCCAAACCTCATCGGGCACCCCCTTTGAGCGATTCCAGTTGCAGCTTGATGCGGTCGGCCAGGCTGAGCGTGGAGTAGCGCCGCTCGGACTCGTGTGCCAGCTCTTTATGCAGCGCGAACACCGATTGCGGCCGCGACAGCGGATCCAGCGCCATGCACCACTGCGTCACCTCCAGCAGGTTGTCGGAGTAGGTGCTGCGCATGCGTGCCAGGGTGGCGTCGAGCCGGTCTTTGTCGATGCGGGTGGGGGCATCGCTGGGGGGGTAGCCGTGCATGCAGGCATAGAGGCACGCGCCGATGGCGTAGATGTCCGTCCAGGGGCCCAGCGCGCCGTCGCGGCGGTACATCTCGGGCGCGGCGAAGCCGGGCGTGTACATGGGCCGCACGAAATCACCCTCTTTGGTCAGCACCTCGCGCGCGGCGCCGAAGTCCAGCATCACCGCCCGGTTGTCGTTGGTGATGAAGATGTTGGCCGGCTTGATGTCCAGGTGCAGCATCTTGTGCTGGTGCACGATGCGCAGGCCGCGCAGGATTTCATCGAACAGCGAACGGATGGTGGATTCGCGCAGCACCTTCTCGCGTTTGAGATCGCGCGCGGTGATGACGAAATCCTGCAAGGTATCGCCCTGCAGGTAGTTCATCACCATATAGACGGTTTCGTTCTCGCGAAAGAAATTCAGCACCGACACCACACTGGGGTGGGCAATCTGGGCCAGCGAGCGGCCTTCCTCGAAGAAACTCTTGAGCCCCAGCCGATACAGCGGCAGTTTGTCGGGCTTGACGCGCGGCGCCAGTTCGCCCGAGGCGCGCTCGGCCAGCGAGGCTGGCAGATACTCTTTGAGCGCCACCCACTGTTGCTGCGGGTCCTGCGCCAAATACACCACGCCAAACCCCCCCGCCGCCAGTTTGCGCACGATGTGGTAGCCCCCCACCACCGTACCCGCAGGCAAGGCGGCTGGTTTGGGCTTTGACATAATGGCGGGCTCGTTGGGAAGGTGGAAAAAAAGGCGATGGCAGTCTACAGCATGACCGGTTATGCCAGCGCTGCGCTGGCCCTGGAAAACAGACCCGCCGTGCGTGTGGCCGCCGAGCTGCGCAGCGTCAATGGCCGCTTTCTGGATGTGTCGCTGCGCCTGCCGGACGAATTGCGCCATCTGGAGCCGCTGCTGCGCGAGCAACTGGCTGGCGGCCTCAAGCGCGGCAAGGTCGAGTTGCGGTTGGCCCTGGTTCAGGGCGACGCCAGCTCGCTGGTCAGCCCGCCGCCGGCCTGGCTGGCCCAACTGGCCGAGGTGCAGGCCGCCATTGCCGCCACGCTGCCCGCCGCGCCCCCACTCTCGGTGGCCGAGGTGCTGCAACTGGCGCGCTCGGCACCGACGGCCGACGCCCAGCCCGACGACGACGCCCGCGACGCCCTGGCCCAGCGCGCCGCCGCCCAGGCCATCGCCGCGCTGCGCGAGGCGCGCGCGCGCGAAGGCGACAAGCTCAGCGCCATGCTGCGCGAGCGCCTGGCCGCGCTGCGCACCCTGGCCACCAAGGCCCAACCCCTGCTGCCCGCCGCCGTGGCGCGCCAGCAGGCGCGCTTTCTGGAGCGCTGGCAGGAGGCACTGGCCAGTGCCGGCAGCGGCGGCGTGAACGCCGACGCCGCCCACGAGCGCGCGCTGGCCGAGGCCGCCGCCTTCGCCATCCGCATCGACGTGGCCGAGGAGTTGACCCGCCTCGAAGCCCACCTCGCCGAAATCGACCACCTGCTGACCAAAGGAGGCGAGTTGGGCAAGCGGCTGGACTTCCTGATTCAGGAGTTGCACCGCGAGGCCAACACCCTGGGCAGCAAATCCGCCGCGCTGGAGCTGACCGCCGTCAGCGTGGACATGAAGGTGCTGATCGAGCAGATGCGCGAGCAGGTGCAGAACATTGAGTGACGCTTCGGGGGTGTCATGCCCCCGAATCGACCGCCCAAGCTGTTGATTTCCAATGGAAATCTCATTCATGCCGCAGCACAGCGTCCCAGGCAAGCGCAAGCTTTCTGGTCTGGCGGGTTTTTTGGGCGGGCTCGAAGACGAACCCGCCATGTTCCGAAGCAGTCCCGGAGCGCGAACCTGTCGAACCCTCGTCCTGTTACCCCTCGGGCGCGTACTTCGTCAATAGGTTGTCGAGCAGTTGCAGTCCCGCCTGCCGCGCGGCCAGACGCCAAGTCCGATTGAAGTCCAGGGCCACGAACACCGTGACCCCTTCGGACAACTGCATGAGGGCTTGCGCCAGCAGGCGGCGTTCCTTCGGCGGGATGGCTGCCGGGAGTGTCTCGTCAAGCACGCGGGACACTTCGGTTTCAATGCCCGAGTAGACCGACTTCACCTGCTCGCGGAAGAAGGGCTCGCGATTCCCGAGAGCGCCGAGTTCGTCGAGCAATGAGGACTTGCGCTCATCGTGCACCGCAGCGGAGAACAGGGACTCGACCAGAGCGTGGGACTTGTTCCGAGGATCGAGCGTGGCCATGGTGGCCGCAATGCGCTCGGTGTAGAAGCGAGTGATGTATTTTGCCGCCTCGATGACCAACTGCTCGCGCGTCTTGAAGTAGTAGTGCATCGTGCTGCGATCGATGCCCACCCGTGCCGCCACCTCACCCATGGAGGCCTTCTCGATCCCCAGGTCGACCGCGCAGTCACAGAACGCGGCAACAATCTGTTCACGCTTTTCCGCTGACTTGTTCTTCCTGCCCATAGCCCGAAGCTGTTCCCCAACCTGAACGCGGGGCGATTGTGCCCCGGAATGTCGCCGTGGCCGGCTCTCAGAGCGGCGCGTAGATCGGCAGAGACAAGGACGCCGCCGCGCTACCGCCGATCACAACGCGCTGCACCGAACGCAGGAGCGTCTTGGCGAGCCAGGGATTCTCGTTCGTGCCGGGATGCACCAGGAAGTGCGGGTAGTCGCTGGACTGCATTTGGAGTTGAATCCGATGGCCTTCGCCAAACCGGTAGGCCACATCGTTCAGGCGCAGCGAGACCTGACCGGAGCGACCGCCGGAGCACACCATCTGGCCTCGCGACACCTGGCGCGTCGTGCCGTCCGGGAAGACATCCTGCAACTTGACGAACAAGTGGCCTGCAGCTGCGGTCGTTTCCATGACCAGGTTCACCACCGGCTGGCCCGCGACGTCCGCAGGGGACGTCAGTGCTTCACTGGTGAACGTCAGAACGTCGTCGCGGCTCGCCTGCTCGCGCTCGTCGGGGTAGGCCGCGAGGAAGTACCACGCTTCTTCGATCGAACTCGTCGACGTGACGGGATTCGCCGGATCGTGAACCCACGCGGCCGTCCCTGTACCGACCGGTCTTGTCAAGGCCAGGGAGCCGGCACCTCCGGCCCGCCGATCGAGGTAGTAGGTCTGCGTCTGCCACTGCGAGCCTTCGCCCCAATCCTGTGACTCGCGCCACCCGGCGTGCCCCAAATGCCACCGCACACGCGCCTGTGGCAGGACCGGCGCGATCCCCTTCAGATGGACATCGAAGAAGGCCATCTCCTCGGCCGTTTCGCGCGCGAGCCTCCGGTGCATTGCCGCGTCGTCGAGATAGGGGTTCAAAGAGTCGCCACCATCGACATCTTCCAACAGGAAGCCGCCATGATCGGCTGACGCTGCGCGGAGGAAGTGAAGGTGACGCATGCTCGGGTTGCTGCGCAGCGCGCGCCAGTCGGCCATCCCGGCAGGCGCCAGGCCCGGGTCGTACCAACTCACCCAGTGCAAAATCGGCACGTGGGTGGTGTGGTAGGGGTGTCTCGCACCATACGGCGAGAACCAGTCGCCGTTGCCCGTCGCCCAGCGCTTGAGGTGTTCGACGCCTGACGAGACGCCGAGCTTCGAGCGAGCGATCTCGGCAAGTTCCAGCGGGTGCCCCGCAGCGTAGTCGAGCGACACGAGATACCCGCGTCGATCGGTCCAGATCTGGATCAGATCGTTGAGCCCGAGAAGGTTGGGCACTTCCTGACGCCAGCAGGAGGCGACATGGCTCGCCCCCATGTTGACTCCAGTCACCTTCGGGATGGCTGCGCGGACGGCCGCATGCCCGCATGCCACACCCGCCCACGCGGTGAATCCGTAGTAGGAGTCACCGGTCAGGCCCACCCTCCCGTTCGACCAAGGCTGTGCGACGATCCACTCGATCGTGTCATAAGCGTCGGCCACGTCGTGGTAATACGGAACCGTTTCGCCCTCCGAGCGGAACTTGCCACGAACGTCCTGCACCACGAAAACATAACCCTGTGCGGTGTAGTAGTCGGCCTGGAACTTCAGTGCCGTGTACCGGCTGCACTTGTCATACGGCGTCCGCACAAGGATGGCCGGATGACGCGAGGGATGGTCGGGCAAATAGACGTCGGTCGCCAGCCTCACACCATCGCGCATGCGAACATGACACGGTTCGGCACGGGCCGACAGCTCCTCTGCCTCCGCAACGTGCAGGAGTTCAAACATGCTCTTGCTCTCCCTGGTGCTTGCGCAGCGCCTTGGACATTGATGTTGCCCCTCAAAACCGAGCCGAGTACTCGACACCCACGGTCCGAGGCCGATTGCTGGTGACACGGTCGAGGACCGGCGTGTTGGCCAGCAGTCCCGGCTCAAGGGCTAGTGCCACACGACGGTTGGTCAGGTTGCGGACGAAAAGGCTCAGACTCCAGGCATCGGCATCGATACCGGCCCTCAGGTTCAGCGTGGTGTAGCCCGGCAGGCGCTTCCTGGTGAAGCCCTGAGTGTCCGACGGCCCGGTGTAGCTGGCGTCGAGCCGGCCGTGGAACGAGTACGCTTCACTGATCTCCTGGTCGTACTGGAGAGAAAGGCTGGACGTCCATTCCGGCACATTCAACAGGCGGTCACCCTTCTTCGTGCCAGTGGGCGCATGGTCGGCCGTGAAGCGGGCACGCGTGTAGCCCAAACTGTGCTGCACGGTGAATCCACCGCCCAGCCGCGCCGCCAGCTCGTACTCCATACCGCTCACGCGCGCGTCGCCGGAGTTGTCGGTGTACCCCCAACCGCAGTCAAGGCCCACAATTTGCTGGACCTTCCTCCACGTCTGTGTGTAAGCCGCCAAGTTGAACAGCACCGCCCCGCCAGCAAGGCGACTCTTGCTCCCCGCTTCGTAGCTCCACACGGTGTCGGGGCCGTATCGGACCGGCGAGGCAGTCAGTCCCAGATCCGCGAGGTTGGCCGCGCAGGCTGCGTTCCGGCCGGTCGTCGGAACCGATCGCTGCGCGGCACCATCCCGGAACCCCTTTGCGGCCAGAAGGTAGAACATCTGGTTGTTGCTCGGGCTGTACGAGAGGTTGGCCATCGGGTTGAAGCCGCTCGCCTTCGCGTTGCTGGTGCTGACCTCAACGGCATCCGACTCCGTGACGCTGAACAAACCGCTGCTCACGGACTTGGAGTCACTCTTCGAGCTGAAGCGCCGAAGACCTGTGGTCAAACGGATCTCCGGCGAAAACTGATACGTGGCGCTGCCGAAGAGCGCCTTCTGCGTCAACGCGTCGCTCAGGCTCTGATGGAACAGATTGGTAGTCCCCGCGAAGTCGGCCAAACCCGGCACCACGCTCGCCGCATCTCCGCTCGACCGGATCCGGCTGTAAAAGCCCCCGACCAGCCAGCTCAGGGGCCCATCACCCTTGGACGAGACACGCACCTCCTGCGTGAACTGGCGCGTCGGGTTGTCCTCGGAGGCGGTTGCTGCCCCCATTCCGCCGCTGGCGGTGTCGAACCCCGGGAGGGAGAATCTGTTCTGCAGCACTTCGCTGACGTCCTCCACCTTGCGACTCTTCCGGTTGCTGTAGGCCGTTGCCGACATCAGACTTGCCGGACCCATGTCCCAATTCACGGTCAGACTCGCGATCGTGAAAGTGTCCTTGTACGACTCGGGCACATCCAGCGGCTGGTAGTGTGCAAGCCCCCCAGGAACGCTGTCGTACGTGTCGGCGCCGCCCTGCTTGATCTGCTGATGAAAGACCATCGGCGTGATCGAGAGCGATTTCGAGGGCTTGATCAGCAGTTCGGCACGCACACCGGTCAAATCCGTGGCGTTCACGTCCTTGATCACTCGGTTACCTGGCAGCCCGGCAGGATTTCCGCGCACCGTACCTGACAGCTCCAGCACCGGATCCGGCACGGTGGGCAATGGGAAATGGGGTACCACGACCCGATCGATCCAACCGCTGTCGTGCTTGCGGGTTGCGACCACACGCAACGCCGCAACGTCCTTCTCAAGAGGCATGTTCAACATGCCGCTCGCGCCGGTGCTGAAGCCGCCACCCTCGGTCGTCAACACCTGCAGCTGAGCACTCCCCAAGAAGTTCCTCAGGCTGGGTGGCGTGGTGATCAGACGCACGGTCCCGCCAAGCGAGCTCGCCCCATACAGCGTTCCCTGGGGACCACGAAGCACCTCGACGCGCTCCAGATCGTAGAGGTCTGGGTCAACACCCGTGTGCCCCAGTGATGCCTGGGACGGTGTGGTCACCGGTATCTCGTTCAGATAGAAGCCGACCGTAGGCGAGACCCCCCCACTGGACGCCAGACCTCGAAGGACCAGCTCGCTCTTGCCGGGGCCTCCGCCCTTGACGGCGACGCCCGGCATACCGCGAATCAGGTCATTGACCGAATTCGCGCCGCGATCGGCGATTTCGTCACCCGTGACGGCGGTCACGCTGAGCGGCGTCTTGAACACCGTGGACGAGCGCTTCTCCGAAGTGATCACCACCTGCTGGAGCACCGGCGTGGCGGGTTTGGCTTCCGCAGAGGCCTGAGGCGCATCCTCCTTCTTCGGCTCTTCCGCGCCCGCAGCCTGCTGCGCAAGGGCTGCCGTCTGTAGCAGCAACGTGGCCAGCGACAGCGGCGCCAGCTTCCAGCGGAAAGCCCCCATGACCGGGTCGCGACGACACGATGGGTGACGGTGCTTCAGCTTCAAGTAGTTCTCCTTCGCGGCAGTGAAGACCGGCGAACAGGTCGCTGGTCATGGTCAGCCGGCGTATCCGGCCCCGGATAAATCAACACAACAGTTGACAATGAATGATTGCCCAACTATCATGTTGACAAAATGCGGACTAACCCTGAGACCATCTCAGTCGCGACACGCCAGGATATCCAAACACCTATGTTGTCTTTTGCATGCAAACCATGATCGACTTCGAAACTCGAGGCGGAACCGCTGTCATCAGCTTGCGCAACGGCAGACTCAACATCCTCACGAGGGAGATGCACGAGCAGCTGTATCGGCACCTGCTGCGGTTCAGGCGCGACGACAGCTTGAAGGTGGCCGTGCTGACCAGCCAGGCAGGCACATCGTTCAGCGCCGGGGACGATCTCAAGACGATCAACGACGATTTCGGCGAGGAGCCGGATTGGGAAGAGCTCGTCATGACGATGCCGCGCACCAAGCCGGTGGTGGCCGCCGTGCGCGGCCACTGCGTCGGGCAGGGGCTCGTCTACCTGCTGATGCTCACCGACGTGCGCTTCGCGACTCGTGATGCGCGGTTCGGCTTTCCCGAGATTCGCTACGGGTACGGCGGGGCCGCCGCACTGACGCGTCTGGCGCAGCAGATTCCACCGACCGTGGCCATGCGGCTGGCGCTGACCGGCGATCCAATGAGCGGGGAGCAGGCCGCCGCCTGCGGCCTGGTGAACGAGGTTGTCGACGATGAGCAACTCCTCGAAGTCGCCCTGGCGGAGGCCGAGGCCATGGCCACCCATCCCCAGTCCGGCCTTCGGGCCGAGATGATTGCAGCGGCACGAGGAGGGTTGAGCCGCAGTGAATCGCTCGCCCTCTTTTCACACCTTTGGGACAGCTTCCCCCAGAACCCATGAGCATCGCAGACCAGAACGCATTGGCCGAGCAGTTCGCGGCCTATCGTGCCGGAAGGCACGCCGTCGAATCGACGGAACTCCCAGCCACCGTCCCCGAGCTCCTGTGGCGGGCAGAACAGCGGTTCGGTGACGCCGAGGCCATCCATTTCATCGAGGACGGAAAGCAGCTCACCTTCTCCGAGCTGGCCTGCTCCGTGCGGCGAATGGCCGACAGCCTGTGGCGCTTGGGCGTACGTCACGGCACACACGTCGCCGTGATGCTGCCCAACCGCATCGAGTACCCCGTGACCTGGCTGGCCCTGGCCACCCTGGGCGCGGTGATGGTGCCTGTGATCACCAGCTACACGGCGAGGGAACTCCAGTTTCTCGTCGAGGATGCAGATGTCTCGTTTCTCGTGATCGACTCGGCGTATCGGGAACGCCTCGATGACGCATCATGGGCGGACAGGGTCAAGCCCGTGCTGATTGCCGTGGGAGCCACGGAGGACGCGGCCGACGGGCCCAACAACTTCCATGAACTGCTCCGCGCAGGCAGCGACGACTTCGTACCGCCCGAAGGGCCTCGCGCCGACGATCTGCTGAACATCCAGTACACGTCCGGAACGACGGGCCTTCCCAAAGGCGTCATGCAGAGCCACCGCTTCTGGATCCAGGCCGGATGCACCCCGATGCTCTACTGGAAGCAGCTCGGGATTCGCCGCATCCTGTCCGACCACCCCTTCCACTACATCGACCCGCAGTGGATGCTGCTGGCCGGGCTCTACGGCGGCGCGCATGTCGACTACACGCGGCGCATGAGCGTGCGGCACTTCATGGGCTGGCTCAAGGAACGTGGCAGCAACCTGGCGTGGTTCCCCGATCCGCTGCTCAAGCTGCAGGAGAGCCCGGCTGAGAAGGACCACCAGGTCAAGGTGTTCCTGGCCTATCACTTCAGCGCGGAGATGCTGAAGGAAGGTCAGCGGCGCTTCGGCGCCCGGTTCAGCGAGGCGTACGGCATGACCGAGATCGGCCTTGGGCTGAGCGTTCCGAGCGAAGTGTCCGACGAGGCCGCCCTGGGCACCTGCGGCCTTCCCGGTCCGTGGCGCGAGGCGAGGATCGTCGGCGAGGACGGGCAAGACGTTCCCAGAGGCCAACCTGGGGAGCTGTGGATCCGCGGCGCCGGCATCTTCGACGGCTACTACAAGCGCCCGCAGGCGAACGCAGCCTCCTTCGTCGACGGCTGGTTCCGAACCGGCGACGTGTTCATGCAGGACGAGCGCGGCTACTACCGCATCCTGGGGCGCCTCAAGGACATGATCAAGCGCAGTGGCGAGAACATCTCTGCCACCGAGGTGGAGCAGGTTTTGCGGGAGCTCGATCAGGTCGAAGACGTCGCGGCCGTGCCCGTCCCCGACGACGCGCGCGACGAAGAGGTCAAGGTCTATCTCATGCTGCACGAGGGTGTGGACGCCTCTGCACTGCCGCCCGAAGCCGTGCTCGCGCACTGCGCGGCCCGTCTGGCGAAGTTCAAGATCCCTCGATACATCGCCTACGTGGATGACCTCCCGTATACGCCCTCCGAGAAGGTCGCGAAACATCGGCTGATCAAGGGCGTCGAGGATCTGCGTACTGGAGCCTACGACGCCGTCGAACGCGTCTGGCGCTGAACGCGGCAGGCACTCGCCCCCCACTTCCCCCAGTTCACTTTGGGCAGCACCATGAACCCACCCTCCCAAGAGACCGACACGCTCTGCTTCACGGCCGCCGTCGATCTGGCCGCCGCCATACGCCGCCGCGAGCTCTCGCCGGTCGAGTTGATGAGCGCCTTTGTCCAACGAATCGAGCGACTGGAACCTCGAATCAACGCCTTCGTGACGCTGCGCGCAGAGGAAGCGATGGAGGAGGCCCGCGCCGCAGAGGCGGCGCTGATGCGCACGCCGGCCGACCGACTGCCGGCGTTGCACGGCGTGCCGGTGACGGTGAAGGACCTCGAGGACACCGCCGGCATCAGGACGACGTACGGATCGCAGGTGTTCGCCGACCACGTGCCCGAATCGGATGCACCGATCTGGGCCCGCCTGAAGGCCCATGGCGCCATTTTGCTCGGCAAGACGACGTCGCCGGAGTTTGGGCTCCACAGCGTCACCGAGAGTCTGTTGACGGGCGTTACGAACAACCCATGGGACGTGAGCCGCACGACCGGCGGGTCGAGCGGCGGCGCGGCCGCCGCAGTGGCTGCCGGGTTCGGACCACTGGCCACTGGCAGTGACGGTGGCGGTTCGATCCGCGTTCCTTCTGCCCTGTGCGGCGTCGTCGGCCTCAAGCCATCACCGGGCCGCATTCCGATGGGCGGCGAACAGGGCAACTACGACACCGTCACCGTGGTCGGCCCGATCACGCGTACCGTCAAGGACTGCGCCTGGATGCTCGGCCTGGTGGCGGGACCGGACCCCTACGATGCGGTGTCGATCCAGGAGCGGCCGGACGACTACCTGGCCGGGATCGCTGACGCCTGCGTGCACGGGCTGCGCATCGCCTTCTGCCCGGACCTGCGCAGCGGCCCGGTGGAGGCCGAGGTCTCTCGGGTCGTCACCGCCGCCGTCTCGAGGTTCGAGCGTGATCTCGGCGCCCGGGTAGATCGCATCGACCTTGAACTCCCCGACCCGTATGAGTACTTCTTGAACTTCTGGGGTCCGGCCGTCGCCGCGCTCGTCCAGGACAAGCTCCTGCCTTACGCCGATCCGCAGCAGATCCCTGCGGTGGTGCGGACGCTGGCCGATCGTGGCGCAGGCATCGACCTGCTGACCTACGTCCGCACGCAGACAGACGTCCGGACTCAAATCCACAACACGTTCGCCAAAGTCTTCGAGCGCTACGACCTGCTCGTTTGGCCGACCACGCCTTGTGCCGCCTTCAAGCACCCCGGGCCGGCCGGTGGGCCGCTCGAACTGGACGGCATCAAGACGCGCGAGCCCGCAATGGAGAACCAGCGCTTCACCGAGGCCATCAGCCACGCGGGCTATCCCGCTATCACGGTACCAGCCGGCTTCACGCGCGATGGCCTCCCCGTGGGCCTGCAAATCGCGGCCGGCCACGGGCGTGACCTCGCCGTGCTGCGAGCGGCTGCGGCGTTTGAAGCCATATCCCCGTGGGCGGGCCATCGCCCTCCCTGCTGACAGGGCCAGAGAAGCCCGTGGGCCGCGAGACGCTGCCCATAGCTGCAGAGAACGTGCATGCCGCTTGATCGACCCGCCAACATGAACACTGAATCCACGCATCTCGGCATCGCCGATCTCGACCACGCTCGAACCGTGCTCGGCTGCACGGTGGTCAGCGTGGGAGCCGGCGCTGTCTTCAACGCCTTGCCGGTCATTCTGGCGACGATGGCGCGTTCGCTCGGCTTCGGCGAGACCGAGGTCGGGTGGCTGGGATCCGCTGAGCTGGCCGGCATGTTGCTGGGATCCTGCACGACCGCCTGGGCCATGCGTTTCGTCTCAACCAGGATCTTGGCGTCGCTGGGCGTGTCGCTGTTGCTGGCGGCGACGATGACCACATTCATCGTGACGACCATTGGACCGGCTTGTCTATTGAGAGCCCTGAGCGGCTTTGGATGCGGCATGAGCTACTCCGTCGCTGTTGCCGTACTGACGCGCTCGTCTGCACCAGTGCGCAACGTCGGCATCCTGAACGCGGCCGGCGTCATCGTCGGCGCACTGGAACTGGCCGGCATTCCGCTGCTCACGGAGAAGTGGGGATTTCAAGCCGCACTCGTAACTGTGCTTGCCCTGGTTGCTCTTGCCGTCTTGGCACTGCCCTGGATACCGGTTCTCGTCCCTGAGCAGCGGAACGCCGGCAAAGCCGGTCCGAATCGCTCCAGCGAACCACCGCTTCGCCAGCTCGGTCTGCTGGCACTGTTTGCGGTCACGCTGTTCCAGACGGGACCTGGAGTGAGTTGGTCCTATGCAGAGAGCGTGGCCCATGAAGCAGGAATGCCAGCAGTGACAGTGAGCCTGGCCTTCGCCAGCGCGAGCCTGGTCGCCGCCACCGCTTGCCTCTTCGCCTGGCGCGCCTCTACGAAGTTCGGGCAACAGGCGCCGCTGCTCCTGGCCATGGCGCTGTGCGCGGCGGTCATGCTGGCTTGGGTGGTGCCTTTGCGGGATTCTGTCGACTACGTGATTCGGGTGACACTCGGCGGCACGACCTGGGCCCTGGTCACGCTCTTCCAGCAGACATCGCTCGGTGCGATCGACCGCACGGGGCGCGCTGCCGCACTCGTTCCTGCCGCACAGGGCCTGGGGCAAGCCTTGGGGCCGCTAGGCGGAGCCGCTTTGCTCTCCTTGGGCTTTGGGCAGCAACACATGCTGGCGGGGTTTGTCGTGCCACTGAGCGTGAGTCTGCTCCTGTGCGCGTGGGCTCACCGAAAGCTCACTGGCATGACTCCCGGTCTGGGCCAGGTGTCGGCGTGATCACCGCGACGCAACGATTGAGGTGCACAAAATGTCTCCAGCGATGAACTTCATTGATGGCGCTTGGCGCCCTGCAACGGCAGGGACCTTACGCAACGTGATCAATCCGGCCGACGGCAGCGTACTGGCGCAGGTGGCCGACAGCACCGTCGAGGACACGCGACTGGCCATCGCCGCAGCACGACGCGCGTTTTACGAGATAGGAACCTGGCGCCGGATGAGCGGCGCAAAGCGCGCCGCGCTGCTGTACAAGGTTGCCGATGTCATTCAGGCCGATGCTGGGCGTCTGGCCGAGGTCGACTGCCTGGACAACGGAAAGCCGCTGCGCGAAGCCCAGGCAGATGTCGACGACGCGGTGGCCTGCTTCCGGTACTACGCGGGCCTCATCGGCAAGCCGCAGGGCGGCGTGTACGAGGTGCCCGACGGTTTTGGTGAGATGCACGCCTACGCGATGCACGAGCCCGTGGGGGTGTGCGGCCTGATCACACCGTGGAACTACCCGCTGCTGATGGCCACCTGGAAGCTGGCCCCGGCGTTGGCCGCCGGCAACAGCGTGGTGCTCAAGCCCAGCGAGCTGACGCCACTTTCAGCCATCGAGCTTTTCAAGATCTTCGAGAAGGTGGGGCTGCCTCCCGGCACCGCCAACCTCGTGCTGGGCACGGGCCCCGCCGCAGGCCAGGAACTGGCCGCCAGCGATCAGGTCGACATGATCACCTTCACCGGCAGCACGCGCACCGGCCAGGTCATCGCGACGCAGGCCGTGGGAAACCTGAAGAAGGTCGGGCTCGAACTCGGCGGCAAGTCGCCCAACATCATCTTTGCCGATGCCGACTTCGAAGGCGCCGTCGAGTGGGCCATGATCGGCGTGTTCTTCAATCAGGGCCAGGTGTGCTCGGCTGGCTCGCGCATCCTCATCGAAGAGAGTCTGAAAGATCGCTTCGTCGAGCGACTGGCGCAACGCGCGCGCGGCATGCGGATCGGCCCAGGGCTGACCAATCCGGACATCGGTGCCATCGTCTCGCAGGCCCAACTCGACAAGGTGCTGGGCTTCATCGACCGCGCCCGGGCATCCGGCGCCCGCGTGGTCTGCGGCGGCCGGCGTCATGTGGCTGACGGCTGTGAGCGCGGCTACTTCGTCGAGCCCACCGTGATCGACGGCTGCACACCCGACATGGAAATCGTGCGCGAGGAGGTGTTTGGCCCGGCGGTCTCGATCCAAACCTTCCGCACCGAGCAGGAGGCAATCACGATGGCCAACGATACCCGCTACGGCTTGGCCGGCGGCGTGTTCACCAGTGACGGTGCCCGAGCACTGCGCGTGATGAAGGAATTGCGCGCCGGTATCACCTGGATCAACTGCTACAACCCGACGTTCAACGAAGCCCCTTGGGGTGGCTACAAGATGAGCGGCTACGGCCGCGACCTCGGTGTCAATGGCTTGCTGGAGTACCAGCAAGTCAAGCAGGTCAACATCAACCTGCACCCCGGCCCGGTGGGTTGGTACGCGCAGGCTTGATCCGCCACCGCCGAGGTTCAATGCCTACCACCATCTTCGAACGCCAGCCCCCGCAGCCCGCCGTCGTGGCCCATGCGCTGTCGGGCACAGTCAATCGCCCGTTCTGGCTGGACGACCTGCCTTCCAAGCCCCAGCACCCGGCCCTGTTGAGCGAGGTGCAGGCCGATCTCGCCGTCGTCGGCGGTGGCTTCCTCGGTCTGTGGGCCGCACTGATCGCCAAGGAACGCGACCCGCAACGGCGCGTCGTCCTGGTCGAGTCCCAGCAACTCGGCTGGGCGGCCTCCGGACGCAACGGCGGCTTCTGCGAGGCGACGCTGACCCACGGGGAGGCGAACGGCCTGCGGCGCTGGCCGCAAGAGATGCAACAACTCGCCGCGATGGGACAGGCCAATCTGGATGCCATCGAGCGGACGCTGCAGCGCTACGACGTCGACTGCGACTACGAACGCAGCGGCGTGCTCACCGTGGCCGTAGAGCCCCACCAGGTCGACTGGATCCGCGGTGAGCCCGGCTTCCTCGACCAGGGCAGCGTGCGCGCCGAAGTGAACTCGCCCATCTTCCTGGCCGGAGCGTGGGACCGCGAGGGCTGCGCGATGCTGCATCCGGGCAAGCTGGCGACCGGGCTGGCTGCGGCCGCGGCCAGACTGGGCGTCGAGTTCTTCGAGCACACCGCTGCCAGTGGCATACGCAATGAGCGCAGTCATGTCGTCGTCGCGTGCGAGCAAGGACAGGTGTGGGCGAAGCAAGTGGTGCTGGCGACCAACGCCTTCCCATCGCTGCTGCGGCGCTGGCGCCTGCACACCATACCCGTGTACGACTACGTGCTCATGACCGAGCCGCTGAGCGCTGCGCAGCTCGCGGCCATCGGCTGGTCGAACCGCCAGGGGTTGACCGACATGGCCAACCAGTTTCACTACTACCGCATCACCCGCGACCAGCGCATCCTCTTCGGCGGCTACGACGCGATCTACCACTACGGCGGCCGGGTCGATGCTGGGCACGAGCAGCGGCCGGCCTCGTTCCAGCGACTGGCAAGCCACTTCTTCACCACATTCCCGCAACTCGAGGGTCTGCGGTTCTCGCACCGCTGGGCTGGCGCCATCGACACGTCCACGCGCTTTTGCGCGTTCTACGCGCAAGCCTTGCGGGGCCGGGTAGCGTATGCCGCCGGCTTCACTGGCCTGGGCGTCGGCGCCACCCGCTTCGCCGCCGAAGTCCTGCTGGATCGCCTGGCGGGCCTGGACACCAAGCGCACGAGACTGCGCATGGTGCGCGAGATGCCGATCCCCTTCCCTCCCGAGCCCATTGCCTACGCCACCGTGCAGACGATGCGGCGTGCGCTGGACCGCGCCGATCATCGACAGGGCAGGCGAGGATTGCTGCTGCGCACCGCCGATGCGCTCGGCCTGGGCTTCGACTCCTGACCATCGCACAGCCACGCGCCGCAACGAATATGTCCCTTTCGCACAACCGCGTCATCGACGCCTTGAACCTCCCGCTGGACGAGCGCATGCAGCCTGCCTAGTCGACCGTCTCGGGCTTGGCACGTGTCGGGCCGCGCCGAGTGGATGGCGTCGCCGGTGCGGACATCGGTCTGTGGGAGATTTCGCCCAGCGTGAGCACCGATGTCGAGGTCGACGAGGTCTTCGTGGTGCGCAGCGGAAAGGCAACCGTGCACATTGCCGCACCGCGAGGCCAACACCCTGGGCAGCAAGTCCGCCGCCCTGGAGCTGACCGCCGTCAGCGTGGACATGAAGGTGCTGATCGAGCAGATGCGCGAGCAGGTGCAGAACATCGAATAGGGTTTCAAGGCGTCCGATCTGTGTTGCTGAATACACCCAACCTTGGGCGCAAAAAAACAGTGAACGCGTGACGATTCGACTTGCAGAGCCTGGCCCTGCGCGGGCTTGCAGGCCTACGCGAACGAGGCCATGTAAGTCGTTGGGTCCAGCCGACATTGGCCATCCAGTTGCCCCCTCAGCGCGAACATTCGCGGCGTCCGTCTGAACTCAAAGACCCGATACAAGCAAAACGCCAGCTCATGCGAGTTCGCGAACCGAAGTTCGCGGTCACTGATGAAAAAGGGGTCTCTTTCGCATAGGCCGTCGTCTTGACTTCGATGAACCGCTCGCGACCGTCTTCTTCGAACGAGAGGACGTCGTACCCCGCACCGTCGCCACGCACCTTTGACGTGTGCTCGATTCTGGCCGCCAGGTGTTCACACCCCCGTTGAATGGGTCGCCACCGTTCGTAGTCCACGACGAACTCCTCGCCTGCCAGACCCAGACTCTGGTTGCTGGCCTCATGCATCAGGTAGTCGCGCTGCACCAAGGCAGACGGGTAATAGGCTTGCCGCTCCTGTACGCGATGTGCGAGGGCAGGCGGCGCCACTCGAACCGCCTCGAATCGCCCGACCAGCGGCGCGGTCGCAGGTAACTCGACGGCTTTGCGTGCCGCGTCTTCCAACTGAGGTCAGGCGGCAAGTTGTCGAATCACTTCCTCGAAGAGCGCCTGACGCTGGAAATTTCTCCGCTGTCTGTAGCCAGAGATGTGCGGAACGCTGGAGGAGCGCCTTGCCAGTGTGCTCAGTGACGGGATCGCCCCGCGCCTGGTGCCTGATATCGAAGTGCTACCTTGGCGCAGCACGCATGTGCTGGCCGTTCAGGTGTATCCAAGCCCGACCCGGCCTCACTATCTGAGGGCAGCTGGGCTCGAGACCGGTGTCGTCGTGCGGGTCGGATCCACGAACCGGCGCGCAGACGATGAGTTGGTCGCCGAGTTGCAACGCACCAGCCTGGGCAAGTCCTTTGACGAGCAGGCCATACCGGAGCTGGACTCTGAAGCGCTGGACTTCAGAGCGGCTTCAGAGTGCTTTGCGCCCATGCGCAAGCTGAAGAAGACCGACATGGAGACACTGCGCCTGCTGGTACCCCATCAAGGCCGGAAAGTGCCCACTGTTGGTGGCATTCTGCTGTTCGGACGCAGCCCTGACGTTCGGCGTGCCCAATTCCCCGACGCCTGGGTTCAGGCTGGACGGTTTGCCGGCCTCGACAAGGCCCGCATCGTCGATTCGGCGGCGCTGCATGGCGCCTTGCCCCATTTGGTTCAAGCTGCCATCGAGTTTGTTCAGAAACATGGCCTGCATGGCTACGACATCGGTGTCATGCGGCGCACCGACACCTGGAGCCTGCCGCCGGTGGCGCTGCGCGAAGCCGTTGTCAACGCCGTGGTGCACGCCGACTATGCGCAGCGTGGCGCGCCGATCCGGGTGGCCATCTTCGACGACCGGGTAGAGATCGAGAGTCCCGGCCTGCTGCCGCCAGGCCTGACGGTAGGCGACCTGCGACGTGGCGTTTCGAAGCTGCGCAACCGCGTCATAGGTCGCGTGTTCCAGGAGCTGGGCCTGATCGAGCAATGGGGCAGCGGCATCCAACGCATGAGCGCGGCCTGCCGCGACGCCGGCTTGCCAGCTCCGATGCTGGAAGAGGTGGGTTCGCGCTTTCGGGTCACGCTGCACACCACGCGCGAGCAGGCGCCAAGGCTGGGCGACATGGATCAGGCGATCCTGGACGCCTTGTCGGAAGGAGACGGACTGTCCACCCGCGAGATCGCGGCGCAGATCGCGCGCACCCCGCGCGCGGCCCGCACCCGCCTGGCCAGCCTGGTGGAGCGTGGCCTGATTCGGGAGATCGGCTCCAGCCCACAAGATCCGAAGCGGCGATACTTTCGGGCTACGCAGGAATGACATGACAAGCTCGTTGCCGACTTCACCCGGCCTGCCGCCAGGTATCCGCCAGCAGACGCCGTACATTGAATGAATACCCTCTCCACCCCCGGCAGCCTTTTCGTCGTCGCCGCCCCCAGCGGGGCCGGCAAGTCCAGCCTGGTCAAGCAGTTGCTGGCGCAGGACGGGCAGTTGCACCTGTCGATCTCGCACACCACGCGCGCGCCGCGCGGGCAAGAGGTGGACGGGCGCGAATACCACTTCGTGGACACGCCCACGTTCGAGCGCATGGTGGCCCAGGGCGCCTTCATCGAGTGGGCCCAGGTGCATGGCAATGGCTATGGCACCTCGCGCGCCGCCATTGCGGCGCGGCTGGGCGCGGGCGAAGACGTGCTGCTGGAGATCGACTTCCAGGGCGCGCTGCAGATCAAACGGATCTTTGCGCACGCCGTGCTGGTCTTCATCCTGCCGCCCAGCTGGGCCGAGCTGCAGCGGCGCCTCACCGGCCGGGGCGAGGATGCCCCAGCGGTGATTGCCCAGCGCATGGCCAATGCGCGCCAGGAGGTGGCACAGGCACCGCGCTTCGACTATGTGATAATCAACGGTTCGTTTGAAGACGCGCTTGCCGATTTGCAAACCATCGTGCGGGCGCAGCGCCTCACCTACGCCGCGCAAGCCCGCCGCCAGGCGGCCACCTTCGCAGCGCTTGACCTCAACTAGGACGCCCACCACCCCATGGCCCGCATCACCGTCGAAGACTGCCTGGACAGAATCCCCAACCGCTTTCAGCTCGTGCTGTCGGCCACTTACCGTGCCCGCATGCTCAGCCAGGGCCACACGCCCAAGGTCGAGTCCAAGAACAAGCCGGGCGTGACGGCGCTGCGCGAGATCGCCGCCGGCGAAGTGGGCACCGAAATGCTGCGCCGCGTGCCGACCTGAACCCACGGTCAAAGGCAACCAATAGTCTTACGGGCGCGTGAAGCGCCCGTTTTGCTTTCAAAGGTAAATTCGGCGCATGGGCATCCGTTCCTTCGCCGCCGACCTGCTGCCGTCCGCGCTGCAAAGCCGTGCGCGGCCGGTGCTGCCGGCGGTGCCGGCGCCGCTGCCCAACGTCACCACTTATGGCGGGCTGGCGGCCAAGCTGGGCTACCTCAGCAAGGCCGACCAGCGGCAGGTGCATGAGGCCTACCGCTTTGCCGACGAGGCCCATCTGGGCCAGACGCGCGCCTCGGGCGAGCCCTACATCACCCATCCGCTGGCCGTGGCCGGCATCGTCGCCGACTGGCGGCTCGATGCCCACGCGCTGATGGCCGCGCTGCTGCACGACGTGATCGAAGACTGCGGCGCGGACAAGAACACCTTGATCGAGCGCTTCGGAGCGCCCACGGCCGACCTGGTCGATGGACTGACCAAGCTGGACAAGCTGCGGTTCTCCACCCGCGAAGAGGGCCAGGCGGAGTCGTTTCGCAAGATGCTGCTGGCCATGTCGCGCGACGTGCGCGTCATCCTCATCAAGCTGGCCGACCGGCTGCACAACATGCGCACGCTGGGTGCGGTGGCGCCGCACAAGCGCATCCGCGTTGCCAGCGAGACGCTGGAGATCTACGCCCCCATTGCCCACCGGCTGGGTCTGAACCTGATTTACCGCGAGCTGCAGGAGCTGGCCTTTGCCGGCGCCCACCCCTGGCGCCACGCCACCATCGACAAGGCGCTGGCGGCCGCGCGCGGCCATCGGCGCGACATCGTGGCCCGCGTCTATACCGAGGTCCAGGCCGCCTTCCAGGAGGCCAAGCTCAAGGTGGTGCTGGCCGGGCGCGAGAAAACCGTCTACTCCATCTACAGCAAGATGCGCGAGAAGCACGCCGGCTTTGCCGACGTCAACGACCTCTTCGGCATCCGCATCATCGTCAGCACGCTGCCCGAGTGCTATCTGGCGCTGGGCGCGCTGCACCAGCTGTACAAGCCCATTCCCGGCCGCTTCAAAGACTACATCGCCATCCCCAAGCCCAACGGCTACAAGTCGCTGCACACCACCGTCATCAGCCCGGTGGGCACGCCGGTGGAGATGCAGATCCGCACCGAGGAAATGCACGCCGTGGCCGAAACCGGCGTGGCCGCGCACTGGCTGTACAAGGCCGGCAAGAACGCCTCGTCCAGCCACGTGGCGCAGCGGCTGGGCTCGCTGTGGCTGAAGTCGCTGATGGACATCCAGCACGAAACGCGCGACGCGGCCGAGTTCCTGGAGCACGTCAAGATCGACCTCGAACCCGATGCGGTCTACGTCTTCACGCCCAAGAGCAAGATCATGGCCTTGCCGCGCGGCGCCACGCCGGTGGATTTCGCCTACGCCATCCACTCCGACGTGGGCAACCACACGGTGGCTGCCCGCGTCAATGGCGAGCCGGCCGCGCTGGACGCCGAGCTGCACTCGGGCGACGTGGTGGAGGTGCTCACCGACCCGGCCGGCCGCCCCACCCCCGCCTGGCTCAACATGGTGCGCACGGGACGGGCCCGCTCCAAGATCCGCAACTTCCTCAAAACCCTGGCCACCGACGACTCCTATGCCCTGGGCCTGCGCCTGCTGATCCAGGCCATGCGCGCCGAGGGTCTGACGCTGCCGCCGCTGCCCGGCAGCCCCGAGGCGCCGGACACCCCCGGCACCCTGTGGCCCGAACTGCTGCGCTGGAGCGGCAACCAGAGCATCGACGAGTTGCTGGTGGACCTGGGCGTGGGCCGCAAGATCGCCCCCATCGTGGCCAAGCGCGCCGCCGCCATCCTGGCTGGCGGCGACGCCGCCGACCTGGCCACCACGCCCGATGCGGTGACCCTGTCCATCAGCCATTTCCGCGAGCTGGCCGAGCGCGAGGCCGCCGCCCAGGCGCTGGTCATCGACGGCAGCGAAGGCGCCTCGGTGCGCATGGCGCCGTGCTGCCACCCGATTCCAGGCGACGCCATCCTGGGCTACATGGGCCGGGGCGAAGGCCTGGCCGTCCACACCAAGGAATGCCGCACCGGCCAGCGCCTCTTTGAGCGCGACCCCGAGCGCTGGGTCACGTTGGAGTGGGCGCCGCAGCCCGTGCGCCTGTTCGACGCCATGATCCAGGTGCTGGTGCGCAACCGCAAAGGCATGCTGGCGCAAATGGCCATGGCCGTGGCCAAGGCCCAGGTCGACATCACCCACATCGCCATGAACGACAGCGCGGGCGGCGAAGCGGCCGACCTGCGCCTGACCATTTCCGTGCGCGATCGCCAGCATCTGGCCGAGGTGCTGCGCGCCCTCAAGCGCACCCCCAACGTGCTGCGCGTGCAGCGTCTTCGCGGATAGAGAAAGAGAAAGAGACAACCCCACCATGAGCAACATCCAGACCAGCTGGCGCGCACCCGGCGTGCGCCAGCTCACCATGAACCGCCCAGCCGTCTTCAATGCCTTCGACGAGGCCATGATCGGCGAGCTGGAGGCCGCCGTCGCGGCGGCCGAGGCCGATCCGGCCGTGCGCATCATCGTGCTGGCCGGCGACGGCAAGCACTTCTCGGCTGGTGCCGACCTGCAATGGATGCAGCGCGCCAGCACCGCCACGCTGGACTGGAACCTGGCCGATGCCCGCCGCTTTGCCGCCATGCTGGCACGCCTGTACGCCTGCCCCAAACCCACCGTGGCGCGCGTGCAGGGCGCGGCGCTGGGCGGCGGCGTGGGCCTGACCTGCGCCTGCGACATCGCCGTGGCGGCCGACAACGCCAGCTTTGCCGTCAGCGAGGCCAAGTTCGGCATCCTGCCCTCGGTCATCGGCCCCTACGTCATCAACGCCGTGGGCAAGCGCCAGGCGCAGCGGCTGGCGCTGACCACCACCCGCATCGGCGCCGTCGAGGCGCTGGCCATGGGCATGGTGCAGCAGGTGGTGGCGCTGGGCGAGCTGGACACCGCCGTTGACGGCGTGCTGGCCGACCTGCGCGTGGGCGGCCCCACTGCGCACCGCGAGATCAAGGCCTTGTTCGGCCAGCTTGAGGTCGGCCCCATCACTGCCGAGGTGCAGGAGCTGACCGCCCAGACCATTGCCCGCGTGCGCGGCACCGACGAGGCGCGCGAGGGCTTTGCCGCCTTCCTGGCCAAGCGCCCACCCAACTGGATGGAGGGCGGGCAATGAGCGGCACCCTGAATCTGGCGGGCGCACCCGTCGTCGTCGTCGGCGCCGGCATCATGGGCGCCGGCATCGCCCAGGTGGCAGCCCAGGCCGGCCACCGCGTGTTTTTGCACGACGCCCGCGCGGGCGCCGCCGCCAGCGCCCACGCCAAGCTGGGCGAGACCTTCACCACCCTGGTGGCCAAAGGCAAGCTGACGGCGGACGAGGCAGCGGCCACGCTGGCCCGCATCACGCCCATCAACCAGCTCGAAGAGGCCGCCAGCGCCCGCCTGGCCATCGAAGCCATCGTCGAGCAGGTCGAGCCCAAGCGGGCGCTGTTCGTGCAGTTGCAGACGTTGCTGGGTCCGGACGCGGTGATTGCCACCAACACCTCGTCCATCAGCGTCACCGCGCTGGCCCAGGGCCTGCCCGCGCCCGAGCGGCTGGTGGGCATGCACTTCTTCAACCCCGTGGCGCTGATGAAGCTGGTCGAGGTGGTCAGCGGCCTGCGCACCGCGCCAGAGGTGGCCCAGGCCGTTTTTGAACGCGCCGCCGCCTGGGGCAAAACACCGGTGCACGCCGCCTCCACGCCGGGCTTCATCGTCAACCGCATCGCCCGCCCCTACTACGCCGAGACGCTGGCGCTGCTGCTCGAGCGCGCCGCGCCGCCCGAGGTGCTGGACGCCTGCCTGCGCGCCGCCGGCTTTCGCATGGGCCCGTGCGAGCTGACCGACCTCATCGGCCACGACACCAACTTTGCCGTCACCCGCTCGGTCTACGAGGCCTTCTTTTACGACGCCCGCTTCGTGCCTTCGCCGGTGCAGCGCGATCTGGTTGATGGCGGTCTGTTGGGCCGCAAGACGGGCCGCGGTTTCTACTGCTACCCCGAAGGCGCGCCCGCGCTGCCGCCCGCGCCCGAGGCCGCCCTGGTGGCCGGCGAGGTCATCGTGCACGGCAGCGGCCCCATCGCCGATGCGCTGGCCGCCGCCGCCACGGCCGCCCTGGCCCCGCAGGGCTGGGGACCGGCGCGCGACCAGACCAGCGACTGGATCGGCCTGCGCATCGACGGCGCCCGCCTGCAGCTCACCGACGGCCGCCCCGCCCGCACCGTGGCGCAGCAACTGGGCACGCCCGACGTGGCCGTGTTCGACCGCCCCTTCGTCCTCAAGGACGGCAGCGCCCTGGCCTATGCCGTGGCCCCTGGCGCCAACCCCGACTGGCAACTGCGGGCCGGCGCCTGGCTGACGCGGCTGGGTCACCACCCGCTGCGCATGGAAGACGCCCCGGGCCTCGTGGCCGCCCGCACCATCGCCATGCTGATCAACGAGGCGGCTGACGCCGTGCAGCAAGGCGTCTGCGACGAGGCCGGCGCCGATGCCGCCATGAAGCTGGGCGTCAACTACCCGGCGGGCCCCTTCGAGTGGCTGGCCGGCTGGAGCGTGGCCGGCGTGCTGGCGGTGCTGCACGAGCTGGACGCCTGCTACGGCGGCGCCCGCTACCGCGCCAGCCCGTGGCTGCAGCGGCGGGCGTGACGGCCACGACGCTGCGGGTGGCAACGCCGACCGATGCGCTGCGCCTGAGCGTCCTGGCCATGCAGGTGTATCTGGACACCTACGCCACCCAGGGCATCCATGACGGCCTGGCGCGCGATGTGCTGGAGACGTTCACACCGCGGCGGTTCGGCACCTGGCTGGGTGACCCCACATCACAGCTCATCGTCGCCGAGCAAGGGCGCCATCTGGTGGGTTTTGCCCATGCGGTGCAGGGCGCCATGCACGAGCATGTCCACAGCGACCGGCCGTGCGAGTTGCTGCGCCTTTACGTGCAGGAGCCGTTCACCGGCCAGGGCATGGGCAGGCAGTTGATCGCCGAGGCCGAGGCCACCGCACGCAGCCACGGCGCCACCACGCTGTGGCTGACCCTCTCCTCTGGTCGGGCAACACCCGCGCGCTGGGCTTTTACCAGGCGTGCGGCTACCTTGACCTCGGCCCAACCGAGTACCTGATCGACGGCGAGGTCATCGAGAACCGGGTGGTTGCCAAGGCGCTGGGCTAACGGGGCGAGGCCTGCGAGTCGGCACCCAGCCAACCCCTGGCTTCAGTGCCCATGCCCGCTGCCATGCATCAGCGCGCGGTTGGCCCAGATCAGCAGCACGCCCGCCCCTATCCAGGCCACCTGAGCCAGCAGTTCGCGCCACGGCAGGCGGCGCTGCATCTGCGGAATCAGGTCGGCCACCGCCACGTAGATCAGGCTGGCAGCGGCCACCACCATGAAGTAGGGGAACAGCGCCTCCAGCCGTCCCATGACGAAGTAGCCGATGACCCCGCCGGCCACCGCCGCCAGCCCCGACAGCGCGTTGTAGGCCAGCGCCCGCTTGAGCGAAAAACCGGCGCTGACCAGCACCAGCGTGTCGCCCACTTCTTGCGGAATTTCGTGCAGCAGGATGGCCACGGCCGTGGTCAGGCCCAGCTCGGGGCTGACCAGAAAGGCGCCGGCGATGATGACGCCGTCGCAGAAGTTGTGGATGCTGTCGCCCACCAGCACGACCATGCCCCCGCGCCCCGCCTGCTCGACGTCGAAATGGTGGTGGTGGTGGTGCCCATCGCCCTCGTGGTGGTGCGTGTGGCGGTACAGCTCGGCCTTCTCCAGCAGGAAGAAAAACAGGATGCCGGCCAGCAGCATGCCAAACAGCGCCGAGGGCTCGGCCGTGTGCAACTCGAACGCCTCGGGCAGCATGTGCAGCAGCGCCGTGGCCAGCAGCACGCCCGTGGACAGGCTGACCAGATGCTTGACCAGCCGCCCCAGCACGGGCGCCGTCAGCGTGGCCGCGAGCAGCACCGAGAGCGTGCCCGAAACCAGCGTGGCGGCGACGATGTACGTCAATATCATGTGAGCCCTTGTGTTGCCCGTCGATCGTAGCAATGCTGTCAAGCCCGCCCGCCGCCTTGCGCGCCCTCTACGCCACCGCCGTTGCGCGGGCCCAGCCGGCCCATGGGCTGGCGGCGCAGCTGCTGCCGCCACCGGCCGGCCGCACCTGGGTCGTGGGCGCCGGCAAGGCCAGCGCCGCCATGGCGCTGGCGCTGGAGGCCGCCTGGCCGGCGGACGCACCGCTGGCTGGCCTGGTCATCGCCCCGCACGGCCCGCTGCCGCCGGGTGCGGGCCAGGGCCGCATTGCCATCCGCCAGGGCGCGCACCCGGTGCCTGATGCGGCCGGCGCGGCGGCCACCCAGGCGCTGCTGGCGCAGACCGCCGCGCAGCGGCTCACGGCCGACGATCGGGTCATCGCGCTGATCTCGGGTGGGGGCTCGGCGCTGCTGTCCGCCCCCGCGCCCGGCTTCAGTCTGGCCGACAAGCAGGCCTTGAACACGACCTTGCTGCGCAGCGGCGCGCCCATTGCGCAGATGAATGTGGTGCGCAAACACCTGTCGGCCGTCAAGGGCGGGCGGCTGGCGCTGGCCTGTGCGCCCGCACCGGTGTGCACGCTGCTGGTCAGCGACGTGCCGGGCGACGCGCCCGAGGCCATTGCCAGCGGACCCACGCTGCCCGACCCCAGCACCGTAGCCGATGCGGCCGCCGTGCTCACGGGCCTGGGCCTGGCCGTACCGGCCGCGCTCAGCGAGACGCCCAAGCCAGGCGACCCCGTGTTTGCCGGCCACCGCGTCCACGTGCTGGCCCGCGCCGCCGACGCGCTGGCCGCCAGTGCCGAGCTGGCGCGCACCTGGGGCGCGACGGTCCGGGTGCTGGGCGACGCCCTGGAAGGCGAGGCGCGCGAACTGGGCCGCGCCCATGCCGCGCTGGCGCTGGCCCAGCGCACGCCCGTGCTGCTGCTGTCGGGTGGTGAAACCACGGTGACGCTGCGCGGCGGCGAGACCGGCGGCCACGGCGGACGCAACACCGAATACCTGCTGGCGCTGGCCCTGGCGCTGGGCGGCGCACCGCACATCTGGGCGCTGGCGGCCGACACCGACGGCATCGACGGTCACGCCAGTGGCGCCGGCGCTGTCATCACACCCACCACCTTGGCCCGCGCCCGCGCGCTGGGGCTGGATGCGGCCGACCACCTGGCCCGCCACGACGCCCACCGCTTGTTTGCCGCGCTGGGCGACCTGCTGCCCGGCGCGCCCACGTTCACCAACGTCAACGACTTCCGGGCGATCTGGGTGGGGCCGCAGCGGGGCGGCGTTTAGGCCAGCTCTTCCTTGCGCAGGCTGACGATGGGTGCCACCACGGTGGGCAGCGCCTGCAGCTCGGTCATGGCCGCGCGCATGGCGCCTTCGCGCGTGACGTGGGTCAGGATGACGATGTCGGTCTGGCGTTCGCCCTCGGCACTTTCGCGCTGCAGCATGCCGTCGATGGAGATGCCATGCTGGGCCAGCACGCCGGTGATGGCGGCCAGCACGCCGGCCTCGTCGGCCACGGCCAGGCGCAGGTAGAACGCGGTGCGCGCCTCGGCAATGGGCAGCACCGGCAGATCGGACAGCGCACCGGGCTGGAAAGCCAGATGGGGCACGCGGTGGTCGGGGTCGGCGGTGGCCAGGCGGGTCACGTCCACCAGGTCGGCCACCACGGCCGAGGCGGTGGGCTCGGCGCCTGCGCCCTTGCCGTAGTACAGCGTGGTGCCCACGGCGTCGCCCTGCACCAGCACCGCGTTCATGGCCCCTTCGACGCTGGCGATCAACCGCTTCATGGGCACCAGCGTGGGGTGCACGCGCAGCTCGATGCCGTCGGGCCGCCGCCGCGTGATGCCCAGCAGCTTGATGCGGTAGCCCAGCTTCTCGGCGTAGCGGATGTCGATGGCCTCCAGCTGGCGGATGCCCTCGACGTGGGCGCGGTCGAACTGCACCGGCACGCCGAAGGCGATGGCGCTCATGATGGCCGTTTTGTGGCCGGCGTCGATGCCGTCGATGTCGAACGCGGGGTCGGCCTCGGCATAGCCCAGGCGCTGGGCCTCGGCCAGCACGGTGGCGAAGGGCAGGCCCTTCTCGCGCATCTCGGTGAGGATGAAGTTGGTGGTGCCGTTGACGATGCCGGCCACCCATTCGATGCGGTTGGCCGTCAGCCCTTCGCGCAAGGCCTTGATGATGGGAATGCCCCCGGCCACCGCCGCCTCGAAGGCCACCATCACGCCTTTGGCGTGGGCGGCGGCGAAGATCTCGTTGCCGTGCAGCGCCAGCAGCGCCTTGTTGGCGGTGACCACGTGCTTGCCGCTGTCGATGGCGGCCATCACGGCGTCGCGCGCAATGCCGGTGCCGCCAATGCACTCGACGACGATTTCGATGGCCGGATCGCGCGCCACCGCCATGGGGTCGGTCACCAGCCGCACCGCGTCGCCCACGATGGCGCGCGCCGCCGCCAGGTCACGCCGCGCGGCCACCGTCAAGGCGATGCCCCGCCCGGCACGCCGCTGAATCTCGGCCTGGTTGCGCGTCAGCACGTGAAAAACGCCGCTGCCCACGGTGCCCAGGCCCAGCAGCCCAATTTGGATCGGTTTCATGTCCAACAAAGTCCCTCAGCTTGGATGTCGTTCGCGGTATTTGCCCAGAAAGCGGGCGATGCGCGCAATGGCTTCGCGCAAGTCATCGACGTTCGGCAGGAACGTGATGCGAAAGTGGTCGGGCATGGGCCAGTTGAAGCCCGTGCCCTGGACGATCAGCACCTTCTCTTCGGCCAGCAGCTCGTAGGCAAAGCGCTCATCGTCGGCGATGGGGTAGATGGCCGGATCCAGCCGCACGAAGAAGTAGAGCGCGGCCTGCGGCTTGACCACGCTGACGCCCGGGATCTGCGTCAGCAGCTCGTAGGCCACCTCGCGCTGGTGCGCCAGCCGCCCCCCCGGGCCCACCAGCGCCTCGATGCTCTGGTAGCCGCCCAGCGCGGTCTGGATGGCGAGCTGGCCGGGCGTGTTGGAGCACAGCCGCAGCGAGGCCAGCATGTTGAGCCCGGCGATGTAGTCGCGGGCCGGCGCCTTGTCACCCGAGACGATCATCCAGCCGGCACGGTAGCCACAGGCGCGCCAGTTCTTGGACAGGCCGGAAAACGTCAGCACCAGCACGTCGTCAGCCAGCGCGGCCACGCTGGTGTGACGGGCGCCGTCGTAGAGGGTTTTGTCGTAAATCTCGTCGGCCATGACCACGAGGCCGTGCTCGCGCGCCACGGCCAGCATCTCGGTCAGCACCTCGGGCGGGTAGAGCGCACCCGTGGGGTTGTTGGGGTTGATGATGACCAGGGCACGGGTGCGCGGCGTCACGCGGGCGCGCAAATCGGCCACATCGGGCAGCCAGCCATTGGCCTCGTCACAGCGGTAGTGCACCGGCGTGCCGCTGGCCAGCACCACCGCCGCCGTGTACAGCGGGTAGTCGGGCGAGGGCAGCAGCACCTCGTCGCCGTCGTCCAGCAGCGCCTGCAGCGCCAGCACGATCAGCTCCGACACGCCATTGCCCAGATAGACGTCGTCCACCGTCACGCCGGCGATGCCTTTTTGCTGGCACTCATGCACCACCGCCTTGCGCGGCGCAAACAACCCCTTGCTGTCGGTGTAGCCGGCCGCCTCGGGCGAAGGCAGGTTGCGGATCATGTCCTGCACGATTTCATCGGGCGGCAGCAGCCCGAAGGCGGCCACGTTGCCGATGTTGAGCTTGATGATGCGCTGCCCCTCCTCCTCCATCTGCCGCGCCTTGTCCAGCACCGGGCCACGGATGTCATAGCACACGCCGGCAAGCTTGCGGGATTGGGTGATGAGCCTCATACAAACAGCCGGCGGCGCGTCAAGGGGTCGGCGCCGCCGGAAAAAGGGGGTGGGAGAATGATCATCGCATATGAAATTCCAGCCCGACTCGCTGCCCGGCGCCAACGCCATCGCCCGCCTGGAGGCCCACCGCATCTGGGTGCATCAGACGCCGTTTGCGGGCAGCCTCATCGTGCCCTGGGCGGGCGAAGCGCTGGCCTGGCCCGTGGCCGCCGTGGCCGAGGTGACGGCCGACGCGCTGGCGCCCGTGCTGGCCCTGAAGCCCGAGTTGCTGCTGATCGGCACCGGCGAGCGGCAGGCCTTCGTGGCGCCGCGCGAGTTGCGCGCGCTCATCGGTGCGCGCATCGGCGTCGAGTGCATGACCACCGCCGCTGCCGCGCGCACCTTCAACGTGCTGGCCAGCGAAGGGCGGCGGGTGGTGGGGGCGTTCATTGTCGAGGGCAGTGCCCCTGGCGATTTATAATCGCCGGCTGTTTCAGCGCTCGCAGCCTGCCCATGACGCCCTCATTGAACAAGTCCATCCCCGATCTCGAAGGCCAGGCCACCGGTGGCGTGACGTTCACGCCAGCGGCCTATGCCGGCAAGACCATCGTGCTGTTCTTCTACCCCAAGGACAACACGCCCGGTTGTACCACCGAAGCCACGCAGTTCCGCGAGCAGCACAAGCACTTCGTCAAAGCCAATGCCGTGGTGTTTGGTGTCTCGCGCGACAACATGGCCTCGCACGAGGCCTTCAAGGCCAAGCTCGACCTGCCGTTCGAGCTGATTGCCGACACCGAAGAGAAGCTCTGCCACCTGTTCGGCGTGGTCAAGAACAAGATCATGTACGGCAAGAAGGTCAAGGGCATCGAGCGCTCGACCTTTCTGATCGGCCCCGATGGCGTGCTGCGCCAGGAGTGGCGCGGCATCAAGGTCGCGGGCCACGTCGAAGAAGTCCTCAAGGCCGTCAAGGCCCTGAACTAGGGCGTGACCGCTTCCCCGCTGTTGCCTGCCACGAGCCGCCCCCTGTACGGGGTGCGGCTTTTTTGCTTTTGAATTCGCCCCATGCCTCTGCCCAAAGCCCCCGGCGGTCGCGCCGCCCGCCTGCCTGATTCGGCCTACGCGGCCAGCGTCAAACCCGTGGCCGTGGCCGCGCCGGCCGTGGTGGCCGCACCGGCTGCCGCGCCCGCCAAGACCCCCCAGCCGGCCATGCCCGCGCTGCTGATGAAACCGCCTGTCCCGGCGCCTGTGGCACCAACGGGCCAGACAGCCAAGGCCACCAAATCCGCCGGGGCCGCCAAGCCCGAGCCCACCCCGCCGCGCAAGCCCGCCCGCAAGGCCAGCGGCCCGGCCAAGCTGTTCGTGCTGGACACCAACGTGCTGATGCACGACCCGATGTCGCTGTTCCGCTTCGACGAGCACGACATCTACCTGCCCATGATCACGCTCGAAGAGCTGGACGGGCACAAGAAAGGCATGACCGAGGTGGCGCGCAACGTGCGCCAGGTCAGCCGCGAGCTGGACGCGCTGGCTGCCGACGGCGACCCGGCCGACGGCATTGCGCTGACCAAGACCGGCCACCGCGAGGCCGGTGGCAAGCTGTACTTCCAGACCACGCTGCTGCCCACGCAACTGCCGGCCGGCCTGCCCCAGGGCAAGGCCGACAACCAGATTCTGGGCGTCGTGCAATCGCTGCGCGCCCAGCACCCGGGGCGCGACGTGGTGCTGGTGTCCAAAGACATCAACATGCGCATCAAGGCGCGGGCGCTGGGCCTGGCCGCCGAGGACTATTTCAACGACCGCACGCTGGAAGACGGCGACCTGCTCTACACCGGCCTGCAGGCACTGCCGGCCGACTTCTGGACCAAACATGCCAAGGGCATGGAGAGCTGGCAGCAGGGCGGCCACACCTACTACCGCATCGCCGGTCCGCTGGTGCCCTCGCTGCTGATCAACCAGTTCGTCTACCTGGAGGCGCCGGGCGAGACGCCGCTGTATGTCCGGGTGGTCGAGCACGGCGGCAAGACGGCCGTGCTCAAGACGCTGCGCGACTACACCCACATCAAGAACGCCGTCTGGGGCGTGACCGCGCGCAACCGCGAGCAGAACTTCGCGCTCAACCTCTTGATGGACCCGGACTGCGACTTCGTCACCCTCACCGGCACCGCCGGCACCGGCAAGACGCTGATGACGCTGGCCGCCGCGCTGAGCCAGGTGCTGGACGAGCGGCGCTACGGCGAAATCATCGTCACCCGCGTCACCGTGCCCGTGGGCGAGGACATCGGCTTCCTGCCGGGCAACGAAGAAGAAAAGATGAGCCCCTGGATGGGCGCGCTGGACGACAACCTGGAGTTTCTGGCCAAGAGCGACAGCTCGGCCGGCGACTGGGGCCGCGCCGCCACCAACGACCTGGTGCGCAGCAAAATCAAGATCAAGAGCCTGAACTTCATGCGCGGGCGCACCTTTCTGTCCAAGTTCGTCATCATCGACGAGGCGCAGAACCTCACGCCCAAGCAGATGAAGACGCTGATCACCCGCGCCGGCCCCGGCACCAAAATCGTCTGCCTGGGCAACCTGAGCCAGATCGACACGCCTTACCTGACCGAAGGCTCGTCGGGCCTGACCTATGTGGTGGACCGTTTCAAGGGCTGGCCGCATGCCGGCCACATCACACTGGCCCGCGGCGAGCGCTCGCGATTGGCGGACTTCGCCTCTGAAATTCTGTAGTTGACGGAAATAGCTGGCTTTTACCGGCCGATTTCGCCTTGACAGTTTTGTGACACCCCACCTAAAGTCGCGCGGTGCCGAAAAAGACACTCGTCTCCCTGTTGCTGGGGTTGTCGATCGCGGCGACGGCACCCGCCGTCCGGGCCGCCCCTGACACCCCCACCTCCCCGTCCGATGCCGTGATGCGCCTGCTGCAGGAGCGCGGCTTGGCGCTGGAAGGCGCGCCGCTGCTGGAGCAGGTGCGCGACAAGGCCTCGGACATGGTGCTCACGGCCATGAACTTCATCGGCGTGCGCTACAAGCGCGGCGGCACCAGCGAGGAAACCGGCTTCGACTGCTCGGGCTTCACCCGCCACATCTTCGAGAAAAGCCTGGGCCTGGTGCTGCCGCGCCGGGCCGATGAGCAGGCGCGGCTGTCCAGCCTGATCGGCATCAACCGCGACGACCTGCGCCCGGGCGACCTGGTGTTTTTCAACACCATGCGCCGCACCTTCTCCCACGTCGGCATCTACGTGGGCGACGGCAAGTTCATCCACTCGCCGCGCACCGGCAGCCACGTGCGGGTGGACGACATGAACGCCAGCTACTGGGCCAAGCGCTTCAACGGCGCCCGCCGCGCGCCCGAGAACGACGCCGGGCCGCCGCCCGATGCCCCGCTGCTGCCCATCCCCGTCGTGCCCTTGACGGCCACGGCGCCGATCCAGAGCCCGCAACTGCGCTGACAATATTGCCCCATGACGGGCAATACCTTGGCAGCACCCCCCACGCCGTTGCGTGACGCGCGTGGCCGTGCGCTGCGCGACCTGCGCATCTCGGTGACCGACCGCTGCAACTTCCGCTGCGGCTACTGCATGCCCAAGAGCGTGTTCAGCCAGACGCACCGCTTTCTGCCCCACGCCGACCTGTTGCGCCACGAGGAAACCGCCCGCGTCGCGGCCGCCTTCGTCAGCCTGGGCGTGCACAAGCTGCGCCTGACCGGCGGCGAGCCGCTGCTGCGCAAAGGCCTGCCCGAGCTGGTGGCCCAGCTCGCTGCACTGCGCACCCACGCCGGCCGCGCGCCCGACATCGCCCTGACCACCAACGGCACCTTGCTGGCCCGCCAGGCCCCGGCGCTGCGTGCGGCCGGCCTCACCCGGCTGACCGTCAGCGTGGACGCGCTGGACGACGCCCTCTTCCAGCGCATCAACGACGTGGGCGTGCCGGTGGCCCAGGTGCTGGACGGCATCGACGCCGCCCTGGCCGCCGGCTTTGGCCCCATCAAGCTCAACATGGTGGTGCAGCGCGGCGTCAACGACCACGAAATCGTGCCGCTGGCGGCCCATGTGCGCGCGCGCTGGGGCACGCAGGCGGTGCTGCGCTTCATCGAGTTCATGGACGTGGGCACCACCAACGGCTGGCGCATGGACCAGGTGCTGCCGGCCGACGCCGTGCGCGAGCGCCTGCACGCGCAATGGCCGCTGGAGCCGCTGGACGCGCAAGCCCCCGGCGAGACGGCCCGGCGCTGGCGCTATGCCGACGGCGGCGGCGAGGTGGGCTTCATCGCCAGCGTCACGCGCGCCTTCTGCCACGACTGCAACCGCGTGCGGCTGTCGGCGCTGGGCCGCCTCTATGGCTGCCTGTTCGCCAGCCAGGGCAACGACTTGCGCGCCCTGCTGCGCGGCGGCGCCAGCGACGCCGAGCTGGCCGCCCACCTGACCGCCTTCTGGCAGGCGCGCGACGACCGCTATTCCGAGCTGCGCGGCCAGGGGCAGGTGCCGGAGCAGCGCATTGAGATGCATTACATCGGGGGGTGATTGTTGGCCCCCACGCTCCTCTCGTCGCTGCCGCTGGGCTTGCAAGCCCAGCGGCGTTCGCCAGCCACCATCCAGCGCGCAGTGCGCTGGATGGTGCGCGAGCTCACCCCACCCGTGGGGGCTCGCGCAACGGACCGGCTGAGCCGGATCCGCGCACGCCACTGGGTTGGGCCGTGCCATGCAGGTGAGTTGTGACTGACGACGACGTGATGTTGCTCGCGTTGGCGCAGGCGCGGCTGGCCTGGCAGGCCGGGGAAGTGCCCGTGGGTGCCATCGTGATCAAGGACGGTGTGGTCATCGCCACCGGGCACAACCAGCCCATCACCACCAGCGACCCGTCCGCCCATGCGGAGATGGTGGCGCTGCGTGCGGCGGCGCGGGCGGTGGGCAACTACCGGCTGCCGGACTGTGAGGTGTTCATCACGTTGGAGCCTTGCGCGATGTGTGCCATGGCGTTGCTGCATGCACGTGTGCGGCGGGTGGTGTTTGGCGCGCCAGACCCCAAGACCGGCGCCGCCGGCTCGGTGCTCAGTTTGTTCGACGAGCCCCGCCTCAACCACCAGACGACCCTCCTCGGTGGCGTGCAGGCCTCGGCCTGTGGCCAGATCCTCAAAGACTTCTTTGCTCAGCGCCGCGCGGCGCAGAAAACCGCATGAACCCCATCGACACCGAACTGGCCGCCAGCGTGCCTGGCCTGGCCCTCACCCTGTTCAGCCCCTCGGGCGTGCTGGCCGATGCGGCCCGCCTGCGCCGCGCCCGCAAGCGGCTGCAAGGCTGGGGCTTTGCCGTGCAGGTGGACGAGGCCGCCTCGCGCAAGGCCCAGCGCTTTGCCGGCAACGACGAGGAGCGCCTGGCCGCGCTGCACCGCATCGCCGACGCCGCGCCCGACGTGGCCCTGGCCACGCGCGGCGGCTACGGCCTGACGCGGCTGCTGCCCGCCATCGACTGGGCGCGCATCCGCGCCAGCATCGAGCGCGGCACGCGCTGGGTGGGCTACAGCGACCTGACGGCGCTGCAGATGGGCTTGCTGGCCCATGGCGGCGGCGACACCTGGTGCGGCCCCTTGGCCTGCGACGATTTCTGCCACGCCGACCGGCTGGACGAAACCACCGCCGGCTGTTTCGTCGAGGCCATGACGGGCCTGCTCGAAGGCGTGGGCTTTCGCACCGAGGCCGGCCTCTCGGGCGCCAGCGCACGCGGCACGCTGTGGGGCGGCAACCTCAGCGTGCTGTGCTCGCTGCTGGGCACACCCCATCTGCCGCGCATCAAGGGCGGCGTGCTGCTGCTGGAAGACGTGGCCGAGCACCCCTACCGCGTCGAGCGCATGCTGCTGCAACTGGCCCAGGCCGGCATTCTGGGCGCGCAAAAAGCCGTGCTGCTGGGCGCCTTCAGCGACTGGAAACCCTCGCCGCTGGACAAGGGCTACACCTTGAAGACCGCGCTGGCCCAGGTGCGCGCCGCCTGTCCGGGCGTGCCCTTCATCACCGGCCTGCCGTTTGGCCACGTGCCCACCAAGATCTGCCTGCCGTTTGGCCGCCGCGTGCAGGTGGAGGTGGACGGGCGCAACGCCTGGGTGGCCTGGGGCCACCCTCATTGACCGCTACCCCGCCAACCCCGGCAGCACCCGCCGTGCATTGGCCGTGGTCAGGGCCGCCAGATCCGGCAGCGCCAGGCCCCGCAACCCGGCCAGCGTCTGGGCGATGCGCGGCAACTCGGCCGGCTCGTTGGGCTGGGTGTGGGCGCCTTGCGCGCGCGCCTCGGCCGTGGCGTAGAGCCAGGGCGGCGGAATGTCCGGCGCGTCGGTCTCCAGCACCAGCGCGCTGGCCGGCACGGCCTGCGCCAGCCGGCGCAGGTGCAGCGCGCGCTCATAGGCCAGCGCGCCGCCAAAGCCCAGCGCAAAGCCGCGCTCGATGAACTGTGTGGCCTGCTGCAGCGAGCCGTTGAAGGCGTGGGCAATGCCCCCCACCACCGGCACGCGACGCAGCGCGGCCAGCAGCGCGTCGGCGCTTTTGCGCACATGCAGGATGACGGGCAGGCCGGCGTCGCGGGCCAGCTTGAGCTGGGCCACGTAGAACGCGGTCTGGCGCGCCACGTCGTGCCCCGGCACAAAAAAATCCAGGCCGATCTCACCCACGGCCACCAGGCGCGGGTCGGCCCGGTGGGTGGCCAGTTGGGCGGTCAGCGCCGCCAGCGCGTCGTCTGCGGCCTGGCGCACGTAGAGCGGATGGATGCCCAGCGCGTAGTGCAGGTCCAGCGCATGGGCCAGTGCCCGCACGGCCTCGCCGCTGGCGCCGTGCACGGCGGGCAGCACCATCTGCGTCACGCCCGCCGCGCGGGCACGAGCGACCACGGCCGCCGCCGCACCGGCAAACTCCGGCGCGTCCAGGTGGCAGTGGGTGTCAACCCACAATGCGGCCTTGCTCCAGCTTGACGTGGCTTGCACAGCGTGCGGCCAGATCGTGGTCGTGGGTGACCAGCACCAGCGCCAGCCCGCGCTCGCGCGCCAGGGTCAGCAGCAGGTCGAACACCCGCTCGGCGTTGCCTTTGTCGAGGTTGCCGGTGGGCTCGTCGGCCAGCACGCAGCGCGGCTGGCTGACCAGCGCGCGGGCAATGGCCACACGCTGGCGCTCGCCGCCCGAGAGTTCGGACGGCCGGTGGTGCAGGCGCGCGGCCAGGCCCACCTGGGCCAGTGCCGCTTCGGCGGCGGCGTGGGCCTCCACCTCACCCTGGCGGCGGATGCGCAGCGGCATGGCCACGTTGTCCAGCGCGGTGAACTCGGGCAGCAGGTGGTGGAACTGGTAGACGAAGCCCAGGTGCTGGTTGCGCCAGCGGCCCTGCTCGGCTGCGCCCATGTCGCTCCAGCGGCGGCCCATCAGCGCCACCTGGCCCCGGGTGGGCGCGTCCAGCCCGCCCAGCAGGTGCAGCAGCGTGCTCTTGCCCGAGCCCGAGGCGCCGACGATGGCCAGCGTCTGGCCCGCCGCCACGCGCAGATCGACACCGCCCAGCACGTCCACCTGCAGCGCGCCCTCTGCGTAGCGCTTGGTCAGCGCCGTGGCTTCGAGGATGACCTCACTCATGGCGCAGCGCCTCCACCGGGTTGATGCGGCTGGCGCGCCAGCTGGGGTAGATGGTGGCGAGCAAGGCCAGCGTCAGCGAGATCAGCACGATGGGCACGATGTCGCTGGCCAGCGGCTGGCTGGGCATGTGGCTGATGACGTAGATGCTGCTGGGCAGGAAGCTGGTGTGCAGCAGGCGCTCGATGAAGGGCACGATGACGTCGATGTTGTAGGCCACCGCCAGGCCCAGCGCCGTGCCCGCCAGCGTGCCGATGAAGCCGGCCATGGCGCCTTGCACGATGAAGATGGCGGTGATGCTGCGCGGGCTGGCGCCCAGCGTGCGCAGGATGGCGATGTCGGCGCGCTTGTCGGTCACCGTCATCACCAGCGTGGTGACCAGGTTGAACGCGGCCACGGCCACGATGAGGGTGAGGATGATGCCCATCATGCGCTTTTCGATCTGCACCGCGTCGTACCAGACCGGGTTGGCCCGCGTCCAGTCGCGCACCACCACCTCGGGGCCCAGCGCCAGCGCCAGGCGCTGGCCCACCTCGCGCGCGGCGTGCACGTCGGCGATGCGCAGTTGCACGCCAGTGGCGCCGCCGGTGCGCAGCAGACGGGCGGCATCGTCCAGGTGGATCAGCGCCAGCGCGCTGTCGTACTCGAAGTGGCCCACGCTGAAGATGCCCGCCACGGTAAAGGTCTTGAGCTGCGGCACCGTGCCGGCGGGCGTCATCTGGCCACCCGGGGCCATGACGGTGACCTGGTCGCCCACCTGGGTGGCGCCCAGCGCCAGCGCCAGCTCACGGCCCAGCACGATGCGCCAGCCCCCGGGGGTGAGCTGGTCCAGCGTGCCGTCCTTTTTCAGTTGCGCCGCCATGTCGGTGACGGCGGGCTCGTCGGCCGGCGAGATGCCGCGCAACACCGTGCCGCGCATCAAATCGCCCCGCGCCACCAGCGTCTGCGCCTCCACATAGGGCGCGGCGGCGCGCACCGCAGGGTCTTGCCCGGCGGCGGCGGCCACGGCCTGCCAGTCGGGCAGGGCGGCGCCGCTGCGCTCGCTCACCTGGATGTGGGCAATGGCGGCCAGCATGCGGTCGCGCACGTCTTTTTGAAAGCCGTTCATCACGCTGAGCACGATGATGAGCGCGGCCACGCCCAGCGCGATGCCGATCACCGACATCAGCGAAATGAACGAGATGAAGCCGTTGCGCCGGCCCGCCCGGCCGGCGCGGGTGTAGCGCCAGCCAATTTGCCACTCATAGGGAAGGTCGGTCATGGGGGCGCATGCTACCCCGCGCCGCCTGTGGCGCGGGGCGCTCAGGCCGCTTTCATCGCCCGCCGCAAGGCCACCGCGTCGCCCACCATCGAGGGCTCGTCGGCGCGGATGCGGAACAGCCGCATGGTCTGCGTGGCCTGGGCCACCTGCTCGTCCAGGCGCTGGGCGGTGCCGGCGAGCTGCTCGACCAGCCCGGCGTTCTTGCGCGTCACGTCCTCCAGCTCGGCAATGGCGATGTTGACCTCACCAATGCCCACGCGCTGCTGCCCGGCGGCGGCGCTGATCTCGCCCAGCGCGCTGCGCACCTCGCCCACGGCGCCCAGCGCCCCTTGCATGCGCCGGCTGGCCTCGTCGCTGTGCTGGCCGCCGCGCGCCACGCGGGTGGCCGACTCCATCACCAGGTTTTTGATCTCGCGCGCGGCGCCGCTGGTGCGCGCAGCCAGCGCGCGCACCTCGGCCGCCACCACGGCAAAGCCCTTGCCGGCCTCGCCGGCGCGGGCCGCCTCCACCGCCGCGTTCAACGCCAGCAGATTGGTCTGGAAGGCCACGCCCTCGACCACCTGGATGATCTCGCCGATGCGTGCAGACGACTCCCGGATGCCGGCCATGGCCTGCGCCACCTCTTGCACCGCCTGGTGGCTCTCGCGCGCCACCGAGTCGGTGCCGTCGGCCTTGCGCACGCCTTCCTCGGCAGCCTGGGCGCAGTGGAGCGTGGTGGAGCGGATCTGCTCCATGGCCGTCATCGTCTGGTGCAGCGCACCGGCCTGCGCGTCGGTGCGCTGGGACAAGTCCTGGTTGCCATGGGCGATGTCGCGCGCGGCGGCCGCCACCTGCAACATGTCCTCGCGGCTGTCGCCGATCAGGGTGCGGGCGTTGACCGCCAACTGCCCCAGCGAGGCCTGGATCAGCCGCAGCGCCCCCGCCGCATCCACCTTGGGCTCATGGGTCAGGTCGCCCGACGCCAGCCGCACCGCATCGGCGGCCACGGCCAGTGCGCGCCGCTCTTCCACGCGCTGCACCAACAGCCCCAGCGCCAGCGCCGCCGGCATCGCCACGGCCAGCGCCCCACCCCAGGGCAGGAGCTTGCCGGCCACCAGCGACAGGCCCACCGTGGCCCCCAGCGACCCCGCGCGCAGCGAACCGCCCAGCGCCGTCTGCGACTGCCGGCGCATCGCCCGCAGCCGGCCAGCCAGCGTCAGCGACCGCACCTCCCCGCCACGCAGCACCAGTTGCAGCCGGCCGGCTTGCTCCTGCGCCAGCATGGCGGCGTAGAGGGCGGCCGCCCGGTGCACGGCCTCACGCGCCGGTGCCGTGCGCACCGACAGGTAGCCAACCACCTGGTCGCCCTCACGCATGGGCACGGCATGGGCCTTGACCCAATAAAAGCCGCCGTCCTTGCGCCGGTTCTTGACCAGGGCGCTCCAGGGCCGGTTCGAGGACAGCGTGGCCCACAGATCGCGAAACGCCTCCTGCGGCATATCGGGGTGGCGCACGAGGTTGTGGGGCTGGCCCAGCAACTCCGCCTGCCTGTAGCCGCTGGCCTCGATGAAGGCCTGGTTGCAATAGACAATACGGCCCTTCAGGTCGGTGACGGAGACCAGCGTCTGGTCCGGCGGCAGGATGTACTCATGGGTGTTGGTGGGCTGGTTATGGCGCATGACGTTCTGTTCCCTCGGCAATCAAGAATGAAACCCATTTCAAAAAAGAGGTCTTGGATCATCCCCGCAGACCGCAAGGCCATTGCCCCAGGAACAGCGGCAATTGCCCCCCTTACCTCGCCCGATTGAGCGCCGCCGACCACCTCGTCATCGCCTTTGCCGCGCCGCATGCCTTCGCGCCGGCACTGGGCCAGTTGCCGCCGCTGCCGCACACCGCCGCGCGGCTGGCCCGGGCGCGGCTGGCACGCGACGAGGGCGACCTGCTCAGCCTCTCACCCCCGCATGAGCGCATGCTGGCCCGGGCGCGCGGCTGGCCGCTGGTAGACGGGCTGCTGCCCTTCGCCGCCGAAGGCCAGGCCGAGCCCTGCGGCTGGCTTACCCCCGTGCACTGGCAGGCCGGTGCCGACCAGGTCACCTTGCTGCCCCCCGCGCTGCTGGCGCTGGCGCCCGACGACGCGCTGGCGCTGTTGGCCACGCTGCAAACCCTGTGCGACGGCGACTGGCGGCTGAGCGCCGACACCCCCACCCGCTGGCGGCTGGCCCACCCCAGCCTGGCCCAGTTGCCCACCGCCGCACTGACGCGCGCCGCCGGCCGCAACGTGGACCCCTGGCTCAACGCCCCGCCCGCCGCGCGCCCGGTGCGTCGCCTGCAGGCCGAGATGCAGATGCTGCTGCACACCCACCCCGTCAACGCCGCGCGCGAGGCGGCGGGCCTGGCGCCCGTCAACTCCGTGTGGCTCAGCGGCACCGGCGCACCCGCTGCCGTGGCCGCCACACCCCAGCCCTTGCTGGACGAGCGCCTCACCGACCCCGCGCTGGCCAACGACTTCACCGCCTGGTGCGCCGCCTGGGTGGCGCTGGACGCCGGCCCCATCGCGGCGCTGCCGCCCCAGGCCACGCTGACCCTGTGTGGCGAGCGCAGCGCCGTCAGCCTCATCCCGGCGCCACCGCCCTCACCCTGGCAACGCCTGCTGACCGCCCTGCGGCCGCCGCGCACGCCGCTGACCCAACTGCTGACCACGCTATGACCACCTTGCTGGCCCGCGACCCCAACCCGCGCACCGCGTTCGCCCTGGAGCAAGGCGGTGTGCCCCCCTTGCTGGCGCGGCTGTTTGCCGCCAGGGGCGTGCAGCACACCGCCCAACTGGACGACGCCCTGGCCCATCTGCTGGCACCGGCCACCCTCAAAGGCACGGCCGAGGCCGCCGCCCTGCTGCACGCCGCCCGCGACGCCGACCACACCGTCTGCGTGGTGGCCGACTACGACTGCGACGGCGCCACCGCCTGCGCCGTGGCGCTGCGCGGCCTGGCCCGGCTGGGCTTTGCCCCCGATCGGCTGCGCTACGTGGTGCCCGACCGCGCCGTGCACGGCTATGGCCTGACGCCGGCCATCGTTGACCTGGCCCTGGCCAGCGGCGCCGCCGAGCTGCTGGTCACCGTGGACAACGGCATCGCCAGCCATGCCGGCGTGACCCATGCCCGCGCGCGCGGCCTGCAGGTGCTGATCACCGACCACCACCTGCCGGCCGAAGGCCCGCTGCCCGAGGCCCAGGCCATCGTCAACCCCAACCAGCCGGGCTGCGGGTTCGAGAGCAAGGCGCTGGCCGGCGTGGGCGTGATGTTCTACGTGCTGCTGGCGCTGCGTGCGCGGCTGCGCGACGCCGGCGCACTGGCCGCGCCGGTGCGGCTCGACGACCTGCTCGACCTGGTTGCCCTGGGCACCGTGGCCGACGTGGCCCGGCTCGACGACAACAACCGCCGCCTGGTGGCGCAAGGCCTGCGGCGCATCCGCGCCGGCCACATGCAACCGGGCGTGGCCGCACTGTTCGGCGCCGCCGGCCGGCAGGCCGCGCGCGCCAGCGCCGCCGATTTCGGCTTTGCGCTGGGCCCGCGCCTGAACGCCGCCGGCCGCCTGGCCGACATGCGGCTGGGCATCGCCTGCCTGCTCACCGACGATGCGGGCGAGGCCACGGCGCTGGCCGCGCAACTGGACGTCATCAACCGCGAGCGCCGCAGCGTCGAGGCCGGCATGAAGGACGCCGCCGAGGCCCAGCTGGCCAGGCTGGACGCCGGCGGCGACAGCCCCGCCGTGGTGCTGTTCGACCCCACCTTCCACGAAGGCGTGGTGGGCATCGTCGCCGGCCGCGTCAAGGAGCGGCTGCACCGGCCCACCTTCGTCTTCGCACGCGGGCAGGACGGCGCGCTCAAGGGCTCGGGTCGCTCCATCGCCGGCTTTCACCTGCGCGACGCGCTGGACCTGGTGGCCAAGCGCCACCCCGGCGTGCTCGTCAAGTTCGGCGGCCATGCCATGGCCGCCGGCTGCACGCTGGCCGAGGCCGACCTGGCCACCTTCACCGCCGCCATCCAGCAGGTGGCTGCCGAATGGCTGGCGCCCGAGACGCTGGCGCGGCGCGTGCTGACCGACGGACCACTGGCCCCCGAGTACTGGACGCCCGCCACCGTGGCCGAACTCGACGCCCAGGTCTGGGGCAACGGCTTTGACGCGCCGGTTTTTTGCGACGAGGTTCAGGTCATCGGCCAGCGCCTGGTGGGTGAGCGCCACCTCAAGCTGCGCGTGCGCCACGCCGGGCAGTTGCGCGACGCCATCTGGTTCGGCCACACCGAACCGCTGCCCGAGCGCGTGCGGCTGGCCTACCGCATCAGCCTGGATGAATTCCAGGGCCAGCAGCGGCTGCAGATGGTGGTCGAGGCCGCCGCCTCATGATCAAGCGCTTCGTGCCCACGCGCGAGCAGCTCGCCGCCAACCGCTGGCTGCGCTGGCTGGGGCCGCGCTTGTTCGAGCCCGGCCTGTGGCATTTGCGCCGACGCGCGCTGGCGCTGGGCGTGGCCCTGGGCCTGTTCTTCGGCCTGCTGATTCCGGTGGCGCAAATCCCCATGTCCGTGGCCGCTGCCGTGCTGCTGCGCGCCAACGTGCCCGCTGCCGTCGCCAGCACGCTGGTGACCAACCCGGTGACCTTCGCCCCCGTCTACTACGCCGCCTGGCGGCTGGGCAACGCGCTGCTGGGCGAACCCCAGACGCCGCCACCCCAGGCGCTGCCCGCGCCACCACCCGACCTGAGCTGGTGGCAGCAGTGGCGGGCCACCGTCACCGGCGTGGGCAAGCCGCTGGTGCTGGGCCTGGCCGTGCTGGCCAGCAGCGCCGGGGTGCTGGTCTACTTCACCATCTCCTGGACCTGGGCGCTGCGGGTGCACTGGCAGCGGCGGCGGCGGCGGCAGGCGCGCTGAAACGCACGGTTCTTGCCCTATCACGCTCACCCCCACGCACGCCACCACCCAGCCCAGCGACTGCCGTGGATCCGGCTTCGCCGGTCCACTGGCAGTGCCAGCCGGCTTGCATGCCGGCTGGCCCTCACTGGCGGCAAACAGTCCGCAGGGACTGTTTGTCCGTCCCGTTCGGCCCCCTTGAGGGGGCTGAGCCCGGACAGGCCCTGTCCCTGCGGACAGGGCGTGCCTGGCGAAGAGTCGCAGCGTCCTCGCTGCGACGCGGCCTGCAAGGCTGATCTGTGATCACGTAGGGGGTGGTTTCGTCAGTCGGCCTGACGACGCAGAAAGGCCGGAATCTCGATCTCATCCATGCCGTTGCTGGACAGCGCCTCGACCTTGGCCGCCGCGTGGGTGCGGCCCGAGCGCCAGACCTTGGGCTGGTCGTACTCGGCGTAGCTGGTGGGCAGGCCACCGCGCGCCTCGCCCATGGGCGAGCCCATGGCGGCCATGGCACCCAGGCCACCCATGCCGGCGGCGCCCACCGGCAGGTTGTCGGTGCCGGTGCGGCGCATCGCCTGCTCCATGGGCGTGGTCTGTACCACGGTCAGCGGCGGCTGCTGGCGGCGGGCCGCGCCCGACAGGCCGGTGGCGATGACGGTGACGCGCATCTGGTCGCCCAGGCTTTCGTCGTAGGCCGCGCCGTAGATGACGTGGGCGTCTTCGGCGGCGTAGGTGCGGATGGCGTTCATGGCCGTGCGCGACTCCATCAGCTTGAAGCTGCCACGCGACGCAGCGATCAGCACCAGCACGCCGCGCGCGCCGGACAGGTCGATCCCCTCCAGCAGCGGGCAGGCCACGGCGCCCTCGGCCGCCTTCTTGGCGCGATCGGGGCCGCTGGCCGAGGCGGTGCCCATCATGGCCTTGCCCGGCTCGCTCATCACCGTCTTGACGTCTTCGAAGTCCACGTTGATGAAGGCGTCGCGGTGGATGATGTCGCTGATGCCGCCCACGGCGTTCTTGAGCACGTCGTTGGCATGGCCAAAGGCCTGGTCCTGCGTCACGTCGTCGCCCAGCACCTCGAGCAGCTTCTCGTTGAGCACGACGATGAGGCTGTCCACATTGGCCTCCAGCTCGGCCACGCCGGCGTCGGCCTGCTTGCAGCGGCGGCCGCCTTCAAATTCGAAGGGTTTGGTGACCACGCCCACGGTGAGGATGCCCATCTCCCGCGCCACGCGGGCGATGACGGGCGCCGCACCCGTGCCGGTGCCCCCACCCATGCCGGCCGTGATGAACAGCATGTGCGCGCCCGCGATGGCGTTCTTGATGGTCTCCACCGCCTCTTCGCCGGCTTGCTTGCCGATCTCGGGCTTGGAGCCGGCGCCCAGGCCCGAATGGCCCAGTTGCACCAGTTGCCCGGCCTCGCTGCGGGCGAGTGCCTGGGCGTCGGTGTTGGCGCAGATGAACTCCACGCCCTGCACGCCCTGGCTCATCATGTGCTCGACGGCGTTGCCGCCGCCGCCGCCCACGCCGATGACCTTGATTTGTGTGCCTTGGTCGAATTGTTCAATCATCTCGATGCCCATGATGGTCTCCTTGGAGAAAGTCGCAGTTGCCGTGCGTGAAAAAAAGAAAAGAACGAAAGAAAACTGAAGGTGCGGTGAAGGTCAGAAATTGCCGAGCAGCCAATCGCGCGCCCGGCCGAAAAAGGTGGCGGCCGTGCCCGCCTGCAGCGCGGCGCGGCGGCCGCGCGCGTGGGCGAAACGGGCCTCGTCCAGCAAGCCCATGACGGTGGCCGCACGCGGGTTGGCCACCATGTCGCTCAAGGTGCCGCCGTATTGCGGCAGCCCCTTGCGCACCGGTTTGAGAAAGATGTCCTCGCCCAGCTCGACCATGCCCGGCATCAGCGCCGAGCCGCCGGTGAGCACGATGCCGCTGGACAGCAGCTCTTCGTAGCCCGACTCGCGGATGACCTGGTGCACCAGCGAGAAGATCTCTTCGACGCGCGGCTCGATGACGCCGGCCAGCGCCTGGCGCGACAGCATGCGCGGCGCACGGTCGCCCAGGCCGGGCACTTCCACCTGCTCGTGCGCATCGGCCAGCAGCTGCTTGGCCACGCCGTGATCGACCTTGATCTCCTCGGCGTCCTTGGTGGGGGTGCGCAGCGCCATGGCAATGTCGCTGGTGATGAGGTCGCCCGCGATGGGAATCACGGCCGTGTGGCGGATGGCCCCGCCGGTGAAGATGGCCACGTCGGTGGTGCCGGCGCCGATGTCCACCACGGCCACGCCCAGCTCTTTCTCGTCTGCCGTCAGCACCGCGGCGGCCGAGGCGGTGGGCGCCAGCGCCAGCTGCTCCACCTCCAGCCCGCAGCGGCGCACGCATTTGATGATGTTCTCGGCCGCGCTCTGGGCGCCGGTGGCGATGTGCACCTTGACCTCCAGCCGCGAGCCGCTCATGCCGATGGGCTCTTTGACCTCGTGGCCGTCGATGATGAATTCCTGCGACTCCACCAGCAGCAGCCGCTGGTCGTTGGGGATGTTGATGGCCTTGGCCGTCTCGATGACGCGGGCCACGTCGGTGGGCGTGACCTCGCGGTTGTCGCGCACGATGACCATGCCGGTGGAGTTCTGGCCCCGGATGTGACCACCGCTGATGCCGGTGTAGACCCGCTCGATCTTGCAGGCGGCCATCATCTCGGCCTCTTTGAGCGCCTGCTGGATGCTCTGCACGGTGGCGTCGATGTTGACCACCACGCCGCGCTTGAGCCCGTGCGAGGCCGCCAGCCCCAGCCCGGCCACCCGCAGCTCGCCCCCCACCACCTCGGCCACCACCACCATCACCTTGGCGGTGCCGATGTCCAGGCCGACGACCAGATCCTTGTATTCCCTTGCCATCTTGCCCTCACTCCACCCTTGCTGCGGCCTTGAACCGCAACGCATACCCGTCGGCGTGCCGCAAATCGGCACTGGCCCAGCCCGCCGCCTGCTGGCGCGCCACCGCCGCCCCCACGGTGGCCACGAAGCGGGCCGCGCGCGCGGTCAACACCTCGGCCTCACCGCGCCCCAGTTGCACCTGGGCCCCACTGGCCAGCACCGCCAGCCACGAGCCCCGATCCGACAGCCGCAGCCGCACCAGCTCGTCGCCCAGCGGCCCGAACAGCGGCGCCAGCCGCTGCCAGGTGGCCAGCAGCCGCGCCGACTCGGCCGTCGGGCCCTCCAGCACCGGCAGGTCTTCCTCGCTGAGTTCACCCAGGTTGGCGTCGAAGATCTCGCCCTGGCTGTTGACCAGTTTTTCGTCGCCGCCCTGCTCGTCCTCGCCCTGCTGCCACAGCGCCACCGGCACATGCTCCTGCAGCGTGACCACCAGCCGGCCCGGCCAGACGCGGCGCACCTCGGCGCGGCGCACCCAGGGCAGGCCTTCAAAGGCCGCCTGGGCGGCGGCCAGGTTCATGGTCAGGAACTGGCCCTTGAGCTGCGGCACCACGCTGGTCAGCACCTCGGTGCGCGACAAGTGGGCATGGTCGCCCTGCAGGCTGATGCGGCTGATGGTCATGGCCGGCCGCTGCGCCAGCCACAGCAGACCACCCGCCAGCAGCAGCAGCACCAGGCCGACCCACACCAGTCGCGTGGCGGCCTGCATGGCGCGCACGTCCAGCGGCAGCGGCACGGCCACCGGCGGCGGCACCCCGGCGCGGGCGCGGCGGTCGAGGCGGGTGGCCAGGCTCATCGGGCGCGATCCAGCGTGGCGCCGGCCAGCAGATGCAGGCACAGCTGGGGGTAGGCCAGCCCGATGTGGGCGGCGCTCTTGGGCACCAGCGAGTGGCTGGTCATGCCCGGCGAGGTGTTCATCTCCAGCAGGAAGGGCTGCCGGTCGGCGGCGCGGATCATCAGATCGGCCCGACCCCAGCCCCGGCAGCCCAGCAGCCGGTAGGCGGCCAGCGTCAGGCGCTGGATCTCGCGCGTCTCGGCGCTGTCCTTCAAGATCTCGTAGACCGTGTCGTTGCTGACGTATTTGTGCTCGAAGTCGTAGTTGCCCTCGGGCGCGCCGATGCGGATCACCGGCAGCGCGACGGCGTCGTCGCCCTGGCCCAGCACCGGGCAGGTGACCTCTTCGCCGACGATGCAGGTCTCGCACAACACCTCGGCATCGAATGCGGCCGCGGTGGCCACGGCGGCCGCCACGTCGCTGTAGCCGGCCACCTTGCTGACGCCGAACGACGAGCCCTCGCGCACCGGCTTGACGATGAGCGGCAGGCCCAGCTCGTCGGGCAGCGCCATGTGCGCCGCGCGCGGCGCGTCGGCGCGCACCAGCCGCCACGGCGGCGTGGGCAGGCCCTCGAACTGCCAGATGCGCTTGGTCATGACCTTGTCCATGGCCAGCGCCGAGGCCATGACGCCCGAGCCGGTGTAGGGGATGCCCAGCAGCTCCAGCGCACCCTGCACGGTGCCGTCCTCGCCGCCGCGCCCATGCAGCGCGATGAAGGCGCGGGCAAAGCCCTCGCGCTGGAGTTCGTCCAGCGCGCGCTCGGCCGGGTCGAACGCATGCGCGTCCACGCCCAGGCTGCGCAGCGCCTCCAGCACACCGGGGCCGGACATCAGCGAGACCGGCCGCTCGGCCGAGGTACCGCCCATCAGCACGGCCACCTTGCCCAGGGTCTTGGGGTTGGGTTGGTTGATATTCATGCGCTCAGCTCCACCACCCGCGCCGGCACGCCGCCCATGGAGCCGGCGCCCATGGTGATGACCACGTCGCCCTCGCGGGCCGTGGCCAGGATGCGGGCCGGCAACTCGGCCACCTCTTCGACGAACAGCGGCTCGGCCTGCCCCGCCAGCCGCAGCGCGCGCATCAGCGCGCGGCCATCGGCCTGCGGAATCGGCGCCTCGCCGGCGCTGTAGACCTCGGTCAGCAGCACCAGGTCGGCACCGCCCATGACCTTGACGAAATCCTCAAAGCAATCGCGCGTGCGGCTGTAGCGGTGGGGCTGGAAGGCCAGCACCAGCCGCCGGCCCGGGAAGGCCCCGCGCGCGGCCGCAATCACCGCCGCCATCTCCACCGGGTGGTGGCCGTAGTCGTCGATCAGCGTGAACACGCCGCCCGCGCCCTGCACCTCGCCATAGCGCTGGAAGCGCCGGTCCACGCCGCTGAACTGGGCCAGCGCGCGCACCACCGGGGCGTCGGGTAGCTCCAGCTCGGTGGCCACGGCAATGGCGGCCAGCGCGTTTTTCACGTTGTGCTCGCCGGGCAGCGCCAGCGTCACGTCCAGATCGGGCATGACCTGACCGTTGCGGCGCTGGCAGGTGAAGCGCATCTGGCCGCCGGCCAGCGCCTGCACGTTGACGGCGCGCACCTGCACGTCGTCGCCGAAGCCGTAGGTGATCAGCGGCCGCGCGATCTGCGGCAGCACGGCCTGCACGCCGGCATCGTCGCCGCAGACGATGGCCGCGCCATAGAACGGCATGCGGTGCAGGAAATCGACGAACGCCCCACGCAGCCGCTCCACGTCGTGGCCATAGGTGTCCATGTGGTCGGCATCGATGTTGGTGACCACCGAGAGCACGGGCAGCAGGTTGAGGAAGCTGGCGTCGGACTCGTCGGCCTCGACGACGATGAACGCGCCCGAACCCAGCCGCGAATGCGCGCCCGCCGCACTCAGCCGCCCGCCGATGACGAAGGTGGGGTCCAGCCCCGCCTCGGCCAGCACGCTGGTCACCAGCGAGGTGGTGGTGGTCTTGCCATGCGTGCCCGCGATGGCGATGCCCGACTTGAGCCGCATCAGCTCGGCCAGCATGACGGCGCGCGGCACCACCGGCACGCGGCGCTCGCGTGCGGCCACCACCTCGGGGTTGTCGGCCTTGACCGCCGTGGACACCACCACCGCCTCAGCCCCGGCGATGTGCCCGGCCGCGTGGCCTTGGTGCACGCGGATGCCCAGCCCCGCCAGCCGGCGCGTGACGGCTGTCGCCGCCTGGTCCGAGCCCGACACCACGAAACCCAGGTTGTGCAGGATTTCGGCAATGCCGCTCATGCCGGAGCCGCCGATCCCCACAAAGTGAATATGTTTGACCGCGTGTTTCATGCAGCCATCCTTTCGATCTCATCCGCCACCTGGCCTGCCGCGTTGCGGCGGCCCAGCAGCCGCGCCTGTTCGGCCATGCCCAGCAGGCGCTCGCGCGTCAGCGTGGCCAGCAGGCCGGCCAGCGCAGCGGGGCTGAACTCGGCCTGTGGCAGGTGCAGCGCCGCATGGCGCTCGGCCATCCACTGCGCGTTGTCGCGCTGGTGCGCCGTGGTGCCCACCACCAGCGGCACCAGCACGCTGGCCACGCCGGCCACGCCCAGCTCGCTGACCGTGATGGCGCCCGCGCGACAAACCACCAGGTCGCAGGCGGCCAGGCGCGCCGCCATGTCGTCGATGAAGGGCAACACCTCCACGCCCTCGCCGGTCAGGCCCAGCGTGGCGTAGCGCGCGCGCACCGATTCGATGTGGGCCGCGCCGGTCTGGTGGGTGATGCGCGGGCGCGCCTCGGGCGCCATCTGCGACAGCGCCGCCGGCACGGTTTCGTTGAGCACCTGAGCGCCCAGGCTGCCGCCCACCACCAACACCGAGAGCGGCCCTTCGCGGCCGGCAAAGCGCGCCGCCGGTGCGGCCATGGCCTCGATCTCGGCGCGCACCGGGTTGCCGGTGACCACGCCGCGCCGGGCCTCGCGCGCCGCCTCGCCATCAAAGCCGAAGGCCACGCGTGCGGCCAGCGGCGCCAGCAGCTTGTTGCTCATCAACCAGGCCGCGTCGGCGTTCATCAGCACCAGCGGCACGCCGCCCAGCCACGCCCCCAGCCCGGCCGGCACGCAGACGTAGCCGCCCATGCCCAGCAGGGCGCTGGCACGGCGCGTCTTCAACACCCGCCGCGACGCGCCCACCGCACGGCCCATCTGCGCCGCGCCCTTGAGCGCATGGCCCAGGCCTTTGCCGCGCATGCCGGCAAACGCCAGGCGGTCCATCTCGATGCCGCTGGGCGGCACCAAGGTGTTTTCCAGCCCGCCCTCGGTGCCCAGCCACGACACCGACCAGCCGCGCGCCTGCATCACGCGCGCCACGGCCAGCCCGGGCATCACATGGCCGCCGGTGCCGGCGGCGGCGATGACGAGGTGGCGGCTCATGGGACGACCCTCCGCACGGCATGCCGAGGGATTCGCACTTGGGACCGGCCCGGCGTGCTCATGCGCGGCCCCCCATCTGCGCCAGCTCTTCTTCGATGGCCTCAATGCTGGGCAGGCTGGCAACCAGTTCACGCGGGAGTGCCCGTGTCAGCTCAAACGCCGATACGCCAATCGGCGCGCTCATGCCGCGCAACGCGTACTCGGCCAGCACGCGGTCCGGCTCCTGGCACAGGATGAGGCCGATGGTGGGCGCATCGTCGCCGTGGCGCAAATGGTCATCGACCACGCTGCAATAGAAGTTCATCTTGCCCGCGTACTCGGGTTTGAACGGCCCACGCTTGAGCTCAATCACCACATAGCGGTGCAGATGCAGGTGGTAGAAAAGCAGGTCGATATAGAAGTCGCGGCCCTGCACGTCCAGTCGATGTTGACGCCCCACAAAGGCGAACCCGCGCCCCAATTCCAGCAGGAAGCGCTCCAGATGCGCCACCAGGCCGACCTCCAGCTCGCGCTCCTGGAAGGAGTCCGCCAGCGTCAGGAAGTCGAACAGATACGGGTCTTTGAGTGTCTGCTGCACCAGATCAGACTCTGGCGCTGGCAGGCGTGACGCGAAGTTGCTGACGCCTCGACCCTGGCGCGTGTGCGCTGCAGCATCGATCTGAGCCAATAGCGTGCTGCGGCTCCAGCCATTGTCCAGCGTGGCCTGCGCATACCAACGGCGCTGAGTGTCGTCTTTGACACGCTGCATCAATGCGACGTTGTGCGCCCAGGGGATTTGGGCAACCGGCAGTTGCCCAATTGACCGCTCCGAATGGGCAACCACCGGTTGCCCGTTTGAAGGCAGATCGAACAGCGCAGGGTAGGTGCGATGGAACTGCACCATCAGCTTGATGTTGCGCTCGGAAAATCCCTTCTCCTCAGGCAACTCGTTGTGCAGATTGCGCGCCAGCCGGGGGATCACGCCCGCACCCCAGCCCTCAGCCTGCTGACGCAGCGCAATCAGCGCTCCAATGTCCCAATACAGACGGATCAACGCTGCATTGACCGCCAGCACAGCGCCTGTCTGTGCGCCGCGCACGCGCTGTTTGACCTCGGCCAACAACCCGACGTGATCGAAGCCATCGCGCACGGCGACCGTACTCATGCACGCCCCCCTCGCATCAACTGCCTGTTCTCCTGTTCGACTCGCAGCACGATGGCGAGCGCCACCAGGTTCATCACCACGCCCGAGCCGCCGTAGCTCAGCAGCGGCAGCGTCAAGCCCTTGGTGGGCAGCAGGCCCAGGTTGACGCCCATGTTGATGAAGCTCTGGCCGCCAAACCAGATGCCGATGCCCTGGGTCATCAGGCCGGCAAAGATGCGGTCCAGCGCGATGGCGCGGCGGCCGATGACGAAGATGCGGCGCGACAGCCAGAAGAAGGCGAAGACGACCAGCAGCACGGTCACAAAGCCCAGCTCCTCGCCGATGACGGCCAGCAGGAAGTCGGTGTGCGCCTCGGGCAGGTAGTGCAGCTTCTCCACCGAGTTGCCCAGCCCCTGGCCCAGCCACTCGCCACGGCCAAAGGCAATCAGCGAGTGCGTCAGCTGGTAGGCCTTGCCCTGGGCGTACTCGGGGTTCCAGGGGTCGAGGTAGGCAAAGATGCGTTGGCGGCGGAACTCGGACAGCGCAATCATCAGCACGAAGGCCCCCACCAGCACCGCGACGCTGAGCAGGAACATGCGGCCGTTGACGCCGCCCAGGAACAGGATGCCCAGCGCGATGGCGGCAATCACCATGAAGGCGCCCATGTCGGGCTCGGCCAGCAGCAGCAAGCCCACCACGGCCAGCGCCACGGCCATGGGCCAGACGGCGGTGAAGAACTTCTCCTTGACCTCCATCTTGCGCACCATGTAGCTGGCGGCGTACATGGCCATGGCCAGCTTGGCCAGCTCGCTGGGCTGGAAGTTCATCAGGCCCAGCGGCAGCCAGCGGCGGGCGCCGTTGACGCCCTTGCCCACGCCGGGCACCAGCACGATGGCCAGCAGCAGCAGCGTGACGACGAACAGCCACGGCGCCCAGCGCTCCCACACGGCCACGGGCACGCGCAGCGTGACCAGCGCCGCCACCACGGCCACGGCGATGGCCACCGCCTGGCGCATCAGGAAATAGGTGGGCGAGTAGGCGCTGAACTTGGGGTTGTCGGGCAGCGCCACCGAGGCCGAATAGACCATCACCAGCCCCAGCGCCAGCAGGCCGGCCACGACCCAGACCATGACCAGGTCCACGCCGCTGACGGGCTCGGGCCGGCCATTGCCGACGTTGAGCGCGTCGCGAATGGGCAGGCGCGCGTCGCGGCCGCGCGACCAGAGATCGGCCAGCCAGTCCTTGGCACCGGCGAGGGTAGTGCTCATAGGAACACCTCCCCGCGTTCGCTTGCCACCTCGGCCACCGCCGCGACGAACACCTCGGCGCGGTGCGCATAGTTCTTGAACATGTCCATGCTGGCGCAGGCCGGGCTGAGCAGCAGCGCGTCGCCCTCGGCGGCCTGGGTGAAGGCCCAGGCCACGGCGGCCTCCAGCGTGGCGTGGCGCTGAACCACCAGGCCCGGCGGCAGCACGGCGGCAATGGCCTCGGCGTCGCGGCCGATCAAGGCCACGGCCTTGGCGTGGGCGGCCAGCGGCGCGGCCAGCGGGGTGAAGTCCTGGCCTTTGCCGTCGCCACCCAGGATGACGACCAGCCGCTGCCCGCTGCGCTCGGCGCCCAGGCCGGTGAGCGCAGCCACGGTGGCGCCCACGTTGGTGCCTTTGCTGTCGTCGAACACATCCACGCCGGCCACCTGGCCCAGCCACTGCACGCGGTGCGGCTCGCCCGCGTAGTCGCGCAGCGCATGCAGCATGGGCGCCAGCGGGCAACCAATGGCCACGGCCAGCGCCAGCGCGGCCAGCGCGTTGCTGGCGTTGTGGCGGCCGCGGATGCGCAGCGCATCGGCCGGCATCAGGCGCTGCAGGGTCAGCTCGCCCGGCTCGCTGTCAGGCAGGGCCCGCACCAGCCAGGTCATGCCGGCTTCATCGACGATGCCGAAATCGCCGGCGGCCTGCGGTGCGTCGCCACCAAAGCGCAGCGCCGGGTGGGGCACCAGGCGGGTGGGCCGGCCGCGCTGGCGCACCTCTTGGGGCGGCGGCAACATGGCCAGCACCCGGGCGTCGTCGCGGTTGACCACCCAGGCGGTGTGCGGGCCGTAGATGCGGGCCTTGTCGGCGGCGTAGGCGTCCAGGCTGCCATGCCAGTCCAGGTGGTCCTGGGTGATGTTGAGCACCACGGCGGCCGTGGGGTCGAACCCCTGCACACCATGCAGCTGGAAGCTGGACAGCTCCAGCACCCAGACCTCGGGGCGCGCGTCTTCGGGGCCGTCCAGCGCGGCGGTCAAGGTGTCCAGCAACGTGGGGCCGATGTTGCCGGCCACGGCCACGCGGCGGCCGGCGGCGCGCACCAGTTCGCCCGTCAGCGCGGTGGTGGTGGTCTTGCCGTTGGTGCCGGTGATGGCGACGACTTGCGGCGCCTGGCCGGTTGCAGCCAGGTCGGCCAGGGCCAGCGCAAACAGATCCAGCTCGCCGGCCACACGCGGGGCGGCGGCCAGCAGCGGCGCAATGGCGGCCTCGTGCGGCGCCAGGCCCGGGCTCTTGAGCACCCAGGTGGCGTCCTCGAGCGCGGGCTCGGCCACGCGCTCGGCGCCCGGCAACTCGGCCAGCGCCGCCGCCTGCGGCGGGTGTGCGCGCGAGTCCCAGACGCGCACGCGCGCGGCGCCGCACCGCAGGCACCAGCGCGCCATGGCCAGGCCCGAGTCGCCCAGACCCAGCACCAGCACGGAGGCGTTGGCGAGCGTGCTCATCGGAGTTTGAGGCTGGCCAGCGCAATCAGGCACAGCAGCATGGTGATGATCCAGAAGCGGATGACGACCTGCGTCTCCGTCCAGCCCGATTTCTCGAAGTGGTGGTGCAGCGGCGCCATCTTGAACAGGCGCCGGCCCTCGCCCCAGCGGCGCTTGGTGTACTTGAACCAGCCCACTTGCAGCATGACCGAAAGGGCCTCCACCACGAAGATGCCGCCCATCACGCCCAGCAGGATTTCCTGGCGCGTGATGACGGCGATGGTGCCCAGCGCGCCGCCCAGCGCCAGCGCGCCCACGTCGCCCATGAAGACCTGGGCCGGATGGGCGTTGAACCACAAGAAGGCCAGGCCCGCACCGGCAATGGAGGCACAGACGATCATCAGCTCGCCCGCGCCGGGAATGTAGGGGAACAGCAGGTAGCGCGAGTACACGGCGTTGCCGGTGACATAGGCAAAGATGCCCAGCACGGCCGCCACCAGCACCACCGGCATGATGGCCAGGCCGTCCAGCCCGTCGGTGAGGTTGACGGCGTTGCTGGCGCCCACGATGACGAAATAGGCCAGCCCGATGAAGCCCAGCACGCCCAGCGGGTAGCTGATGGTCTTGAAGAACGGCACCATCAGGTCGGCCTTGGGCGGCAAGTCGGTGGACAGGCCGCTTTGCACCCAGCGCGCAAACAGCTCCAGCACACGCAGGTTGGAGCTCTCGGAGACGGCAAAGGCCAGGTAGGCGGCGGCCAGCAGGCCGATCAGCGACTGCCAGAAGAACTTCTCGCGCGAGGGCATGCCCTCGGGGTCTTTGCGCACCACCTTGCGCCAGTCGTCCGACCAGCCGATGGCGCCGAAGCCCAGCGTCACCAGCATGACGATCCAGACGAAGCGGTTGCCCCAGTCGGCCCACAGCAGCGTGGAGACGCCCACCCCCAGCAGGATGAGCGCGCCGCCCATGGTGGGCGTGCCGGCCTTGACCAGGTGCGACTGCATGCCGTAGCCGCGCACGGGCTGGCCGATCTTGAGCTCCATCAGGCGGCGGATGACCCAGGGGCCGAACACCAGGCCGATGAGCAGCGCCGTCAGCGCGCCCAGCACGGCGCGGAAGGTCAGGTACTGGAAGACGCGCAAAAAGCCCAGATGCTGCGGATCCAGCTGCATCAGCCACTGCGACAGGCTCAACAGCATGGCGTGGCCTCCTGCGCCTGCAGCGCCGCCACCACCCGCTCCATGCCCATGAAGCGCGAGCCCTTGACCAGGGCCGAGGCAAAGACCGGCGCTGCGGCCAGCGCGGCCAGCAGCGCCTCGGTGGTGGCGAAGTGCCGCGCGCCCTCGCCATAGGCGGTGGCGGTGGCGGCGGTGGCCGCACCGGCGCACCACAGCGTGCCGATGCCGGCTTCGCGGGCGCAGGCGCCCACTTCGGCATGGAAGGCCGGGCCCTGGTCGCCCACCTCGCCCATGTCGCCCAGCACCAGCCATTGCGGCGCCGGCAGGTCGGCCAGCACGGCGATGGCCGCGCGCACCGAGTCGGGGTTGGCGTTGTAGCTGTCGTCCACCAGCGTGCGGCCGCCGCGCAGGGCCACCACTTGCGAGCGCCCTTTGACGGGCCGGAAGGCCGCCAGGCCCGCCGCGATGGCCGCCAGCGGCAGGCCCGCCGCATGGGCCGCTGCGGCCGCGGCCAGCGCGTTGCGCACGTTGTGGCGGCCGGCGATGTGCAGCGCCGCCTCGGCCGCGCCCTGCGGCGTGTGCAACTGCAGTTGCCAATGGTCGCCTTGCCACTGCGCCTGCCCCTGCACGTCGCCGCCGGGGCCGAAGGTGACGATGCGGCGCGCACCGGCCAGCCGGCGCCAGATGGGGGTGTGGGCGTCGGCCACCGGGATGACGGCCACGCCGCCTGCCGCCAGCGCGGCAATGGCCTGGCCGTTCTCCTCGGCCACGGCGTCCACGCTGTGCATGAACTCCATGTGCTCGCGCTGGGCGTTGCTGACCACGGTGACCGTGGGCTGGGCGATGGCGGCCAGCTGGGCGATTTCGCCCGGGTGGTTCATGCCCAGCTCCACCACCGCCGCCCGCGTGGCGGCGGTCAACCGCAGCACGGTCAGCGGCACACCGATGTGGTTGTTCAGGTTGCCCGCCGTGGCCAGCGCCGCCTCGCCGTGGGCGGCGTGCAGGATGGCGCCGATCATCTGCGTCAGCGTGGTCTTGCCGTTGCTGCCCACCACGGCAATCAGCGCGGGCGAGAGCCGGGCGCGCCAGCCAGTGGCCAGTTGCTGCAGGGCGGCCAGGCTGTTGGCCACCTCGATGCCGTGGGCCAGGCCGTGCTCGGCCAGTGCGGGCTGGGTCAGGTTGGGCAGAAAGTCGTGGCCGTCGAAGCGCTCGCCGCGCAGCGCGACGAAGAGGTCGCCTGGTTGCAGCGTGCGGCTGTCGGTATGGACACGGCCCACCACGGTGTCGCCGTCACCCACCAGCCGGCTGCCCGGCAGCAGGGCGTGCAGCTCGCGCAGCGTGCGCGTCATTGGACGACCCTCCGCACGGCGTGCTGCGGGATTCGCGCTTGGGAGCGGCCCGGCGCGCTCATGCCCGCGCCTCCAGCGCCGCAGCGGCTTGCACGGCGTCGTCGAACGGATGGCGCTGGCCCATGACCTCTTGATAGTCCTCGTGGCCTTTGCCGGCGATCAGCACCACGTCAGCCGGTGCGGCCTCGCGCACGGCCTGGGCTATGGCGGCGGCGCGGTCGATCTCGATGCGCGCGCCCGGCGCGCCCACGGCGATCTGCTGGACGATGGCGATGGGCGACTCGGTGCGCGGGTTGTCGCTGGTCAGCAGCACGGTGTCGGCGTGCTCGGCGGCGATGCGACCCATCTGCGGGCGCTTGCCGGGGTCGCGATCGCCACCGCAGCCAAAGACCACGTGCAACTGGCCACCGCGCGCGGTGGCCAGCGGCCGCAGCGCGGCCAGCGCCTTGTCCAGCGCGTCGGGGGTGTGGGCGTAGTCCACCACCACCTCGGGGCCGCCGTCTTGCGCGATGCGCTGCATGCGCCCCGGCACCGGCGAGACGTCTTGCGCAGCCCAGGCCGCATCGACCAGCGACACGCCCAGCGCGCGCAGGGCGCCGATGACGCCCAGCAGGTTGCTGACGTTGTAGTCGCCGATCAGCCGCGTGGCCAGCTCGGCCCGGTGCGGGCCTTCGACCACGGTGAAGGCCAGGCCACCGGCTTCGTAGCGCACGTCCTGGGCCTGCAGGCGCGCGGCGCCACCCACCGAGATGGTCCAGACGGCCAGCGGGTCGCCCCCTTCATCGCCCTCGGCCTGGTCGGCCAGATGGGCCACCAGCATCGCGCCCTGGGCATCGTCCACGTTGATGACGGCAGCGCCCAGGCCGGGCCAGGCGAACAGCTTGCGCTTGGCGGCCCAATAGGCCTCCATGCTGCCGTGGTAGTCCAGGTGGTCCTGGGTGAAGTTGGTGAAGATGGCCACGTCGATGGCGGTGCCGGTCAGGCGGTGCTCTTCGATGCCATGCGACGACGCCTCGATGGCGCAGGCGGCAAAACCGGCGTCCACCATGGCGCGAAAGCCGCGTTGCAGCCGCACCGGATCGGGCGTGGTCAGGCCGGTGTACTGAATGGCAGCCGGCCGCTGGCCATCGCCGCTGGGCGGCTCGCCAATGCCCAGCGTGCCGACGACGCCGCAGCGCTGGCCCAGCGCCGTCAGCGCCTGCGCCGTCCACCACGCGGTGGAGGTCTTGCCGTTGGTGCCGGTGGTGGCCACGACGGTGAGCTGCTGGCTGGGCTGGTCGAAGTAAGCGTCGGCGATCAGGCCGGCGGCGGCCTTGAGGCCGGGCAGTGCGGCCACGCGGGCGTTCTCGAAGCCGAAGGCGGCCACGCCTTGCTGCTCCACCAGCGCGGTGGCGGCACCGCTGTCCAGCGCCTGCGCAACGAACTGACGGCCGTCGCGGGCATGGCCGGGCCAGGCGATGAAGCCGTCACCGGGTTGGACGTCGCGGCTGTCGGTGCGCAGCGTGCCGCCCACCCACGAGGCCAGCCAGCGGGCAGCGGCGGCGGGGCTTTTGAGTTGCGTCAAAGGCATGGCAAGGTCTTTCTCACGGGCGCACCTCGGCCTCGGCGGCGGCCATCACATCGGCCGAAGACACCACGGGCGGGGCGATGTCGAGGTCGGGCGGCTCACCCAGCGTGCGCAGCGCCTGCTCGACGACCGACTTGAAAACGGGCGCGGCCACCAGGCCGCCAAAGAAGACGCCGCTGGGCTCATCGACCATGACCGAGACGATGACGCGCGGCCGCTCGATGGGCGAGAGGCCGGTGAACCACGCGCGGTGCTTGTTCTTGACGTAGCTGCGGCCTTCGATCTTCTCGGCCGTGCCGGTCTTGCCGCCGGCCGAATAGCCCACCGGCTGGGCCAGCGGGGCCGTGCCCTCTTTGCTGACCGTGCCGCGCAGCATCTGGCGCATGGTGCGAGCGGTCTCGGCCGAATAGACGCGCACGCCGGCCGGCGGCTGCTGGCCCTTGATCAGGGACACGGGCATCAGCATGCCGTCGTGGGCCAGCGCGGTGTAGGCGCGGGCAATCTGCAGCAGCGAGGCCGAGACACCGTAGCCGTAGGCGATGGTGGCCTTCTCCACCGGGCGCCAGCTCTTCCACTGCCGCAGGCGGCCGTTGGCGGCGCCGGGAAAGCCGATCTGCGGCTTGCTGCCAAAGCCCAGGTCGGCGTACATCTCGCCCATCTCCTGGTCCGACAGGCGCTGCGCCAGGTGCACCGTGCCCACGTTGCTGCTCTTTTGCACCACCTGGGCCACGCTCATCTGCGGGCGGCCGTGGTTGCCGTCGTTGACCAGCAGCGGGCCGACGCGGAACGGCCGCGTGTCCAGCACCGTCTCGGGGCGCACCAGGCGGTTTTCGAGGGCCTTGGCGACGACGAAGGGCTTGACGGTGGAGCCAGGCTCGAAGACGTCGGTGATGGCTCGGTTGCGCAACTGGGCGCCGGTGAGGTTGCGGCGGTCTTCGGGCTGGTAGCTGGGGTAGTTGGCCAGGGCCAGGATTTCACCGGTCTGCGCGTCCAGCACCACCACGCTGCCGGCCTTGGCCTTGTGCTGCTGCACGGCGTCGCGAATGCGCTGGTAGGCCATGGCCTGCACCTTGGCGTCGATGGTCAGCTGCACGTCGTCGCCGTCGCGCGGGCCCTGCGGCTCGCCCAGGTCTTCGACGATGCGGCCCAGCCGGTCGCGCACCACCATGCGCTGGCCGCCGCTGCCTTCGAGCTGCCGCTCCAGCGCCAGCTCGATGCCTTCCTGCCCCATGTCGTTCTGGCCGGTGAAACCCACCACGTGGGCGGCGGCCTCGTTCTCGGGGTAGCGGCGCACGTAGCCGGGCTCGAAGGCGAGGCCTTTGACGCCCAGCGCGCGGATCTCGCGCGCCGTCGCCTCGCTGACCTGGCGGCGCAGCACCACGTAGGCCGAGGCGTCGGCCAGGCGCTTGTCCAGCTCGGCCGGCTTCATGCCCAGCAGCGCCGCCAGCTCGCGGCGCTGGCCGCTGCTGGCCTTGAAGACGCGGGGGTCGGCCGTGACCGTGGGCGCACCCAGGCTGACCGCCAGCACCTGGCCGTTGCGATCGAGGATGCGGCCGCGGTTGGCCGGCAGCGGCAGTTTGGCGGCGTAGCGCTCCTCGCCGCGCTGCAGGAAAAACTCGGCGTTGACCACCTGGACATACAGCGCCCGCCCGGCCAGCGCCAGCGACGACAGGCCCAGCAGCATGACCAGGAAACGGCTGCGCCACTGCGGCGTCTTGGATGCCAGCAGCGGGCTGGTGGCGTAGTTGACGGCGCGCACCGAGCTGGCGCCAGACGAGCGGCGGGCCATGTTCAATGCCCCCCGCCCGATACGGCCGCAGCCGGCACGGCGGGCACGGTGAGGTAGAGCGTGGTGTCGGGGCGTGCCTGCTTCATGCCCAGCTTCTCGCGCGCGGTGCGCTCCACGCGCAGCGTGGTGGCGGCGGCCTGGCGCTCAGCCTCCAGGCGGGCGGCGTCGGCGTCCAGCTGGGTCTGGCGCGCCTTGGCCTTTTCCAGCCGGTCGAACAACTGGCGCGCCTCGTAGCTGACCTGCACCAGGTACAGGCCCGAGCCGACGACGGCCACCAGCAGCAGCACGGGCAGCGTCCTCATGCCAGCCGCTCCGCCACCCGCAAAATAGCCGAGCGCGCGCGCGGGTTGGCGCGCACCTCGGCCTCGCCGGGCTTGACGCGGGCGATGGCGCGCAGCCGCAGCGGCCGGCGCGGCGGCGCGAACGGCGCACGCCGATCGACCTCGGCGCGGCTCTCGCGCGCGATGAAGGTTTTGACGGGCCGGTCTTCCAGCGAATGAAAGCTGATGACCGCCAGCCGCCCGCCCGGCGCCAGCAGCGCCAGCGCGGCGGCTAGCCCCTGCTCCAGGTCCGCGAGTTCGGCGTTGACGTGAATCCGAAGAGCCTGAAACGTGCGGGTGGCGGGGTCTTGACCCGGCTCGCGGGTCTTGACCGCGCCCGCCACGAGGCGGGCAAGCTCGCCCGTCGTGCGCACGGGCTGGCCTTGCTGGCGGCCAGCAACAAGCGCCTTTGCAATCGGTACAGCAAACCGTTCTTCCCCATAGTCGCGTATCACCTTTGCAATCTGGCGCTCATCGGCACCGGCCAGGAAATCGGCGGCGGTCTCGCCACGCGTGGTGTCCATGCGCATGTCCAGCGGCGCGTCGAAACGAAAGCTGAACCCCCGCTCGGGCGTGTCGATCTGCGGCGAGGAGATGCCCAGATCCAGCAGCACGCCATGCACCTGGGCAATGCCCAACCGGGCCAGCTCGGTCGCCATGTCGGCAAAGCTGGTATGGCAGACGGTCACGCGGGCATCGGCGCCGGCCAGCGCGTGCGCCACCGCAATGGCCTGCGGGTCTTTGTCGAACACCACCAGCCGCGCATCGGCCGGCAGCGCAGCCAGCAGCGCGCGGCTGTGGCCGCCACGGCCAAACGTGCCATCGACCAGCACGGCGCCCTGCGCGGGCGCACCGGCCAGCACGGCGGCGCTGGCCTCGGCCAGCAGGACGGGGATATGCACCGGGGCGGCAGCGGTCACAACAGCCCCTTGATGGAGTCGGGCATGTCGTTGCTGTCGAGCTTGGCCTCGTCGGCCTCGAAGCGCTGGGCGTCCCACAGCTCAAAGTAGGGGCCCATGCCCACCAGTTTGACGTCGCGCTCCAGGCCGGCGTAGGCGCGCAGCCCCGGGTCGATCAGCGCCCGCGAGGCGCCATCGATGTCCACCTCGCTGGCGCCGCCCACAAACATGCGCTTCCAGCGCTGGGCCTCCATGGGCAGGGCCACCACCTTGTCGTGAAACGGCTGCCAGCTGGGCCGGGGAAAAACCAGCAGACAGCCATCGGGGTGTTTGGTGACCACCAGGGCGTTGTCGGCCAGCGTGCGCAAGGCATCGCGGTGGCGCGCCGGGACGCTCAGACGGCCTTTGCCATCCAGCGTCAGCGCAACCGTGCCGATAAAGCTCAACGAAGCCACTTTGCCCCACTCTCATCCACTAAATCCCACTTTACCTCGCGATCCGGGGGCGGTCAACCGCTTTTGGTCAAAAAACACAATGAAATCAATCACTTACGACTCTTCGTTGAGGTCAAAAGCCGTTTTAAAGCAAAGACTTGCGACAGTTTGATGAAGTGAATGTTGATCCCCTGAATCGGTCCACCAAAAGACCATGGCAGGCGTTAGCACTCTCACCACACGAGTGCTAATATTCAGGAACTTTTGCGTCAGGAGCGAGTCCATCACCGCCATGAACGTCATTCCCGCTACCGCCCCCTCCACGGGCACCGTTGCCGTACGCGACCCTTGGGCCATGGTGCCCTCGGTGGGCAATCTGCAGGCCTATGTCACGTCGGTTTACCGGCTGCCCATGCTCAGCGCCGCCCAGGAGGCCGATCTGGCCCGCCAGTTGCGCGATGCGGGTGACGTGCAGGCCGCAGGGCAACTGGTGCTGTCGCACCTGCGTCTGGTGGTGTCGGTGGCCCGCCAGTACCTGGGCTACGGCCTGCCCCATGGCGACCTGATCCAGGAAGGCAACGTAGGCCTGATGAAGGCCGTCAAGCGGTTCGACCCCGAACAGGGCGTGCGGCTGGTCAGCTACGCGCTGCACTGGATCAAGGCCGAGATCCACGAGTACATCCTGAAGAACTGGCGCATCGTCAAGGTGGCCACCACCAAGGCGCAGCGCAAGCTGTTCTTCAATCTGCGCAGCATCAAGCAAGGCATCAAGAGCCAGGCGGCCGACAGCGAGGCCTGGCGCAGCGCGCTGACGCCCGAAGAAATCGACACCGTGGCGCGCGACCTGGGCGTGCGCCCGCAAGACGTGGTGGAGATGGAAACCCGGCTGGCCGGCGGTGAGGTGGCGCTGGAGCCCGGCCCCGACGATGGCGAAGACGCCGCCGCCTTCGCCCCTGCCGCCTACCTGGCCGACGAAGCCAGCGAGCCCACCCGCGTGCTGGAGGCCCGCGCCCGCGACGAGCTGGCCAGCACGGGCCTGACCACCGCGTTGCAAACGCTGGATGCCCGCAGCCGCCGCATCGTCGAGCAGCGCTGGCTGAACGTGGCCGACGACGGCTCAGGCGGCATGACGCTGCACGAGCTGGCCGCCGAATACGGCGTCAGCGCCGAACGCATCCGCCAGATCGAAGCCGCCGCCATGAAAAAACTCCGCGCGGCGATGGTGGCGTAAGCCCCGGGGACAAGACACCCCCACGCACGCCGCGCCGCCTTTCACCCAGCCGACTGCCGTGGATCCGGCTCTGCCGGTCCACCAGCAGTGCCCCCTTGAGGGGGCGCGATCTGTGATCGCGTAGGGGGTGGGTCTGTTTCAGTGGGAAAAGAGCACCGGCACCGTCATCGTCTCCAGCATCGAGCGGGTGACACCGCCCAGCACCGCCTGCCAGGCGCGCGAGTGGCCGTAGCCGCCCATGACGATGAGGTCGGCGTTCATGTCGGCCGCGTGCGACAGCAAGGCCTCGGCCACCGACACATCGGGAATCCAGCCGCGCCGCAGCCGCTCGCCCAGTGAGGGTTCGCGCGACTGGCGCACCACCAGCTCGGCCTTCACCCCATGGCGGGCCAGATGCTCGCGCACCGGCTCCAGCTGGGCCTTGGCCGCCTGGTCCGAGACGGTGTCGCCGTCCACAAACATGATGAGCTCCACGTGGCGCGCGCGCGCCAGCAGCGGCAGTGCGTCGCGCAAGGCCCGGGCACTTTCGCTGGTGGGCGACCACGCCACCAACACCCGCTCGGCCGCACCGCCCCCTTGCGGCCGCGGCCAGCCGATGTGCGGCACGCAAACCATGGGGCAGCCGGCGTCCATCATCAGGTTGGCGGCGCCGGTGCGGTCCATGCCGCCCGCGCCCTCGGGATCCCGCTGGCCGACCAGCAACAGGTCGGCCACCTGGGCCTGGGCCTTGAGCACCGGCACCGCCTCGCCATGCGCAATCTGCAGCCGCACGGCGCAACCCGTCTCGGCCTCCAGTTGGGCCAGCATGGCCTCGACCTGCAGGCGCAGCGCGCTCAGGTGCTCTTCAAGCAGCTGCTGCGCCATGGCCGCCGTGGTGGCGTTCACGTAGGCCGAAGGAATGACCTGCTCCACCCCCATCACGGCGGTGAGCGAGGCGTCATGCTGGCGCGCCAGCGTCACGCCCAGCAGCAGCACCTCGCGCGAGACCTTGGCGTCGTTCACATGGGCCACGATGTGGCGAATCGGCTGGGTTGACATGGGCATCCTCCGGTCAGGGCAATGGCAGACATCGCATCGTAGCGCCGCCCCACCGTGCCGACATTGCGCCGGGTCAATCGGGCGCGGCCGAGGCCGCAGGCGGCGGCGCGATGGACCACACGATGGGCGTGCCGCCCGGCACCAGCGTCCAGACCATGCGCAGCGGCCACTGCGGCGCGTCGGTGGGCAGCGTCAACTCCAGCCGCCAGTCGTAAGGCCGCTCGGGCTCGCGCGTCAGCACCGTGGCGCCGGGCTCCTCGCGCTGGGCCAGGTGCCAGACCTCGGCGCTGCCGCCGGGCAGGGCCACCTGCACGGCCCACTCGCTGCGCCCCGGCGTGGCCCGCACCAGCGCCGGCAGTTGCAGCAGCAGCGACAACCGGTCTTGCGCGCCCGGCCGCAAGGCGTCGGTGCGGGTGGGCCCGGAGTAGCTGATCAGCCCTTTGTCGCGCTGGAAATTGACGGCGCGCACCGTGCGGCCACGTTGGCGCTCCTCCAGCCGCAGTGGCGTCAGGCCAGCCGCGCCCACCTGACCCCGGCTGCGCCAGTCCAGCGGCTTCAGGCCCGGCACCTGGGCCCACAGCGCCAGCGTGTAGCCGCCGTCCGCATCCTGGGCGTAGACCAGCTCACCCTCGCCGACGGCCTCGCCCTGCATCACCTGGTAGCGCAGGTGCAGCTCGGCCGGTGGCGCCACGGCCTCTGGGGGTGGCGCGCCCGTCAGCGCGGTGGCGGCCAGCGCAGCAGACGGCGTGGCAGGTGCTGCCACAGGAGCCACGGGCGGCGGCGTTGGGGCCTGCCGAGCAGCCACCGTGGCGGATGGCCGTGCTGCGGGCGTGGGCGTGGGTGCCTCGGCCACCACCGTGCGCACCTGCATGGGGGGCGGCGCCTCGGCCTGGCCGTGGCGCCCCGGCCAGGTGGGCGGTGGCGCCAGCAATCCGCCGTGGGCCAGCACCACGGCCACCACCAACCCGACCAACCCTAGACGACGGCGTACAGACATGACGGCCAGATGATGCCCGAGGCAGCAGCGCCTGCAGCGGCAAGCGGATGGGCGGCATACGCCGCACATAATCGACCTCGTCGCCACCCCACGCGAGGAGACCTGCCGATGAGCACCAGTCCGTTCACCATTCCCGGTTTCGACTTCCTCCAGCAGCTGGGCAAGCAGTCCAGCAACGCCCTGCCCGGCCTGTCCAATCTGACGGCGTTGCAGCAATGGGCCACGCCCACGCTGGATCCGGCCGAGCTGGACAAGCGCATCGACGAGTTGCGCACCGTGCAGTTCTGGCTGGAGCAGAACGCCAAACTCATCGCCACCACCATCCAGACGCTGGAGGTGCAGCGCATGACGCTGTCGGCGTTGCAGGCCATGAACGTCTCCATGACCGGGCTGCGCGATGCCGTCACCCCTGCGACCAAGGCGGCCGCCAAACCCGAGGCCAAAGCGCCCCCCAAGCCCACGCCTGCACCGCCCAAGCCCGCCGCCAAGGCCGATGCCGACACCACCCCCTCGGCGGCCGCCCAGGCCGCCGCCACCGGCATGGTGGACCCCATGCAGTGGTGGCAGGCGCTGACCACCCAGTTCAGCCAACTGGCCCAGCAGGCCGTGCAGCCGGAGCCCGGCGCCAAAAAGGCCGCTGCGGTGCCGGCCAAGGCCGCCGCCAAGAAGGCCGCCCCGCGCAAGCGGCCCTGACCATCGCATGACCGTCCCCGACCAGGCCGCCGTGGTGCGCGCGCTGCAGCGCGTGCTGCCGCCGGACGGCGTGCTCTGGCGCACCGACACCACCGCCCCTTACACCTGCGACGGCCTGACCGCGTTTCGCCAGCGCCCGCTGGCCGTGGCCTTGCCCGAAACCGATGAACAGGTGGGCGCCGTGCTGCGCGTGTGCCACGCGCTCGGCGTGCCCGTGGTGGCGCGGGGCGCGGGCACCGGCTTGTCGGGTGGCGCCATGCCGCATGCGCGCGGCGTCACGCTGGCGCTGGCGCGGCTCAACCGCATCCTGGCCGTGGACCGCGCCAGCCGCAGCGCCACCGTGCAATGCGGCGTGCGCAACCTGGCCATCAGCGAGGCCGCCGCGCCGCTGGGCCTGTTCTACGCGCCCGACCCGTCCAGCCAGATCGCCTGCACCATTGGCGGCAACGTGGCCGAGAACGCCGGCGGCGTGCACTGCCTCAAATACGGCCTGACGCTGCACAACGTGCGCCAGCTGCGCGGCTGGACGGCGGCCGGCGAGCGTGCCGAATTTGGCGCCCGCGCGCTGGACGCCCCGGGGCTGGACCTGCTGCCCCTGGTGGTGGGCAGCGAGGGCATGCTGGCCGTGGTCACCGAGGTGACGGTGGCGCTGGCGCCGCGCCCACAGGTGGCGCGCTGCATCCTGGCCAGCTTTGCGCGCTTGGAGCATGCGGCCGAGGCCGTGGCATCCCTCATCGGGGCCGGCATCATCCCGGCCGGGCTGGAGATGATGGACGGCCCCATGACCGCCGTGGCCGAGGCCTATGTCCACGCCGGCTACGACCTGGACGCCGCCGCCGTGCTGCTGTGCGAGAGCGACGGCACGCCCGAAGAGGTCGAGGAAGAAATCACCCGCATGAGCGAAGTGCTGCACCGCTGCGGCTGCACCCGCGTCGTCGCCAGCGACAGCGAAGCCCAGCGCCTGCGCTTTTGGAGCGGGCGCAAGAACGCCTTCCCCGCCTCGGGCCGGCTCAGCCCCGACTACCTGTGCATGGACGCCACCATCCCGCGCCGCCACCTGGCGCAGATGCTGCTCACCATCGCCCAGCTGGCCGAGCGGCGCGGGCTGCGCTGCCTCAACGTCTTTCATGCCGGCGACGGCAACCTGCACCCGCTGATCCTCTTCAACGCGGCCGACGCCGACGAGCTCCAGCGCGCCCAGGCGCTGGGCGACGACATTTTGCAAACGGCGCTGGCGCTGGGTGGCACCATCACCGGTGAGCATGGCGTGGGCGTGGAGAAGCTGGGCGCCATGTGCCTGCAATTCAGTGACGCCGAGCGCGCGCAGATGGCCGCCCTCAAGGCCGCGTTCGACCCGGACGGCCTGCTCAACCCCGGCAAGGTGCTGCCCACATTGGCGCGCTGCGCCGAGTTCGGCCGCCAACTGGTGCGCGGCGGCGAGCTGCCCCACCCCGAGCTGGAGCGGTTTTGAAGGACGTCATCGCCGCCATCCAGGACGCCGCCGCCAGCGGCACGCGGCTGGCCGTGCGCGGCCATGCCAGCAAGCATGCGCTGGGCGGGCCGCACGGTGGCGAGACGCTGCTGGTCAGCGCCAGCGGCATCACCGACTACCAGCCCAGCGAACTGGTCATCACCGCCCGCGCCGGCACGCCGCTGGCCGAGGTGGAAGACCTGCTGGCCACGCGAGGCCAGGCGCTGGCCTTCGAGCCGCCGCGCCTGGCGCCGGCGCCGCACAGCGGCACCGTGGGCGGCATGGTCGCGGCCGGCCTGGCCGGCCCCGCACGCGTGGCCGCCGGCAGCCTGCGCGACCACCTGCTGGGTGTGCGCATGGTCAATGGCCGGGGCGAGGCCCTGCGCTTTGGCGGCACCGTCATCAAAAACGTGGCTGGCTACGACGTGGCACGGCTGCTGGCCGGCTCCTGGGGCGCCATCGGCGTCATCACCGAAGCCAGCCTGCGCGTGGTGCCCCTGGCCCCGGCCGAAGCCACGCTGCGCTTTGCGCTGCCGCAGGACGCGGCGCTGGCGCAGCTGGCCGACTGGGCCAGCCAGCCGCTGCCACTGAACGCCAGCGCCTGGTGGCAGGGCACGCTGGCCGTGCGCCTGCGCGGCGCCCGCGCCGCCGTGGCGGCCGCGCTGGCGCAACTGGCCCGCCACGGCGGCGAGCCCATTGCCTTCGAGGCCGCGCAAGGCTTCTGGCAAGGCCTGCGCGATCAGCACGACGAGTTCTTCACCCACGCCCGGCTTGAAGACGCCGCCGGCCACGCCCGCTTGTGGCGGCTGGCGCTGCCGCCCGCCACGCCAGCGCTGGCGTTGCCCGGCGACATGCTGGTGGAATGGCATGGCGCCCAGCGCTGGCTGCTGACCAGTGCGCCGCCGGAGGCCGTGCACGCCGCCGTGCGCGCCGCCCAAGGCCACGCCCGGCTGTGGTGGGGCCACACCCCACCCGCGCCCACGGCCTTGCAGCAGGCCGTGCAGGCGGCGTTCGACCCCCACGGCGTGTTCCATACCCAGCGGTTGACCTGATGCACACCACCCTCGCCCCCGAGTTCCACGGCGACACCGACGCCCAGGCCGCGCAGCACCTGATCGGGGCCTGCGTGCACTGCGGCTTTTGCACCGCCACCTGCCCTACCTTCCAGGAGCTGGGCAACGAGAACGACAGCCCGCGTGGCCGCATCGACCTGATCCGCCAGATGCTGGAAGGCCAGCCGCCCACGCGCCAGACCCAGGCCCATCTCGACCGCTGCCTGACCTGCCGCGCCTGCGAAACCACCTGCCCCAGCGGCGTGCAATACGGCCAGCTCGTCACCCACGGCCGCCGCCTGGTGGACGCGCGGGTGCCGCGCCCGGCCGCCGAGCGCGCACAGCGCTGGGCGCTCAAAGAAGGGCTGACCTCACCGCTGTTCGGCCCGGCCCTCAAACTGGGCCGCGCGCTGCGGCCGCTGCTGCCGCCCGCGCTCAAACACCATGTGCCACCGGCCGGCCCGGGCGGCGACGCCCACCGCTGGCCCACGCGCGAGCATCCGCGCAAGGTGCTGCTGCTGATGGGCTGCGTGCAGCCGGCGCTGGCGCCCAACATCAACAGCGCCACCGCCCGCGTGCTGGATGCGGCCGGCATCCAGGTGGTGGTCAGCGACGAGGCCGGCTGCTGCGGCGCGCTGCGCGAGCACCTGTCGGACGCCGAAGGCGCCCGCGCCGATGCGCGCCGCAACGTCGAGGCCTGGTGGCCTTATGTGGTGCAGGAACAGGTCGAGGCCATCGTCAGCAACGCCTCGGGCTGCGGCACGCAGATCGCCGACTGGCCCCACCTGCTGCACAGCGAGCCCGAGTATGCCGAGCGCGCCCGACGCATCGCCGCGCTGGCGGTGGACGTGTCGCACTTTCTGCCCGACATCGTGGCCGCGTTCAAGCCCGCAACCGACGGCCCCGTGGTCGCCTGGCACCCGCCGTGCTCACTGCAGCACGGCCAGCGCACGCGGGGCGTGGTGGAGGCCGCGCTGGCGCAACTGGGCGCCGAGGTGCGCGTGCCGCTAGAGAGCCACCTGTGCTGCGGCTCGGCCGGCACCTACTCGGTCTTGCAGCCCGAGCTGTCCGAACGCCTGCGCACGCGCAAGCTGGGGCATCTGCAAACCCTGACGCCCCAGGTCATCCTCAGCGCCAACGTGGGCTGCATCCAGCATCTGCAGGCGGGCACCCAACTGCCGGTGATGCATTGGGTGGAGTGGGTGGATGCGGCGGTCGACACGCATGGCTCCGAAAACCAGACCGGAGAGCCCCGCATCACAACCGCCCGTCATACACCCACCGTCGCACCTTGACCGCCCGCACTCGCCGCGCGTCCGGATGGGCCGGGTTGAGCAGCACGTTGTGTTCCTCGGGCACCACCACCGACGGCACGCGCGCCACCAGGCTGCTGCGACCGGTGGCCCACGCGCTGCCCCAATCCAGCGAGGCCTTGCCCACCGGCTGGGCGTCCCAGCCGACCAAGGCCTCGGGGGCCACGACTGCAGCCGCGTCCCAGGCGGCGTCGGGCACGTGCAGTTCGACCAGGTAGCGGTTCAGCGGCAGCGGGTGGCGGGCAAGGTGGACGACCGTCTCCAGGCAGGCCAGCGCGCGCGAGGTGGAGGCGTACACCAGCGGCACGCCCACGCGGTTCCAGCGGCCTCCGGACACTTCAGCGCCTTTGCCGCTGAGGTCGTGGGCTTCGTAATCGGGCGTGTCGGCGGCAATGCGCCAGAGCGACCTCAAGCGTAGGCGCCCGTCTGCATCTGGGCCACAAGGCTGGCCACCAGCGTGCGGCCGTCGGCGGTGTCCATGAACGAACCGGGCGTTTCGCCGTTCAGCGCCGCATTGGGTTCGTCCAGCCACTGCGCCGTCCAGCGCGCGGCGTCGAAACCCTCGGCTGCACCGGACTGGGCGACCACGGTCTGCACCTGGCCCACCAGGCGGGCGATGCCCAGTGCGCGCTCGCTGTCGTCCTGGCTCAACAACTCACCGGCCTGCACCTTGCGATTGGCCGTGGTGCGGGCAATGCCCAGCCACGCATAGAGCCGCTCGCGCGGGATGGCCATGTCGCCGGCCATCCGTGTCAACACCTTGGCCGGCAACCCCTGGCGCACCAAGCCAATGCGGTCAGCCAGGCCGGCGTCGTAGAGCGTGTCGTAGCCCATGCCCTCATCGATAAAGCGCACCTCCATCGCACCCAGGGGCTGCACCAGGGGCACGCGGGGCGATGGGGCAGAGGTCAAGGCGGCCATGGTAGAGATCCGACAAAATGAGCAATTAATTTAACCCAATTGGGCTCATTTGTCCAAGATGCCCCGACCTGGGTGCGCCTCACGGCGCCCCCTTGGCGGCCACCTTGGCAACCTCTTTGGCGATGGCGCCATCGAGGTACTCCTCGGTGAGCTTCTGGAACTGGCCGCGCAGCGGCTTGAAGATCAGCCCCAGATTGCAATCGATCTCGAAAGCACGGGCAGTGGCGCGGAAGGTGCCTTGCGCGCCCATACGGGTGAACGCCAGGGTGGCGACTTCGCCGTCGTCCTTCAGTGTGCAGCGCATCGAGAGTTTGTCTTCGGCCAGCGGCTGCCAGCGGCACAGCAGCTTGCGGGCGTGAGCCAGGCCCAGTGCATGCGTGCGATGGACGTGGATGTCGCTCATGGCGGCCACCGCCTCTGGCGTTCGGCGGCTGGCCACTCGGCCAACCGCTGCACCTCGGCATAAAAGCGCGTGAAGTCCCGCCCCTCACGCACGAACAGCGCCTCGAAAGCCGGCACCTGGTCGTCGTAAGCCCCTTGCAGCGCCAGCGTGGCGTTGTTTTGCCGCGCGATGTAGGGATCCCAGCCGGCCCAGCCGCCCCACTGCGCTTTCAGCTCGGCGTAGTCGCTGTGCAGCGTGGCCATGATGCGGGCCTTGCCCATGCGCTTGTCCGCGTCGCTGACCTCGCTGGCATAGAGCCGGCCCAAGGCCTCACGGCTGCGCAGCAGCAGCGCGCGCAGCGCCAGCCGCCGCGCGTCCTGCACCGGCGCTGTGATGGCCTGCCCCTGCCCCTGCGCCGCGCGCCAGTGGGCCAGGCCCAGGCGCTCGACCGCCGTGGCAAAGGACTCGTTGAACGCGGTATCGCCCGGCGCATAGGCCACCTGGTGAGCCAGTTCGTGGAACATCAGCCGGGCCAGCTCGTCCTCGCTGCCCAGCGCAAAGGTGTTCAACAGCGGATCGCCTCCCAGCCAGTTGGCATAGCCCAGCGTGGAGTAGGCAGGCACCGGGTAGACGCTGATCTCGTAGCCCTCGCCCGCCAGCCGCTGGCCCTCGGCCTGCGCGTCAACCTCGCTGTAATAACCCCGGTAACCGATGCAACCGACGAGGGGGAAGCAGCTGCGCACCAGCTCCAGCGAGAGCTCGGGTGCGGCCACCACGTTCCAGACGGCGGCGCTGCGGCCCAGATCGGCGTAGCGGCGGTAGCTGTCGTTGTCGGGCAGATGCAGCTCGCGCACGGCAAAGTCGCGCATGGCTTGCGCGCGCGCCAGCCGCTCGCGCAGCGGCGCGGGCGTGGCCGGGTCGGCCAGCCAGTCGGGGATGGGGCGCGCAGCCTGCAGCAGCGCCAGATGACCTTGCGCCGCCTGGGCCAGGTAGCTGATCTGGCCACAGCCCGCCAGCAGCCCGGCGGCCAGCGCGAGCGCCAGTCGGCTCACAGCGGCGCCACGTCCACCAGCGCGTCGTGGAAGCTGGGGGCGCCGCCCAGGTCGGTGAGGCCGCCATGGGTCAGCTCATTGACGTTGGTGCCCGCCCAGCCCATCTTGCGCCACCACACGCCCAGGGCGTTGACCACGCCGGGCCGGGCGCGGTTGCCGACGCGGGCCACACCGTGGTATTCGCCGCGGTCGTTGAAGACGCGCACGTGCTGGCCGTCGGCGATGCCGCGCGCGGCCGCGTCGTGGGGGTGGATTTCCACCTGTGGCTCGCCCTCCATGTCGCGCAGGCTTTTGACGTTGACGAAGGTGGAGTTCAGGAAATGCCGCGAGGGCGGCGTGATCAGCGCCAGCGGGTAGCGCGCGGCCAGCGCAGGCGTGGCCTCGGCGCATTCGTGGTTGGGCACGTGGTCGGGCAAAGGCACGTCGGCGTTGCAGGCCACGGCCTTGCCGCTGGGCGTGAAAAAGCCGCCGTCGGCAAACGGCTGTGCGGGCAGCGGCAACTGGAACCAGCCCTGGCGGGCCAGCTCGGCCGCGTCCACTTCGGCGCTGAAGGCGCCGCGGGCCATGGCCTCGTCGCTGTCGGCAAAACAGGCGTCGGTGTAGCCCATGCGGGCGGCCAGTTGGCGAAAGACCTCGGCGTTGCTGCGCGCCTGGCCGCGCGGCGCGATGGCCGGCTCGTTGAGCAGCACTGAGGTGTGGCCATAGCTGGTGTGGGCATCCCAGTGTTCGAGCTGGGTGGTGGCCGGCAGCACGTAGTCGGCGTGGTCGGCGGTGTCGGTCAGGAAATGCTCCAGCACCACGGTGAACAAGTCCTCGCGCGCCAGCGCCTGGGCCACGCGGCGGCTGTCGGGCAGCACGGCCATGGGATTGGCGTTGTAGACGATGAGGGCCTGCACACGGGGGCCGAAATCGGGCGCGGCGTCGCGCTGCAGCCAGTCGGCCAGAGCGCTCATGTTGAGCGTGCGCGGCGTGCGGCCGGCCAGCAGGTCGGGGCGCTGCAACCAGTCGGCGCGCACCACGCGCTTGGCCCAGCCCGAGGCCGACAGCAACAGCCCGCCACCCGCCTCGCGCCAGGCACCCGTCAGGCAGGGCAGCAGCGTGATCAGCCGCACCGCGTTGCCACCACCGTGCACGCGCTGCATGCCGTAGTTGAGGCGGATGGCGGCCGGCCGGGTGTGGGCGTAGTCGCGCGCCAGGTCTTGCACCTCGGCCTCGGTCAGGCCGCAGGTGGCGGCCACACGGGCGGGTGGCCATTGCAAGGCCCGCTCGCGCAGCGCGGGCCAGCCCTCGACGTGGCGCGCCAGGTAGTCGTGGTCCAGCCAGTCGTGAACGATGAGCTCGTGCATCAGGCCCAGCGCCAGCGCGCCGTCGGTGCCCGGCCGCAGCGCGATGTGCTGGTGGCATTTCTCGGCCGTCTCGCTGCGGCGCGGGTCGATGGCGACCAGCCTGGCCCCGGCGCGCTTGGCCTCCTGGGCGACGCGCCAGAAATGCAGGTTGGCGCCGATGGCGTTGCTGCCCCAGATCAGGATCAGCCGGCTTTGCGCAAACGCCTCGAGGTGCATGCCCACCGAGGCGCCATAGCTTTGCTTGAGCGCCAGCGCGCCGGCCGAGGCACAGATGGTGCGATCCAGCAGCGACGCCCCCAGCCGGTGGAAGAAGCGCGCCGCCATGCCATCGCCCTGCACCAGGCCCATGGTGCCGGCGTAGCTGTAAGGCAGCACGGCCTCGGGCGGCAAGGCCTGGAGCCGGGCCGCGATGGCGTCCAGCGCCTCATCCCAGCTCACCGGCTCGAAGCGCCCCTCACCCTTGCGGCCCACGCGCTTGAGCGGCGTGAGCACGCGCTCGGGGTGGTCGGTGCGCTCGGCGTAGCGGCTGACCTTGGTGCACAGCACGCCGGCCGTGCTGGGGTGATCGGCACGGCCCTGGATGCGCACGATGCGCTCGCCCTCGGTGGTGACGCTCATCGCACAGGTGTCGGGGCAATCGTGGGGGCAGGCGGCGTGAACGGTGTGCATGGCAGGATTGTGACTAACATCAAAAGCCCTGCGGAGTTGTTCACCATGTCCCTGATCGACACCCTGACCCCCGGCGCGCCGGCCATCGCCGCCATCCGCCGCGACATCCACGCCCACCCCGAGCTGTGCTTTGAGGAGGTGCGCACCAGCGACCTGGTGGCGGCCAAGCTGGCCGAATGGGGCATCGCGCACCACCGGGGCCTGGGCACCACCGGCGTGGTGGGCGTGATTCGCGGCACGGCGGGCCGCAGCGAGCGGGCCATCGGCCTGCGTGCCGACATGGACGCGCTGCCCATGACCGAGCACAACACCTTTGCCCACGCCAGCCGCACGCCAGGCAAGATGCACGCCTGCGGCCACGACGGCCACACCGCCATGCTGCTGGCGGCGGCTCAGCATCTGGCCGCCCACCCCGACTTCGACGGCACCGTCTACCTGATCTTCCAGCCGGCCGAGGAAGGCGGGGGCGGCGCGCGCGAGATGATCAAGGACGGCCTGTTCCAGCGCTTTCCCATGGACGCCGTGTTCGGCATGCACAACTGGCCCGGCCTGCCGGCGGGTGACCTCGCGGTGTGCCGTGGGCCGGCCATGGCGTCCAGCAACGAGTTCAAGATCACCGTCACCGGCAAGGGCGCGCACGCGGCGCTGCCGCACAACGGCATCGACCCGGTGCCGGTGGCCTGCCAGATGGTGCAGGCCTTCCAGACCATCGTCACGCGCAACAAAAAGCCCACCGATGCGGCCGTGATCTCGGTGACCATGATCCACACCGGCGAGGCCACCAACGTGGTGCCCGACCACTGCGTGATCCAGGGCACGGTGCGCACCTTCACCATGCCGGTGCTGGACCTGATTGAGCGACGCATGGGCGAGATCGCCCAGCACACCGCCGCCGCCTTTGGCGCCACCGCGCACTTCGAGTTCCACCGCAACTACCCGCCCACCGTCAACCACGACGCCGAAGCCGACTTCGTGCGCACGGTGATGCAGGAAGTGGTCGGCGCCAGCCGCACCCACACCTTCGATCCCACCATGGGCGCCGAGGACTTCAGCTACTTTCTGCTGGAAAAGCCGGGCGCCTACTTCGTCATCGGCAACGGCGACGGCGGCCACCGCGCGGGCGATGCCGCCATCGATCACGACCTGGGGCCCTGCACGCTGCACAACCCCCACTACGACTTCAACGACGGTGTCATCCCCACCGGCGCTGCGCTGTGGGTGCGGCTGGTGCAGCGCGGGCTGGCGCCACGCTGAAGCCCGGCCGTCCGTTTTTGACCGCAAACCGTCCCCCGGCGGCCTTGTCACCAGGCGGCGACGGCGCGACGATGGCCTCCTCTTGACTGCCATGCACCTCGTGCCCCCGCCATGTCCCGCACCGCCCTGCTGCTGATCGACGTTCAGCAAAGCTTCACCGCCCGCCCCTATTGGCAGGCCGACTCGGCCCGACCGTTTCTGACCCACTGCAACGCCTTGATCGCCGGCTGCGAGGCCGCCGGCCTGCCCATCGTCCGCGTGCTGCACACCGAAGGCCCCGACACGCCGGACAACCCCTTCGCCCCCGCCAGCGGCCTGGTGCGGCCGCTGGACGGCCTGCGGCCCTTCCAGCCCGCACTGACGGTGCACAAGCAGCGCCACAGCGCACTGGTCGGCACCCTCTTGCCGGTGTGGCTGCGCGAGCAACACATAGGCCGGCTGATCGTCGCCGGCATCCGCACCGAACAATGCTGCGAGACCACCACCCGCCACGCCAGCGACGAGGGCTGGACGGTGGACTTCTGCACCGAGGCGACGCTGACCTTCGACATGACCACGCCGTCGGGTGGCCGCCTGGACGCGGCGCAGATCATGGAGCGCACCGCCACCGTGCTGGCCGGCCGCTTCGCCACCCTGGTGACGGTGCCCGAGGCACTGGCGCGCGCCGAATGAACCGCCCATGGCCGCCCGCGCGCTGAGCCCCGCGCCGGCCACGCCGGTGGACGTCTGGTTCGTCGTGCTGCCGGACACCTTGCTGCTGGACCTGGCCGGCCCGGCCGAGGCCTTGCGCCTGGCCAACCAGGCGCTGGCACGGCAGGGCCGCGCGCCGCTGTGGCGGCTGCATCATGTCGGCCCGCAGCCCGAGGTGACGTCCTCAGTGGGGTTGCAACTCAGCGGGCTGGCGCCGCTGCCGGCCACGCTCACGCGCCCCTCGTGGATTTTTCTGCTGGGCCGCCCCGGTGAGGCCAGCGCCGTGATCCGCGCTCAGCGCCCCTGGCTGGCCGCACGCGCCTGGTTGGGCCGCGTGCTGGCACCAGCCCTGGCCGACCCCAAGGCCGGCCACCGGCTGTTCACCGTCTGCTCGGGCGCGCTGCTGGCCGCCGACGCCGGCCTGCTGGCCGGCCGCCACACCACCACCCACCACGACCTGCTGGACGATCTGGCCCGGCTGGCGCCGGGCGCCTGCGTGCTGGCTGACCGGGTCTTCGTGGACGACGGCAACCTGCTCAGCTCGGCCGGCGTGACGGCCGGCATCGACCTGGCGCTGCATGGCATTGCGGGCCACGCCGGCGAGGCGCTGGCCGCCGAGGTGGCGCAGATGCTGGTGGTGTTCCATCGCCGCGGTGCCGGTGACCCCGAGCGCTCCCCGCTGCTGGCCCATCGTTGCCATCTGCACCCCGCCCTGCACCGGGTGCAAAGCGCCGTGGGGCAACGGCCGGCCGAAGCCTGGAGCCTGGCCCGCCTGGCCACCGAGGCCCATGTCACGCCGCGCCACCTGACGCGCCTGTTTGCCCAGCATGTGGGCTGCACGCCGCGCGACTATGTGGAGCAGGTGCGCAGTGTGTTCATGCGCGAGGCGCTGGCCGCCGGTTGGCCCACGGCGCGGGCGCTGACGCTGGCCGGCTTCAGCAGCGACCGCCAGTGGCGGCGCGCGCGGGGACGTTCAGGCTCGTAGCCGCTGCAACAGCGCGGCGGTGGAGCCATCCAGTCCGCTGACGTCGCCGCTGGCCAGGCGCGGCAGCAGCGCGCCGCACAGCGCCTTGCCCAGTTCCACCCCCCACTGGTCGAAGCTGTTGATGCCCCAGATGGCGCCGCTGGTGAAGACGCGGTGCTCATACAGCGCCAGCAACGCGCCCAGCGCGCGCGGCGAGAGCTCGTCCAGCAGCAGCACGGTGCTGGGCCGGTTGCCGGGGAAAGTGCGGTGGGCAGCCAGCACGGCCGGCGCCATGCCGGGCGCGGCAGTGGGTACGGCCTCTGCCGCCGCCGCCTCGGCGGTCTTGCCCAGCATCAGCGCCTGGGCCTGGGCCAGGCCGTTGGCCAGCAACTGGGTGTGCTGCGCAGCCAGTTGCCGGCCCAGCGGGCCATCCATGTCCACCCCGGCAAAGCGCGGCGTGCGCACGAGGATGAATTCCACCGGAATCACGTCGCTGCCCTGGTGCAGCATCTGGAAAAAAGCATGCTGGCCGTTGGTGCCGGCCTGGCCCCAGACCACGGGGCTGGTGGCCAGTGTCAGCGGCTGGCCCTGGGCGTCCACGCACTTGCCGTTGGACTCCATCTCGAGTTGCTGCAAATAGGCCGGCAGCCGCGCCAGGCCCTGGTGGTAGGGCGCGATGCTGCGGCTGGCCAGCCGGTGGAAGTTGCGGTACCAGACATCGAGCAAGCCCAGTTGCACCGGCAGGTTGGCCGCCAGCGGCGCGGTGGCAAAGTGCATGTCCATGGCATGCGCGCCGGCCAGCAGCTCGCGAAAGTTCGCGGCGCCCACGGCGATGGCCACCGGCAGGCCCATGGTGCTCCACAGCGAGAAGCGCCCGCCCACCCAGTCCTCGAAGGCAAAGGTGCGGGTGATGCCGAAGGCGCGTGCGGTCTCGGGGCTGGCCGTGACGGCGACGAAATGCCGCGCCACGTCCTGCCCCCCCTGGGCCGTGAACCAGGCCCGCGCGGCCTCGGCGTTGGCCCGGGTCTCCTGGGTGGTGAAGGTCTTGGAGCCGATGATGAACAGCGTGCGTGCCGCGTCCAGCCGCGCCAGCACGCCGGCCAGGTGGTGGCCGTCCAGGTTGGAGACGAAGTGCAGCCGCGGCCCATCCTGGGCATAGGGTTGCAGCGCGCGGGTGACCATCTGCGGACCCAGGTCGGAGCCGCCGATGCCGATGTGCACCACGTCGGTGAATGCGCCCTCGCTGCGCACCTGCTCGGCGTAGGCCAGCATGGCGTCCAGCTCGCGCTGCACGGTGGCGCTGTGCGGCCCGGTGCCGGGCGGGGCGCGCAGCGCGGTGTGCAGCGCAGCGCGGCCCTCGGTGGCGTTGACCATGTCGCCGCGCAGCAGGGCGTCGCGCTGGGCAGGCAGGCCGCGCGCCAGCGCCAGCTCCACCAGCAGGCGCTGGGTGGCCAGGTCCCAGAGGTTTTTGGACAGATCGGCGGTGACCTCGGGCGCGTGCAGCGTGAAGCGCGTGGCGCGGTCGGGGTCCTCGGCGAAGCGCTCGCGCAGATCCAGGCCCACGCCATGCGGCGACGCGTAGTGGCCGGCCAGCGCCGCCCAGGCTGAGGTCTGGTCGCAACGCGTCATGCGCGGATCAGTTCGTCCAGTTTGTCGGCATCGGCCGCAAACGCGCGGATGCCCTCGGCCAGCTTGTCGGTGGCCATGGCGTCCTGGTTCAGGGCCCAGCGGAAGGCAGCTTCGTCGTAGTGCACGCGGGGCACATCGGCGGTGCGTGCCGCCGCGGCGTCCAGCGCCGGGGTGACGGGCGCCTCGCTGGCTTGCAAGGCGGCCAGCAACTCGGGGCTGATGGTCAGCAGGTCGCAGCCCGCCAGCGCCAGGATCTGGCCCACGTTGCGAAAGCTGGCGCCCATGACCTCGGTGGCGATGCCGTGGCGCTTGTAATAGGTGTAGATCTGGCGCACCGAGCGCACGCCGGGGTCGGCCGCGCCAGCCATGGCGGCCTCGTCCCAGGCGGCGCCGGCCTGCTTCTTGTACCAGTCGTAGATGCGGCCCACGAAGGGCGAGATCAGCCGCACACCGGCGTCGCCGCAGGCCACCGCCTGGCAGGGGGCGAACAGCAGCGTGAGGTTGCAGCGGATGCCGCTGCGCTCGAGCTCACGCGCGGCGGCAATGCCTTCCCAGGTGGCGGCGATCTTGATGAGCACGCGCTCTGGCGCGATACCCTCGGCGGCATACAGCGCCATCAGCCGACGCGCCCGCGCGACGGTGGCGCCGGTGTCGAACGACAGGCGGGCATCGACCTCGGTGGAGACGCGGCCCGGCACGAGGCAGAGGATTTCGCAGCCGAAGCGCACCAGCACACGATCGACCTGTTCGTCCAGCGCCGCGTCCGGATGCGCCGCCACCACCGCGCGCAGCAGCGGCGCGTAGTCCGGCTGCTGCACCGCTTTGAGAATGAGCGAAGGGTTGGTGGTGGCGTCGCGCGGCGCGTACTGCGCCAACTGCTTGAAATTGCCGGTGTCGGCAACGACGGTGGTCAGGGCTTTGAGCTGTTCGAGCTGATTCATGGGCGCAACGGCGAAATGTTGCGGCTCATTGTAGGGATCAGCCCAGGCTCACCGCATCCCCAACAATTCCGCAACCCCGTAGAGCTGCGCCAGCTCCACCAGCCGCTCGGGTGCGCCATCCACCTGCAGCGCGCGCCCCTGCATCTGGGGCAGCCGCCGCAGCGCCAGCAGCACCGCCAGCACCGCCGAGTCCAGCTCCTGCAACGGCGTGGCATCCACCACCACCGCCGCGCCCCCAGGCGGCAACGCCGCCTGCAGCGCGCTCAGCACCTGATTGGCATCCGCCAGCGTCACCCGCTCCGGCAAAACCAACCGGACCGCCTCCGAAACGATCTCACGCATGCCACCCTCCAACCCAGCAACCGCCGCGGATCCGGCTCCGCCGGTCCGCCAGCGGTGCCCCCTTGAGGGGGCGCGATCTGTGATCGCGTAGGGGGTGGGTCATTTCTTGTTCCGCTCCGCCAGCTTGGCAATCAGGCCGTCGATGCCGTTGGCATTGACCTCTTGATTGAAGCTGCTGCGGTACTGATCGACCAGCCAGACGCCCAGCACGTTGAAGTCGTAGACCTTCCAGCTGTCGCCGCTCTTGGCCAGTCGGTAGTCGAGCTGGATGGGATCGCCCCGGCCCTTGATTTCGGTGCGCACCACCACTTCAGTGGCGTCGGGCGCGGTTCGGAAGGGGCGCATGGCCACGGTCTGGTCTTTGACCTGGGCCAGCGCGCCCGAGTAGGTGCGCACCAGCAAGGCCTTGAACTCGGCCTGCAGGCGCTCGCGCTGGGCCGGTGTGGCGGTGCGCCAGTGGCGGCCCACGGCCGAGGCGGTCATGCGCTCGAAGTCCACCAGGGGCATGACTTTGGTGTCCACCAGGGCGTTGATCTTGGTCAGATCGCCCCCCTGGATGGCTTTGTCGCCCTTGACGGTGTCGATGACCTCGGTGGACAGCTGCTGGATCAGCACGTCGGGCGCGGTGGCGGCCAGCGCGGCGGCACCCAGCGTGGCGGCGGCCGCAAAAGCAGCCAGGCGGCGGGTCAGTTGGGCAATGGTCATCAGAATTCCTTCAAACTGGGCCTGCCACAACGCATGGCGCGGCCGTTTGGCTTACTGGGGTGCCGAGGCGGCTGAAGCCGGTGTCTCGGCGGGCGCGGCGGCGGAAGCGGCCGAGGCGGGTACAGCAGGCGCCTCGGGCGGCACCTCGTCCACGGCGGCGTCATCGCCGTCGTCTTCTTCGGGTGGGTTGCCGTCCCAGACCAGGTTGCGCCGGCGCGCCAGGTAGGCGTCGCGGACGAAGGCATAGCGGTCCAGCGCGATATCGTCCAGCAGGTTGGTGGCCGACAACAGCTCCGAGCGCAGGTGCACCAACTCCAGCCCCGAGGTGCCCCAGGCCACGGCCGGCTCGGCGCCCCAGGCCCCCAGGCCGACGGCGTACACATCCACGGGCCGCGCCACGCCATCGCGCACGTTGGCCGGGCCCAGCAGCGGCAGCACCAGGTAGGGGCCGGTCGGCACGCCCCAATGGCCCAGGGTCTGGCCCAGGTCTTCGCTCTGCTTTTCCAGCCCGAACTCGGTGGCCGGATCCAGCACGCCCCCCAGCCCGAACACGGTGTTGCTGGCCACGCGCAACGTCATCTGCGCGGCGCTGACCACCTTGCCCTGCAGCAGGTGGTTGACCACCGACCAGGCATCGACCAGGTTGCCGAAGAAATTGCCCACGCCGGTGCGCACAGGGTCGGGCAACACCTTGCGGTAGCCCTCGGCCAGGGGTTTGAAGGCGGCGTCGTCCACCGCCGTGTTGAAGGCCTCGACCTTGCGGTTGAACGGCTCCCAGGGGTCGCGCGGGTCGTCCTGGGCCCAGGCCGGCGCGGCCAGCGCCAGCGTGAGCGCCGCCAGCCTCGCAGCCCCTAGGCGCGGCTTCATGGGGTACCCCCGCCGCCACCGGCGTCGGCGGCCTTGTCAAACACCAACTGACCGATCAGGTTCTCCAGCACCACCGCCGACTGGGTGCGCGAGATGGTGTCGCCAGCGGCGAGGTTGACGGTGTCGCCCCCCGGCTCCAGGCCGATGTACTGGTCACCCAGCAGGCCCGAGGTGAGGATCTTGGCCGACGAGTCCTTGGGGAACTCCAGCCCCTGGCTGACCTCCATGGTCACCACACCCTGGAAGGTGTGGGCGTCCAGCTTGATGCCGGTGACGCGGCCGACCACCACGCCGGCCGAGCGCACCGGCGCACGGGGCTTGAGGCCGCCGATGTTGTCGAACCGCGCCTGCAGCGTGTAGGTGGCGCCGCCCGAGAACTTGCCCAGATTGGCCGCCTTGAGCGCCAGAAACACCAGCGCCAGCGCACCCAGCACCACAAACACGCCGACCAGCAGCTCCATCCGTTGTTTGTTCATCTTTTGTCCTTGTCTGCACCCGTCAGATGCCTCATCTCTATCCAGGCCGCCACCCCAACCAGGTGACCGCCGCGGATCCGGCTTTGCCGGTCCGCCAGCGGTGCCCCCTCGAGGGGGCGCGATCTGTGATCGCGTAGGGGGTGGTCTATCCTCATGGCGTCGTGAACATCAGCGCCGTGAGGATGAAGTCCATCGCCAGCACGCCCAGCGAGGCCACCACCACGGTGCGGGTGGTGGCCCGCGAGACGCCCTCGGGCGTGGCCAGCGCCTCCCAGCCCTGGTAGAGGGCGACGCCCGTGGCAATGATGCCGAAGGCAAAGGCCTTGATGAGGCCGTTGCCGACGTCGCGCCAGACATCCACCTGGGACTGCATCAGCGACCAGAAGTTGCCGCCATCGACGCCGATCAGCAGCACCGCCACCACCCAGGCGCCGATGATGCCCACGGCCGAGAACAGCGCGGCCAGCAGCGGCATGGCCACGATGCCGGCGACCAGCCGGGGCGCCAGCACGCGGGCACGCGGATCGACCGCCATCATCTCCATGGCCGCCAGCTGTTCGCCGGCCTTCATCAGGCCGATTTCGGCGGTCAGCGAGGTGCCCGCGCGGCCCGCGAACAGCAGCGCCGTGACCACCGGCCCCAGCTCGCGCACCAGCGCCAGGTTGACGATCAGGCCCAGCGACTCGGCCGCGCCGTAGGTGACCAGCGCGTAATACATCTGCAGCGCCAGCACGAAGCCCACCGCCAGGCCCGAGGCCATGATGATGACCAGCGAGCGGTTGCCCACCGCATAGAGCTGGGCCGCCACCAGTGCCGGCCGCGCCAGCGCGCCAGGCACGAAGCGCAGCAGGTCCAGAAAGAAGGTGGCCGCATGGCCCAGGCTGCCCAGCCAGCGCAGGGTGGCCGCGCCGATGCGTTGCAAGCCATTTGCCAGCGCCGTCATGCCGCCACCCCCAGGTCGTCGGCCACGCTGGGCGCCGGGAAATGGAAGCGCACCGGCCCGTCGGGCTCGCCCAGGATGAACTGGCGCACCTCAGGGTCGGTGCTGGCCTGCATCTGGGCCGGCGTGCCGTGTGCCACCACCGTGCCGCGCGACGACAGCAAGTAGGCGTAGTCGGCGATCTGGAAGCACTTGGCCACGTCGTGCGAGACCAGCAGCGTGGTGGCCCCGATGGCGTGGGTGAGGCTGCGCAGCAGGTCGGCCGTGACACCCATGGAGATGGGATCCAGCCCCGCGAACGGCTCGTCGGCCATGATGATCTCGGGGTCCAGCGCCACCGCGCGCGCCAGCGCCACGCGCCGCGCCATGCCGCCCGACAGCTGCGAGATGCCCAGCCGCGCCGCGCCGCGCAAGCCCACGGCTTGCAGCTTCATCAGCACGAGGTCGCGGATCATGGACTCGGGCAGGCCCGAGTGCTCGCGCAGTGGAAAGGCCACGTTGTCGAACACGTCCAGGTCGGTGAACAGCGCACCGAACTGGAACAGCATGCCCGAGCGGCGGCGCAGCGCGTAGAGCTGTTCGCGGTCGGCGGCATCCAGCACCTGGCCGCCGACGCGGATCTGGCCCTGGTAGCCGCTGCTCAAGCCGCCCAGCAGCCGCAGCAGCGTGGTCTTGCCACTGCCCGAGCCGCCCATGATGACGGTCACCTGGCCGCGCGCGAAGCGCAGCGAGACGTCATTCAGGATGGTGCGGCTGGCGTCATAGCCAAAGCTGACGTGGTCGAACTCGATGAAGGGTGATGTCATGCAATCAAGGCGGCAGCCCGCCAAGGGGCGGGCGACGGGCGATTCTAGGGTAGACCCGGATACCCGCGCTCCAGCGCTTCAACGCGGCAGCACGCTCGTCCCCATCAGAAAGGCATCCACTTCGCGCGCGGCCTGGCGGCCCTCGCGGATGGCCCAGACCACCAGGCTCTGGCCGCGCCGCATGTCGCCTGCCGCAAAGACGCCGCGCACGCTGGTGGCGTAGCAGCCGGGGCCGTCGGTGGTGGCGCGGGCGTTGCCGCGCGCATCCGGCGTCACGCCGAAGGCCTCCAGCACCGAGGCCACGGGGCTGACGAAGCCCATGGCCAGCAGCACCAGGTCGGCCTTGAAGGTCTGCTCGCTGCCCGCCACCTCGCGCAGCTTGCCGCCGGCCATCTCCATGCGGATGGTGCGCAGGCCGCTGACCTTGCCCTTGTCGCCCGTGAAGGCCTGGGTGGCGATGGCGAACTCGCGCGTGCAGCCCTCGTCGTGGCTGGACGAGGTGCGCAGCTTGAGCGGCCAGTACGGCCAGGTCAGCGGCTTGTCCTCTTGCTCGGGCGGCTGCGGCAGCACCTCGAACTGGGTGACGCTGGCCGCGCCCTGGCGGCGGCTGGTGCCGACGCAGTCGCTGCCGGTATCGCCCCCGCCGATGACGATGACGTGCTTGCCCTCGGCGCGAATCTGCTTCTTGAGCTTGTCGCCGGCATTGACGCGGTTTTGCTGCGGCAGGAACTCCATGGCGAAGTGCACGCCGGCCAGGTCGCGGCCGGGCACTGGCAGGTCGCGTGGCTGCTCGGCGCCGCCCGTCAGCAACACGGCGTGGTACTGCTCGCGCAGCGCCTGCGCGCTGACCGTGCGTTTGGCCAGGTTCTGCACCGGGCTGGCCTCGGGCCACTCGCCCACCAGCACGCCCGTCTCGAAGGTGACGCCCTCGGCCTGTAGCTGCGCCATGCGGCGGTCGATCTGCCCCTTGTCGAGCTTGAAGTCGGGGATGCCGTAGCGCAGCAGGCCGCCGATGCGGTCGTTCTTTTCATAGACGGTGACGGCGTGGCCGGCGCGTGCCAGCTGCTGCGCCGCCGCCAGGCCCGCCGGGCCCGAACCCACGACGGCCACGCGCTTGCCCGTGGCCTGCACGGGCGGCTGCGGCGCCACCCAGCCCTCGGCCCAGGCACGCTCGATGATGGCGCGCTCGATGGACTTGATGCCCACGGCATCGCTGTTGATGTTCAGCGTGCAGGCGGCCTCGCAGGGCGCGGGGCAGATGCGGCCGGTGAACTCGGGGAAGTTGTTGGTGGCGTGCAAGCGATCGCTGGCGCGGCGCCACTGCCCCCGGTAGACCAGGTCGTTGAAGTCCGGGATGAGGTTGTTGACCGGGCAGCCGTGGTTGCAAAACGGCGTGCCGCAGTCCATGCAGCGTGCGCCCTGCTGCCTGGCTTCGCCCTCTTCAAGGCTGATGACGAACTCACGGTAATGCGCCAGGCGCTGGGTCACGGGCTCGTAACGCTCGCCGACGCGCGCCAGCTCCATGAAACCGGTGGGGTTGCCCATGTGATGCGACTCCTGTTGCGTTAGGTGGCGGCCTCGGCCTGCTCGGCCGCCGGCTCGGTGGCCAGCGCCGCCTGCTGGGCATGCAGCTCGGCCAGCGCGCGGCGGTATTCGTTGGGAAAGACCTTGACGAACTTGGCGCGCGAGGCGGCCCAATGGTCCAGCAGGTCGCGTGCGCGCTGGCTGCCTGTCCATTGCAGATGGGCCTCGATCAGCCGCCGCAACTGGGCCTCGTCGGCCTGGCCGCCATGCCACAGGCCGGCGTGGCTGGTGGCAGCCTGTTCGGCCTCGGTCTGCAGCGGGGTCAGCGTGACCATGTCGGTGTTGCAGCGCTGGGCGAAGCGGCCGTCCTCGTCGTAGACGTAGGCGACGCCGCCGCTCATGCCAGCGGCAAAGTTGCGGCCGGTCGCGCCCAGCACCGCCACGGTGCCGCCGGTCATGTACTCGCAGCCGTGGTCGCCCGTGCCTTCGACCACGGCCGTGGCGCCCGAAAGGCGCACCGCAAAGCGCTCGCCCGCCACGCCGCGAAAGAAGGCCTCGCCGCGCGTGGCGCCATACAGCGCCGTGTTGCCCACGATGATGTTGCGCGCCGCATCGCCCCGGAAGTCGATGCTGGGGCGCACCACCACGCGCCCGCCCGACAGGCCTTTGCCGGTGTAGTCGTTGGCCTCGCCAATCAGGTACAGCGTGATGCCCTGGGCCAGGAAGGCGCCAAAGCTCTGGCCGCCCGCGCCCTCCATCTGCACGTGAATGGATTCATCGGGCAGGCCCTCGGGGTGGCGGCGGATCAGCTCGCCCGACAGCATGGCGCCCACGGTGCGGTTGACGTTGCGCACCGGCTGCATGAACTGCACCGGCTCGCCGCCGGCCAGCGCGCTCTCGCTCTTGGCGATGAGTTTGTGGTCCAGCGCGCGCGCCAGGCCATGGTCCTGCCCCTCGGCATGGCGGCGCGGCAGGCCGTCCCAGATGCCGGCGTGAGGGGTGTGCAGCACCCGCGAGAAGTCCAGCCCGCGCGCTTTCCAGTGGGTGATGGCGGTGCGCATCTGCAGCAGGTCGGCGCGCCCGATCATCTCGTCAAAGGTGCGAAAGCCCAGCTGGGCCATGATCTGGCGCACCTCTTCGGCGACGAAGAAGAAGTAGTTGATGACGTGCTCGGGCTTGCCGCTGAACCTGGCGCGCAGCACCGGGTCTTGCGTGGCCACGCCCACCGGACAGGTGTTGAGGTGGCATTTGCGCATCATGATGCAGCCCGCCGTGACCAGCGGCGCGGTGGCGAAACCGAATTCGTCGGCCCCCAGCAGCGCGCCGATGGCCACATCGCGGCCGGTCTTCATCTGGCCGTCGGCCTGCACGCGCACGCGGCTGCGCAAGCCGTTCATGACCAGCGTCTGCTGCGTCTCCGCCAGGCCCAGCTCCCACGGCGCGCCGGCGTGCTTGATGCTGCTCCAGGGGCTGGCGCCGGTGCCACCGTCGTGGCCGGCGATGACGATGTGGTCGGCCTTGCACTTGGCCACGCCCGCGGCAATGGTGCCCACGCCCACCTCGGCCACCAGCTTGACGCTGATGCTGGCGCCGGGATTGACGTTCTTCAAGTCGTGAATGAGCTGGGCCAGGTCTTCGATGGAGTAGATGTCGTGGTGCGGCGGCGGCGAGATCAGCCCCACGCCGGGCACCGAGTAGCGCAGCGCGCCGATGTACTCGGAAACCTTGCCGCCAGGCAACTGGCCGCCCTCGCCCGGCTTGGCGCCTTGCGCCATCTTGATCTGGATCTGGTCGGCGCTGACCAGGTACTCGGTGGTCACGCCAAAGCGGCCCGAGGCCACCTGCTTGATGCGGCTGCGCAGGCTGTCGCCGGCCTGAAGTGGCTGGTCGGTCATCACGCGGCCGGCGCCCAGCACGTCGGCCAGCCGTGTGCCGTCGGCGATGGGGATGCCTTTCATTTCGGCGCGGTAGCGCGCCGGATCTTCGCCGCCTTCACCGGTGTTGCTCTTGCCGCCGATGCGGTTCATGGCGATGGCCAGCAGGGTGTGGGCCTCGGTGGAGATGGAGCCCAGCGACATGGCGCCGGTGGCAAAGCGCTTGACGATCTGGGCGGCGGGCTCTACGGCCTCCAGCGGAATCGCTTGCGCGGGGTCGAGCTTGAACTCGAACAGGCCACGCAGCGTCATGGCGCGCTGGCTCTGGTCGTTGATGAGTTGGGCGTACTCCTTGTAGGTGGCGTACTGGCCCGAGCGCGTGGCGTGCTGGAGTTTGGCGATGGCATCGGGGCTCCACATGTGCGGCTCACCGCGCGTGCGCCAGCCGTACTCGCCACCGGCATCCAGCACATCCTGGAAGGCGGCATGCGCGCCAAAGGCGGCGCGGTGGTGGCGCAGCGCCTCTTCGGCCACCTCGAAGACGCCAATGCCGCCCACCTGGCTGGCGGTGCCGCGGAAGTACTTGTCCACCATGGGGCGCGAGAGGCCGATGGCTTCGAACAACTGGGCCCCGCAGTACGACATGTAGGTGGAGACGCCCATTTTGGACATCACCTTGGACAAGCCTTTGCCCACGGCCTTGACGTAGTTGGCCTGGGCCTTTTCCGGCGTGACGCCCAGCGCAGCGGCCTCGGCGGCCAGCGTCTCCAACGCCAGATAGGGGTGGACGGCCTCGGCACCGAAGCCGGCCAGCACGGCAAAGTGGTGCACCTCGCGCACGCTGCCCGACTCCACCACCAGCCCGGCCTGGGTGCGCAGCCCGGCACGCACCAGGTGGTGATGCATGGCCGAGAGCGCCAGCAGCGCGGGGATGGCGACCTGATCGGGGCTGATCTTGCGGTCGGTGACGATGATGATGTTGTGGCCGCTGGCCAGCGCGTCCTCGCACTCGGCGCACAGCGAGGCCAGCTTGGCCTCGACGCCCTCTTTGCCCCAGGCCAGTGGGTAGGTGATGTCCAGCTCGTAGCTGCGGAACTTGCCGCCGGTGCGCGCCTCGATGCCGCGCAGCCGCGCCATGTCGCCCTCCGACAGCACCGGCTGGCTGACCTCCAGCCGCAGCGCGGGGTTGACGGCGTTGATGTCCAGCAGGTTGGGGCGCGGGCCGATGAAGCTGTTCAGGCTCATGACGATGGCCTCGCGGATCGGGTCGATCGGCGGGTTGGTCACTTGCGCAAACAGCTGCTTGAAGTAGCTGGCCAGCGGCTTGTTCTGGTCCGACAGCACGGCCAGCGGCGAGTCGTTGCCCATGGAGCCGATGGCTTCCTCGCCGCTCTTGGCCATGGGCAGCAGCTGGAACTTCAGGTCTTCTTCGGTGTAGCCGAAGGCCTGCTGGCGCTGCAACAGCGGCAGGCCGCTGGCGGCCGGCCGGCCCTCGGGCAGCGGCAGCTCGGCCAGGCGCACGCGCACGTTTTCTATCCACTGCCGGTACGGCCGCGCGCCGGCGTACTGCGCCTTGAGCGCCTCGTCGCCGACGATGCGGCCCTGCTCCAGGTCGATGAGGAACATCTTGCCCGGCTGCAGCCGCCACTTCTGGACGATCTTGCGCTCGGGGATGGGCAGCACGCCAGCCTCGGAGGCCATGACCACCAGGTCGTCGTCGGTGACGATGTAGCGCGCCGGACGCAGGCCGTTGCGGTCCAGCGTAGCGCCGATCTGCTTGCCATCGGTAAAGACCATGGCGGCCGGGCCATCCCAGGGCTCCAGCATGGCCGCGTGGTACTCATAGAACGCGCGGCGGTTGGGCTCCATGCCGGCGTGCTGCTCCCAGGCCTCGGGAATCATCATCATGGCCGCGTGCGCCAGCGGGTAGCCGGCCATGGTCAGCAGCTCCAGCGTGTTGTCAAAGGTGGCGGTGTCGCTCTGGCCGCGGAAGGTGATGGGGTAGAGCTTTTTGAGATCGTCCCCCAGCACCGGCGAGGTCATCACGCCCTGGCGCGCACGCATCCAGTTGAAGTTGCCGCGCACGGTGTTGATCTCGCCGTTGTGCGCCACCATCCGGTACGGGTGGGCCAGCGGCCACTCGGGGAAGGTGTTGGTCGAGAAGCGCTGGTGCACCAGCGCCAGCGCCGATGTGGCGCGGGGATCCTGCAGGTCGCGGTAGTACTGGCCCACCTGATGCGCCAGCAACAGCCCTTTGTAGATGACGGTGCGGCAGCTCATGCTGGGCACGTAGTACTCGCGGCTGTGGGTGAGCTTGAGCCGCAGGATGGCGGCCGAGGCGGTCTTGCGGATGACGTAGAGCTTGCGCTCCAGCGCGTCGGGCACCAGCACGTCGGGGCCACGGCCGATGAAGACCTGGCGGATCACCGGCTCGGTGGCGCGCACCGTGGGCGACATGGGCATCTCGCGGTCCACCGGCACGTCGCGCCAGCCCAGCAGCACCTGGCCGGCATCCTTGATGGCACGCTCCAACTGCTGCTCGCAGGCCATGCGCGAGGCGGCCTCCTTGGGCAGGAAGACCATGCCCACGCCGTAGTCGCCTGGCGGTGGCAGCGCCACGCCCTGGGCAGCCATGTCTTCGCGCAGCAGCGCGTCGGGCACCTGGATCAGCACACCGGCGCCGTCGCCCATCAGCTTGTCGGCGCCCACGGCCCCGCGGTGGTCGAGGTTGGCGAGGATTTGCAGGCCTTGCTCAATGATGGCGTGGCTGCGCTGGCCTTTGATGTGGGCGACAAAGCCCACGCCGCAGGCATCGTGCTCCTGGCCGGCGTACAGCCCGGCTTGGGCGGCGGCGCACTGGATGGCGCTGGGGGTCTGGGCCGGGCCGGCAGAGGGCAGGACGACAGGCTGGGGTTGGGCGGACACGGGACGCTCTCCTGGCTGGGCAACCCGTGCAGCCTAAGTCACATGCTGCACTGCGACAAGCGCTAATAAATGGGGTCAGACCCCAATATGTGCAGCTATGCGTCGCCCGTCAATTTAATTGGGGACATATCATCGGCGCGCCGCCTGGGGCGACCGCGTGGTTGCGGTGTCAGTGCACGCCCGACCGTGCGGGCCAGCGCGGCCAGAAATTCGCGCCCGCCGTAGGCCCGGTTTTGCTGCACCGCTGCGGCCAGCCGACGCGCTTCGGCCGGTGACACGCCCTGGGCCAGCGCGGCACGCCAGGCTTGCTCGCGCTCGAACGGCGTGTTGCCCAGCGCCCACCACTCGGCGGGTTCGGCCAGCCAGGCGTCGCGGCGCCAGCCCAGGTGGTGGCCCAGGCTGCTCCAGCCCGCATCCGGGGCCTCGATGGCCTCACCGGCCGCCAGGGCCTGCCCTTCCAGCCATTGCATGGCAAACGTGAGGTGAGCGCCCGCTTCGACTGCACAGGCGTGGAAACGCCCACTCCACAAGGTGCCACGACGGCCATGGCGGCGGTTGTGCCAGGCCACGTAACGCCGGCCCACGCCTTGGGTCAACAGGCCCAGCGCGGTGGCGTCGGGCGGCACGGCCAGCCACCAGACGGCGTGCGGCAGCAGCGCGTAGGCGCAGATGGGGATGCGGCACTGGGCGGCCACTTCACGCAGGTCGGCCACCAGCCGCTGGCGGTCGGCCTCGCCGGGCAAGGGCTGTACGCCCTCGTGGGCCTGCAACCGCACCAGATGGGCCAGGCCGGGGATGACGAGGCGGGCGGTTCGGGCCATGCACGCTTAGAGCGGCAGCAACCGCTGCCCGGTCAGCCGCTCGTGCTCGCGGATGGCGAAGCGGTCGGTCATGCCGGCGATGTAGTCGGCGATGGCCCGGGGCTGACCACCATGCTCGCCCAGCGCCTGGTAGGCGGCGAAGAGTTCGGTCACGATGGTCTGGGCCGCCGCGTTGGTCTGCATGACCTGGGGGTGGCGGTACAGCGAGCGAAACAGAAAGCGCTTGAGCTCGGCGCTTTGCGCCCGCATGGTGTCGCCGAAGCCCACCAGCCGGGGCATGGCGCGGACGGCGTCCACGCTGTCGGGCCCGGCCTCAGCCAGCCGGAGGCGGGTGGTGTCGATGACGTCGTAGACCTGGGCCGAGAGCATGCGCCGGATCAGCTCGGCCAACAGCCGGCGCGGTGCGTCCTGGGCCAACGTGGGGTGGTCGCGCAACACCTCGGCGCGGAAGCGCTCGATCAGCGGCACCTCGCGCAACATGTCCAGCGTGAGCAGGCCCGAGCGCACGCCATCGTCCACGTCGTGAGCGTTGTAGGCGATTTCGTCGGCCAGGTTGGTCAGTTGCGCTTCAAGGCTGGGTGAGCCGCCATCCAGAAACCGCTGCCAGATGCTGGCCGGCTCGTGCGCAGCCAACTCGCGCGCCAACTCGGGCGGGCAGCGCTTGACGATGCCTTCGCGGGTTTCGAAGCTGAGGTTGAGGCCATCCCAGCCGGGGTAGCGCTGCTCGAGCTTGTCCACCACGCGCAGGCTTTGCAGGTTGTGCTCGAAGCCGCCATGGCCACGCAAGGCGGCATTGAGGGCGTGCTGGCCGGCATGGCCAAACGGGGTGTGGCCCAGGTCGTGGGCCAGGGCCAGGGCCTCGACCAGATCTTCCGACAGGCCCAGGCTGCGCGCGATGGAGCGGCCCAGTTGCGCCACCTCCAGCGAGTGCGTGAGGCGGGTGCGGTGGTGGTCGCCTTCATGGCTGAGAAAGACCTGGGTCTTGTAGACCAGGCGCCGGAACGCGGTGCTGTGGACGATGCGGTCGCGGTCACGCTGGAAGGCGTTGCGCGTGGGGGCGGCCGGCTCGGGCACGCGCCGGCCCCGGCTGGCCTCGGGGTGGGCGGCGTAGGACGCGAGGTCAGTCACAACAGGCGGCCAGGGTCTCGCGCACCAGGGCTTCGTCCACGGCTTGCAGCCGCGCGGCGCCCAGCTCAGTGAGCACGACGAAGCGCAGCGCGCCGGCCTGGGCTTTTTTGTCCACGCGCATGTGATGCAGATGGGCGGCTATGGTCAGCTCGCGCAGCGCCGGGCCCCGCGTGGGCAGGCCGGCGCGGGCGACGAGCGCGATGATGCGGGCCACGGTGGCGGCGTCGATCAGGCCCAGCCGGCGCGACAGCTCGGCCGCCATGCACATGCCCGCGCCCACGGCCTCGCCGTGCAGCCAGGCGCCCCAGCCCATGCCGGCCTCAATGGCATGGCCGAAGGTGTGGCCGAAGTTGAGCCAGGCGCGCTGGCCTGCCTCGCGTTCGTCAGCCGCGACGATGCGGGCCTTGACCTCGCACGAGCGCTGCACGGCGTGGGTCAGCGCGGCCGGCTCCAGCGCCCGCACGGCGTCGAGGTGGGTCTCCAGCCAGTCGAAGAAGGCCGCATCGGCGATGGGGCCGTATTTGATGACCTCGGCCAGGCCGGCCGAGATCTCGCGCGCCGGCAAGGTGGCCAGCGTGGCCAGGTCGCACACCACGCGTGCGGGCTGGTGGAAGGCGCCGATCATGTTCTTGCCCAGCGGGTGGTTGATGGCGGTCTTGCCCCCCACCGAGGAGTCCACCTGCGCCAGCAGCGTGGTGGGCACTTGCACAAGGGGCACGCCGCGCATGTAGCAGGCGGCGGCAAAACCGGTCATGTCGCCCACCACACCGCCGCCCAGGGCGAAGAGCACGGTGTCGCGGTCGGCGGCGTCGGCCAGCAAGGTGTCGAAGATGCGGTTGAGCGCAGGCCAGTCCTTGTGGGCCTCGCCGTCGGGCAGTTGCACCCGGCCGACCTGACCATAGTGCGACGCCAACGCGGCGGCCAGGGCATCGGCATACAGCGGGGCCACCACGTCGTTGCTGACGATGAGGGCCGTGGCGGCGCGGGGCAGCCCCTGCCAGGCGGCGGGCTCATGCAGCAGGCCAGGGGCGATCCAGATGGTGTAGCGGCGGTCACCCAGTTCAACGGGCACCTGCACGGGCACGGCGGCGGCAGTCATGCCGCCGAGTTTATGTGGCCGGGCGCGGCGGCGGGCCGAAGCCAGCCAGCTCCAGTTGCATGATGACGAGATTGAGCAGCCGGTTGGCGGAGGCCCCGCGCCCGGCATCGATGACGAACTCGGCCACCTCGCGGTACAGCGGATCGCGCACGCGGGCCATCTCGCGCAACTTGCCCAGCGCGTCGCCGCCCTGCAGCAGCGGCCGGCGGCTGTCCTGGCGCAGGCGGCGCGCCAGTTCTTCGGGCGCGCAGCGCAGGTAGACCACGTGCATGCCAGGGCGGCGCAAGGCCTCGCGGTTGGCGGCGCGCAGCAGGGCGCCGCCGCCAGTCGAGATGACCAGGCCCGGCTGGGCAGCCACCTCGGCCATCACGGCCTGCTCCTGGTCGCGAAACCGCGCTTCGCCCTCGGCGGCGAAATAGTCTTTGACGCTCATGCCGACGCGCTGTTCAATCAACGCGTCGGTGTCCACCGCCGCCAGGCCCAGGTAGCGCGCCAGCTGGCGCCCCACGGTGGACTTGCCGCTGCCAGGTAGGCCCACGAGCGCGATGGAGAGCGTGGGGTCGTCGGGCACGGTCAGAGTTGCGGGTAGAACAGACGCAGGCGCTTGAGGGTGACCCGCTTGGCCGCTGGGGTGGTGAACTTCAGGCTGACGAAGCCAGCCTCCTTGACGGTTGCACCCACCACGCACTGCGGCGAGAGCCGGGTGCTGGTCAGGTCCACCTCGACGACCACGCCCACCGGTTGAAAGTCGCCTGCATCGAGCACTGGCGAGCCCGCCTTGATGGTGACGCCAACTTCGGACGTTGCGGAACTTGGCTCCACCAGGGTGTCGGCGGCAGGGCTGTGGCCAAAACCGTCTGCAAGGAGGTATTCAAAGGTCTGCTTGCAGCCGTTCAGCACCATGGTCTCGACCGGCACGCGGCTCTCATCGGTGAGCATCAGGTCGCCGGGGCCGCCGGCCATGTTGATTGGCAACGCGGCTGCCGATTCGTCCGACTGACCCTGGCGTACCCGGGCAACGACCGTGGCGATGCCATTGGGCGAACGTGGATCCTGTACCTTGTAGTCCACAGAACACTCGCCATTGGTGGTCACGCAGCCACCCAGCTCGGAGCTGGCGACCACGCCGTAGTCGGTGGTGAAGGACACCGCCACGCCATCGGGCACCGGGTTGCCGGAAGCGTCCCGCACAAAGGCAATGATTTTGGTTTTGTCACCTGATCTCCAGTAGTCCAGGTTGTACTTTTCGGCGACGATCTCGAAGCCTTCTGGTAGCACCTTGCCGTTGCTGACCAGGAGTTGATCGGACTGCACCGTGACGTCGGGCGCGTCCATGGCCGAGGCGATCACAGTCACGGTGGCCGGCTGGCTGCCCGACTGCACGGTGGTGGTGACCATGCCATTGGCATCGCTGAGGCCTGTGGGGATGTTCAGCGTGACCACACCTGCGGGGGTGATGCTGAAGGCCACGCGGGCGTTCTGGATGGGGGTGTTGCTGACGTCCACCACCTGGAAGGTCAGCGTCGCCGATTCCGAGCGGCCGCTACCGCCCGCGCCCTTGATGACGATGGCTTTGTCGGCTGGACTGACGCTCATGAAATTGATGGCGGCGGGCCGGACCGGCGTGTTGTCCACGGAGCCGGCCTGAATCTGCAGCGTGGCCATGCCGGTGTAGGCGGCATCGCCCAGGTTCACGGCAGCGTGTACCTCGGTGGCACCGATGTCGGCGGTGGTGTTGGATGAGATGTCCACGCTGGCGGTGCCATCGGTGCCGGTGAGCGCCGTGGCCGAACTGGGCGCGAACTTCAACAACGAGGCCACTTCCTCGCTGAATGACACCACCACGCCGGGTACGACTTTGCCGTAGTTGTCGGTGACGCGCGCCACGGCCTTCACCGTCTCGGTGCTGGTGATGGTGTTGATGGCCGTGGTGCCACGCTGCACGCTGACCGCGACCACGTAGGTGACGGTGGTGTCGGTGCCGGTACCAGGGTTGCCACCGCCAAACGGCGGCGTGCCGGCGTCACCGCCACCGCCGCCGCAGGCTGCCAACAAGGCGCCCGTGAACAGCGCAGCGGCCCAGGCCTTGAATGTGCGCATCATGATGAATCTCTCCTGCTTTTGGATGTGTCAGCGCGCCGTGATGGCCCGCTCGGTCACCACCTTGGGGGTGATAAAAACCAGCAACTCGGTGCGCCGGCTGGAGCGCACCTTGTTCTTGAACAGATTGCCCAGATAGGGCACGTCGCCCAGGAAGGGGACTTTGTTGACCTCGTCGCGCTCGTCCTGGATGTAGATGCCGCCGATGACCACGGTGCCACCGTTCTCCACCATGACTTTGGTGGTGATCTGCTTCTTGTCGATGGCGGGGCCGGCCGGCGTGCTGGCGCCGCGGCTGTCCTTGGCCACATCGACGTCGAGGATGACGCCGCCGTCGGGTGTGATCTGCGGCGTGACCTCCAGCTTGAGGGTGGCGTCCTTGAACTGGATGGACGTGGCGCCGCTGCTGGTGGCCACCTGATACGGGATCTGCTCACCCTGCGAGATCAGCGCCTTGACCTGGTCGGCCGTGACCACGCGCGGGCTGGAGACGATCTTGCCCTTGCCCTCGGCCTCCAGGGCCGACAGCTCCAGGTTCAAAAAGCGGTTGGCCGAGGCGCTGAACAGCGAGAACGCCAGCGTGGCCGCCGCCTCGCTGAAGCCGGTGACGGGCGCCGGCAGGTTGACGAACTGGGTGTCGTTGTAGCTGGTGGCCGTATTGGGTGTTTGCAGCGTCTGCACACCCACGTTGCTGTAGTTGCCACCCACGGTGATGTAGTTGTTGCCACCCACCCCGTAGCCGGGCGTGCCGCCGCGCAGGCCGCGCATGTCGGAGCTGCCCAGCTTGACGCCCAGGGTGCGGCCGAAGGTGTCGTCGGCCTCGACGATGCGCGCCTCGATCATCACCTGGCGCACCGGCACGTCGATCTTGGCGATCATGCTGGAGACGTCTTCCAGTGTGGTGGGCACGTCGGTGACGAAGAGCTGATTGGTGCGCTGCTCGTAGGTAACCGAGCCACGCGCAGACAGCAGGCGCGTCGAAACCGAGGTGCCCCCCGCCCCGGCGGCCCTCTGAGTTTGCCCGTTCAACATCCGCGAGACGTCTTCGGCGCGGGTGTAGTTGAGCTGGAAGGCCTGGGTGCGCAGCGGCTCCAGCTCGGTGAGTTTCTTGCGCGCCTCCAACTCGCTTTGCTCCTTGACGGCCAGCTCTTCCTTGGGGGCCACCCACAGCACGTTGCCGTTCTTTTTGACGCCCAGGCCCTTGGCCTGCAGGATGATGTCCAGCGCGTGGTCCCAGGGCACATCCTTGAGCCGCAGCGTGAGGTTGCCGGCCACGGTTTCGCTGGTGACGACGTTGAACTTGGAAAAGTCGGCGATGACCTGCAGCAGGGCGCGCACGTCGATGTTCTGGAAGTTCAGCGACAGCTTCTCGCCCTGGTAGCCGGGGCCTTGCACCAGCTTGTTCGGATCGGTCTTGACCGGCCGCACTTCCAGCACGAACTGGTTGTCGGTCTGGTAGGCACTGTGTTCCCAGTTGCCCACGGCATCGACGGCGATGCGCACGCGGTCTCCCGCCTGGGAGGCAGTCAGGCTTTGCACGGGCGAGCCGAAGTCGGTGACGTCCAGCCGCCGGCGCAGCCGCTCAGGCAGGCTGGAGCGCGGGAACTCGATGATCAGGCTCTTGCCCTGTTGCCGCAGATTGACGCCTTGCTGGGTGCTGGCCAGTGTGACCACGACCCGGCCGGCACCATCCTGGCCACGGCGAAAATCGATGGCCTGCAGGGCCAGCGCATCCTCGTTCTGCGCCACGGCAAAGGTCTCGGCAGGCCCGGCCGACGGCGCGGGGCCAGCCAGCGTGATGACCAGCGTGTTGCCCTCCATGGCCGTCTGATAGGTGGCAGCCTGGCGCAGGTTCATCACCAGCCGTGTGCGCTCGCCGCTGCTGGCCACGCGCACCTCGCGCAGATTGCCCTGGTTGAACTCCACGCTGTTCTTGCCCATGGCGTTGACCACGCCCGGCAGGTCGATGGCCACGCGGGCCGGCGATTGCACGGCAAAGCCGGTAGGCGGCGCTGCAAGCGGCTCCGACAGCTGCACGCGCACCACGTCCGCGCCGGCTTGCTGGGCGGCGGTGATGGCCTGGATCAGCGGCTCGGCCCAGGCCGGAGTCGCGCCCAGACCAGCCAGCACCAGCGCCACACAGGCTGCAGGCAGGTTGAAACGAAAGCCTTGGTTCATGGCGCTTGCTCCTGAAGCTGCAAGGTGGTGGTGCGTTGCGTCCACTCACCCACGGCGTCCTGCACGATTTCGCGCAGCGTGATGTCGGATTCGGTGATGCGCATCACGCGACCAAAGTTCTGGCCCACGTGGTCACCCACCTTGATGTCAAAGAGTCCGCCTTCCGCCCGCACCAAGGCACGGGCCTGGCCGGCACGGGTGAGGCTGCCCACCATGGTGATGGCTTCCAGCGGGTAGGACTCCAGCGGCTCTTTGCGGCGCTCCATTTCGGCGTTCAGCAGCGGCGCGTCCTTGCCGCGCACGCTGGTGCCCGTGAGCAGCTTGGCACTGCTGAAGGGCTCTGCACTGGTCTGCTGGTAGGACTCAGGCACAAACCGCTTGGGCTCGCTGATGGCCTTGACATTGGGTTTGGTGGCCGCGCGCTCGGCGGCGATCCATTGGCGCAGTTCATCGTGCCGATCGCCGCAGCCGGCCAGCAGCACCGCCATCAGCGCCGCCAGGGTGGTCAGGTAACGAGAGGGCAAACGGGTCATTTGGCCTTCCCTCCCGCCGCTTTGCGTTTTTCACTGGCCGCCCGCTTGGCCTCGGCCACCTCGCTGGGGTCCAGGTAGCGGTAGGTGCGCGCCGTGGCCTCCATCTGCAGGTTGCCGCTGGCGTCCTTGGCCGGCGGCATGATGGCCAGGTCATGCAGCGTGACGATGCGCGACAGGTTGGCGATGTCGCCAGCGAACGCGCCGATGTCGTTGTAGTGACCCGATACCTTGACCGCAATGGGCAGCTCCGCGTAGTAGTCCTTGACCACCACCTGGCCGGGGCGGAACAGCTCGAACTGCAGACCGCGCCCGAGGCCGGCCTGGTTGATATCGGACAGCAGTGCATCCATTTCGGCCTTGCCGGGCAGCTGTTTTTCGAGTTGGGCCACGTAGACCTCGACCTCGGCCTTTTGCTTCTTGAGCGCCTCCAGATTGACGGCCTGGGTCAGCTTGTCGCGGTACTCGCTCTTGAGCTTGGGTTCTTCGGCCTGCGCCGCAGTCAATTCGTCGGTCGCACTGCTGATCAGCGCAAACCAACCCAGGACGATCACGCTCACGGCCACACCGGCCCAGGCCGCGACCTTGGGCACGATGGGCCACTGGCCCGGCTCTTTGGGGTTGATGCCCTGGAACTGAGCCTGCGCCAGGCGCAGTTGGTCACTCAGTGTGGGCTTGGGGTTGTCGTCGGCCATGTGTTATCCCTTTGCCGCGGCCTTGCGGCCCGGCTTGGCATCACTCGCCTTATCGGCCGGCGGTTGCGGCCGCTTGATATCGACGCGCATGGAGAACTCGAACAGCCGCCGTTGCAGGTCACGCGCGGTCGCGGTCTTGATCTCCACCAGATCCGGCCGCTCCAGCCACGGGGAGTTGTAGGCGGTGTTGCGCAGCAGCTCGGAGACCCGCTCGTTGGTCTGCGACAAACCGGTGATGTTGACGGTGTTGCCGGTCTGCTTGATGCTCGTCAGGTAGACGCCTTGTGGGGTCTGGCGAGCCAGCTCGTTGAGCAGGTAGACGGGGACGTTGCGGTCGGTCTGCAGGTCTTCAACGGCGCGCTGGCGGGCGTTCAGCGCTTCAATCTCCTCGCGCAGCGAGGCGATCTCGGCAATCTGGCTGTCGAGTTGCTTGATCTCGCTGCTCAGAAACTGGTTGCGATCGACTTGCGCGGCCGTCTGTTGCTGCACCACGGCGTACCAGAGCACGAAACAGCCCGCACCCATCAAGGCCGCCAGGCCGGTGGCCGTGAAGAACGCGCGGCGGCGCTCCTGACGGCGAAGCTCCCGGTGCGGGAGCAGGTTGATCAATATCACTGGACGAACCTCCGCATGGCCAGCCCGCACGCCGTCAGATAGGACGGCGCCTCGGCGCGCAACTTGGTGGCGCGCACGCTGGGGGCAATCACCATGTGCTCGAACGGGTTGACGACTTTGCAGTCGAAGCCGGTCACCTCCATCACGCGGTCTGGCAGGCCGCTCATGGCCGCCGTGCCACCGGCCAGCATCACATGATCGACTTTGTGGTGCGGCGTGCTGGTAAAGAAGTACTGCAGCGCGCGGCCGATTTCATGGGCCAGACTGTCCACGAACGGCGCCAGCAAGCTGGTCGCGTAGTCGTCGGGCAGGTCACCGTTGAGTTTCTTTTGCTCGGCTTCTTCGTGTGAGAAACCGTACTGACGCGAAATCAGCTGGGTGAGTTGGGCGCCGCCGAATGACTGGTCACGGTCGTAGAGCATTTCTTCGCCGCGCAACACCTTGAGGCTGGTGGTGTCGGCACCAATGTCGAACAGCGCCACCAGCGGCAGCGCGCTGGCGTCGGGCAGCGCGGCCAGCAGGCGCGTCATGGCCAGCCGCGCGGCGTAGGACTCGATATCAAGCACGACCGGCACCAGGCCTGCCGCTTCGGCCAGACCTTGGCGGTCCTGCACACGGTCTTTGCGCGAGGCTGCGATCAACACGTCCACCTCGGTGGCGCTTTGCGCATTGGGGCCGATGACGCAGAAGTCCAGGCTCACTTCGTCCAGCGAGAACGGGATGTACTGGTGGGCCTCGTTCTCGACCTGCACCTCCATCTCCTCTTCGCGCAGGCCAGCCGGCAGCACAATCTTTTTGGTGATGACCGTAGACTGTGGCATGGCCATGGCCACTTGACGGGTGCGGGTGCCGCTTTTGGCCACCAGGCGGCGCACGGCATCGGCCACCTCATCGAATTTTTCGATCTGGCCATCAACGATCCAGCCCTTCTCAAAGGGCTCCAGCGCCATGCGCTCCAGCACCGTGGCGCCACTGTTATCTTGCCCCAGTTCCACCAGTTTGGCGCCTGACGAGCTGATGTCCAGGCCCAGGATCTGGGGGTGTCTGGTGCCCAGCAATCGATCCAACAAACCCATGTCGGCCACTCCCAATGGGCGCCCGATGCGCCGTTCATGTAATCAGCCAAGTCATGCTAGCAGTGCGGTTTGACCCTTACGCTTCGAAACGATAGTCAATCGCGGTGCATTCACACAGATTGCAGCCGGGCCGCCACAGTGGGCAAGCCCGCTTTTTATAATCACCCGGTTGTATGCCAAGGTCTTCATGAGCGACGCCCAAACCCCTGCCAAGCCTTCATCCTCCGTCCGTCCGGTATGGCTGCGCATTCTGCTCGGCCTGGTCGGCGGTGTGGCAGCCCTGGTGCTCATCGGCGCCATCGGCATCGTGGTGGGCCTGGCGGTCGCCAGCCACAACCTGCCCGATCTGGAAGCCATTGCCGACTACCAGCCCAAGCTGCCGCTGCGGGTCTATTCGGCCGAGGGCGAGTTGCTGGGCGAATTCGGCGACGAGCGGCGTCAATTCATGCCCATTGCCCAGATTCCCAAGGTGATGCAGAACGCCGTGCTGGCCATCGAGGATGCTCGCTTTTACGAGCATGGCGGGGTGGACTACTGGGGCGTGCTGCGTGCCGGCCTGGCGCAATTCGGCTCGGTGGGCAGCCAGGGCGCCTCCACCATCACCATGCAGGTAGCGCGCAATTTCTACCTCTCCACCGAAAAAACCCTGACGCGCAAACTCTACGAGGTGCTGCTGGCACTGAAGATTGAACACGCCCTGACCAAGGAGCAGATTCTCGAGCTGTACATGAACCAGATCTTCCTGGGCCAGCGCGCGCATGGTTTTGCTGCCGCCAGCGAGATTTACTTCGGCAAGCCGCTGCAGCAGGTCAGCATCGCCGAGGCCGCCATGCTGGCCGGCCTGCCCAAGGCGCCGTCGGCCTACAACCCCATCGCCAACCCGCGCCGGGCCACCATCCGCCAGCAGTACATCATCGACCGCATGCTGGACAACCGCTTCATCACGCCGGCCGAGCATGCAACGGCCAAGGCCGAGGTGCTCAGCTACCGCCGGCAGACCACGCTGCCCTACCACGGCGAGTACGTGGCCGAGATGGCCCGGCAGATGATCTACAACCAATATGGCGACGAGACCTACACCCGCGGCCTGCAGGTGCAACTCACGGTGCGAGCCAAGGAGCAACTGGCGGCCTACCGCGCGCTGCGCAAGGGGCTGATGGACTACGAACTGCGTCAGGTGTATCGCGGGCCCGAGGGCCACGTCGATCTGCCGGCCGACCCGGCGCTGCTGGATGCCCGCATCGCCGAGGCCCTGGCCGACCACCCGGATAACGACGACCTGCGCGCCGCCGTGGTGCTGGAAGCCGGGCCCCGCAAGGTGGTGGTCGCCCTGCAATCGGGCGAGCAGCTCACCATTCAAGGCGATGGGCTGAAGCCCGTGACGTCCGGGTTGGCCGCCAATGCTGCCGCCGGACGGCAGATCCGGCGCGGCTCGGTGGTGCGGGCCATGCGGGTGGGCAAAGACTGGGCGCTGACCCAACTGCCGGAGGTGGAGGGGGCGCTCGTGGCCATGCAACCCGAGACCGGCGCCATCGCCGCCATGGTGGGTGGCTTCGACTTCGGCCGCAACAAGTTCAACCACGCCACCCAGGCCTGGCGTCAGCCGGGCTCGGCATTCAAGCCCTTCATCTATTCAGCCGCCCTGGAAAAAGGCTTCGGCCCGGCCACCATCGTCAACGATGGCCCGCTGTTCTTCAGCGCGGGCGCCACTGGCAGCCAACCCTGGGAGCCCAAGAACTACGACGGCAAGTTCGAAGGGCCCATGCCGCTGCGCCGCGCGCTGGCCAAGTCCAAGAACATGGTGTCCATCCGCGTGCTGCAAGCCATCGGCGTGGGGTATGGCCGCGACTGGGTGACCCGTTTTGGCTTTGACCGTGAACGGCACGAGCCCTATCTGACCATGGCGCTGGGCGCCGGCTCGGTCACCCCCATGCAGATGGCCGTGGGCTACAGCGTGTTTGCCAACGGCGGCTACCGCATGGCGCCGGTGCTGATCGCCCGCGTCACCGACACGCAGGGCAAGCTGCTGTACGAGACCCAGTTGGCCGCGCCCACCGAGGCCCAGCGCGCCATCGACGCGCGCAATGCCTTCATCATGGACAGCCTGCTGCAGGAAGTGGCCCGCTCTGGCACCGCCGCACGCGCCCAGGCCACCCTCAAGCGGCCCGACCTCTACGGCAAGACCGGCACGACCAACGATGCCATGGATGCCTGGTTCGTGGGCTTCGGCCCCTCCCGCGTGGCGGCCGTCTGGATAGGCTACGACAACCCCCGCAAACTGGGCGACCGCGAAACCGGCGGTGGCCTCTCACTGCCCGTGTGGATCGACTACATGGGCACGGCACTGGCCGGTGTGCCGGTGGCGGAAAAAACGGCGCCACCGGGCGTGGCGCAGGTGGGCGACTGGTATTACGAGGAATACGCCCACGGCGAAGGCGTGCAGAGCATCGTTGAAGAAACCCTGCCCGCCGCCAATGTGCCGCCGCCACCCACGGATGCAGAGAAGAAGAGCATCCTGGACTTGTTCCGCTAAAAGCGGCCTCAGTTGGCCGCAAACACCAGCGCCAGGCCCGCCTGGGCGCTGGCGTGCTCGGACAGCCGCTGCCAGAAGATCACGCCGTCGCGCGTGTCCACCCATTGCCCGCCGGCCCAACGGAAATGAAAACCACCGCCGCGCGCCGCCAGCCAGATTTCCTGTAGCGGCGGCTGGGTGTTGAGAATCAGCTTGCTGCCACCGGGCAGCGTCAACTCCAGCAGCCCGCCGGTGCGATGGGTATCGATGTCCACCGTGTCGGCGTCCAGCCACGCATCCACCTGGGTTTCCACGGCATCCAGCACGGCATGGGCGCGGGCGAAGTAATCGGCGTCGGTCAGGATGTCAGCAGGGCGTGGGGACGTGGACATTACACTTTGGCGCATGAGAGTGCGAACGCTGATGAGTGTAGTGGGGCTGCTGATGGCCATGGGTTGCGGACAAAAAGGGCCGCTGGTTCATCCCCCGGCAGCGGCGCCATCGGCCTCGGTGCCGGCATCGGGCGCCTCGGCGCCATGAGTGCGTTGCAAGGCAACCCTTTTCTCACCTGGCGGGACGCCCAGTTGTGTCTTGAAGACCAGCCACTGGCCGCCCTGGCCGAACGCTTCGGCACCCCACTGTACGTCTACTCGCGCGGTGCCATGCGCACGGCGGCGGCCGGCTACCAGCGCGCACTGGCTGGCCAGCGCCACCGGCTGGCGTACGCGGTCAAGGCCAACAGCAATCTGGCCGTGCTGCAAACCTTTGTCCAGCAGGGGCTGGGATTCGACGTGGTCTCCGGCGGTGAGTTGCAGCGCGTGCTGGCAGCCGGTGGCAAGGCCGCCGATTGTGTGTTTTCGGGCGTAGGCAAGGCCGACGCCGAGGTGCTGCAGGCGCTGCGGGCTGGCATTCGCTGCATCAACGTGGAGAGCGAAGCCGAGTTGCATCAGGTCAGCCGCATCGCCAGCGCAAGCGGCCTGGCAGCGCCCATTGCCTTGCGCGTCAACCCCGACATCGACGCCGGCACCCACCCCTATATTTCAACCGGGCTCAAGAGCAACAAGTTTGGCGTGCCGCACGCCGACGCGCTGCGGCTGTACCGACTGGCCACCACGCTGCCAGGGTTGGCGGTGCAGGGCATTGCCTGCCACATCGGCTCACAGATCACGCGCCTGGCGCCCTACCTGGACGCACTCGACCGGGTGCTGGACCTCGTCGATGCACTGGCTGCTGAAGGCATTCGGCTGAGCCACCTGGACATGGGCGGCGGCTTGGGTATCGCCTATTCGGCCACCGACGACCCGCCCTCGCCTCAAGCACTCGTTGGCGGTCTGCGCGAACGCCTTGATGCCCGCGGTCACCATGGCCTCACACTGGAATTGGAGCCGGGTCGCTCACTGGTCGGCCCGGCCGGCGTGCTGCTCGCGCGCGTGATCCACACCAAACCCGGCGCGGAGAAGAATTTCTGCATCGTGGATGCAGCGATGAATGACCTCGCACGCCCTGCGATGTACGAGGCCTGGATGGACGTGAGCCCCTGCGTGAAGACGGCCACGCCCCCGGCGCGCTGGGACGTGGTGGGGCCAGTATGTGAAAGCGGTGACTGGCTGGCCCGCGACCGCGACTTGGCCGTACAGCCAGGTGACGTGCTGGCGGTGCTGACTGCGGGCGCCTACGGCATGAGCATGGCCAGCAACTACAACAGCCGCCCGCGCCCGGCCGAGGTGCTGGTGGATGGCACCAGCGTCCACCTGGTGCGCGAGCGCGAGACCCTACCGGCACTCTATGCACTGGAGCACCTGCTGCCAACCTGAAAAAACAAAACCCGCCACAAGGGCGGGTTGCTGGTTGGTGACGCGTGTCGCTGGGCGGTCAGGCCGGCGTCACATTGACCATGTGGCGATTCAGCGCGCCCTGCACACCGAACGACACCGTGCCATCGACCAACGCGAACAGCGTGTGGTCACGGCCCATGCCGACGTTGCTGCCGGCGTGGAACTTGGTGCCACGCTGACGCACGATGATGGAGCCGGCCGAAACGGCCTGACCACCGAATGCCTTGACACCCAGCATCTTGGGCTGGGAATCGCGACCGTTGCGTGTGGAGCCGCCGCCTTTTTTCTGTGCCATGAGTCGTTACTCCTTGCGCTTAGGCGTTGACCGCGTTGATCTGCAACTCGGTGTAGTGCTGGCGATGGCCGCCATGCTTCTGGTAGTGCTTGCGGCGACGCATCTTGAAGATGCGCACCTTGTCATGGCGACCTTGAGCGATGACGGTAGCCGTCACCTTGGCGCCACTGACCAGCGGGGTGCCAATCGTGAGGTCGGCCCCGGAGCCCAGCGCCAACACCTCTTCGATCACCACCTCTTGGCCCACGTCCGCAGCAATCTGTTCTACCTTGATCTTCTCGCCGGCAGCAACCTTGTATTGCTTGCCACCGGTTTTTATGACCGCGTACATATGAAACCTTCGTCGGTTTGTGTTCTTGAACCAGCATGGCGCGCCATGCCACCCACCTCGCCCAAAAGGCGAAGTATGGAATCATAGCATAACCACGCTGGGTTTGCCAAGACTCTTATAATGCGGAATTTGCCACACAGCCCACACCCGCTCACCCATGCCTGACGCCTCCCAGAACCTTGCCGATCCGATGCATGCGGCCATGGCCCGGGTGGATGAGGTGATCCGCGCGCGGTTGACCTCCGACGTGGCGTTGATCGAACAGATCGGCCATTACATCGTCAGTGCGGGCGGCAAGCGCATTCGCCCGCGTCTGGTGCTGTTGACGGCCCAGGCACTGAACTTTGATGGGCCCGAGCAGTACGAGTTGGCGGCCACTGTTGAGTTCATCCACACCGCCACCTTGTTGCACGACGACGTGGTCGACGAATCGCTGCTGCGGCGCGGCCGCCAGACCGCCAACGCCTTGTTCGGCAACGCCGCCAGCGTACTGGTCGGCGACTTCCTCTACTCGCGCGCCTTCCAGATGATGGTGGGCGTGAACCGGATGCGCGTGCTGGACGTGCTGGCGGACGCCACCAACGTCATTGCCGAAGGCGAAGTCTTGCAGTTGATGAACGTGCACGACGCCGACGTCACCATCGCGAACTACCTTCGCGTCATCCGCTTCAAGACGGCCAAGTTGTTCGAGGCCAGCGCCCGCCTGGGCGCCGTGCTGGCGGGCGCGCCGCCCGCTGTCGAGACGGCTTGCGCCGACTATGGTCGTGCGCTGGGCACGGCATTCCAGTTGGTGGACGACGCACTTGACTACACCGGCCAGGCAGCGAATCTGGGCAAAAACGCGGGAGACGATCTGCGCGAAGGCAAGCCCACGCTGCCCCTGCTGCTGGCCATGACGCATGGCAGTGCCGAGGAGGCCGCCACCATCCGCCGCGCCATCGAGCAAGGCGACAGCGAACACCTGGCCGAGATCATCGCCATCGTCCAGGCCACAGGCGCCATTGCCGCCACCTTGGAGGCCGCACGCGCCGAAGCCGAGGTGGCACGCCAGGCCTTGCTGCATGCACTACCCCCTACCCAGGCGCGCGAAGCCCTGCTAGAATTAGCGGTTTCGTCGGTTGCCCGGACATACTAGCTCGCAGTGAGTCGCAGTTGGTGGTCGCAGTGGGGTCACAGCAGTGGCCGCGCTGGCCGATCGAGTACACGGGGTGTAGCTTAGCCTGGTAGAGCGCTACGTTCGGGACGTAGAGGCCGGAGGTTCGAATCCTCTCACCCCGACCAGTTGCCCATCACATCAGCCCGCTTTGGCTTTGGCCCAAGCGGGCTTTTGTTTGGATTCGGTCTGTTGCCAACCGTGACATAGCGCAACCTGACGTTGGCACAATGCAACAGTGTCGCCAGATTCAGAACAACACTGCCTGAGCGACACATTTCCGGTCGCCCGGCGGCGACCATACCGGTCATCATCGCCTACCCCATGGCCTCTGTCGCCCCCCCCGCCTTGCCACCCGCAGACCCGCTCGCCGAGACGCCGCCCGACACCTTGACCGGTGCCGCTCGGGTGTTGGTGCTGGCCGGACAGCTGAGCAGCAGTCAGGCGCAGGCGTTGACGCGGCAGGCGCGCGACAAGCGCGCGAGCTTCGTCACCGAGTTGATGGACGCCAAAGTCATGACGCCGCAGGCCTTGGCCCACACGCTGTCGCAGCGTTTGGCCATCCCCCTGCTGGATCTGGACGCCGTCAATCCCCAACTGATGCCACGCGGCCTGCTGGACGCCAAGTTGCTGGCCCAGTACCGCGTGCTGCCGCTGTCACGGCGAGGCGGTCGACTGTTTCTGGCCTGCGCCGACCCGACCGACCTGGAGGCCGCCGAGCGCATCAAATTTGCCACCCAACTGGTGCCCGACTGGGTGCTGGTGGAGTACGACAAACTCACCCGCCAACTGGAGACCCAGACCGCCAGCGTCGCCCAGACGCTGGAGGCGATCGCCAGCACGGAGTTTGAATTCGACGTCACCGACGAGGAAGTCTCGTCTCCCAACGAGGACACCTCCGTCGAGGTCGAGGACGCGCCTGTTGTACGATTTTTGCAGAAGATGTTGATCGATGCGATCAACATGCGCGCATCCGACTTGCATTTTGAGCCCTACGAACAAATTTACCGCGTCCGCTTTCGCATTGATGGTGAACTGCGCGAAATCTCTCAACCCCCGCTGGCCATCAAAGACAAGTTGGCCTCGCGCATCAAAGTGATCTCCAAGCTGGACATCGCCGAGAAGCGCGTGCCACAAGATGGCCGTATGAAGCTCAGATTTGGCAGCAAATCTATCGATTTTCGCGTCAGTACGCTGCCAACCCTGTTTGGCGAGAAGATCGTCATCCGGATCCTGGACCCCTCCAGCGCCAAATTGGGCATCGAGGCCCTGGGGTACGAGAAGGCCGAGAAGGATCGCCTGCTCGTCGCCGTCCATCGACCTTACGGCATGGTGTTGGTCACCGGCCCCACAGGGTCGGGCAAGACCGTGTCGCTCTACACCTGCCTGAACATCCTCAATCAGCCGGGCTCCAACATTTCCACGGTCGAAGATCCAGCGGAAATCAACCTACCCGGCATCAACCAGGTCAACGTCAACGAGAAGGCCGGACTGACTTTTTCGATCGCACTGAAGTCGTTCCTGCGCCAGGATCCAGACGTCATCATGGTGGGCGAAATTCGCGACCTGGAGACGGCCGACATCGCCATCAAGGCGGCACAGACTGGCCACCTGGTGCTTTCGACGCTGCACACCAACGATGCGCCATCGACGCTGACGCGCCTGCTGAACATGGGCGTGGCGCCCTTCAACATCGCATCCAGTGTGCTGCTGATCACTGCGCAGCGATTGGTGCGGCGGCTGTGCGAGACCTGCAAGCAGCCGGCCGACTACCCTACCGAATCACTGCTGGACGCCGGGTTCACCGAGGCCGACCTGGATGGCAGTTGGAAACCCTATCGTGCCGTGGGTTGCTCGGCCTGCAACAACGGCTATCGCGGGCGCTTAGGTTTGTACCAGGCCATGCCGATCTCAGAGGAGATCCAGCGCATCATCCTGGCGCAGGGTGGCTCACTTGACATTGCTGCCCAGGCCCGACGCGAGGGGGTGCGCGACTTGCGCCAATCGGGCCTGCTCAAGGTGCGATTGGGCGTCACCACGCTGGAGGAAGTGATCTCCGCGACCAACGACTGACACGAGGAACAGACGCATGGCCATCGCCACTGCCGCCACCAAGGCCGTCAAGGAATTCATCTTCGAGTGGGAGGGCAAGGACCGCAACGGCAAGGTCGTGCGCGGTGAGCAGCGCTCGGCTGGCGAATCGGCCGTCACCGCCAGCCTGCGGCGTCAGGGCATATTGGTCACCAAGATCAAACGCCGCCGCTCCAAAGGCGGAAAGTCCATCAAAGCCAAGGATATTGCCGTCTTCACCCGCCAACTGGCGACCATGATGAAGGCCGGCGTGCCCCTGCTGCAGTCCTTCGACATCGTGGCCCGCGGCGCCCCCAACCCCCGCCTGACCAAGCTGCTGACCGACATCCGCACCGACGTCGAGACCGGCACCAGCCTGTCACAGGCGTTTCGTCGCCACCCGCAGTACTTCGACAACCTGTATTGCAACCTGGTCGAGGCCGGTGAGGCAGGCGGTATCCTGGAGGAGTTGCTGACCCGCCTGGCGATCTACCAGGAAAAAAACCTGGCCATCAAACAGAAGGTCAAATCGGCATTGATGTACCCCACTTCCGTGCTGATCGTGGCATTTATTGTGGTGGCGGTCATCATGGTGTTCGTCATTCCGGCCTTCAAGAGCGTTTTTGAGTCGTTTGGCGCCGACCTGCCCACGCCCACCTTGATCGTCATGGCCATCAGCGAGTTCTTCGTCGAATACTGGTGGCTGATCTTCGGTGCCCTCTTTGGCGGTGGCTACATGTTCATGCGCACCTGGCGGCGGTCAGAGAATATGCAGCGGTTCATGGATCGCCTGTTGCTGCGCGTGCCCGTCTTTGGTGAGTTGGTGCGCAAGTCCATCATCGCGCGCTGGACCAGCACCCTGTCCACCATGTTCGCGGCCGGTGTGCCACTGGTGGACGCGCTCGACTCGGTGGGCGGCACAGCCGGCAACGTCGTCTACGCCGATGCCACCGAGCAGATTCAGCGCGACGTCGCCTCAGGCACCGCCTTGACCACCGCCATGACGTCCACCAACGTCTTTCCCACCATGGTGTTGCAGATGGCCTCCATCGGCGAGGAGTCCGGCTCGCTGGACGCGATGCTGAGCAAGGCGGCCGACTTCTATGAGGGCGAGGTGGACGACATGGTCAAAGGCCTGTCCAGCCTGATGGAGCCCATCATCATCGTCTTCCTGGGCACCTTGATCGGTGGCATCGTGGTCTCCATGTACCTGCCCATCTTCAAGATTGGCCAGGTCGTCTGATGGCGGATAGTCTCTGGGCCTGGTTTGCTTCACCCTGGGCGCTAGGCCTCATCGGCCTGGTGGTCGGCAGTTTTTTGAACGTGGTGGTGTACCGATTGCCGCGCATGATGGCGCGCGGCGACTGGGGCGAAGTCGCTGGCTACCTGGGTGACGGCGAGGGTTGGCGTCAGACCTTCGGTGCCGACGCACCCAAGGAGGCGGGTGCGCTGGCTCAGCGCATCGAAGGCCAGCTCGCCGCCCTTGCGCGGTTCAACCTGGCCTTTCCCGGCTCGGCCTGTCCGCATTGCAACCGCGCCATTGCCTGGCATGAGAACGTGCCGCTGCTGGGCTGGCTGCGCCTCAAAGGCCGCTGTGCCGGCTGCGCCGCGCCCATTTCGGTGCGCTATCCCCTCGTCGAGCTGCTGACTGGCGTGCTGTTCGCGCTGGCCGGCTGGCGCTTCGGCGCCACCCCCACGGCGCTGCTGTGGTGCGGCGTGCTGGCGGTGCTGGTCACCCTTTCGGCCATTGACTGGGACACCACCTTGCTGCCCGACGTGTTGAACCAGCCGCTGCTGTGGGCCGGCCTGGTGGCAGCCGCCCTGGGCTGGAGCGGCGTGCCGCTGGCAAGCGCACTTTGGGGTGCGGTGGCCGGCTTCCTGGCCTTGTGGTCCGTGTACTGGCTGTTCAAGCTGGTCACGGGCAAGGAAGGCATGGGCGCCGGTGACTTCAAACTGCTGGCCGCGCTGGGCGCCTGGCTGGGCTGGCCCGCCTTGCTGCCCATCATCCTGGCCTCGTCCATCGTCGGCACGGTCGTCGGCCTGGGCCTCAAGTTCAGCGGGGGCCTGCGGGAGGGCGGCTACGTGCCGTTCGGCCCCTTCCTGGCTGGCGGCGGCATCGCAGTGATGCTGCTCGGCACGGGCCGCGTCAACGCATGGCTGGGGCTGTAACCACCATCGGCCTGACGGGCGGCATCGGCAGCGGCAAGTCCACCGTGGCCCGGATGCTGGCCGACCTGGGTGCCGGCATTGTCGACACCGACGCCCTGGCCCGTGCCCTGACCGCCCCTGGTGGCGCCGCGCTGCCGGCCATCGCCGACGCCTTTGGCGCCGCAGCCATAGACCGTGACGGCGCACTGGATCGCGCCCACATGCGCACCGTCGTCTTCGCCGGCCCCGACGCCGCCCAGGCACGCCAGCGGCTGGAGGCCATCCTCCACCCCCTGATCCTGACGCAAGCTTTGGCTGACGCCCGGCAGCTGATGCAGGCACGCCCCGGCTGGCCGGTGGTGTTTGATGTGCCGCTGCTGGTGGAGTCCGGCCACTGGGCGGATCGGGTGGACAAGGTGCTGGTGGTGGAGTGCCCTCCCGACGAGCAGGTGCGCCGCGTCATGGCCCGCTCCGGCTGGACCGAGGCGGACGTGCGTCGCGTCATCGCCCAGCAGGCCAGCAACGCCCAGCGCCGCGCCGTGGCCGATGCCGTCATCGTCAACCACGCCATCACCCTGGAGGCCTTGCGCGCCGAGGTCGATCGCGTCTGGCAGGCCTGGGCGCTGCCCGTGCTGTGAAACAATCGCCGCTGCACAACGATCACATGGGGTTGAGCGCGCCTTGGTCCTCTACGAATACCCGCTGAACGAAAGCGTGCGCACGCTGCTGCGGCTGGAGCAGCTTGTCGGCCGGCTGGACACGCTGGTGGCGCGCGACGACGCCATCGACCACCATTTCGCGCTCGCCACGCTGTTCGACATCCTCGACGTGGCCGCCCGCGCCGACCTCAAGAGCGATTTGCTCAAGGAGCTGGAGCGCCACAAGGCCCAATTTCAGGCCTACCGCGGCCACCCTGGCGTCAGCGAGGATGCACTCGATGACGTGGTCGCCCGCATCGACGCGGCGTTTGACGCCCTCAACCAGACCACCGGCAAGGCGGGCCAGGGACTGACCAGCAACGAATGGCTGATGGGCATCCGCAGCCGCATCCACATCCCGGCCGGCACTTGCGAGTTCGACCTGCCCGGCTACTACGCCTGGCAGCAACACCCCGCCGACCAGCGCCGCGCCGACCTGCAACGGTGGCTGACCGAGCTGACCCCGCTGGCCCATGCACTGCGCCTGATGCTGCACCTGTTGCGCGACACCGGCATGCCCCAGCGCATCGTCGCCACTGCCGGCCAATACCAGCAAAGCCTGGCCCCGGGCAAAACCTACCAGCTGCTGCGCCTGCGCCTGGATGGCGACACCGGCCTGGTGCCCGAAATCACCGGCCACCGCCTGATGGTGGGCGTGCGCCTGATGCGCCCCGACCCGGCCGATGGCCGCCTGCGCCCGGCCACCGACGCCGACATCACCATGGATTTGGCGCTGTGCGCATGACGGCGCCCCCCGACTCCAGCGCCGCTGCACGCCGCATCCAGGTCGCCTGCCCCGCTTGCGGCGAAGCCACCTGGTACGCCGCCGACAACCCCTACCGGCCTTTTTGCAGCGCCCGCTGCCAGGGGCTGGACTTTGGCGCCTGGGCCAGTGAGCACTACCGCGTCGGCGCCGCGCCCGATGAGGCCGACGACGCCTCGCCGCCCGCAGCCACCTGATGGCACCAGCGCCTCTTGAAATCGCCTGAGGCACCCCTATAATTGTTAGCACTCGGGTCGATTGAGTGCTAACAGCACCCTGATCGGGCCCGATCGAACCGTCTGCGCCGCAGCCTTCGCTGCGGCGTGCTTTTTCCCTCAAGGAGAACCCATGAAACTGCGTCCCCTGCACGATCGCGTGATCGTCAAGCGCCTGGAAAACGAAACCAAGACCGCCTCGGGCATCGTCATCCCCGACAACGCCGCCGAAAAGCCCGACCAGGGTGAAGTGCTGGCTGTCGGCCCGGGCAAGCGCAACGACAAAGGCGATTTCGTTGCCCTGAACGTGGCGGTGGGCGACCGCGTGCTGTTCGGCAAGTACTCGGGCCAGGCCGTCAAGGTCGATGGCGACGAGCTGCTGGTGATGCGCGAAGAAGACCTCTTCGCCGTGGTTCAAAAGTAAGCCCCCTGGCCTGGGCCGTGGCCCAGACCACCTCGAGGGGGTTGCTGCCATCCGGGCCACCCGGATCGAGCCCCCTTCCCTAGCGAAATTCGGAGAAATCAAACATGGCTGCTAAAGACGTGGTTTTCGGCGCGGATGCGCGCCACCGCATGGTTGAAGGCGTGAACATCCTGGCCAACGCGGTCAAGGTGACCCTGGGCCCCAAGGGCCGTAACGTGGTGCTGGAGCGCTCCTTCGGCGCCCCCACGGTGACCAAGGACGGTGTGTCCGTCGCCAAGGAAATCGAGCTCAAGGACAAGCTCCAGAACATGGGCGCGCAAATGGTCAAGGAAGTCGCTTCCAAGACCAGCGACAACGCCGGTGACGGCACCACCACCGCCACCGTGCTGGCCCAGGCCATCGTGCGCGAAGGCATGAAGTACGTGGCCGCCGGCATGAACCCCATGGACTTGAAGCGCGGCATCGACCGTGCCGTGGCCGCTCTGGTTGAAGAGCTCAAGAAGGCCAGCAAGCCCACCACCACCAGCAAGGAAATCGCCCAGGTCGGCTCGATCTCGGCCAACTCCGACGAGTCCATCGGCAAGATCATTGCCGACGCCATGGACAAAGTGGGCAAGGAAGGCGTCATCACCGTCGAAGACGGCAAGAGCCTGGACAACGAGCTGGACGTCGTCGAAGGCATGCAGTTCGACCGCGGCTACCTCAGCCCCTACTTCATCAACAACCCCGAGAAGCAAGTCGCGCTGCTGGACAACCCGTTCGTGCTGCTGTACGACAAGAAGATCAGCAACATCCGCGACCTGCTGCCCACGCTGGAAGCCGTGGCCAAGGCCGGCCGCCCGCTGCTGATCATCGCTGAGGACGTGGACGGCGAGGCGCTGGCCACCCTGGTGGTCAACACCATCCGCGGCATCCTCAAGGTCGTCGCCGTCAAGGCCCCGGGCTTTGGTGACCGCCGCAAGGCCATGCTGGAAGACATCGCCATCCTGACGGGCGGCAAGGTCATCGCTGAAGAAGTGGGCCTGTCGCTGGAGAAGGTCACGCTGGCCGATCTGGGCCAAGCCAAGCGCGTCGAAGTGGGCAAGGAAAACACCACCCTCATCGATGGCGCCGGCACCGCCGACATCATCGAAGCGCGCGTCAAGCAGATCCGCATCCAGATCGAAGAAGCCACCAGCGACTACGACCGCGAGAAGCTGCAGGAGCGCGTGGCCAAGCTGGCCGGCGGCGTGGCCGTCATCAAGGTCGGTGCTGCCACCGAAGTCGAGATGAAGGAGAAGAAGGCCCGCGTTGAAGACGCCCTGCACGCCACCCGTGCGGCCGTGGAAGAAGGCATCGTCGCCGGCGGCGGCGTGGCCCTGCTGCGTGCCCGTCAGACCGCTGGCACCATCAAGGGTGACAACACCGACCAGGACCACGGCATTGCGCTGGTGCTCAAGGCCATCGAGGCCCCGCTGCGCGAAATCGTGGCCAACGCCGGTGGCGAACCCAGCGTGGTCGTCAACGCCGTGCTGGCCGCCAAGGGCAACCATGGCTTCAATGCCGCCAACGACACCTATGGCGACATGATCGACATGGGCATCCTGGACCCGACCAAGGTGACCCGCACCGCGCTGCAGAACGCCGCGTCCGTGGCCAGCCTGATGCTGACCACCGAGTGCATGATCGCCGAGTCGCCCAAGGCCGACGCGCCCGCCATGCCGGGCGGCGGCATGGGTGGTATGGGTGGCATGGACGGCATGATGTAAGTCCGGCGCCAAGCCGCCTGCCTTCAAGACCCAAGGGGCTGCTCACGCAGCCCCTTTTTTCTTGCCTGCGCGCAGCCTGTACCGCCCAGCCTGCAATCGGTCGCTTCGCGCACGACCCCACACCCCGTCCGGCACACCATCGCGGCCTCACCCCCTTTTCAAGGAGACCCGATGAAGTCCTGGCATCTGCTTGCCCCCGCCTGCGCCGCCCTGCTGCTGGCCCCGCCCCCTGCCGCGTGGGCCGCCGACACCCCGCAGCCCCCCAACCTCCCGCTGCGCGACTTCTTCGCCAACCCGCCCCAGAGCAACTTCCAGCTCAGCGGCGACGGCCGCTGGCTGTCCTGGATGGAGCCGGCCCCGGCTGCCGCAGGGGCCACGCCCCGCCTCAACGTCTTCGTGCAGGCGCTGGACGGCGCCCGGCGCCAGGGCCAGCCGCGCCAGCTCAGCTTCGAGAGCGCCCGCGACGTCGACGGCTACTTCTGGAAAGGCGGCGACACGCTGCTCTACGCCAAGGACTTTGGCGGTGACGAGAACTACCACGTCATCGCCGTCAACCCCAAAGACGGCCAGATCACCGACCTCACCCCTTACGACGGCGTGCGCGCCGGCGTCGTCGATGTGCTCGAGGATGACCCCGAACACCTGCTGCTGATGCACAACCGGCGCGACAAGAAGACCTTCGACGTCTACCGCGTGCACGTGCGCAGCGGCAAGGAGACGCTGGTGGCCACCAACCCCGGCACCATCGACTACTGGCTGACCGACCACGCCGGCCGCCTGCGCGCCGCCTACGCCACCGTGGGCACGCAAAAGCAGCTGCTGTGGCGCGCCAGCGAAGAAGACGCGTTCAAACCCATCATCGAGACCGACTACAAGACCACGGTGGCACCGCTCTTTTTCGATTTCGACAACCAGCGCCTCTACCTCAGCTCCAACCGCGGCCGCGACCTGCTGTCCCTGGTGCGTGTAGACCCCACCCAGCCTGGCGCTGAAGAAGTGATCTTCCAGCCACCGGGCAACGACCTCACCTACGCCAACTACTCCCGCGCGCGCAAGGTGCTGACCGAGGCCCAATATGAGGGTGCCAAGCGGCAGCAGCACTACTTCGACGCGCAAACCGAGCGGCTCTACCACGATCTGGAAAAGCGCCTGCCCGGCTACCGCATCGACCTGCAAGCCAGCACCCGGGCCGAGGACCGCCACATCGTCTCCGCCTCCAGCGACCGCACCCCTGGCGTGCGCTACCTGTACGACAGCCAGCGCGGTGAGCTGACCCAGCTGGCCGTCATCAACGCCAGGCTGCCCGAGGCGCAGATGGCGCAAATGAAACCCATCAGCTACACCGCCCGCGACGGCCTGGTCATCACCGGCTACCTGACGCTGCCCGTGGGCCGCACGCCCAAGAACCTGGCCTGCATCGTCAACCCGCACGGCGGCCCCTGGGCCCGCGATTCCTTGGGCTTCAAACCCGAGGTGCAGTTTCTGGCCAACCGGGGCTATTGCGTGCTGCAGATGAACTTCCGCGGCTCCACCGGCTATGGCCGCACCTTCTGGGAGGCCAGCTTCGGCCAATGGGGCCTGGCCATGCAGGACGACATCACCGACGGCGCCCGCTGGCTGGTGGCCCAGGGCATTGCCGACCCCAAGCGCCTGGGCATCTACGGCGGCAGCTACGGCGGCTACGCCACCCTGGCCGGCATCACCACCACACCCGACCTCTACGCCGCCGCCGTGGACTACGTGGGCGTCTCCAACCTGCTGACCTTCATGGGCTCCATTCCGCCCTACTGGGAGAGCTGGCGCCAGCAGCTATATGCCATGGTGGGCGACCCCAACGATCCGGTGCAGAAAAAGCGGCTGGAAGCCACCTCGCCCGCACTCCACGCCGACAAGATCAAGACGCCGCTGCTGGTCGTCCAGGGCGCCAAGGATCCGCGCGTCAAACAGGCCGAGAGCGACCAGATGGTCGAGGCGCTGCGGAAACGCGGCGTGGCCGTCGAGTACATGGTCAAGGACAACGAAGGCCACGGCTTTGCCAACGAGGAGAACCGCTTCGAGTTCTACGGCGCCATGGAGCGCTTCTTCGGCCAGCACCTCAAGCCGTAAGCCGGGGGTAGCGGCGGCGCAAAACTTGACGCAGAACAAGGCCCGCCTGCCACCCGCCGCCTAAACTCCCGCCACGGCCACTTGCCTCGGCAAGGGATGAAACGCCGCAGCCCGTCTGTGGTGCTGCGGTTCATCCCATGGTTTCACAGACGCGATACATCGGCACGCCGCCGTGCGTGCCGCCTACCGTTCTGTGGAGAAACATCATGGTGCAACCCGCCACCACCCGCCGCCAACGCTCCTGGGCCGAACCGTTCAAGATCAAGATGGTGGAGCTGCTCAAGACCACCACCGCCGAGGAGCGCCAGCGCGCCATCGCCGAGGCCGGCTACAACACCTTCCTGCTCAAGTCGCAAGACGTCTACATCGACCTGCTGACCGACTCCGGCGTCTCCGCCATGAGCGACCGCCAATGGGCCGGCATGATGCTGGGCGACGAGGCCTACGCCGGCAGCGCCAACTTCTACCACCTCGAAGCCACCGTGCGCGAGTGCTACAGCTACCGCCACACGGTGCCCACGCACCAGGGGCGCGGCGCCGAACACATCCTCTCGCGGCTGCTGATCAAGCCCGGCGACTACGTGCCGGGCAACATGTACTTCACCACCACGCGGCTGCACCAGGAGCTGGCCGGCGGCACCTTCGTGGACGTCATCGTCGATGAAGCCCACGACGCCCAGCACGAAGGCCTGTTCAAGGGCAACGTGGACATCGCCAAGCTCGACGCGCTGGTGGCCCGCGTGGGCGCCGAGCGCATCCCCTACGTCAGCCTGGCCACCTGCGTCAACATGGCCGGCGGCCAGCCCGTCTCCATGGCCAACATCAAGGCCTTGCGGGCCTGGTGCGACAAGCACGGCGTGCGGCTGGTGCACGACATGACGCGCGTGGCCGAGAACGCCTACTTCATCCAGCAGCGCGAGGCCGGTTACGCCCACCGCAGCGTGGCCTCCATCGTCCACGAAATCTGCGCCCAGACCGACGCCGCCACCATGAGCGCCAAGAAAGACGCCCTGGTCAACATCGGCGGCTTTCTGGCCATGAACGACGACGACCTCTACCGCCGCGCCTGCGACATGATCGTCGTCTACGAAGGCCTGCACACCTACGGCGGCCTGGCCGGGCGCGACATGGAGGCCATGGCCATCGGCATCCGCGAGAGCATCGACGACAACCACATCAAGGCGCGCGTGGGCCAGGTCGAATACCTGGGCAAGAAGCTGGAAGACGCCGGCGTGCCCATCGTGCGTCCCGTGGGCGGCCACGCCGTCTTCCTCGACGCCAAACGCATCCTGCCGCACGTCCCGCAGGCGCAGTACCCGGCCCAGGCCCTGGCCGCCGCGCTGTACGTGGACTCGGGCGTGCGCGCCATGGAGCGCGGCGTGGTCTCGGCCGGGCGCGACGCCGAGGGCCGCGACCACATGCCCCGGCTGGAGTTGGTGCGACTGACCATCCCGCGCCGCGTCTACACCCAGGCCCACATGGACGTGGTGGCCGAGAGCGTGATCGAGGTGGCCGAGCACGCCCGCGACGTGCGCGGCCTGCGCTTCACCTACGAGCCCGACGTGCTGCGCTTCTTCCTCGGGCGCTTCGAGCCGGTGGCGTAAGGCATCAAGAAGCCCAGGCGAACTCGGCCGTGAAGTGCCGCAGCAGCCTGGGCTGCTTGGTGATGCGCACGCCGCGAATGGCGGCGGCCTTGGCCTTGACCTCGGCGATGACCTCGGCCGCGTAGTCGAAGTGCGACTGCGTGTACATGCGGCGCGGAAACGCCAGCCGCACCAGCTCCATCGCATGGAAGGTCTCGGTGCCGTCGGCCAGCCGCTTGCCGAACATCACCGAGCCCACCTCCACACCGCGAATGCCCCCCTCCAGGTACAGCGCATTGCACAGCGCCCAGGCCGGGTACTGGGCCACCGGCATCTGCGGCAGCACCGTGCGCGCATCGATGTAGACCGCGTGGCCGCCGGTGGGCTTCATGAAGCCCACGCCGGCCGCTTCCAGCCGCTCGCCCAGGTATTCGGCCGTGCGCAGGCGGTAGCGCAGGTAGTCCTCGTCGATGCCCTCCTCCAGCCCCACGGCCAGCGCCTCCAGGTCGCGCCCGGCCAGGCCGCCGTAGGTGGGAAAGCCCTCGGCCAGAATCAGCCCGTTGCGCACCGGCTCGATCCAGCGATCGTCGCGCAGCGCGATGAAGCCGCCCATGTTGACCATGCCGTCCTTCTTGGCGCTCATGGTGCAGCCATCGGCATACGAGAACATCTCCTGCACGATGGCGCGGATGCTGACCTGCGCATAGCCCGGCTCGCGCATCTTGATGAACATGGCGTTCTCGGCAAAGCGACACACGTCCATCACCAGCGGCTTGCCATGGCGTTTGAGCAGCGCCGCATAGTCGCGGATATTGGCCATGGACACCGGCTGCCCGCCGCCCGTGTTGTTGGTGACCGTGAGCATGCCGAACGGAATGCGCGCGCCCTCGGTCTCCAGCAGCGCCGCCACCCGCGCCAGGTCGATATTGCCCTTGAACGGGTGCACCAGGCTGGGCTGCAAACCCTCGGCAATCACCAGGTCTTGCGCCTCCACGCCCAGGTACTCCAGGTTGGCGCGCGTGGTGTCGAAATGGCAGTTGTTAGGCACCAGTTGGCCGCGCTCGCACACCGCACCGAAGAGCACCTTCTCGGCCGCCCGGCCCTGGTGCGTCGGCACGAAATGGGCCATGCCGGTCAGCTCCTGCACCACGCGCTCCAGGCGGTAAAAGCTGCGCGCGCCGGCATAGCTCTCGTCGCCCTCCATCACCGCGCCCCATTGGCGCGACGACATGGCGCCCGTGCCGGAGTCGGTCAACCAGTCGATCAGCACGTCCTCGGCGCGCAGCAAAAACACATTGAGCCTGGCCGCCTCCAGCAACTGCTCGCGCTGCGCGCGTGTGGTCATCTTGATGGGCTCGATGGACTTGATGCGAAAAGGTTCAATCAGGGTCTTGGGCATGGGGTTCCTCAGCGTCGGTTGGAGATAGTGCGTGGCAAGGTAGCACCGGCCGCCGGGCCGTGGTGTCGGTTGGCACCAACGCCGAGGTTGATGCAGATCAAAGGCCTGGCGCTTGTACGGAGCGGGCAAACCAGCAGTGACAAGCCCGACCCCCCTGCCCACCATGGGGCACCCATTCCCCTACAAGGAGACACCCCATGCCCACCTTTGCCCAACGCGGCCTCGCCATCCTGTCGCTGGCCTTTCCGCTGGCCGCCCTGGCTGCGCCCGACGTGCCCCACGCCGCCGTCAACGAACTGGACACCCGCCACTGCACCCAGACCGGCGGCCAGGTGCAGGCACTGCGCGCCTGGGCCAACACCAACGCCGCGCCCGAGCAATGGGTGCCCTACGGCGGCGGCGCCTTGGGCTGCACCTACACGGCCGATGACGGCTCGCGCATCACCTTGTTCAACGCCACGCTGATGAGCCGCGCACCCACCATGGCCACGCTGGCCTACTACGCCAAAGTGCCCTGGGACGGCATAGGCTTTGGCAACCCGGCCTGGCTGTACTGCCGCCAACTGGGCGGCGCCATCCAGGTCGGCAGCAACGGCAGCGGCGGCGGCTGGGCCGCCAAGCGCGGGGACGACCCCATCGCCCTGTGCGTCTTCGCCGACCGCTCGGCCATCGACGACTGGGGGCTGCTCTACCACTCCAACGACATCGTGCGGGGGATGGATTTGGCGACGGTGTTGCGGTTTGCGGATCCGTACTGAGTACCCCCAAAGGCGCCGTGCCCAGCGGCGCCTTGAGAAGCCCGTCTCGCCCGATGGAATGGCTAAAATGGCCAATTTCCGTCGCACGGAGACTCGCCATGCACTACACCGCCACCCAAGCCAAGAACCAATTTGGCGTCCTGTGCCGCCAAGCCAAACAGGCACCGGTTATCGTGGAAAAAGCTGGCCGACCCGACACCGTGCTGCTTTCCTACGAGGCCTACCAACGCCTGAGTGCCCCCAGTCCAGCAACCGATGAACGGCGCCAGTTTGCACAACAGTATGCAGACTGGCTGACCGAGCAGCGCAAGCTGGTGGAGGATCACGGCATCTGGAATGACGACGTCAAAGTTTGGTAGCCCGCCATGGCGCAGTACGACGTCTACCCCAACCCCAGCGTCAGCTCCCGCAACCAGATCCCTTACGTGGTGGACATGCAGAGCAATCTGCTGTCCGACCTGACGACCCGGCAGGTCGTGCCGCTGGCGCTGCGTGTCAGCGACGCCCCCGCGGCGCCCCGCCGGCTGTCACCACAGTTCACGATAGAAGGGCGTCGCGTCAGTCTGCTGCCCCATCTGGCAGCGCCATTGAACGCCCGCCTGCTGCGTCAGCCACTTGCTTCATTGGCCGGGCATGCTGGCGAGTTGCGGGACGCATTGGATGCGGTGGTCAGCGGGGTGTAGCCCCACCCCCCTCACCCGTGCAGCGCCCGCCCCAACCCCTTGTGCGCCGCCTCCTGCACCACCTCGCCCAACGTGGGGTGGGCGTGGATGATGTGGGCCACGTCTTCCAGCCGCTCGTTCATCTCAATCGAGTGGGCAAACGTGCTGCACAGCTCGCTGACGCCCGTGCCCACGGCCTGCCAGCCCAGGATGCGGTGGTTGTCCTCTCTAGCCACCACGCGGATGAAGCCGTCCAGGCCCGCTTCCAGCGTCATGGCGCGGCCGTTGCCGGCAAAGGGGAAGCTGGCCGTCTTGACCGCAATACCCTGCGCCTTGGCCTGCTCGGGTGAAAGGCCCACCACCACCACCTCGGGGTCGGTGAAGCAGACGGCCGGAATCACCTGCGGCTGGAAGGCCACCTTCTTGCCGGCGATGGCGTCCACCGCCACCTCGCCCTGGGCCATGGCGCGGTGGGCCAGCATGGGCTCGCCGGTCAAGTCGCCAATGGCGTAGACGCCGGTCATCGAGGTCTTGCACTGGGCATCGACGACCACGCTGTGGCCGGGGCCCATGGTCAGTTGCAGCGCCTCCAGGTTCAGCCCTTCGGTCATGGTCTTGCGGCCCACGGCCACCAGCACCTTGTCGGCCTGCACGGTCTGGGTAGCGTCATCAGCCAGTTGCACGGTCAACTGGCCGTTGGCAAAGCCCTGGGCCTTGGCGCCGGTCAGCACGGTGATGCCCAGCCTGGCCAGCGACTTGACCACAGGCTTGACCAACTCGGCGTCGTAGGCGGGCAGCACGCGGTCTTGCGCCTCCACCACAGTGACCTTGGCGCCCAGCTTGGCGTAGGCGGTGCCCAGCTCCAGCCCGATGTAGCCGCCGCCCACCACGGCCAGGTGCGCGGGCACCGCCGTCAGCGCCAGCGCCTCGGTGCTGGAGAGGATGTCGCCGCCAAACGGCAGGCCGGGAATCTGCACCGGCGTGGAGCCGGTGGCCAGCAGCAGGTGGTCGCAGCTGATCTTGGTTTGGCTGCCGTCGGCCGCCGTGGCGATGACGGTCTTGCCATCGACGATGCGCGCGGTGGCGGCCAACACCTCCACCTTTTGCTTCTTGACCAGATGGGCCACGCCGCCGGTCAGCTTGGCGACGATGCCGTCCTTCCAGACCATGGTCTTGGCCAGATCCAGCACCGGGCTTTGCACGCGGATGCCCAGGGCGTTGCCGCCTTCGGCCGCCGCATGGGTGGCGGTCTCGAACTGTTCGGCCGCATGCAGCAGCGCCTTGGAAGGGATGCAGCCCACGTTCAGGCAGGTGCCGCCCAGGGCCTGGGCTTCCACCAGCACCGTTTTGAGCCCGGCCTGACCGGCGCGGATGGCGGCCACGTAACCGCCAGGGCCGCCGCCGATGATGAGCAGTTGGGTGTGCAAGGTATTCATGCGGCGTCGATGAAAAGCAGTGAGGGGGTTTCGAGGTAGGCGCGCACCAACTGGATGAACTGCGCCGCGTCCATACCGTCCACCACGCGGTGGTCGAATGAGGACGAGAGGTTCATCATCAGCCGTGCGGTGACCAGGCCGTGGACGAAGACCGGCGTTTCGATGATGCGGTTGACGCCCACGATGCCCACCTCGGGCATGTTGATGACCGGGGTGGTGACGATGCCGCCCAGCGGCCCCAGGCTGGTCAGCGTGATGGTGGAGCCCTGCAGCTCATCGCGCGTGGCCTTGCCACTGCGCGCGGCCTCGGCCAGCCGGGTGACCTCGGCACCCACCTCCCACAGCGTCATGGCCTCGGCGTGGCGGATCACCGGCACCATCAGCCCGCCGGGCGTCTGCGCGGCCATGCCCAGGTGGACGGCGCCGTAGCGCGTGACCACGTCGGCCTCGTCGTCGTAGCGGGCATTGATCTGCGGAAACTCACGCAGCGCCAGCACCAGCGCACGGGCAATGAACGGGATCAGCGTCAGCTTGCCGCGCGACTTGCCATAGCGGTCATTGAGTTGCTTGCGCAGCGCCTCCAGCTCGGTGACGTCGCAGGCCTCCACGTAGGTGAAGTGCGGAATGCGGCGCTTGGCCTCCTGCATGCGCTGGGCGATCTTGCGCCGCAGGCCAATGACGGGCACCTGGGTCTCGTCGGTGCGGCGCACATAGCTGCTGCTGCGCCGGCCGCCATCGCTGGCGGCGTCCTGGGCCAGGTAGGCGTCCAGGTCGTCGTGCGTGACCTGGCCGGCGCTGCCCGTGGGGGCCACCAGCTCCAGCCGGATGCCCTCGTTCAGCGCCCGCTGGCGCACGGCGGGCGAGGCCAGCGGCCGGCCCTCCGGGTGGACGGCGCGCTCGGGCCGGCTCGCGGACGGTGCCGGCGCCGCCTTGGGCGCTGGCGCAGGGGCCGGCTTGGGCGCCGGGCTGGGCGCCGCCTTGGCCTCGGCCTTCGGCGCAGGAGCCGGCGCGGCCGGTGCGGCCGCAGGCGCGGCCTTGGCTGCCATGGCGCTGGCCGCGTCACCGGTCACGTTGCCCGCACCGGCCACCTCGATGGCAATCAGCGCCGAGCCCACGGCCATCACCTCGCCCACGGCGCCGCCCAGCGACACCACCTTGCCCGCCACCGGCGAGGGGATCTCCACCGAGGCCTTGTCGGTCATCACGTCGGCCAGGCCCTGGTCTTCCTTGACCGTGTCACCCACGGCCACATGCCAGGCCACCAGTTCCACCTCGGCAATGCCCTCACCGATGTCGGGCATCTTCACCACATGCAATCCCATGATTCAACCTTCCATGACTTTTTTGAGCGCAGCGGCCACGCGCGCGGGACCGGGGAAGTAAGCCCATTCCTGGGCGTGCGGGTAGGGCGTGTCCCAGCCCGCCACGCGCAGCACCGGCGCCTCCAGGTGGTAGAAGCAATGCTCCTGCACCAGCGCCGACAACTCGGCACCAAAGCCGCTGGTCTTGGTGGCCTCGTGCACCACCACGCAGCGGCGCGTGCGCCGCACCGACTCGGTGATGGTTTCCAGATCCACCGGCCACAGGCTGCGCAGGTCGATCACCTCGGCATCCACACCGGCCGCCTCGGCGGCGGCCTGGGCCACATAGACCATGGTGCCGTAGGCCAGCACCGTCACCTCGGTGCCCGGCCTGGCCACGGCGGCGCTGGTCAGTGGCACGCGGTAATAGCCCTCGGGCACCTGGCCCTTGGGGTGTTTGCTCCACGGCACCACCGGGCGGTCGTGGTAGCCGTCGAAGGGGCCGTTATAGAGCCGCTTGGGCTCCAGGAAGATCACCGGGTCGTTGCTCTCGATGGCGGCAATCAACAGCCCTTTGGCGTCCACCGGGTTGCTGGGCATCACGGTGCGCAAGCCGCAGACGTGGGTGAAGAACGCCTCGGGGCTCTGGCTGTGCGTCTGCCCGCCATAGATGCCGCCGCCACAAGGCATGCGGATGGTCAGCGGCGCGATGAAGTCGCCGGCCGAGCGGTAGCGCATGCGCGCGGCCTCGGAGACGATCTGGTCGCAGGCCGGATAGAAGTAGTCGGCAAACTGGATCTCGGGCACCGGCCGCAGGCCATAGGCGCCCATGCCCACGGCGGCGCCGATGATGCCGCTCTCGGAGATGGGCGCATCGAACACCCGCTGCTTGCCGTACTTGGTCTGCAGGCCATCGGTGCAGCGGAACACGCCGCCGAAGTAGCCCACGTCCTGGCCGAAGACGACCACGTCGTCGTCGCGCCCCAGCATGATGTCCAGCGCCGAGCGGATGGCCTGGATCATGGTCATGGCCACCAGCGGGCCGGCAGCGGCCATCTCTTCCTGTTCCTGATACATGGTGCGGCTCAGCATCATCAAACCCCCAGTTCCTGGCGTTGCTGGCGCAAATGGGCCGGCATCTCTTCGTACACGTCCTCGAACATCAGCGCATCGCTGGGGCCGCGGCCGTCCAGCAGCGAGCCGTATTGCTCGGCCTCCTTGAGTGCGGCCAGCACCTCGGCCTCCATGGCCTCGCGTGTGGCCTCGTGCTCGGCGTCCGACCACAGGCCGCGTTTGGTCAGGTAGGTGGCCAGCCGGCTGATGGGGTCGCCCAGCGGGAAGCGCTGCCAGTCGTCGGCCGGGCGGTATTTGCTGGGGTCGTCCGACGTGGAATGCGGCCCGCCGCGGTAGGTCACCCACTCGATCAGCGCCGGCCCATGGCCGCCGCGCGCGCGTTCGGCCGCCCAGCGGCTAGCTGCGTAGACGGCCAGAAAGTCATTGCCGTCCACCCGCAGCGAGGCAATGCCACAGCCCACGCCGCGCGCGGCAAACGTCGTGCCCTCGCCGCCGGCAATGGCCTGGAAGGTGGAGATGGCCCACTGGTTGTTGACCACGTTGAGGATGACCGGCGCGCGGTACACGTGGGCAAACGTCAGCGCGGTGTGGAAGTCGCTCTCGGCCGTGGAGCCGTCGCCAATCCAGGCCGAGGCAATCCTGGTGTCGCCCTTGATGGCCGAGGCCATGGCCCAGCCCACGCCCTGGATGAACTGCGTGGCCAGGTTGCCGCTGATGGAGAAGAACCCGGCCCGCTTGATGGAGTACATCACCGGCAACTGCCGGCCCTTGAGCGGGTCGCGCTCGTTGGACAGCAGCTGGCAGACCATCTCCACCATCGACACCTCGGGGTTGGCCAGCAGCAGCCCCTGTTGGCGGTAGGTGGGGAAGTACATGTCGCCGTCCTGCAGCGCCAGCCGCTGGCCGATGGCGATGGCCTCTTCACCCAGGCACTGCATGTAGAACGAAGTCTTCTTCTGGCGCTGGGCCAGCGTCATGCGGGCGTCGAAGGCGCGCGTCTTGATCATGTCGCGCAGCGCCTGGCGCAGCACCTCGGGCGGCAGATCGGGCGCCCACGGCCCCACGGCCTCGCCATCGGGGGTCAGCACGCGCACCAGCGCGTAGGCGATGTCTGCCGTGCTGGCCGCCTTGGCGTCCACGGCGGGGCGGCGCACGGCGCCGGCCTCGCTCAGGTGCAGATAGGAAAAATCCGTCTCGTCGCCGGGCCGGGCAGAAGGCTCGGGCACATGCAGCCGCAGCGGCAGGGCTGGCGCGGTTGAGGGGATGGGTGTTTGCGACATGCGGGGCTCCAGACCCGCAGCCACCTGCGGGCCAAACGCGATGCGAAAGAGATGCCCCGCCGGCCAAGCCGGGGTTGGGATGTGCGCGCGCAAGGCTGATGCGCGGCACGCCTCGCCCGCATGTTGTGCGGTCAGGGCGCTGCGTGCGTTCGAGTATCGCAGGGGGCTCGAACCCCCATACCCCGGGGAAACGCTGCCAGCCCCTGGCACCGCCTGCGGGCGACAAAGTCGCGCCGAGCAGGCAAAATTCGCCACCTCTTTTTTTTGTGGCCGACCGCGCCATCGCGCGGCCACTGGATGCATGAACCCGACCCCTCCCGAGACGGCCCCCATCCCCGATGCGCCGCAGCCGCCCGAGCCCGCCGTCGTCGATCTCGCCGCCACGCCGCCCCTGCCCGAGGCCGCGCCTGAGAGCGACACCGCGCCTGAGCCCAAGGCCGACTGCGGCCCGGCATTGATCGCCCGCTTCCCGGCGCTGTTTGGCGGGCCGCACCCCAAGCCGGTCAAGCTGCACATCCAGACCGACATCCAGGCCGCCGCACCCGACGTCTTCAGCAAGGCCCAGCTCACCGCCTTTTTCCGCCGCCATACGCGCACCACGGCCTACCTGATCGCCCTGACGCGTGAGCCGCACCGCTACGACCTCGAAGGTCAGCCGGCCGGCGAGATTGCGGCCGAACACCGCGAGGCCGCCGAGGCCGAGCTGGCCGTGCGCCGCGCCCGCCGCGATGAAAAGCGCGCCGCCGAGCAGGCCGCCTACCGCCAGCGCATCGACTGGCTGCGCGCCAGCGACAAGCAAAGCGTGGACGAACTGGCCGCCGCCCACAACCTCAGCCCCGCGCAGATGCAGGCCGCGCTGGCCCAGGCCCGCACCGAGGCCGAACAGCGCGCCCAGCGCCGCGCCGCCAACCCACCACCGCCGCGTCCGCCCCGCCGCGACGGCGCCCCGCGCCGCGACCACGGCCCGCGCCCGCCCCAAGCGGAGCGCCCCAATGAGCGCCCCAGCGAGCGCACCGCCGAGCGCGGCCGCGCCCCGGAAGGCGATCGCCCGCGCCGCCCGCCCCGTGACAGCCAGCGCCCACCCCGGCGCGACCACGGGCCACGCGGCGACGCGCCGCGCGCCGACCGCGGTGCACCGCGCCCGGGCGCCCCTGCCCCTCGCCCAGCACCGCAGGCGCCCGGCCAGAGCGCCATGCAGCAAGCCTGGCTGGCGGCCCTGAGCGGCAAGCAGGGCGACGACAAAAGCTGAGCACCATGCGCGCGCTGCTGCTGGCCGCCGCGCTGCTGACCGCCGGCACGGCGCCAGCCGCCGAGGCGGTGGCCTTGCGCGTGGTGGCCCTCAACGACTGGCACGGCCACCTGGCCGGTGACGGCCTCTCACTGCCGCTGGGCCAACTCACGGGGGGCAGCGAAACCGAGCGCGTGCCACTGGGCAGTGCTGCGGCTCTGGCCGGCCTGGTGCGCGCCCTGTGCAGCGCCGCGCCGCATTGCCTGGTGCTCGCCAGCGGCGATCTGATCGGTGCCGCGCCGCTGGAGAGCACGCTGTTTCGCCACGAGTCCACCATCGCCGTGGCCGCTGCCCTCGGCGTGCAGGTGGCCGCCGTCGGCAACCACGAGTTCGACGCGGGCCTGACCGAGCTGCGCCGCCTGCAGCGCGGCGGCTGCGCGCCCGCCGACGCCACGCGCACCCCCACGCAAAGCTGCGCCGCGCCGGCGCCCGCCTACCGTGGCATGCCGTTTGCGCTGCTGGGCGCCAACGTCCAGGGCGCCGGCCTGGCCCCCTCCTGGGTGACCGACGTGGGCGGCGTGCGCGTGGGCGTGGTGGGCGCCATCACCCGCACCACGCCCGGCATCGTCCGCCCCAGTGGCATCAAAGACCTGCGCTTCGAGGACGAAGCCACCGCACTGAACCGGGAAGCCGCCGCGCTGGCGCGCCGCGGCGTGCACACCGTGCTGGCGCTGGTGCATGAAGGCGGCCACACCGACGGTGGCGACTGGAACGGCTGCGCCGGCGGCCTGCGCGGCGCCATGGCCCCCATCGCCGAGCAACTGACCCCCGCTTACGCCGCCGTGCTCTCGGCCCACACCCATCAGGGCTACCGCTGTACCGTGGCCGGCCGGCCCGTGGTGCAGGCCACCTCGTATGGGCGCGGCATCTCGGTGCTCGATCTGACGCTGAACCCCGCCACCGGCCGCGCCACCCGGGTGCAGGCCATCAACCTGCCCGTGCTGCGCCCCGAGACACCGGCCGCCCTGCGCGAGGCCGTGCTCGCCGCCACGCCGCTGCCTTGGCGCGCCCCGCTGGCCGCCGCCCGCCCCGATGCCGCCGTGGCCCGCCAGGTGGCCGCCTGGGTGGCCGCCGCCGCACCACTGGCCACGCTCGCGCTCGCGCCCCTGGAGGCGCCTTTCGAGCGCGGCGACGCCGACGAGGCCCGTGGCACCCTGGGCCGGCTGGTGGCCGATGCCCAGCAGCAGGCCGCCGCCCACCTGGGCGCCGACCTCGCGCTGATGAACCCTGGCGGCCTGCGTGCCGATCTGCGCTGCGCCGGCCAGACGCCATGCCAGGTGACCTACGGCCAGGTCTTCACCGCCCAGCCGTTTGGCAACAGCCTGGTGGTGCTCACCCTCACCGGCGCCCAACTCAAGGCCTTGCTCGAAGCGCAAAACCCCGAGCGCCTGCTGCACGTCTCACGTTCGCTGCGCTACACCTGGGCGCCCGGGGCGCCGGCCGGCCAGCGCGTGCGCGAGCTGCGCCTGAACGGCCGGCCCGTGGCGCCGCGCCAGCCGCTGCGCGTGGTGGTCAACAGCTACATGGCCGAAGGCGGCAACGGCCTGACCATCCTCAAGGCCGCCACCGGCCCGCGCCAGGGCGCCGGGCCAGACGTGGACGCCCTGGCGGCCGCGCTGCAAGCCGGCGCCACCCCCGACCCCGAGCCACGCGTGCGGCGGCTCAGCCGCTAGCCCGGTCCACGCAAACGCGGTTGCGGCCCTCGGCCTTGGCGCGGTAGAGCTGGGCATCGGCGGCCTGCACCAGCGCCTCGGCCTGCACGGCCGCGCCCTCGGCGCCGGCCAGGCCGATGCTGGCGGTGACCTGCACCAGATCGGGGTGCAGGTCGCCGACATGGAGCGCGGCAATGCGCTGGCGCAGCTTCTCGCACACCGCCGAGGCCGCCATCAGCGGCGTCTCGGGTAGCAACAGCACGAACTCCTCGCCGCCGTAGCGGCCCACCACGTCCACCTGCCGGCAGGCGCCGCGCAGCAGGCCGGCCAGGCGGCGCAACACCTCGTCGCCCACACGGTGCGAGCAGCGGTCGTTGATGCGCTTGAAGTGATCGACGTCGATCATGGCCACGCTGAGCGGATGGCGATAGCGGCGCGCCCGCTCGGCCTCGTGCGCCAGTTGCGTATCCAGCCAGCGGCGGTTGGCGAGGCCTGTGAGGCCGTCCTCGCGGGCCAGTTGGCGCAGCAGCTCGGACTGGGCCGCCAGCTGGTCCAGCAGCGCCTGCTGCTCGCGGCCGCTGGCGCGGGCGGCATCCAGTTCATCGGCCAGCGCATGGGCGCTGCGCTGGGCCGCGTCCAGCTCGGTGCGCGCCAGCAAGGCCCGCGCGCGGCGCTGGGTGTCCTGGCCGCGCAGCCGCTGCTGGCCCGCATGGAAGGCCTTGTAGTGGTACAGCGCCTCGGCATGCGCCCCACGCTGCTCATGGATGGCCGACAACAGCTCATGCAGGCGCCCGGCCAGGTGGTCGGGCGGCAGCGGCTGCAGCAGCGCCAGCGCGTCGTCCAGCAGGCGCAGCGCCGTCTCGCCCTGGTCTTGCAGCCAGTGGTTGCGCGCCAGCGCCAGCAGCGCCTCGGCCTGCGCCGCGCGGCGGCCGGCCCGCTGAGCCAGCGTCAAGGCCTCCAGCAGCACGCGCTCGGCACCGGGCAGCGCACCGGCCTGCTGCTGCACCAGGCCCAGGCCCAGCAGCGCCTGCGCGGTGACGGCCGGCTGCGCGCTGGCGCGGGCCTGGGTCAGCGCCCGCGTCAGGTGGCGCTGGCCTTCGGCCGGCTGGCCGCTACGGGCCAGCAGCCGGCCCAGGCTGGTGTGCACGGCGGCGGCCAGCGCCGGGTCGGCCACGCCCTCGGCCAGCCGCTGGGCCCGCAGCAAATGCTCCAGCGCGCGCGGGGTGTCGTCCAGCGCATCCAGCACGGTGCCGGTGTGGGCCAGCGCATGGGCCACGGCACGTGCGTCGCCCGCCTGTTGCGCCACCTCCTGCGCCATCAACAGGTATTTGAGGGCCTCGGCGTACTGGCCATGCTCGCGCAGCAGCGCCCCGATGTTGGCCAGCAGCCCCGCCTCGCCGGCCTTGTCGCCCAGCCGCTGGCGCAGCGTGATGCCGCGGTGGTGGCAGCGCAGCGCCGCCTCCAGATCGTCGCCGCCGGCATGGGCCAGGGCCTGCAGGTTGACGGTGCGCGCCTCGCCGGCCAGATCGCCCAGGCCCTGGTACAGCAGGGCGGCGCGCTCCAGCGGGGGCAAGGTCTGCGCCAGCGGTGCCTGCGCCGCCATGTGGGCGCGGCCTTGCAGCAGCAAGGCCGTGGCCAGGCCGGGCTGGTCGCCATCGGCCAGCGCCTGGGTCTCGGCCGCCTGGGCCAGGCGCAAGGCCTCGGCAGGCTGCCCGGCCAGCGCCACCCGGGCGGCGGCATTGAGGTGGGCCACGGCGGGGCCCGGCGACTGAGCGGCTGGCATGCCAGGCATCGTAGGGTTTTAAGAGGATTGAGGCCACTGCCGCGCCGGCAGGCGCTGCCAGACGGCGCGGCGCGCCCCGTCACCCAGGCTGGCCCAGGCGGCGATCTCATCGAGCGTGCGCCAGCAGCCCTCGCACAGCCCGCTGGCGGCGTCGATGCGGCAAACGCCCACGCAGGGCGAGGGCACGGGATCGGGGCTGGTGGCGGGGTTGAAGGGCGGCGGGGCTGAGGCCACGGTTTTAAACTGGGCTTTTGACTTGGCGATCATCCCATGGCCCTGACCGAAGCCGCCGCGCGCGCCGCACTCGAATCCCTGCTGCCGCCTCATGCCAGCGCTGCCGTGCGCATCGACGGTGGCACCGTGCACGCCACCCTCACGCTGGCCCACCCGGCGCAAAGCCGCCACGCGGCGCTGCAGGCCGCCGCCAGCGACGCCTTGCGTGCCGCCGGCGCGGCGGCGGCCGAGGTGACGGTGCGCAGCAAAGTCATCGCCCACCAGGCCCAACGCGGCCTGCCGCTGCTGCCGGGGGTGGCCAACATCGTGGCCGTGGCCTCGGGCAAGGGCGGCGTGGGCAAGAGCACGGTCACCGCCAATCTGGCGCTGGCGCTGGCCGCCGAGGGCGCGCGGGTGGGCGTGATGGACGCCGACATCTACGGCCCCAGCATGCCCATGATGCTGGGCGTGGCCGGCCGCCCCGAGAGCCTGGACGGCAAGACCATGGAGCCGCTGGCAGCCCACGGCCTGAAGGTGGCCTCCATCGGTTTTCTGGTCAAGCCCGACGACGCCGTGGTCTGGCGCGGCCCCATGGCCACGCAGGCGCTGGACCAGTTGCTCAAGCAGACCAACTGGGGCGAGCTGGACTACCTGCTGGTGGACCTGCCGCCGGGTACGGGTGACATCCAGATCACGCTGGCCCAGCGCGTGCCGCTGACCGGCGCCGTCATCGTCACCACACCGCAAGACGTGGCGCTGGCCGACGCGCGCAAAGGCCTGGCCATGTTCGGCAAGGTCAACGTGCCGGTGCTGGGCGTGGTGGAGAACATGGCGTTCTATTGCTGCCCGAATTGCGGCCATGAAGACGCCCTCTTTGGCACGGGCGGCGGCGAGCGGCTGGCCGAGGCCGCCCACGTGCCACTGCTGGGGCGGCTGCCGCTGGTGCGCGCCGTGCGCGAGCAGGCCGATGCCGGCACCCCCATCGTGGCCGCCGCGCCCGACAGCCCGGCAGCGGCCAGCTACCGCGCGCTGGCCGAGCAGGTGGCGCTGGCGGTGGCGGGGCTGCCCAAAGACTATTCGAGCAAGTTCCCGCCCATCCAGGTCAGCTCCTGAGGTGACCGGGCCGACCTTCACCGGCCTGCTGCTGGCCGGCGGCGCGGGCAGCCGCATGGGCGGTGCCGACAAGGGGCTGGTGCGGCTGCACGGCCAACCGCTGGCGGCCCACGTGCTGGCGCGGCTGGCGCCGCAGGTGGGGCCGCTGCTGATCAGCGCCAACCGCCATGCCGCCGCCTATGCGGCGCTGGCGCCTGCGGCCCGCGTGCTGGCCGATGCCACGCCGGGCCAGGGGCCGCTGGGCGGCTGGCTGGCCGCGCTGGGCGCCTGCACCACGCCGTGGCTGGCCACGGTGCCCTGCGATGCCCCCGCCTTGCCGCTGGATCTGGTGGCGCGGCTGCATGCGGCCGCCCTGGCTCAGGGCGCCGACGCGGCCGTGGCGACCACGGGCGAGGGCTGGCAGCCCACGTTTGCGCTGCTGCGGCCACAACTGGCGCCCAGCCTGGCGGCCTATCTGGCCAGCGACCGGCGCGCCATCCGCCACTGGCTGGCGCGCCAGCGGCTGGCGGTGGTGCCGTTCGACGACTCGGCGGCGTTCGCCAACCTCAACACGCCGGACGACCTGGCCGCGGCGGGCTGAGCCCGTCAGGGCGGCACGCCTGGCGGCTCCGCCTTGCGGATGCCCCGCTTGATCAGGATCTGGAATCCGGCCGACTCGCGCAGCAGGCGGCCACCGATCTCGCGCAGCCGGTCCACGTCCTCGGGCGGCAACACGAAGGTGGTGGGCAGGGTCATGAAGTAGCGCCGCTCCTCGGGGTCGGCGATGGCGTCGAAGCTGATGTCGATGGCATTGAAGGTCACCTCGGGCACGGCCTCACGCGCCTCGGCCTCGGTGGCGCCGCTCAGGCGCAGCTGCACCATGGCCAGCTCGCGGCGGGTCTTCCAGCGGAACACCGTGTCCTTGAGCAACTCCACCGACTCGTAGCTGTAGTGGTCGATGGGCACGCTGGACGATTGCAGCAACTGGTCCACCATGCCCGGCGGCGTGGGCGAGCGGTCCCAGGCGGACTCGGGCGCCGAGCGCGAGTTGACGACGATGATCAGGATGTGGCGGATGCGGTCGAACCCCGTCTCGCGGCGGAAGGTGGGGCTGACCTCCAGCTCCTCGAAGGCCTCCAGGATGCCGCGCAAGCCCAGGTTGTCGGACACCCCGCCGTCGATGACGTGCAGATAGGGGCGGTTCTCGCTGTCCTGCAGGCTCTTGATGTCGCGGTAGCGCAGCAGCGCGCGGCCAGCGGGCCGAACCGGGTTGTCGGGGTCGGCCACCTCGGCAGCCCAACTGGGCAGGGCCGACCCACAGCGCCCGCCATAGTTGCGAAAGGTCACCGGCGTCAACAACACCGGCACCGCCGACGAGGTGGCCGCCGCCCGCGCCAGCCGCACCGCGCCCACGTCGCTGCACAGCAGGTCGAACGTCTCTTGCGAAAACTCGAAGCGCGCGCCGGTGGAGATGTCGGTGCCCGACACCAGCACGGCCGGGGTCTTGAGTGCACGCAAGTCGTTGAAGGTGGCACCGTCGAACAAGATGTCGTCGTAGTAGTCGGCCGCCATCTCCGAGCGGCCCCAGCGGTCGCTCATCAGGTCGGGCCAGTACTTGGGGCTGAGCAGGCGGCCGATCAGCTCGCCCTGCACGTCGCGCTTGAGAAAGCGGTGTTCGTACTGATCGAACATCCGCTCGCCCATCCAGGCGTAGGCCAGCGCGGTGAAGCTGCCGCCGGACACGCCTGAGATCATGTCCACCTCCTGCAGCAGCGTGTGCTCGCCGCGCTCGCGGATCACCTTGTAGCGGCGCAACTCTTCCAGCACGCCATACGACAGCGCCGCCGCCCGCGTGCCGCCGCCCGAGAACGCCAGCAGCACCAGCGTGTTGAGCTCCTTGCCGCGCTCGCGCGACAGCAGCGTCGATATCCGGTAGCCGTCCTGCGGCTGCACCGCGTCGAGGGGCGGATTGATGGGCGCCATGGCCGTGCAACCCGCCAGCAGCGCCGCCACCGCCACCAGGCCGACGTGCATCGCCCACCCGCGTGGCGTCAGGGGAGAGATCGGGGCATCAGGGGGCATCGAACATCCTTTGCACAGGGCTGCCGTGGCGCGGCACTGTACCCGCGATGGCGGGCCTGGCGTCAGCATCCTGCAAGCTTATAGTCACCCGCACACCCCTTTGCCTTCACCCGGAGCACCCCATGCAGACCGTTTCCATCCGCAACGCCGACATGTACTGGGACATTGCCGCCGACATCCAGTTTCCGCCCGGCTTCGACGACAAGAAGACCTACCCGGCCATCATCAGCGCCCACCCCATCGGCAGCTGCAAAGAGCAGACCTCGGGCAACGTCTATGGCAAGGCGCTGGCCGAAGCCGGCTTTGTCGTCATCGCCTTCGACCGCAGCACCCAGGGCGCCAGCGGCGGCGAGCCGCGCTACATCGAAGACCCAGCCCTGGCGGTGGAGGACTTCCGCCACGTGGTCGACTACCTGACGACGCTGCCCTATGTGGACGCCGAGCGCATCGGCGTGCTGGGCATTTGCGGCGGCGGTGGCTACGCCATCAACGTCACCATGACCGAGCGCCGCATCAAGGCGCTGGCCAGCATCACCGGCGTCAACTTCGGCCGCCTGTGCCGCGAAGGCTTCAGCGGCTACGACCCCATAGCCGCGCTGGACGCCATGGGCAAGCAGCGCACCGCCGAGGCGCGCGGCGGCAAGGCGCAGACGGACATGTTCGTGCCCGCGTCGCTCAAAGAGGCCCAGCAGGCGGGCATCACCGACGTCGATGTGCTGGGCGCCACCGACTACTACCGCAACCGCTGCGCCAACGACGGCGCCGGCACCCGGGCGCTGTTCTCGCACCGCGCCACCGCCGTGGGCTGGGACGCCTTCCACCTGGCCGAGACGCTGCTGACCGCGCCCATGATCGTGGTGATGGGCGAGCAGCCCGGCGGCTTCGGCGCCTACCGCGACGGCCAGGAAATCTACGGCCGCGCCGCCTCCAAGCACAAGGAGCTGGTGGTCGTCAAAGGCACGACGCACTACGAGCTGTACGACCAGCCCGGGCCGGTGGGCGAGGCGCTGGAGAAGCTGATCCCCTTCTTCAAGACCCACCTGGGCTGACCTGGGCGCGGCACCAACACAGGCGCTGAGCTTGCCTCGCCACGAGATACCGCGCCAGATCAACGCCGAGCGGGCGTTGGTGGGGAGGTAGGCCGCATGAAACAGCGCTTGCATATCGCTTGCGTCCGCTGGACGCTCGCCGGCGCCTTTCTGATTTGCATGTACTGTGCCGGACACGGCGCGTTGCTGATCTACCTGGTGAACAGCACAGGAGATATTTCAGACTTTCAGCCAGCCAGCGCTGAGCTGGTCAGCCAACAAGCTGCGCCCTTCCAGGCCAACACCGCTGACACGGATGGCATGTTCAAGATCGTCCAACAACAGCACATGGAGTTGAAACTCTTGTTCAGTCGCCTGGAAACCGCGCAAGCGATGAACGGGTCGCTCGTGTGGATAGGCACCGTGGTGTTTTCGCTGCTTTCGCTCTGCCTGGGCGCCTGCCTTGTTTTGTTCACAAACCTGCATGTGCCGGTGCAGCGCACACATCCTGAGCAAGCATCACCCAAGGACACCTAGCAGCAGGATGCAGCGTGGCTGACCGTCGCGCCCCAATGGACTGGAACCCTTCAGGAGGGAGTGCTCCGTGTGAGCCGGCTTTCAGCCAAACAGCGCCCGCATCACCCCCTCGAACTCGCTCGCGATCGCCGCTTGCCGCCCATGGCGGCCATGCTCCAACACCACCTCGCCGCCCACCAGCACCGCCGCATAAGGGCGCGGGTCGGCGCTGAAGACGGCGGCGTCCAGTAGGTGGTCGGTGGGCACGCCCAGCAGGCCGTCGGCCGCCGTGTCCAGCACCAGCGCGTCGGCGCGGGCGCCCGGCTGCAAGCCCCAGCTTGAGAGCCCCGCCGCACGGGCGCTGCCGGCCAGCATGGCGTCAAAGAGGCGCGCAGCGGTTGAAGGCTGGGCGGGCGGGTCGGCGGCCACGTTGCGGCGGCCCAGCACCAGGCGCTGGCCGTAGTCCAGCCAGCGCAACTCCTCCATCACGGCGCGCGTGGCGTGGCTGTCGGAGCCTATGGTCAGTGGCACCCCCGCCGCCAGCCAGCCCGGCAGGTCGGCCACGCCATCGCCCAGATTGGCTTCGGTGCCGGGGCAGATGACCACGCCGGCGCCGCTGGCGGCCACCTGGGCAATCTCGCCCGGCGTGCTGTGGGTGGCGTGGACGAGTTGCCAGCGCGCATCCAGCGGGTGGTGGTGGGCCAGCCACTGCATGGGCCGCTGGCCGTGGGCGGCCAGGCAGTCGGCCACCTCCTGCGGCTGCTCGCTGATGTGGATGTGGATGGGCACCTCGGCATCGCCCACCAGGGCGCGCAGCGCGGTGATGTCCGCCGCATGCGCGGCGCGCAGCGAGTGCAGCGCCACGCCGGCCTGCACGCGCGGGCGGGCAGCGGCGTTGATGGCCTGGCTGGCGCGCCAGACCCAGTCGGCATCGGTTTTGAAGCGGCGCTGGTCGTCACGCAACTGGGGCTGCGCAAAACCGGCGTGGGCGTAGAGCACGGGCAGCACCGTCAAGCCCATGCCGGTGTCGGCGGCGGCATCGGCCAGCGCCCAGCTCATGGCCAGCGGGTCGGCATAGGGGCTGCCGTCCTCGCGGTGGTGCAGGTAGTGGAACTCGCAGGTCTGGGTGTAGCCACCGCGCAGCAGCTCCAGGTAAAGCTGGGCGGCAATGGCGCGCAGCTGAGCTGGCGTGATGCGCAGCGCCACGCCGTACATGCGGTCGCGCCAGCTCCAGAAGTCGTCGCTGACCGACGCGCGCCGCTCGGCCAGGCCCGCGAACGCGCGCTGAAAGGCGTGGCTGTGGGCGTTGACCAGCGGCGGCAGCACGGGGCCGGCCAGGCGCCGGGCCTGCTCGGGGCAAGGCGTGTGCGGCGTGATGCCCGCCCAGCGGCCATCGGCGCCCGCTTCCAGCAGCACGTCGGGTTGCCACTGGCCTTGCAGCCAGGCGTGAGGGGTCCAGTACAGAGTGGTCATGGTGATGGGTGGGTTGGTGCACACGGGGTGCCTTGATGCCAGGCCAAGCGGTCGGTCGGCAGATCAGGCATGAGGAGATTCCAGGCGTCGTTCATAGACCCGCTCCGTCGGCGTCAGCGGATGGGGCGCCACAGCCATCGGCTCAAACCCCAGCGCCTGCAGCAAGGCAATCGAGGGGCCGTTGGCCGCCTCCACCTGGGCCAGGGCGCGGGTGCAGCGGTGGTCGCGGCGCAGATGGTCCAGCAGCGCCTGCACGCCGCGCCGGGCCAGGCCCTGGCCTTGGTGCGCGGTGCCCACCACGTAAGCCACCCAGGCGCTGCCGTCCTGCTGCACGGTGGCCTGCAGCCAACCGACGGCATGGTCTTGCACGCGCATCACCCAGTTCAACCAGTGCGCCTGGCCGTCGGGCGAGACGCGATGGGCCTCCCAGCGGCGGTAGCGCTGTTGCAGCGCGTCCAGCGAGGCCGGCGCAGACTCGTCCAGATGGATGTGCAGCCTCGCATCCGACAGCAACGGCCACATCAGCGCCGCATGCCGCTCGCACAGCGGCTCCAGCACCAGTCCGGCGGCGCTCAAGGTGTGCATGTCAGGCTTTAGCGGCCTTCGCCCAATCCAGGCACTCGGTCAGCAGCGCCCGCAGCACGCCTTGCAGCCGCGCCACCTTGGCCGCGTCCAGCGGCCAGGGCGGGGCCTCTTCGGTCATGTAGGCGGCAAAGACCATTTCCATCTGCACGGCGTGGATGCCGGCCTGCGGCTGGCCGTAGTGGCGGGTGATGTGGCCGCCCTTGAAGCGGCCGTCCACCACCTGGCTGTAGGCGCTTTGGGCGGCCAGCACGGCGGCCAGCCGCTCGCGCAGCTCGGGCGCGCAACTGGCGCCGCTGGCGGTGCCCAGGTTGAGGTCGGGCAGGCGACCCTCGAACAGCCAGGGCAGCGCGCTCTGGATGCTGTGGCCGTCCCACAGCACGGCGCGGCCATGGGCGGCGCGCAGCCGCTGCAGCTCGCCCTGCAAGGCGTCGTGGTAAGGCTGCCAGCAGGTGGCGCGGCGGCGCTCGATCTCGGCCGCATCGGGCGCGCGCCCGTCGCGGTACAGCGGCGCGCCGGTGAAGCTGCGCGTGGGGCACAGCTCGGTGTTGTTGGCGCCGGGGTACATGGGCGCGTTGTCGCCGGGGCGATTGAGGTCGATGACGTAGCGCGAGGTGGTGGGCACGATGACGCTGGCGCCCAGCTCGCGGGCAAAGGCGTAGACCTCGGCCAGATGCCAGTCGGTGTCGGGCACGGCGAGGGCCTCGGGCACGTAGGCGGCATGCAGATCCTGCGGGATGGCGGTGCCACAGTGCGGCAGGCTGACCAGCAGCGGCACCCGGCCGGGGTAGAGGGTGTGGGTCATGGCGCGGTGCGGGTGAGGTGGAAGACGGACTCGTGCAGTGCGGTGACGCCGGCCTGCGCGAACTTGGGCTCTTGCGCCAGCACGTCTTCGCGCGCCAGGCGCTCGATCTGCCAGGCGCCGGCCAGGTGGCCCAGCACCTCGGCGTCGGGCATGGCAAACGGCGGGCCGGCGCGCTGCGTCTGGTCGTAGTCCAGCGTCAGCAACAAGGCTTGCGCGCCGGGCGCCAGCGGCCCGAAGACGGCCTGGGCATAGGCAGCGCGCTCGATAGGCGGCAGGGCGACCCAGGCAGCACGGTCGTAGACGGCAGCGCAGCCGGCCCACAGCGATGGCGGCAGCGCAAACAAGTCGCCGCACCACAGCGTGTAGGGGCCGGCGCGCCAGCGGTTGCCTTCGACTTCCGGCACCAGCCCCTGCCCGGCAAAAAAGCGCTGCACGGCCACCTCGGCCAGTTCCACGCCCAGCACCTGATGGCCTTGGTCGGCCAGCCAGACCAGGTCGGCCGAGGCCCCGCACAGCGGCACGAAGACGGGTGCGCCGGGCCGCAGCGCCAGCCGCTGCCAATGGGCGCACAGCGCCGGCTGCGGCGCGGCGTGGTGCCAGCCGGTCTGGCCGGCGGCCCAGCGGTGCAGCCAGAACTCAGGCGTCATCGCGGCCCCCGTGGATGCGGCCGATCAGCGGGTTGTGGCCGAACAGGTAGGCCAGCTCGCGCGGGTGGCCCACGTCCCACAGCGCCAGGTCGGCGCGCTGGCCGGCCGCGAGCCGGCCCCGGTCGGCCAGGCCCAGCGCGCGCGCGGCGTGGACGGTGGCGCCGCGCAGCGCCTCTTCGGGCGTGAGGCGAAACAGCGTGCAGGCCATGCTCAGCATCAGCCGCAGCGACAGCGTGGGCGAGGTGCCGGGGTTGTGGTCGGTGGCCACCGCCATGGGCACGCCGGCCGCCCGCAGCGCGGCGATGGGCGGCAGCCTGGTTTCGCGCAGCGCGTAGAAGGCGCCCGGCAGCAGCATGGCCACGGTCCCCGATGCCTTCATGGCGGCAATGCCGGTGTCGCTGAGCCACTCCAGGTGGTCGGCCGACAGCGCGCCGTAGCGCGCCGCCAGCGCCGCGCCTTCGAGGTTGGACAGCTGCTCGGCGTGCAGCTTGACGGGCAGCCCCTGCGCCCGCGCGGCCTGAAAGACGCGCTCGGTCTGGGCCGGCGTGAAGCCGATGCCCTCGCAGAACGCATCCACCGCATCGACCAGTCCCGCCGCCTGCTGATCCGGCAGCCACCCGATGACGGCACTGACGTAGTCGTCGGCCCGGCCCTCGAACTCGGGCGGCAGCGCATGCGCGCCCAGCGAGGTGGTGCGCACCGTCAGCGGCAGCTCACGCCCGATGCGCCGCGCCACGCGCAGGCAGCGGGCCTCGTCCTCGGCCGAGAGGCCATAGCCCGACTTGATCTCCAGCGTGGTGACGCCGTCGGCGATCAGCGCGCGGGCGCGGCGGGCGGCCAGCGCAAACAGCGCGTCCTCGCTGGCCGCGCGGGTGGCGGCCACGGTGGAGCGGATGCCGCCGCCAGCGCGGGCAATGGCCTCGTAGCTGGCGCCCTCCAGCCGCAGCTCGAACTCGGCCGAGCGGTCGCCGCCGTAGACCAGATGGGTGTGGGCATCGACGAGGCCCGGCGTGACCAGCGCGCCGCCGGCATCGGCCACCTGGGCCTCGCCGCCGTGGGCGGCGATGGCCGTCGCCAGGCCGGCGCGCTCGCCCACCCACAGCAGGGTCTCGCCGCGCCACAGCAGGGCGCCGTCGTCGATCAGCCCCCAGCCGGCATCGCCGGCCAGGGTGGCCAGGCGGGCCTGGGTGAGGGCGTGCAGTGAGGTGGAGTCGGACATGGGCGCGCCGGTTCAGGTGAGACGCCGAGGGCCGTGCCCCCGGGGGACGGATGCCATTATCTGAAAGCCCAGTCCAGCCACCAGGCGCGGCCCTGGCCTCCCTGACCGGTCAGGCGCCAGGGTTGGTGGGCGGCATCCGCCAGCCAGGCCAGGCTCATGGTCGGCAGGGCATGGCTGCCCTGCGGCGTGTGCAGCGTGGCCGCAGCGGTGGTGAACACGGCGCGGTGGGGGCGCGGGCTGACCCAATCGGCCGCGCCCGCCGCCTGCAGGCCGCCCGAGTCCACGCCGCGCAGCATCAGGTTGAGGTCGCGGGTGGGGCCGTCCAGCAGCGTGCAGCCGGGCGCATCGGCACCGTCAAAGCACAGCGCGGCATCGGCCGTGGTCAGCCGCCGGGTGCCGGCGGGCAGGTGCAGCGCCACGCCCCCGCCCTCCAGCACCGCAAACCAGCGCGTCACGCCCGGGTAGGCGCTGAAGGGGCCATCCTGGCCAATGTCGGCCACGCTCACGCGCACCTGCCAGGCGGCGGCGGTGGGCCAGGCCAGCAGCTCGCGCGTGACGCCGCCGCCGTTGGCCCAGGGTTGCGGCGCGGTGTCGGCCAGTGCATGGAGGTTCATGCGGTCACCAGCAGCGGAAAGAGCGGATGGTCCAGCGGCGCGCCGGCCGCCAGTTCGTCGGCCAGACCGGGGAAGGCCGGCGAGGTGACCCAATGGCGCGGCGCGTGGCGCATGTCGTCGCCCAGCAGGCGCAGGCTCCAGACGCGCCGCCGCGTAGCGCTGCCCCGGCTGGCGTGCAGCGTCAGCATGTGGAAGCACACCGCATCGCCCGGCTCCATGGCCCAGCCCCGGATGTCGAAGGCCGCACGCTGGCCTTCCACGTCCGGCAGGTCGGCCAGCGAGCCCTCGGGGAACCACTTGGCCTCGTTGGACATGAAGCTGCGCGGCATCAGCCAGGGGCCCCGGTGCGAGCCGGCGACGAACTCCAGCGTGGCCTCGCGCGGCACCGCATCCACCGGGACCCAGAAGCTGGCGTTCTGCCGCCCTTCGACGTTGTAATAGGGCTGGTCCTGGTGCCAGGGCGTGGTCTGCTGTGTGCCAGCCGACTTGGTCAGCATGTGGTCGTGATAGAGCCGCACGGAGGCGCTTTGCATCAGCAACGCGGCGGCATGGGCCAGCGCGCTGGCGCCGATGACGGCGGCGTAGTCGGCATTGGCCTGCCAGTTGCAGAAGTCTTCGATGAACTGCCCCGGGTCGTCGGGCCGGCTGGCCACCTTGGCGCGCGGGCTGGGCGCGGCCAGGTTGGCGGCGATGCCGCGCTCCAGCTGCGCCACCTCGGGCGGGCGCAGGATGCCGCGCAGGCAGACCACGCCGTCCTCGGCATAGGCGCGCACCAACTCGGGGGTGACGATGGCGCGGGCGTGGGCAGCCGCGTCGGAACCGGGGGTGTTCATGGCTGAAAAGATCCTTGCAGCAGGTAGCGCGCCCCCGGGTGGGTCAGCCGCGCAATGGTGATGACACCGCCGCGCGCCTCGGTGCGGCGCGAGACGACCAGACAGGGGGCGCCGGGCTCCATGCCCAGCAGGGCCGCCTCCGCGCGGCCGGCAGGCAGCGCCTCGATAGCATACTGCGCGGCATGCAGCACGGTGCGGGCAAACAGCACCTGGGTGGGCGTGGTCTGGCTGAAGTCGTTGGCCAGGAAGTCGGGCACCAGGGCCGGGTTGACCCAGCGGTCTTCCACCTGCAGCGGGGTGCCGTTCTCGTGGTGCAGCAGCACGACGTGGAACACCGTGCTGCCCGCTGGAACGCCCAGCGGCTCGGCCACGGCGGGCGGCGCCGGCTCGGCGCCCTGGCTGACCACGCGCACCATGTGGTGGTGGCCACGCGCCTCGATCTCTTCGTGCACATCGCGCAGCCGCAGCGTGGAGGCCACCTTGTGCAGCGGCGCGGCAAAGCTGCCCACGCCCTGCACGCGCTGGATGAGGCCTTCGGTTTGCAGCTCGCGCAGCGCGCGGTTCACCGTCATGCGGCTGACGCCGAACTGCGCCACCAGCTCGGCCTCGCTGGGCAGGGCCGTGCCGGCTGGCCAGGCGCCGCGCGCCAACCCTTCTTTGACATGTTGTTTGACGCGCTGATAAGGCGGCGGCGGCGCGGCGGGGCGGGACGGGGTGGCCATGCCGCCATGCTACCCAGGCCGCCGGCGCGGCGTTGCAGCGGCTCACATCGGGGGCGTCAAGCATGGGCTCAACCGGCCGATATCGGGTAGGCCGTCCCCGTTGCGGACGCTCGGAACCAGACCCCACCGTGAACCCCCACCCCGCCCCCGCGCCGACCCCCCTCCTGCGCTGGCTGCCTGCCCTGGCGCTGGCCGCCGCCCTGATGGGCTGTGGCGGTGGCGGCGCCGCCAGCGACCCGCCCACCGGCACCGACCCGCCGCCCGGCGGCACGCCTCCGCCGCCACCACCGCCTCCGCCTCCACCGCCACCCACGGCCGTCACGCTGACCGCCCCCGAGGCCCACCGGTTGGCGCTGCAAGCCAGCTTTGGCGCCAACGAGGCCGAGCTGACGGCCATGACCGGCCAGACCGCCGCCGCCTGGGTGGCCGGGCAGATGCGCCAGCCCGTCTCGCGCTACACGCTGGGTGGCACCGGCGCCGTGCACCAGGGCTATACCGGCAACGACTTCTGCAACGACCCCGCCCACGCCAGCCCCACCTGCCGGCGCGACTGGCTGTCGGGCGACCCGGTGACCTGGGACTTCTACCGCCACGCCGTGGCCAGCCCCGACCCGTTGCGCCAGCGCGTGGCGTTCGCCCTGTCGCAACTGCTGGTGGTCAGCTCGCGCGAGGTCAGTGGCACCTACGGCCTGCGCCGCTACCAGAACCAGCTGCTGGAGGGCGCCTTCGGCAACTACCGCGACGTGCTGCGCCGCGTGGCGCTGTCGCCCGTGATGGGCGACTACCTGGGCCACGTCAACAACGACAAGGTGGCCCCCAACGAGAACTTCGCCCGCGAGCTGCTGCAGCTGTTCACCATCGGCCCTTGCGCGCTGACCCCGGGCGGCGACTGGGCGGGCGGCAGCTGCCAGCCCACCTACGGCACCGACACCGTGCGCGCCTACGCCTACGCGCTGACCGGCTGGACCTATCCGGTCGGCGGCATGAGCAGCAACGGCCGCTGCTGGCCGCGCGGCGCCAACTGCCGCTACCTCGAGGGCGACATGGTGCCGCTGACCAGCCTGCGCGACGCCAGCGAGCGCACGCTGCTCTCCGGCGTCACCGTGCCGGCCGGCACCGCCGCGCCCGAGGCGCTGGAGCGCGTGCTGGACAGCGTGATGGCCCACCCCAACCTGCCGCCTTTCCTGGCCCGCCACCTGATCGCCCAGCTGGTCACCAGCAACCCCAGCGCCGGCTATGTGCAGCGCGTGGGCCAGGCCTTCAGCGCCGGCCGCCACACGGCCGATGGCCAGGCCTTCGGCACCGGCCAGGCGGGCGATCTGGCCGCCACCGTGGCCGCCGTGCTGCTGGACACCGAGGCCCGCACCCCGGCCACACGCGGCGTGCAGGACGGCAAGCTGCGCGAGCCCGCCGTGGTGTTCGCCCACGTGCTGCGCGCGCTGCACGGCCAGACCGACGGCGAGGCGCTGACCCACTGGTGGGGCGAGCTGGTGCGCCAGCGCATCTTTGCCTCGCCCTCGGTCTTCAACTACTACCCGCCCGACTACCGGCTGCCCGGCAGCGGGCTGCGGGCGCCCGAGTTCGGCATCCTCAACGCCAACACCGGGCTGGCGCGGCTCAACTACCTGACCTACCTGTTCATGTGGAACGGCTCCGCCGCCTCGCAGGACGTGCCCGGCGCCACCGGCACCCGCGTCGATCTGACCGCCTGGCAGGCCGACGCACAGGACCCGGCCGCGCTGGTGGACCGCCTGGCGCGGCTGGCCACCGGCGCCGTGCTGCCGGCCAGCGCGCGCGACCCCATCGTGGCCGCCGTGGCCGCCGTGCCCGCCAGCGGCGACGAAGCCCAGTGGCGCCGCGCCCGCGTGCAGCAAGCCGCCTTTCTGGTGTTTGCCAGCCCCGCCTTCCACGTGCAGTGAGCCTGTTGCCATGAACCCTGTTGCCTTGACCTGCCCCGCCCGCCGCCACTTCCTGCGCCGCAGCACGCTGGCCCTGGGTGCGCTGGGCGGCCTGGGCGCCGCCCTGCCGCTGACCCTGGGCAGCGGCCGTGCCCGCGCCGCCGGCACCGGCGGCTACCGCGCGCTGGTCTGCATCCACCTGGACGGCGGCAACGACGGCCTCAACACCGTGGTGCCCACCGACGGCGGCCGCTACGCCCAATACGCCGGCGTGCGCGGCCCGCTGGCGCTGCCGCAGGCGCAACTGCGGGCACTGGCCGGCACCGACTACGGCCTGCATCCGGCGCTGGCGCCGCTGCTGCCGCTGTGGCAGGGCGGGCGGCTGGCGCCGGTGTTCAACGTCGGGCCGCTGGTGCAGCCGCTGACCAAGGCCCAGTTCCGCGCCATGCCGGCCAACTCGGCGCTGGTGCCCGACAACCTGCTGTCGCACAACGACCAGCAGCACCTGTGGGCCAGCGCCGACGTGCGCGCCGACGTGGTCAGCGGCTGGGGCGGCCGCGCCAGCGACGCCGTGCACAGCCGCCAGCCCGTCATCTCCTGCGCCGGCAACACGCGCTTTGGCAACGCCGGGTTGCGCCAGGCGCTGGTGCTGCCCGACCCGGGCAACAAGTTCGGCGTCTACGAACTGGGCAACGAGGCCTGGCGCCAGCGCGACGCCGCCGCCTCGGCCCGCGCCGCCGCGCTGCGCACGCTGTACGGCCAGGCGCAGGCCAACCCGGTGGCCGAGGCGCTGGCCCAGTCGCAGCGCGAGGCCTTTGCCATCTCGGCGTTGCTGGGCGACGCGGTGGCCGCCAAGCCCGGCGATCTGCCCCTGTTCGCTGCGGTGGACAGCGCTTTTGCGCCGCTGGTGCAGGACGGCCGCATCGCCTCGCCGCTGGGCCGCCAGCTCTACCAGGTCGCCAAGATGGTGGCCGCGCGCGACCTGATCGGCGATGCCCGCCAGCTGTTCTACACCCAGATGAACCGCTTCGACACCCACGCCCAGCAAGTCGATCGCGACGACGTGCTGGCCGGCCTGCACGCCGACCTGCTGGGCGAGCTGGCGCAAGCCGTGGCCGCCTTCGATGCGGCCATGCAGGCCATCGGCCTCGCCGATGCGGTGACGCTGTTCACCACCTCGGACTTCGGCCGCACCTTTGCCCCCAACCAGTCGCTAGGCACCGACCACGCCTGGGGCAATCTGCAACTGGTTTTCGGCGGTGGCGTGCGCGGCGGCGCCACCTATGGCCAACACCCCGAGCTGGCGCTGGGCGGCCCCGACGACATCGGCGAGCAACCCTGGGAGCGCCAGGGCCGCTGGCTGCCCACCACCGGCGTGGCGCAATACGCCGCCACGCTGCTGCGCTGGTGGGGGCTGGACGAGGGCCAGCTGACCGAGGTGCTGCCCGCGCTGGCGGCGTTTGGCGGCGCGCGGGACGTGGGCTTCATGACCTGAGGACGCGGGGGTGGTGAAAAACCCGCTTGCATGAACTTGTCTAGACAAGTTAAAGTGCGGGCCTTCCAAGCCAAGGAGACCGCCTGTGACCGCAACCGCCCGCCCCGTCAAATCCCCCATCGGCCCTGAACTGCACTGCAAGAGCTGGCTGACCGAAGCCGCCTACCGCATGCTGCAGAACAACCTCGACCCGGCCGTGGCCGAGAACCCCGACGCGCTGGTGGTCTACGGCGGCATCGGCAAGGCGGCGCGCAACTGGGACTGCTTCGAACAGATCCTGGCCAGCCTGCGCGAGCTGGAGGACGACGAGACGCTGCTGGTGCAGTCCGGCAAGCCGGTGGGCGTGTTCAAGACCCATGCCGACGCGCCGCGCGTGCTGATCGCCAACTCCAACCTGGTGCCCAAGTGGGCCACCTGGGAGCACTTCCACGAACTCGACCGCAAGGGTTTGATGATGTACGGCCAGATGACGGCCGGCTCGTGGATTTACATCGGCAGCCAGGGCATCGTGCAAGGCACCTACGAGACGTTTGCCGAGGCCGCCAAACAGCATTTCGGCGGCAGCGCCAAGGGCAAATGGGTGCTCACCGCCGGCCTGGGCGGCATGGGCGGCGCCCAGCCGCTGGCGGCCACATTCGCCGGCTTTTGCTCGCTCAACATCGAGTGCCAGCAAAGCCGCATCGACTTCCGGCTGCGCTCGCGCTATGTGGACGAGCAGGCCAAAGACCTGGACGACGCGCTGGCCCGCATTGCCAGGTACACGGCCGAGGGCAAGGCGATTTCCATCGCCCTGCTGGGCAACGCGGCCGACATCCTGCCTGAGCTGGTCAAGCGCGGGGTCAAGCCGGACCTGGTCACCGACCAGACCAGCGCCCACGACCTGATCCACGGCTACCTGCCGCCGGGCTGGTCGGTGCCGCAGTGGCAGGCCGCGCAGCAAGACCCCAGCCAGCACGCCAGCCTGCGCGCCGCCGCCGCCAAGGGCTGCGCGGTGCACGTGCAGGCCATGCTGGACTTCCACGCCATGGGCATCCCCACCGTGGACTACGGCAACAACATCCGCCAGGTGGCGCTGGACGAGGGCGTCAAGAACGCCTTCGACTTCCCCGGCTTCGTGCCCGCCTACGTGCGGCCGCTGTTCTGCCAGGGCAAGGGCCCGTTCCGCTGGGTGGCGCTGTCGGGCGACCCCGAAGACATCCGCAAGACCGACGCCAAGATGAAGGAGCTGTTCCCCGAGGACGCCCACCTGCACCGCTGGCTGGACATGGCCGCCGAGCGCATCGCCTTCCAGGGCCTGCCCGCGCGCATCTGCTGGATCGGCCTGGGCGAGCGCCACCGCGCCGGCCTGGCCTTCAACGAGATGGTCAAGTCGGGCGAGCTCAAAGGCCCCATCGTCATCGGCCGCGACCACCTGGACTCCGGCTCGGTGGCCAGCCCCAACCGCGAGACCGAGGCCATGCAGGACGGCTCGGACGCCGTCAGCGACTGGCCGCTGCTCAACGCCTTGCTCAACACCGCCGGCGGCGCCACCTGGGTCAGCCTGCACCACGGCGGCGGCGTGGGCATGGGCTACTCCCAGCACTCGGGTGTGGTCATCGTCTGCGACGGCACCGACGCGGCGGCCAGGCGCGTCGAGCGCGTGCTGTGGAACGACCCCGGCACCGGCGTGATGCGCCACGCCGACGCGGGCTACGACATCGCCCAGCGCTGCGCGCGCGAGCAGGGGCTGAAGCTGCCCATGCTGGGGTAAGGACGCATCCAATGAGCATCGAAAATCTACCCAATTTTCTCCAAAACCTTGCGCGCTGGGTCATTCCCACCGCCATCGGTAGTTATATTGGAATTGTGAAAATACGTCACCACGTTAAAAATCTAGAGTCAAAATATTTTGATGATCGCCATGAGAAATTCATGAAATTTTTCGAGGCAGGTGGCATTGAGCAAATGCATCCGATGCTGATTGAAAGTGGAATAGCGGCGGCGACGGGTTCTTCAGGACTATCCGCGCCGACTATCCGATTTTTATTGCGTCCTACTAACCCATCGCAAGCCATCGCCCTTCAACAAGCCACCGAAGGGCTGGCCTACCTTGACGTTGATCGCTACAGCGGGATCGTATCTCTCAAAAAGGGATCAAATACTTTGCGGACCGCTTATTTTATTGTGGCCGCATTATTGGTTGGAATGGGTGGCCTCACCATATTTGCGACCATCCCCGATGCAGTTAGATTAGGGAAATGGGATCTTGCATTCATGGGCTCCCTTCTTGGCCCTGCCTGCTGGCTAGCCGGGTTCTTCTTCGTTCGGCAGGCCGCCCGCGTTGGAGCCGCCATTCGCCTTACCCAAGACATTCAATCCGATCAGGCCCGGCAATCCGAAACCGAAGAAAAGAGCGAGAAATGAATCCACTCGTTCTGATCCCCGGCGCCCTCACACGCAAGCAGGGGCTGAAGCCCATGCTCAAAGCCTGATTCAGGGCAGCGGCAGCTTGATGAAGCGTGGGCGGTAGATGTCGGCGCCGCCCGGGCCGAAGTTCTCCCAGAAATCGAAGGTGTTGACGTGGTAGCTGATCAGCAACTCGCCGGCCTGCGACAGGTTGGGATGGCCTTTGGCACCGTAGACATAGGTGTTGGGCGTCAGCGTGGCTTCGGGGCAGGTCCAGATGGTGATGGCCGGGCCGAACGGGCCGCTGGGGCTGTCGGCGTAGCGTGCCACGATGGTGGCGCCCAGCGCATCCCATTGGTGGATGAGCAGAAAACGCCCGTCGGCCAGCGGCTGCACGCTGAACTCCGAACTCAGCCGGCCGGCAATGGATGCGCTGGCGCGGATGTCGGCGCTCCAGTCGCTGCCGGTCCAGAAGCGGTAGGCGCTGGCCTGGGCCACCTGTTTGGGCGCCACGCGGGCCACCAGCAGCTTCTTGTTCAGGTTGTCGTTGCGCAGGCCGTAGACGTAGACCCAGCCATCGGGGCTGGGCGCGCGCGCGGCACGTGTCAGCGCCAGCGTGGCCATGCCGTAGGTGGTCTCGCCACGGGTGGCCGTGGCGGGGGCATAGAGCGGCAGTGGGCGCTGCGCGTAGCCGCCGGCATACGGCACGGCGTCGGCGGCGCGGGCGGCCAGCAGGTCGATGCCATCGACCTCGAAGGCGAAGGCCCCGCTGCCGCCGGCCTTCATCCGCAGCGCATAGGTGTAGGTCTTGCCGCCCACCGTCACGCCGTCGTTGGGCCAGTACCAGCGCTCGCTGGCCTTGGGCACGACCATGGCCTGCGCAGCGCCGTGGGCGTCGCGGCGCACGTTGAATTGCAGGCGCGCCGGGTCGGGCTGGCTGCCGGTGAGCAAGGCCGTGGTGTTGTTGACCATCACCGTGCCCGCCAGGCGGCTGCGGTCGGCCGCCACGCCGCCCACGAACGTGTCCGAAAACCAGATCAAATGGCGGCGTGCCGCGCCGCCCTGGCCCATGCGCTCGTCGCCGTCCAGCGGCAGGCTGTAGACGCCGTCGGCACCGGCCCAGCCGGGTGCGGCACCGAAGGGGGCGTCGAACAGCGCCGTCCATTCGGGCGCCGCCACGGCGCTGTGGGGCGGCACGTCGGCGGCCAGCACCAGCGGCGCCCAGGCCAGCATCGCCGCACAGATACCCTGCGTGCACACGCTTTTCATCTTTCACCTCCGATCACCACAAGGATTCCGTCATGACCTCGTTGACCCTCACCCCCGGCGCGATCACGCGCGAGCAGCTGCGCGCCATCCACGCCGGCGGCGTGCAGCTGGCGCTGGTGCCCGAAGCCCGGGCCGCCATCGCGGCCAGCGCCGCCATCGTGCAGGCCGCGGCCAGTGGCGATGCCGCCGTCTACGGCGTCAACACCGGCTTTGGCAAGCTGGCCAACCAGCGTATCAGCCGCGAAGACCTGGCGCTATTGCAGCTCAACCTGATCCGCTCGCACAGCGTGGGCGTGGGCGAGCCGCTGTCGCCGCCAGTGGTGCGGCTGATGCTGGCCACCAAGGCGGCCAGCCTGGCGCGCGGCGCCTCGGGCGTGCGCCAGGTGGTGGTGGACGCGCTGCTGGCAGCCTTCAACGCCGGCCTGGTGCCTTACGTGCCCAGCCAGGGCTCGGTGGGCGCCTCGGGCGACCTGGCGCCGCTGTCGCACATGACGCTGGCGCTGCTGGGCGAGGGCGAGTTTCTGGTGGACGGCGCCCGCCGCCCGGCGCGCGAGGTGCTGCAGGCGGCCGGCCTGGCGCCGCTGGCGCTGGAGGCCAAAGAGGGCCTGGCGCTGATCAACGGCACGCAGACCAGCACGGCGCTGGCCCTGCACGCGCTGTTTGCCTTTGAGCCGGTGCTGGACAGCGCACTGGTCATCGGCGCGCTGACGGTGGACGCCGCACGCGGCAGCGACGGCCCGTTCGACGCCCGCATCCACGCGCTGCGCGGCCAGCCGGGCCAGATCGACGTGGCCGCCGTCTACCGCGCGCTGCTGGCGGGCAGCCCCATCCGCGCCAGCCACGCCGAGGGCGACGACCGTGTGCAGGACCCGTACTGCCTGCGCTGCCAGCCGCAGGTGGTGGGGGCCTGCCTGGACCAGTTGCGCCACTGCGCCACCGTGCTGCTGCGCGAGGCCAATGCGGTCACCGACAACCCGCTGGTGCTGGTCAACGACGGCGCCATGATTTCGGGCGGCAACTTCCACGCCGAGCCGGTGGCCCTGGCCGCCGACGCCATGGCCGTGGCCATTGCCGAGGTGGGCGCCATCGCCGAGCGGCGCATCGCCATGCTGATCGACACGGGCGTCTCGCGCCTGCCGGCCTTCCTGACCGCCAACGCCGGCCTCAACAGCGGCTTCATGATTGCCCACGTGACGGCCGCCGCGCTGGCCAGCGAGAACAAGTCGCTGGCCCACCCGGCCAGCGTGGACAGCCTGCCCACCAGCGCCAACCAGGAAGACCACGTCAGCATGGCCACCTTCGCCGCGCGGCGCCTGCAGGCCATGGTGCGCAACGTGACGCACATCCTGGCCGTGGAGTGGCTGGCCGCCGCCCAGGCCATCGAGTTCCTGCGCCCGCTCAAGAGCTCGGCGCCGCTGGAGCAGGCCCACGCGCTGCTGCGCGCCCAGGTGCCCCCCATGCCCACCGACCACTACCTGGCGCCCGACATGGAGCGCGCGGCGGCCCTGGTGGCCAGCGGCGCGCTGGCGCCGGTGCTGGCCGGCACCCAGGGCGTGCCGGCGCGCTGGTAAGGCTGTCCAAGGCGGCGCGCGGCCGCCGCCTTCACCCCGCCAGCAACTGCCGCAGCACGTAGGGCAGGATGCCGCCGTGGCGCAGGTAGTCGGCCTCGATGGGGGTGTCCACGCGCAGCGTCAGCGTCACCTCGCGGCGGCGGCTGCCGTCGGCAGCCCGGATGACCAGCGTGGCGTCCGACTGCGGGCGCAGGTCGGGGTCGATGGCGATGTCGATCAACTCATCGCCCGTCAGGCCCAGGCTTTGCCAGGAGTCGCCGGGCTTGAACTGCAGCGGCAGCACGCCCATGCCCACCAGGTTGCTGCGGTGGATGCGCTCGAAGCTCCTGGCCACCACGGCATTGATGCCCAGCAACTGGGTGCCTTTGGCGGCCCAGTCGCGGCTGGAGCCGGTGCCGTATTCCTCGCCGGCAAACACCACGGTGGGCACGCCGTCGGCCACGTAGCGCATGGCGGCGTCGTAGATGGGCATCTGCTCGCCGCCGGGCTGGTGCAGCGTGTAGCCGCCTTCGATGCGGCTGCCGTCGGCGCGCGGCGCCAGCATCAGGTTTTTGATGCGCACGTTGGCAAACGTGCCGCGCATCATGACCTCGTGGTTGCCGCGCCGGGAGCCGTAGCTGTTGAAGTCGGGCGGCAACACGCCCTTGCCCATCAGGTAGCGGCCGGCCGGGCTCGCGTCCTTGAAGCTGCCGGCCGGTGAGATGTGGTCGGTGGTGATGCTGTCGCCGAACAAGGCCATGATGCGGGCGCTGGCCACACCGCGGGTGGGCGCGGGCAGCGCCATGGCGAAGTCGTCGAAGAACGGCGGCTCGGCGATGTAGGTGCTGTCGGGCCAGGTGTAGACCTCGCCCGCCACGCCTTTGATGCGCGTCCACAGCGGCCCGGGTTCGCGCCGCACCTTGGCGTAGTTGGCCCTGAAGGCGCTGCCGTTCATGGCAAAGCGCATCAGCGCCTGCACCTCCTCGCTGGTGGGCCAGATGTCGCCCAGGTAGATCTCGCGCCCGCCCTTGCCCCGGCCCAGCGGCTGGGTCATCAAGTCGGTCTGCATGGTGCCGGCCAGCGCATAGGCCACCACCAGCGGCGGGCTGGCCAGGAAGTTGGCCTTGAGGTTGGGGTGGATGCGGGCCTCGAAGTTGCGGTTGCCCGACAGCACCGCGGCGCAGACCAGGTCGTTGCGCTGGATGGTGTCGTTGAACTCGGGCCGCAGATCGCCCGCGTTGCCGATGCAGGTGGTGCAGCCGTAGGCGGCCACGGCAAAGCCCAGCTTCTCAAGGTAGGGCAGCAGGCCGGCCTTGGTCAGGTACTCGGTGACGATGCGCGAGCCCGGCGCCAGCGAGGTCTTGATGTGCGGCGCCACCTTCAGCCCGGCCTCCACGGCTTTTTTGGCCAGCAGGCCGGCGGCCATCATGACGCCGGGGTTGCTGGTGTTGGTACAGCTGGTGATGGCGGCAATCAGCACGTCGCCATGGCCTAGCGTGGGGGCCAGCGCGGCCCCGTCGCTGCCCGGGCGCGAGGCGGCCAGCGTGTCCTTGTTGGCCACCATCTCCTCCACGTCGCGTGGCGCGCCCGCGCGCACGGCCGGCTGGTCGCGCGCCGGCTCGCCCACGCTGCGCACCACCGGCACGCGCTGCGTCAGCCGCTCGGCCGGCAGGTTGAAGCCACTGTCGCCCACCGGGGCGCTGAACAGTTCGGCGAAGCGGCTCTGGACGTGGCCGATTTCGATGCGGTCCTGCGGCCGCTTGGGGCCGGCCAGGCTGGGCGCCACGCTGCCCAGGTCGAGCCGGATCAGGCGCGAGTAGTCGATGTCGGCCGCATCGGGCACGCCGAACAGCTGCTGGGCGCGGAAGTAGGCCTCGAAGGCGTCGATCTCGGCCTTGCTGCGGCCGGTGCCCTTGAAGTAGTCAACGGTCTTGCCGTCCACCGGGAAAAAGCCCAGCGTGGCGCCGTATTCGGGCGCCATGTTGGCGATGGTGGCGCGGTCGGGCACGCTGAGCGAGCGGGTGCCCTCGCCGCAGAACTCGACGAACTGGCCCACCACCTTCTCGCGGCGCAGGATTTCGGTGACGGTGAGCACCAGGTCGGTGGCGGTGACGCCCTCGCGCAGCCGGCCGGTCAGCTCGAACCCGACCACATCGGGCGTCAGGAAATAGACGGGCTGACCCAGCATGGCGGCCTCGGCCTCGATGCCGCCCACGCCCCAGCCCACCACGCCAATGCCGTTGATCATGGTGGTGTGGCTGTCGGTGCCCACCAGGGTGTCGGGGTAGGCCACGCCGTCCTTGCTGCGGTGCACGCCGCGCGCCAGGTATTCCAGGTTGACCTGGTGCACGATGCCGAAGCCCGGCGGCACGACGCCAAAGGTCTCGAAGGCCTGCATGCCCCACTTCATGAACTCGTAGCGCTCGCGGTTGCGCTGGAACTCCAGCTTCATGTTGAGGTCCAGCGCCTTGCTGGAGGCGAAGTGGTCGATCATCACGCTGTGGTCCACCACCAGGTCCACCGGCACCAGCGGCTCGATGCGCCTGGGCGAGCGGCCCATGCGCGCGGCCACGTTGCGCATGGCTGCCAGGTCGGCCAGCAGGGGCACGCCGGTGAAGTCCTGCAGCACCACGCGCGAGACGACGAAGGGGATTTCGTCGGTGCGCGGCGCAGTGGCGCTCCAGGTGGCCAGTTGCCGCACGTGGTCGGCGGTGATGCGCTGGCCATCGCAATGGCGCAGCACGCTCTCCAGCACGATGCGCAGCGCCTGCGGCAGCCGCTTGACGCCGGGGTATTGGCGCGCCAGCGCCGGCAGCGACCAGGCCTTCAGGGTTTTGCCGGAGGCGGTCTGGAAGGGCTTGAGGGTCTTGGCAAAGGGGTGCATGGGTTTCCTCCGGTCTCAGGGTGGGATGCCTGTTGCGCGCTGCGCGGCCAAAGGGACAGCATAGCGGCGATCGATTGCCCCCAGCCCTGCGCAGACAATGCGCGCCCATGAAGCGCCTCCTCCGTCTGCTCGCCCTGTGCCTAGGCATGGCGGCCGCGCACGCCACCCCGATTGCCGCCATCCCGGGGGAGGCGGCCGCGCGCCCGCGCGTGGGCCTGGTGCTGTCGGGCGGGGGCGCGCGCGGCCTGGCCCACGTGGGCGTGCTGCGGGCGTTGCAGGCCCAGCGCATTCCGGTGGACGTGGTGGCCGGCACCTCCATGGGCGCGGTGGTGGGCGGCCTGCTGGCGCGCGGCATGAGCCCCGACGAAATCGAGGCGGCGCTGGCGCAGGTGGACTGGGATCACGTGTTCGAGCAGCGCGTGCGCCGGGCCGACGTGCCGCCGCGTCGCAAGGAAGAGGACTTCGAGATCGCCGCCGGGGTGGAGCTGGGCATCCGCGACGGCCAGGTGCGACTGCCGCAGGGCACCATCTCCAGCCGGGGGCTGGAATCGCTGATCCGCCGCTACACGCTGCCGGCTGCCGCCATCACCGACTTCGACCAACTGCCCATCCCCTACCGGGCGGTGGCCACCGACATGGAGACCGGCGCCCAGGTGGTGCTGGCCGGCGGCGACCTGGCCTCGGCCATGCGCGCCAGCATGAGCGTGCCGGGGGTGTTTGCCTCCATCGAGGTCGATGGCCGCGTGCTGGGCGATGGCGGCCTGGTCAACAACGTGCCCATCGACGTGGCCCGCAAGCTGGGCGCGGACGTGGTCATCGCGGTCAACGTGGGCACGCCGCTGGCGGGGCGCGAGACGCTGTCCTCGGCGCTGGGCCTGACCACGCAGATGATCAACATCCTGACCGAGCAGAACGTGCAGCGCAGCCTGGCCACGCTGATGCCCAGCGATGTGCTGATCACTCCCGACCTGGGCAAGTTGACCTCGGGCGACTTTGCCCAGGCCGCGCGCTTCGTGACCCTGGGCCATGCGGCCACCGAGGCCGCAGCGCCGCAACTGGCCCGGCTGGCGCTGACACCCGCCGCCTACGCGCAACTCGCCACCGAGCGGCGCCTGCCCACCGCCACCCCGCCGGTGCTGGACTACGTGGCCATCGAGGGCACCGAGGTGACCAACCCGGCACGGCTGCTGGGCCTCTTGCGGTCACGCCCGGGCGAGCTGTTCAACCCCGCCACCGCCGCCGCCGACACGCGCCAACTGGCCGCCACGGGTGACTACGTGCGCACCGACTACCGGCTGGTGCGCGGGCCGGACGGCCTGGGCCTGGTGCTGGACGCCGAGGACAAGCCCTGGGGCCCCAACTACCTGCGGGTGGGGTTGGATTTGTTCACCGACTTGCAGGGCAACAGCCTGTTCAACCTCAAGTTCAGCCACAACCGCCACTGGCTCACACCCAGCGGCACCGAGTGGCGCAACTTCCTGCAGATCGGCTCCCAGCCCACGCTGTACAGCGAGCTGTACCAGCCACTGGGCGGCGCGGCGCCGGCGCTGCTGCCGCCGGGCGAGGCCGAAGCCGATTGGTTCGTGGCCTCCAGCATGCGCGTCCAGCGGGAGGCGCAGTCCCTCTACGCCGCCGACGGCGAGGAGGAGGTGGGTCAGGTGCGCCGCACCGAGGGCCGCGTCACGCTGGACATCGGCCGCCCGTGGGGCGCCTGGGCCGAGATGCGGCTGGGCGTGGCGGCGCGGCTGGCGCACTATGAGCCGCTGCTGCTGTCGGCCGCCTACACCGGGCCCACCGACTCCGAGCTGTGGCGCGAGGTGGCGCTGCGCGCGCGGCTGCTGGTGGATCAGCTGGACTACGCCAACTTCCCGCAAAGCGGCTACCGTGTGGAGGCGGAGGCCTGGGGTGGCCACCGCTACGGCAACCACACCGGCCACGTGCTGCGGCTGGAGACGCAGGCCACCTGGGCCCGCACCTGGGGGCCGCACACGCTGAACCTGCATGGCCGCGTGCAACTGGCCGACATGCCCACCGACGAGTTGATCGGCGCCTACAGCCTGGGGGGGTTCCAGCAGCTGTCGGGCTACCGGCCCGGGCAGATCGCCGGCGACGCGGTGGCGCTGGCCCGCGTGGCCTGGTACATGCGGCTGGCCAACCCGCCGGTGTTTGCGCGCGCCCTGTTTGCCGGCGCCTCGCTGGAGGCGGGCCAGGCCTGGCGCCGCAGCGACCAGGCCAACCTCGACCTGGGCTCCTGGCGTGGCGGTGCCAGCCTCTATCTGGGTGCCGACACCAACATCGGCCCCATGTACCTGGCGCTGGTCTTTGCCCCGCGCGGCGACGCGGGGCTGATGCTGTTCATCGGTCGGCCGTGACGGTGGGCATGCTGGCGGGTGCGCTGGGCGGGGCGTCCGCCCCCAGTGCGCCCTGATCGCGCAGCATGCGCTGCATCAGTGCAAAAAAGCGATCGTAGAACGGGCCGGCCGGAATGGTCTCGGAGCCCACCTTGACCACCCCGTCGAGCTGGGCCGACAGCGGCACCGAGATCGAGCCGATGGCCGACACGCCGATGCTGGTGGCGTTGCTGCTCTTCTTGACCACGTAGTTGTCCTGCTGCGCCGAGGCGTAGGCGGTGGCAATGCGCCCATCCGCGCCCTCGGGCACGCAGACCACGGTGAAGCTCAACTCCACATGGCGCTCGCCCTCGGGCTGAAAGCGCTTGACGGCGGCGACCTTGCCGGCCACCGTGTCCGTGATGATGTAGCCCTGGCTCAGCAGCGCACGGCGCGCGGCCTCGCAGGTGTCGGTCACGCTGGCGTCGAAGAGGCGCGAGAACGTCTCGTCGCTCTGGAAACGCTCGGCCTGGTAGATCTTGCTGGCTGCCTCGGCGCTGTGCTCGCCACCCCACAGACTGCAGCCAGCCAGCAGGGCTGCGGCGATGAGCAAGGGCGGCAACAGAGGAGAAAGCGCAGACATGAGGCGATGGTGGTGGTAGAAAGCCAGTGGGCGGGTAGCTTACACGAGGCCTCCCGTCAGCCCAGGAGAAACCCCATGTTCAAACACCTGCTGCTGCCCTCCGACGGCTCCGAGGCAGCCGAGCGCGCCGCCGATGGCGCGTTGACGCTGGCGCACGAGCACCACGCGCACGTGACCGCGTTGCACGTGATCCAGCCCTTCGATCTGTTTGCCTACGCGCCCGACATGGTGGGCGCGGCCACCGCGCAATACGAGCAGCAGGCGCGCGACCAGGCGCGCGAGGTGCTGGACGCCATCGAGACGCGCGCCCGCGCGCTGGGCGTGCCCTGCGAGAGCCGCATCACCGTCTGCGCCCAGCCGCACGAGGCGGTGATCGCCACCGCGCGGGAGCTGGGCTGCGACCTCATCGTCATGGGCTCGCATGGCCGCCGCGGCCTGGCGGCCGTGCTGCTGGGCAGCACCACGCAAAAGGTGCTGACCCACTGCCAGCGCCCGGTGCTGGTCTTCAGATAGGGTCGGCAGTAGCGGCCGGGGCGGCGGGGGCCAGCCAGCCGCGCAGCGTCAGCGCCAGGTCACCCACGCCTTGTTGCTTGGGCGCCGAGAACAGCAGGATGCCGATGTCGGCGGTTTCGGTGGCGATGTCTTCCAGCGCGACGGTGGCGGCCGCGACGGCGGTCGTTTGCTCGCGGCGGTTGAGCTTGTCGGCCTTGGTCAGTGCGACCAGCAGCTTGACCTCGCCCGTGCCCACGCGCTGGGCCACGAAATCCAGCAACTGCCGGTCCAGCGGCGTCAGGCCCAGCCGGCTGTCCACCAGCAGCACCAGGCCGCCCAGGTTGCGCCGCATGGCCAGGTAGTCGGCCATCACCTGCTGCCAGCGCAGTTTGGCGCCGCGCGCGACGCTGGCATAGCCATAGCCGGGCAGGTCGGCCAGGTAGGCGTCGGGCGCGTCCAGCGGGCCCAGTGCGAACAGGTTGATGTGCTGGGTGCGCCCCGGCGTCTTGGAGGCGAACGCGAGCTGGCGGCGCTGGGCCAGCGCATTGATGGCGCTGGATTTGCCGGCGTTGCTGCGGCCAACGAAGGCCAACTCCGGCAGGTCACCCTGCGGCAATTGGCCCAGCTCGCTGGCGGTGGTGAGGAAGCGGGCCGTGTGTGCCCAGGCCAGCGCGGCGCGCTGCTCGGGGGACGGCAATTTGGGGCTGGATGCGGCGGTCATTCGGCATTGTAAAATCGCGCGTTTTGATCCCCCCACAGCTTTAGCCTAGGCCGAACGATGAAGACCCACGCCCTTGCTGCCAGCCTGATCGCCGCCCTCCTCTGCCTCGGCGCCCAAGCCAACGAGGCGGCGCCCGCCAAGGCCAAGCCCGATCTGGCGCGGGGTGGCGAGATCGCCGCCCAGGTCTGCGCGGCCTGCCACACCTCGGACGGCTCGCGCGGCGCCCCGGCCAACCCCATCATCGCGGGCCAGATTCCCGAATACCTGTCCAAGCAGTTGCACGAGTTCAAGTCGGGCGTGCGCGCCAACGCCATCATGAGCGGCATGGTGGCCGGGCTGAACGAGGCCGACATGGCCAACGTGGCTGCCTTCTACGCCAGCAAGAGCGCCAAACCCGGTTTCGCCAAGGAAAAAGACCTGGTGCTGCTGGGCGAGAAGATCTACCGCGGCGGCATCATGGACAAGCATGTGCCGGCCTGCGCCGGCTGCCACGGCCCCACGGGCGCCGGCATCCCCTCGCAATACCCGCGCCTGTCGGGCCAGCACGCCGACTACACCGACGCCCAGCTCAAGGGCTTTCGGGCCGGCACGCGCAAGAACTCCGTCCAGATGGTGCCCATTGCCGCGCGCATGAGCGACGTCGAGATCAAGGCCGTCTCCGACTACATCGCGGGCCTGCACTGAGGTTTGCTTGGCCCTTGTATCTGACAAAGGCCAGCTTCGGGCTGGCCTTTTTGCATCCCGGATGACCCGCGCATGAGCAACCCCTCCCGCCTGCGCCGCCTCGGGCGCCATGCGTTCGAGTTGCTGGCCTCGATGCGCTTTGCCATTGCGCTGTTGACCGTCATCTGCATCGCCTCGGTCATCGGCACCGTCATCAAACAGGCCGAGCCGGCCAACAACTACGTCAACCAGTTCGGGCCCTTCTGGGCCGAGGTCTATGGCCGACTGGGGCTGTACAACGTCTACAGCACGCCCTGGTTCCTGACCATCCTGGCGTTTCTGGTCGTCTCCACCAGCCTGTGCATTGCGCGCAACCTGCCCAAGATCTGGCGCGACTGGCATGCCTGGAAAGAGGGCGTGCGCGAGCAGGCGCTGCTGGCCTTCCACCACAAGGCCAGCGGCGAGTTGGCGCTGCCGCGCCACGCGGCCCTGGCCCACGTGGCGCAGGTGCTGGGCCAGGGCGGCTGGCAGGCCCGCGTGCAGCAGCGCGAGGGTGGCGCCATGGTGGCCGCCCGCAAAGGCCGCGCCAACAAACTGGGCTATCTGGCCGCCCACAGCGCCGTGGTGCTGATCTGCCTGGGCGGCCTCTCGGACGGCGACCTGATGGTCAAGCTGCAGATGGCGCTGGGCGACAAGCAGTTGTTCACCGGCCAGAGCCTGGCCGGCACCGTGCCCGACCGCTACCGGCTGCCGGCGAGCAACCCCACTTTTCGCGGCAACCTCTTCGTGCCCGAGGGCAAGACGGCCGGCACCGCCGTGCTGCAACTGACCGACGGCATCATCCTGCAAGACCTGCCTTTCGATGTGGAGCTCAAGCGCTTCATCGTCGAGTACTACGACACCGGCATGCCCAAGCTGTTCGCCAGCGAGGTGGTCATCCACGACCACGACGGCAGCCCACCCACGCCCATGACCATCAAGGTCAACGAGCCGGCGCGGCACAAGGGCGTGGCGCTCTACCAGAGCAGCTTTGACGACGGCGGCTCCACCGTGCGCCTCAAGCCGCTGATGCTGGCCACGGGCGGCAGCGCGCCCGACCTGACGCTGCGGGTGGGCGACAGCAACGAGGTGCGGGTGGGTGAGAGCCGCCTGGGCATCGAGATCACGGCGCTCAAGGTCATCAACGTCGAGAACCTGGGCGCCGCCGAAGCGGCAGACGCCGCCACCGACGTGCGCAAGGTCGATCTGGTGGGCACGCTGCGCGAACACCTGGGCGCCAGCGCCGGCAAGCCCGGCGACCACGGCATGCGCAACGTGGGTCCGGCCATCACCTACAAGCTGGTGGACGGCGCCGGCCAGCGCCGCGAGTTCCACAACTACATGCAGCCCATGCTGCTCGACGGCCAGTCGGTGTTCCTCTTCGGGGTGCGCGAGGACCTGGCCGAGCCGTTCCGCTACCTGCGCATACCGGCCGACGAGCAAGGCGGCATCGCCGGCTGGCAGCGGCTGCGCAAAGCGCTGCTGGACGCTCCCTCGCGCGAGGCCGCTGCGGCGCGCTATGCCCGCGCCAACGCGGCCGAGGGCACGATGCGCGAGCAGCTGCACGCCACCGCCGCCAGCGTGCTGGCCCTCTTTGCCGGCGCGCGCCACCCGCTGCCCAGCGGGCTCAAGGACGCCGCCGCGCCGGGCGGGCTGGTGGCGCTGTCGCAGTTCATCGAGTCCACCGTGCCCGAGGACCAGCGCAGCCGCATCTCCGAGGTGCTGCTGCGGGTGCTGGGCGGCGCCTTGATGGAGCTGGACGGCGTGGCCCGCGCCGCCGAAGGCCTGCCACCCCGCGCCGCTGCGGAGCCGGCCATGCAGGCCTTCATGACCCAGGCCCTGATGAGCCTGTCGGACAGCTTTTTCTATCCGGCCCCCATGGTCTACCAGCTCGACGGCTTCGACCACGTGCAGGCCAGCGTCTTCCAGGTGGCCCGCGCGCCGGGCAAGACCATGGTCTATCTGGGGGCCATCTTGCTCATCATCGGCGTCTTTGCCATGCTCTACGTCCGTGACATGCGGCTGTGGGTGTGGCTGGCCGACGCCGGCGAGGGCCGCACCCGCCTGACCACGGCCTTGTCCGTCACCCGCCGCACGCTGGACGCCGACCGCCAGTTCGACGCCACCCGCCGCGCCCTGCTCGGAGACCCTGCCCCATGAACACCACCACCCTTGCCCTGCACAAGCCCCGCCCCTGGGGTCGGCTGCAATGGACGGACTGGCTCTTTGCCCTGGCCGTGGTGGCGGGTGGCGCCTGGGCCTATGTGCACTACCTGTACGCCATGGACGGCTACGAGCGCGCCATCCTGGTGGGCACCATCCCGGCGCTGGTGCTGCTGGGCTGGTTCTGGCGCCCGCTGCAGGGGTTGATGGCGGCGGTGACGGCCGCCGCGCTGCTGGCCATCGGCATCTACCTGCGTCACAGCGATGGCTTTGGCGCCGACCTGAGCTGGGGCGATCAGAACTTCCTGCTCAAGTACTTCCTGTCCAGCCAGAGCGCCATTTTGTGGATGGGCGTGCTCTTCATCATGAGCACGGTGTTTTACTGGATCGGCTTCATCGCGGGCCGCGAGGGCAACGAAAGCGCGGCGCTGAAGATCGGCTCGCGCCTGGCCTGGGTGGCCGTCTTCATGGCGCTGACCGGCACCATGGTGCGCTGGTTCGAGAGCCACCAGATCGCACCCGACATCGGCCACATCCCGGTCAGCAACCTGTACGAAGTCTTCGTGCTGTTTTGCTGGCTGACGGCGCTGTTCTGGCTCTACTACGAGGCGCAGTACAAAACGCGCCAACTGGGCGCCTTTGCCATGCTGGTGGTCAGCGCGGCGGTGGGGTTTCTGGCCTGGTACACGGTGGCGCGCGGCGCGCAGGAGATCCAGCCGCTGGTGCCCGCGCTGCAAAGCTGGTGGATGAAGCTGCACGTGCCGGCCAACTTCATCGGCTACGGCACCTTCGCCCTGGCGGCCATGATGGGCTTTGCCTACCTGATCAAGCAGCATGCCGGCGAGGTGTCGTGGTGGAAGCTGGCGCCGCTGTGGCTGCTGGGCGTGGCGCTGTGCTTCGAGCCGCTGGTGTTCCGCTCGGCCAGCGCCGCCAGCGGCTCGGCCGCCTACTGGCTGGTCTATTTCGGCGTCTCGGCGCTGGTGGTGGGCGGCATCCTGGCCGCGCGCCGGCGCATCGCCGCACGCCTGCCCAGCTTTGAGGTGCTGGACGACGTGATGTACAAGGCCATCGCCGTGGGCTTTGCCTTCTTCACCATCGCCACCGTGCTGGGCGCCTTCTGGGCCGCCGACGCCTGGGGCGGCTACTGGAGCTGGGACCCCAAGGAGACCTGGGCGCTGATCGTCTGGCTCAACTACGCGGCCTGGCTGCACATGCGGCTGATGAAGGGGTTGCGCGGCGCCGCCTCGGCGTGGTGGGCACTGGTGGGGCTGGGCATCACCAGCTTTGCCTTCCTGGGCGTCAACATGTTCCTCTCGGGGCTGCATTCCTACGGCGAGCTGTGAAGCCCATGCGCCCCTCTGACATCACCCCCGAACGCATCTGGCACGCGCGCCGGCAGGTGGTGGCCTTGCTGGGCGCCAGCGCCCTGCCGGCCTGGGGCGCACCGGCACTGCCTGCAGCGCGCAGCAGCGTGCCCGGCGCCCATGCCAGCGACACGCCCACACCCAAGCGCGACGTCATCAGCTACAACAACTTCTACGAGTTCGGCACCGACAAGGCCGACCCGGCCGAGTTGGCCAAGGACTTCAAGACCGAGCCCTGGACGCTGCGCGTGGAGGGCCTGGTCGGCAAGCCCCGCACCTGGGGGCTGGACGAGTTGCTGCGGCTGGCGCCCATGGAGGAGCGCCTGTACCGGCTGCGCTGTGTCGAGGGCTGGAGCATGGTCATTCCGTGGGTCGGCTATTCACTGGCGGCCCTGATCAAGGCGGCCGAGCCGCAGGGCAGCGCCAAGCACGTGGTCTTCGTCTCCAAGGCCGACCCGGCGCAAATGCCCGGTGTCAAACAGCGCGTGCTGGACTTTCCCTACACCGAGGGGCTGCGGCTCGATGAGGTGCTGCATCCGCTGACGCTGCTGGCCTTCGGCCTCTATGGCGAGCGGCTGCTGGCGCAGAACGGCGCGCCGCTGCGCCTGGTGGTGCCGTGGAAATACGGCTTCAAGAGCGCCAAGTCGCTGGTGGCCATCCGGCTGGTCGAGGCGCAGCCGGTCAGCACCTGGCAGCGCCTGGCGCCGCGCGAGTACGGCTTCTTTGCCAACGTCAACCCGGCCGTGGCCCACCCGCGCTGGAGCCAGGCCAGCGAGCGGCGCATCGGCAGCGGCCTGTTTGCCAAGCGCCTGCCCACCCTGCCCTTCAACGGCTACGCCGACCAGGTGGCGTCGCTGTACAGCGGCCTGGATTTGCGCACCCACTTCTGACCCCGGCCCGCATGCGTTCTCCGCCCAAGGCCGTGGTGTGGCCCCTGCTGGCCTTGCCTGCGCTGGTGTTGCTGGCGCAGGCCATGCTGGATCAACTGGGCGCCAATCCGGCCGAGGCGCTGATCCGCGGCCTGGGCGACTGGACGCTGCGCCTGCTGGTGCTGGTGCTGGCGCTGACGCCGCTGCGTGAAGCCACCGGCTATGCCGGCCTGCAGCGCCACCGCCGCGCCATCGGCGTGGCGGTGTTCATCTATGCCACGCTGCATTGGTCGGCCTATCTGGTCTTCGACCAGGAGCTGGATCTGGCGGCCGTGCTGGCCGATATCGCCAAGCGACCCTTCATCCTGGTGGGCACGCTGGCCTGGCTGCTGCTGCTGCCGCTGGCGGCCACGTCGTTCAATGCGGCCGTGCGGCGGCTGGGGCCGGCGCGCTGGAAGCGGCTGCACCGGTTGGCCTACGTCGTGGCGCCGCTGGCCGTGCTGCATTTTTACTGGATGCGGGCGGCCAAGGGCCGCTGGGGCGAGGTGGCGGTGTACGGCATCATCCTGGCTGCGCTGCTGGCGTGGCGCCTGCGCCGCAAGACCCGATGAAACCCGACGACAAACCCCCTCATCTGAAGCTGCTGGCCTATGCGGTGCTGGCCACGCTGCTGACGCTGGCCGTGCTGGCCGGCGTCTATGAGCTGGCGGCGCGCTGGTACGGTGGCCTCACGCCCGAAACACGGCAGGATCTGCGCTATGCCGCGCCCATCCTGCCGCTGGCGCTGGTGGTGCTGCTGCTGTGGTTGCGGCGCAAGCCGCCCACGCGACGCAAGCCGGACGGCGAGTAGGCCTCGGCCATCAGGCCTTGACCGCGGCAACGGTGACCTTGGCCGCCAGCGTGGTGGCCGCGGCATCCGGCGCGGCGTGGCGGGCCATGGCTTCGACGCCGCCGAAGGTGATCAGCGTGGCAACCAGGGACAGCGAGGCGCACAGGGTGTGCAGGCGGGTGGTGGGGGTGTTCATGGTGGGCTCCTGAAAGGCAGTCATGCGTTGGCGATGACTGCACTTTAGGAAGCGGGTGGCTGCGCGGCCAGCGCCTTGCGACGGCGTGCCGGCCACGCCGCACGAATGGTCGCTGGCGGCGATGAACGGCCGCGCGGCACGCGCTACAGCGGCCCCACGCTGACGCGATTGCGGCCCTCTTGCTTGGCGTGGTAGAGCAGGCGATCGGCCTGGGCGATCAGCCGGCTGGGCTCGACCACCGGCGGCGCACCCGAGAAGGTGGCGTTGGGCCGGCGCGGCGGGATGACGGCGATGCCAATGCTGACGGTGACGCTGGACGCCACGGGCGAGGTTTCGTGCGCGATCGCCAGCCTCTGCACCGCGTCGCGCAGGCGCTCGCCCATCAACTGGGCCCCCGCTTCGTCGGTACCGGGCAGTATGCAGGCGAACTCTTCGCCGCCCCAGCGCGCCGCCAGATCGGCGGGCCGCAACAGCGCATGACGCACGGCCCGCGCCACGCTGACCAGGCAGCCGTCACCTTGCTGGTGGCCGTAGTGGTCGTTGTAGAGCTTGAAGTGATCGACGTCGATCATGGCCACGGCCAGCGCCTCGCCGCTGCGACGGGCACGGGCGGTTTCCATGGTCAGGCGCTCGTCGAATGCGCGCCGGTTGGCCAGGCCGGTGAGGCCATCGACGAAGGCCATCTGCCGCAGCAGATCGGACTGGTGCTTGAGCGTGATGTGGGTGCGCACGCGAGCGCGCACGACGGTCGGGTTGAACGGCTTGGTGATGAAGTCCACCGCGCCCAGCGACAGGCCTTCCTCCTCTTCCTCGGCGCCCGTCTGGGCGGTGACGAAGATGATGGGGATGGCGGCCGTGGCGGCGTCGATCTTGAGCTGCTGGCACACGGTATGGCCGTCCATGCCCGGCATGGCCACGTCCAGCAGGATCAGGTCGGGTTGGCGCTCGTGGGCCAGCTTCAAGGCCTGCTCGCCACTGGTGGCCATCAGCACCCGGTAGTCGCCGACGAAGACGGCATGCAGGGCCTGAATGTTGACGGGCTGGTCATCGACGACCAGGACGCAAGGCTTCTTGGCTGCCAGGGCCGCCAGCTGGGCCACAGGAGAGAGATCGAGTGAGTTCATGCAGGGGTGCTTTCCAGTAGGTCGTCACACAAGCGGATGGCGCGGCGGAAGTCCAGCCGCATGACCGCCTTGTGCAACTCCGCAAGCTTGGTGTTGGAGGCGGGATACGCTTGTTGCAGCGCTTCGAGCGCAGTCAGGGCATCCATGTCATCTTGCTCAAGCAGCACACGCAGCGACTGCAAGGCGGCCTGGACGGCCGTAGGGTCGATGGGCCTGGACACAGAAGGGGGCGCCGGGGCCGTCTCGGCGAGCCAGCTGCGCAGTTGGGGCGTGGCGTCATCAAGGGCCTTGCCCCACGCCGCATGGACCGCCTGGTCGTCCAGGGTCTGCGCCGCCAGACCGGTCTCCAGGTCGGCCAGGATGCGCGCCAGCGGGGTGGCGCCCACCGTGCCGGCCAGCCCTTTGGCGCTGTGCAGCAGGCGCGCCGCCTCGGCCTTGTGCCCGCTCTGGCGCAGCGGCAGCCAGTTGGCGCACTCGGCCTCGGACTGGGCCAGGAACTGGGCCAGCGCCTGGTGGTAGATGGCCCGATTGCCCCCGAAGCGGCGCAGCGCCGCGTTCAGGTCACCGCCGCCGGCAGGCGGCTCGGGCACGCCGGCCGTGGGGTCAGGCACGGCAGCGGTGGCCGCCACGCGGCCGGTGCGCCGCAGCAAGGTGTCCACCAGCACATCCAGCTCGAACGGCTTGCCCACGTGGTCGTTCATGCCTGCAGCCAGGCAGTCCTCGCGGTCGGTGCTGGCGGCGTTGGCCGTCATGGCGATCACCGGCAATACGTCGGAGGCCCAGGTCTTGCGCAGCTCGCGGGTGGCCGTCAGGCCGTCCATGACCGGCATTTGCAGATCCATCAGCACCACGTCGAAACGTTGCCCCCCCCGCAGCAGGTCCAGCGCCTGCCGTCCGTTCTCGGCCACCTGGATCCTGGCGCCCTCGGACTGCAGCAGCTCGCGGGCCACGAGTTGGTTGTTGGGGTTGTCTTCGACCAACAGCACGGCCATACCCGACAGGCGCTCGCCACCGCCCGGCAGGGGCGGCGCAGGTTCGGGCGCCGGGGTGGGCAAATCAGCCGCGTCGGCCAGGGGCAGGCTCAACGTGAAGGCAAAGGTCGAGCCCTTGCCCACGGCCGACAGCAAGGTGAGCTTGCCGCCCATGGACTCCACCAGCCGCTTGCTGATCGACAGGCCCAGTCCGGTGCCGCCAAAGCGCCGCGTGATGGTGGACTCGGCCTGGGTAAAGCCCGAGAAGATCTGTTCCTGGTGCTCGGGCGCAATGCCAATGCCGGTGTCGCGCACGGCAAAGGTCAGGGCCACCTTGTCGGCCGTGCGGTCGGTGACACGCACCCGCACGCAGACTTCCCCATGCGGGGTGAACTTGATGGCGTTGCCCACCAGGTTGGTGAGCACCTGCTGCACGCGCAGCGCATCGCCCACCACGCCAGCCGGCAGGTTGGGGTCAAGGTCGAACCGCACGGCCAGCCCGCTGTCGCCCACGTTGCCGTGGGCAATGACCGACAGCTCCTGCAGCAGCTTGTCCAGGCGGAAGGCCTTGGCCTCGAGCACGGTCTTGCCGGCCTCGGCCTTGGCGAAGTCGAGGATGTCGTTGAGCAGCTGCAGCATCCAGCGTGCCGAGCCTTCGATCTTGCGCGTGTAGCCGCGCTGGACTTCGAGCAACTCGGTGCGCTGCAACAGCGTCAGCAGGCCCAGGATGGCGTTCATGGGCGTGCGAATTTCATGGCTGAGATTGGCCATGAAGCGGCTCTTGGCCTCGGACGCCGCGCGCGCCTCGTCGGTGGCGCGCTGCAAGTCGGTCACGTCGATGCGAAAGCCCACCGTGTGGCCGTCGGGCAGGTGGCGTTCCTTGACGCGCAGCACGCGGCCGCTGCTCAGGCGCTGCAGCATGGTTTTGCCGTCTTTCTGGCGGTGGGCGGCCAGGCGCTCGGCCACCCAATCCTCGATGCGCCCCTTGGCATCGACGTACTCGCCGCGCTCGGCGCCAAACCGGATGATGTCCTCGAACCGCGCGCCCCTGACCATGGCGGGCGACGCCAGCGGATAGACCTCGCGGTATTTCTCGTTGCACAGCACCAGCCGGTCGCGGGCGTCATAGAGCACAAAGGCCTCGTCCAGCGCATCGATGGCGCCCTGCAGCAGCTCGTTGTGCCGCTGCAGCTCGTCCTGCAGGGCCCGGCGGCTGCTGACGTCCTGCATGGCGCCCACCACGCGCAGCCCCTGCGTGTCTTTCATGGGCTCGCCGATGATGCGGATCCACAGCGGCGTGCCCCCCACGGTGCGGGCGCGCACCTCGGTGTCCCAGCCGCCAATGCCGGCCAGCGCCCGCTTGAGCCCGATGCGCACCGACGGACGGTCGTCCTCGTGAATCAACGCCAGCACATCTTCCAGCCTGGGCTGGTGGCCGGGCGGGAAGTCGAAGATGCGGCGGGTTTCGGCCGTCCATTCAAACACCTGCCCCGGAGGCAGGAAAGACCAGCCGCCCACGCTGGCGATGCGCCCGGCCCGGTCCAGCAAGGCCTGGCTGTCGCGCAGCGCACTTTGCGTCTGGTGGCGCGTCAGCATCACCAGCCAGGTGATGATGGCCATGCCCATGCTGGCCATCAGGCCGACGATCTGCGTGGCCAGGACCGGGCGGTAGTCGATGGCCGCCAACGCGGCCTGGGTGGGCCGCGCCAGCAGGCGCATGGTCACACCGGCGATGACGATATCCCGCACGTCGGCGGCGTCGCCCAACGCGGCGGGGGCGGACTCCCAGCGGCCATTGCGTTCGGCATAGGCCAGTTTGCCTTGAGCGACGCCGGGCGCATGCACCAGCAGGTCGAAGTCCAGCATGTGGCTGCTCGCCTCGCTCACCCCCTCCAGCCACTCGGCGGCCACCAGCGGCACGTAGACCAGGCCCGCCAGGCTGGCGCGGCGCTGTGCGGCCGAGGCCTGCGGCAGGCTGGCTTCCAGCCGCACCGAGCCATCGGGCTGCACCTGACGGTAAAGCGGGCTGTACAGGTGAAAACCCGGGCGGTGCAGCCCGTCCTGCACCAGGGCGATGACGTCCGTCAGTGCGTCATCCCCGGTGTCGGCCGCACGCAGCGCCGCCGTCAGGCGCGTGTTCTCAGAGGCGACATCCAGCCCCATGGCCACGGCGTTGCGCAGCGGCGGCTCGACCCGCTCGACGACCAGCAGCGGGTCGCTCTGCTCGGGTGACAGCACCCGGATGGCGAAGTTGGGTGCGCCGCTGGCACGCTGCGCGGCCACGTAGGCCTCGAGCTGCGCGCGCGGCACGGCCCGCACCCAGCCCACACCGCGCACGCCCGGTTGGTCGCGGTTCAGATCGCGCTGGCGCACGTAGGTGGAGAAGGCCTCGCGCGAGATGTCGGGCACCGTGGCGTACAGGCTGCGAGTGCTGCGCAACAGCAGGACGGGAGCGATCAGCCGACGCGAAATCTCGGCGCTGAGCCGGTCAGCCTCACGACTGTGCGTGACCTGCTCCGAATGGTCGATGGCGCGGCGCACTGCATGCTGGGCCACCACCGTCAGCAGCATGCACCCCACAAAAACAAGCAGCGCCAAGCCCCAGGCACGGGCATGGGTCAGACGCGACTGAATCTGTTTGGGCCAATTCATGTGTGCCCGATTGTCGAAACCGCCGCACCCCGGTAGCGGCTGGAATTACGGGGGAGTTCCGGCGCTGAATCAGGGCGTCAGGCGCGGCAGCCCGCCGTCGCCATCCCCCAACAGCCCGACCTGGGCATACACGCCGAGTTTGACTCGGGTATCGGCAATGTCCAGATTGCGCATCGTCAGCTGGCCAATGCGATCGGCCGGGCTGAAGGCCGCATCGCCCTTCTCCATGGTCAACCTCTGCGGGTGATACGTGAGATTGGGACTCTCGGTGTCCAGCAGAGTGTAGTCATTACCCCGGCGCAATGCCAGCGTGACGGTGCCCGTGACCACGCGCGCCACCCAGCGCTGGGCGGCCTCGCGCAGCATCAGGCTTTGCGAGTCGAACCAGCGGCCCTGGTAGAGCAGCCGGCCCAGCCGGGCGCCGCTTTCGCGGTACTGGGCCAGGGTGTCTTCGTTGTGGATGCCGGTGACCAGCCGCTCGTAGGCGATGTGCAGCAGCGCCATGCCAGGCGCCTCGTAGATGCCGCGGCTCTTGGCCTCGATGATGCGGTTCTCGATCTGGTCGCTCATGCCCAGGCCGTGGCGCCCGCCGATGCGATTGGCCTCGGCCATCAAGGCCACGGCATCCGGGAAGGTCTGGCCGTTGAGGGCCACGGGCACGCCTTCCTCAAAGCGAATGCTGACTTCCTCGCGCGCCACGGCCACGTCGTCGCGCCAGAACGCCACGCCCATGATGGGCTGGACGATTTCCATGCCTTTGTTCAGGAATTCCAGGTCCTTGGCCTCGTGTGTGGCGCCCAGCATGTTGGCGTCGGTGGAGTAGGCTTTCTCCACGCTCATCTTGTAGTCGTGGCCGCGCGCGATCAGGTACTCGCTCATCTCCGTGCGGCCGCCCAGCTCGTCGATGAAGCGCTGGTCCAGCCAGGGTTTGTAGATGCGCAGCCCGGGGTTGACCAGCAAGCCGTAGCGGTAGAAGCGCTCGATGTCGTTGCCCTTGTGGGTGGAGCCGTCGCCCCAGATGTGCACATCGTCCTCGCGCATGGCGGCCACCAGCGCCGTGCCGGTGACGGCGCGCCCGAGCGGGGTGGTGTTGAAGTAGGTGGCGCCGCCGGTGCGGATGTGGAAGGCACCGCACTGCATGGCGGCCAGGCCCTCGGCCACCAGCTGGGGGCGGCAATCGATCAGGCGGGCAATCTCGGCGCCATAGGCTTTGGCCCGGCGGGGGATGGCGTCGTAGTCGGTTTCGTCGGGCTGACCCAGGTGGGCCGTGTAGGCGCAGGGGACGGCCCCTTTCTCGCGCATCCAGCTGACGGCGGCGGAGGTGTCCAACCCCCCCGAAAAGGCAATGCCGACGCGCTCGCCAGCAGGAAGGGTTTGGAGGATGGTGGCAGACACGGCGGGCCTTCGCGGTTGACCTAGGGGTTACCCGGATTGTAGGGAGGGCGGCTGCGGCGCGCGGGCGCCAAAGATGGCCGTGCCCACGCGCACCAGGGTGCTGCCCTCGGCAATGGCCAGTTCCAGGTCGTCGCTCATGCCCATGGACAAGGTGGCCAGGCCCAGGCTGTGCGCCAGCTCGCGCAGTGCGCGGTGCGGCGCGGCGCCGCTGCCTGGCGCGGGCACCGCCATCAAGCCGCGCAAGGCCAGGCGCGGCAGCGCGGCAATGGCCTGGGCCAGCGCGGGCACCTCGGTCGGCTCGGCCCCGCTCTTGCTGGCCTCACCACTGATGTTGACCTGGATGCAGATGTTCAGTGGGGCCAGCCACGCCGGGCGCTGGTCCGACAGCCGCTGGGCGATGCGCAGCCGGTCCACCGACTGCACCCAGTCGAAACGCTCGGCCACCACGCGCGTCTTGTTGGCCTGCAGCGGGCCGATGAGATGCCATTCGATGTGGCCGGCCAGATCGGCCAGCGCATCCATCTTGGTCACCGCTTCCTGCACATAGTTTTCGCCGAATGCGCGCTGGCCGGCGGTGTGGGCGGCCCGCACCGCGTCGGCCGACTGGGTCTTACTGACCGCCAAAAGTGCTACATCTGTCGGGTTTCTGCCTGCATTTGTGGCCGCACGGGCGATGCGCAGGCGCACACAATCGAGCTGATTCAAAATGGTGGCGGTCGTCATCGACCCTGAGCTTACATGGACATCACCCAGCTGCTGGCCTTCTCGGTCAAGAACAACGCCTCCGACCTGCACCTGTCGGCCGGCCTGCCGCCGATGATCCGCGTGCATGGGGACGTGCGGCGCATCAACGTCGAGGCCATGACGCACCAGCAGGTGCACGCGATGGTGTACGACATCATGAACGACGCCCAGCGCAAGACCTTCGAAGAAACGCTGGAGTGCGACTTCAGCTTCGAGGTGCAGGGCCTGGCGCGCTTTCGGGTCAACGCCTTCAACCAGAACCGCGGCGCGGGGGCGGTGTTCCGCACCATCCCCTCCAAGATCCTGACGCTGGAGCAGCTGCGCTGCCCCAAGGTCTTTGCCGAGTTGGCGCTCAAGCCGCGCGGCCTGGTGCTGGTGACGGGCCCCACGGGCTCGGGCAAATCCACCACGCTGGCGGCCATGGTGGACCACCTCAACGAGCATGAGTTCGGCCACATCCTGACGCTGGAAGACCCCATCGAGTTCGTGCACGAGAGCAAGAAGTGCCTGGTCAACCAGCGTGAGGTCGGCCCCCACACGCACAGCTTTGCCAATGCGCTGCGTGCGGCGCTGCGCGAAGATCCCGACGCCATTCTGGTGGGCGAGCTGCGCGACCTGGAAACCATCCGCCTGGCCCTGTCGGCCGCCGAGACCGGCCACCTGGTGTTCGGCACCTTGCACACCTCCAGTGCGGCCAAGACCATCGACCGCGTGGTGGATGTCTTCCCGGCGGCAGAGAAGGAGATGGTGCGCTCCATGCTGTCGGAATCGCTGATCGGCGTGATTTCGCAGACGCTGTGCAAAACCCGCGACGGCAATGGCCGCGTGGCGGCCCACGAAATCATGCTGGGCACGCCCGCCATCCGCAACCTGATTCGCGAAAACAAGATCGCGCAGATGTACTCCACCATCCAGACCGGCCAGAATCTGGGCATGCAAACGCTGGACCAGAATCTGGCCGATCTGGTGCGCAAGCAAATCATCTCGCCGGCCGAGGCGCGCAGCAAGGCCAAGATTCCAGAGAACTTCCCCGGGTAGTCAGCCTGCCCCCCAGGCCATCGCGGCACACGCTCCCATCCGCAGGAGCGCCGCCGGGCCCGCACCGCGGGTTTGGCGAGAAGGGGGCACGCCAACGTAGAAAGCTGAGACATGAAACAACCCCCACTCTCGCTTTTGCTCGCTGCCCCCCGAGGGCGCGCTCTGTGCCTTCTGGCAGGCGGGCGCCACTGAGATGGAACGCGATCAAGCCGCCAAATTCGTTTTCGATCTGTTGCGCCTGCTGGTGTCGCGCAAGGGGTCCGATCTGTTCCTGACGGCCGAGTTTCCGCCGGCCATGAAGATCGACGGCAAGATCACCAAGGTCTCGCCGCAACCGCTGACGCCGGCCCACACCATGGCGCTGGCGCGGGCGCTGATGAACGACAAGCAGTCGTCCGAGTTCGAGCGCACCAAGGAGTGCAACTTTGCCGTCTCGCCTGCCGGGGTGGGCCGCTTTCGCGCCAGCGCCTTCCTGCAGCAAGGCCATGTGGGCCTGGTGCTGCGGGTGATTCCGGCGCAGCTGCCCACCATCGATGGCCTGGGGCTGCCGCAACTGCTCAAGGACGTCGTGATGTCCAAGCGCGGGCTGGTCATCATGGTGGGGGCCACGGGCTCGGGCAAGAGCACCTCGCTGGCGGCCATGCTCGACTGGCGCAACGAAAACGCGCAAGACCACATCTTCACCATCGAAGACCCGGTCGAATTCCTGCACCCGCACAAGAACAGCATCGTCACCCAGCGCGAGGTGGGGCTGGACACCGACGACTGGGAGGTGGCGCTGAAGAACGTGCTGCGTCAGGCGCCCGACGTCATCATGATGGGCGAAATCCGCGACGCCAAAACCATGGAGCTGGCCCTGGCCTTTGCCGAAACCGGCCACCTGTGCATGGCCACGCTGCACGCCAACAACACCAACCAGACCGTGGAGCGCATCCTCAACCTCTTCCCCGAAGACCGTCAGCCGCAGGTGCTGATGGACATGTCGCTCAACCTCAAGGCCATCATCTCGCAGCGGCTGGTGCCGCGCGAAACGACCAAAGGTCGCGCAGCGGCGGTGGAAATCCTGCTCAACACGCCCCTGATGGCCGACCTCATCGAGAAGGGCGAAATCTCCGAAATGAAGGAGCTGATGAAGCGCTCGCGCGAGCACGGCATGCAGACCTTCGATCAAGCCTTGTTCGACCTCTTCGAGGCCGGCCAGATCAGCCTGGACGATGCCTTGCGCCAGGCCGACTCGGTCAACGACTTGCGGCTGCAGGTCAAGCTCCACGGTCAGCGCAGCAAACAGCCCGACCTGGCGGCAGGCACCGAGCACCTGACCATCATCTGAGTCACTCCGGATGGCCGCCTTCAGCAAGCACAACCTGTACCGCCGGCTCTACCCGCTGCGCGTGCTCGGGTTCGGCCTGACCGCGCTGGCGGTGGGCGGCGTGCTCCACATCACCCAGGCACCGCTGCTGCATTGGTTGCTGATGGGTACCGCCTGCCTGGTCTGGCCGCACGTGGCGCTGGTGCATGCCCTCACCAGCAGTGACCGCGCGCAGGCCGAGATGCGCAACGTGATGGTGGACACGGCCCTCGTGGGCGTCCTCGTGCCGCTGGTGCACTTCAACCCGCTGACCAGCGTCATCATGGTCACCATCAACCTGTCTGACAAGTTCAGCATCGGCCGGCGGGGCTTGATCCTGGACTCACTGCCGTGGCTGGTCGTGCCCATGCTGGCCACCACCGCGTGGCTGCGCCCCGAGCCGCTGTGGGAGGTGTCCACGCTGATCGTCGCGTCCACACTGCCGCTGTTCGTGGTGCACACGCTGGCGGTCAGCCTGTCCAACCGCCATCAGCTGCGCCTGGCGGCAAGCCAGAACCGTGAGTTGCAGGAGCTGCACCGGCTGGACGCCCACACCGCCCTGGCCAGCCGCGCGCACTGGCTGGAGCTGGCCGATGCCGCGCTGCAAGAGGGCGCGGCGGCGACGGCCCTGATGGTGGACATCGACCACTTCAAATCGATCAACGACCGGCACGGCCATCTGGTGGGTGACGAAGTCATCCGCGCCGTGGCCATGGCCGTTCGGCGCAGCCTGCGCATCCAGGACGCTGCCGGCCGCTATGGTGGCGACGAACTGGCCGTGCTGCTGCGCGACGCCAATGCCCATGACGCCGCCGCCATTGCCGAGCGCATCCGCCAGCATGTGGCCGCGCTGCGGGTGCGCGAGCTGCCGCAGTTGCGGGTCTCCATCAGCGTCGGCGGCAGCGAATTGCGCCCCACCCACGCCAGCGTGGCCGATTGGCTGGCCGACGCCGACAGCGCGCTCTACCGCGCCAAGGCGCAAGGCCGCAACCAGGTGGTGATGGCGCCGCAGCGGATGGTCGCCCTGCAAACCAGCCCGAGCCTGTAGCCCGCCAGCCACGCGGGCCGCCACGGACAATGGCCCCATGCCAATGTCCCCGCCCCCCGCGCCCGCCCTGGCCTGGGTGGTCGATGACCACCCTCTGGTAGCCAGCGGCATTGCCACCTACCTCCAGGCCCATTGCCGCATGACCACCGTGCAGGTGCACGCCAGCCTGCCGCCCGGCCTGGCAGACCCTGCGCCCGTGCTGCTGGTGCTGGACCACTGGCTGGCCGGCCAAGCGCCGCTCGATGTCCTGATCGCCTGGCGCCGCCACCACCCGCACACCCGCGTGCTGATGATCAGCGGCGACGTGGACCCCGCCGTCTGGCAGGCCGCACGCACGGCCGGCGCCGACGGCTTCGTCCACAAGCACGAACCGCCCGACATCTTCGCCGCTGCCGTGCAGGCGCTGCTTGCGGGGCTGCACTGGTTCCCGGCCGACGCGGCGCCGCCCACGCGCAGCGCCGAGCTGGGCCTCACGCAGCGCCAGCAGCAGGTGCTGGACGCCGTGCTGCGCGGCTGGCCCAACCGCCGCATCGCCGAGGCGCTGCATCTGAGCGAGGCCACGATCAAGAACCACGTGACCGCCATCTACGCTCAGTTGGGCGTTGCCAACCGCATCGAGCTGCTGTTGCGGCTGGCCCCGGGTAAATCCTGAGCCTGTTGTTACCAATTCAGGACTTGCGGTGGATGGCGGGCAGGCGGGCAGTTTCTAGAGTGGGCTGCAGCGGCGCCCGTCGGCCCCGCATCACAGGGAGACCGAACCATGAAAGCTGCTTGGAGAGGATGGGTCGCGGCGTGGGCCTGCGCGGCATCAGGCGCCTGGGCCGCGCCGGTGGACATCACGTCGGTGACACAGTCCACCAATCCGGCCGGCCATGAACTGCTGACCATCAAGGGGACGGGCCTGAAGGACAGCGGTGACACCAAGGTCACGCTGGGCACGCGCGACATGGTGCTGCGCGGCACCTCCGCAACCAGCCTGACCGTGCGCTGCGCGGGCAACCCGGGCGTGTGCCCCAAGGGCGACAACAAGTTGCTGGTGACCACCTTCGCCATCGACGGCACGCCTGTGTCCGGCCAGATCTGGTACTACAGCACGCCGCTGGCCGGGCCGCAAGGGAACCCGGGCGACCCGGGCCCGCAAGGCCCACAAGGCCCGATGGGCTACACGGGTGCCACGGGTGCAACCGGTGCAACCGGTGCAACAGGTGCCACCGGACCACAAGGCGCCACGGGGCCACAGGGCGCTACCGGTGCGCAGGGGCCGCAAGGCATCAAGGGCGACACTGGCTTCATGGGTCCGGTCGGGCCGACCGGACCCATAGGGCCGATCGGGCCGATCGGGCCGCAGGGCATACAGGGTCCCCAGGGGCCGGCCGGCCCTGCCGTGCAGTCTGTCGCCATCTGCTCGAGCGGCTCTTGCAGCCTGGGTGATGGGGATTGCAGCTGCGAGGTGGGTTCGCTCATCAGCAAGGTCAGGGCCACACAGTGCCAGGCCAATTCGTCGTCCGGCTCGTGCAGCGCCACCGGCGCGCTCTGCGTGAACGGGGGCAACACGTATCAGCGCAATGCCGCCTGCTGCGTCTGCAAGCCCTGAGCCGGTGGTCCGGCATCCGCACGCTTGCCCTTGGCGCCTGGCGCCCGATTGATGTGACGGCGGGCTGCGGCCCGTCATGAGGACACCCGACGATGAAACCCCTGCCCTTGCCTCACCTGCCGCGCGCGGTGACCGCGGCCACCGTGCTGCTGCTGGCCGCCTGCGGCGGCGGCCGCGACGATCCGGATACCCTCACCGCCCTGAACCAGGACGTCCACCGCAGCGCCCTGGCGCTGGCACCCGAGGCCGGCGCCACCCGCACCGATGCCATGCGGCTGCTGAACCAGGCCAGTTTCGGCCCCACCGCCAGCACGCTGGCCAGCGTGCAGTCGCTGGGCACCAAGAAGTGGATCGACCAGCAACTGGCGCTGCCCGCCGCCGACTACCACCGCCCGCGCTGGTTGGCGGCCGGCGCCGGGGCCGGCAACAACGAATTGATCTCATCCATCTACCACCAGGCGCTCTATGCCGACGACCAGCTGCGCCAGCGCGTCACGTTCGCGCTGTCGCAGATCTTCGTCATCTCGCTCAACGAGATCGGTGGCCCGCAGGCCGAGATGGCGGCTTCGTACTACGACATGCTGGGCCGCAACGCCTTCGGCAACTTCCGCACCTTGATCGAGGACGTGGCGCGGCACCCGGCCATGGGCATCTACCTGTCGCACATCAAGAACCAACCCTTTGACGCCGCGTCCGGCCGCCAGCCCGACCAGAATTTCGCCCGCGAGGTGATGCAGCTGTTCTCCATCGGCCTGACCCGGCTCAATCCCGACGGCACGCCTCAACTGTCCGGTGGCAGCCCCATCGCCACCTATGACCAGACCGACGTGGCCGGCATGGCGGCGGTGTTCACCGGCTGGTCCTGGGCCGGCCCCGACACGCACACCCTGCGCTTTTGGGGCACCCAGCCGGCTTACATCGACCCCGACCGCCAAGGCACGCCGATGCAGGGCTATGTGCAGTTCCACGCCACCGCCGCCAAGTCCTTCCTCGGCGTCGAGGTGCCGGCGCAGCCGGTGGCCGATCCGCCGGCCAGCCTCAAGACGGCGCTGGACACGCTCTACCACCACCCCAACGTCGGGCCGTTCATCGGTCGCCAGTTGATCCAGCGCCTGGTCACCAGCGCCCCGAGCCCGGCCTATGTGCGGCGCGTGGCCGCCCGGTTCGACAACAACGGCCTGGGTGTGCGCGGCGACATGGCGGCGGTGGTGCGCGCCATCCTCACCGACAAGGAGGCCCGCAGTGCCCGCCTGGCTGCCGGTGAGCGCTACGGCAAGGTGCGCGAACCGGTGCTGCGCCTGACGGCCTGGCTGCGCGCGTTCGACGCCACCTCCGACAGCGGCCAGGTGCTGATCGCGCCGACCAGTGACGCGGCCACCGCACTGAACCAGACGCCGCTGTCGGCGCCGTCGGTGTTCAATTTCTATCGCCCCGGCTACGTCCCCGCTGGCGGCGAGGCCGAGCAGCGCCAGATGACGCTGCCCGTGATGCAGATCACCACCGAGACCAGCGTGGCCGGCTACGCCAACTTCATGCTGGCCGGGGTGCAGAACGGCGTCGGCCCGCGCGGGCCCGACAACCAAGGCACGCGCCCGGACATGCAGCCCGACTACGGCGGCGAGATGGCACTGGCCGAGGACCCGCCCGCGCTGGTGCGGCAGGTGTTCGACAAGCTGCTGCCCATGGCGCCCTCCGCCGCCCTGCGGGCCGAGGTGCTGCATGCGGTGCAGGACCACACCATGCCGCCCCAGCGCCCAGACGACAGCAACGCCGTGGCGCGCGAAAACGCCAAGAAACGCCGCGTGCAGACCGCCATCTTGCTGACCCTGGTCAGCCCCGAATTCCTGGTTCAGAAATGAGGCCCGCCATGCTGACCCGTCGTGACTGCTTGCGCCGCAGCGGCGCGCTGGCCAGCCTGGGGCTGGGTTTGTCGGCCATGCGCCGGGCCAGCGCCGTGGGCGCGACCGACTACAAAGCCCTGGTCTGCATCTTCCTGTTCGGTGGCAACGACCCGTTCAATACCGTGCTGGCCACCGACGCACCATCGTGGTCGGCCTACGGCAACGAGCGGGGCAACGCCAGCACCGGCATCGCGCTGGCGCCGCCGGGCACGCCCGCCAAGGTCAGCGGCACGCTGCATCAGAAGCTGGGCGGCGTGCTGCCCATCGTCCCGGCGACCCCGCAGGCCAGCCGCAGCTTCGCGCTGCACCCCAGCCTCGCCGGCCTGCGTGAGCTGTTCAACCAGCAGCGCCTGGGGGTGGTGGCCAACGTGGGCCACCTGATCGACGCGCAGACCACCAAGGCCGATTACCACCACAGCACCGCCAGGCGGCCGGCCAAACTGGGCTCACACAACGACCAGCAATCGGTCTGGCAATCGGGGGGCGCCGAGGGCACGACACGCGGCTGGGGCGGACGCTTCATGGACGGCCTGATCGCGGACAACACGCAGCCCATGTTCAGCGCCATCAGCATCTACGGCAGTGCCGTGTGGCTGCCCGGGCAAAGTACGCGCGCCTACCAGCTTTCCAGCACGGGGCCGGTGCGCATCAGCGACCCGACCGGCGCGGCCACGGTGTACGGCTCCGCCGAGGTGTTGGCACACATGCGAGCCATCATGAGCACGGCTCGCGACAACCGGTTGATCGAGCGCGAGCATGCGGCCGTGTCGCAACGCAGCTTCGCAGCCACCGATGTGCTGGGCGGCATCTACCCGGCGCCCGATGCCGGCCCGTGGGGCTCGCGCGCCGATGCGCTGACCGACCCGCTGCTCAAGTACCGCGATCCGGTGACCCGCGCCGACCTCTACAACCCGCTCGCCCACCAGCTCCAGGCCGTGGCGCGCACCATCGCCGTGCGCGACGCGCTGGGCATGGGGCGGCAAGTCTTCTTCGTTGGCCTGGGGGGCTGGGACACGCACGCCACCCAGCCGACGCGCCACGCACCGCTGCTGGCGCAACTGGCGCAGGCCCTGACCTACTTCGACGACACGCTCAGGCAAATGGGGGTGGACGACCAGGTGACCACCTTCACGATGAGCGAATTCGGCCGCGCCCTGACCAGCAACGGCGACGGCTGCGACCACGGCTGGGGCGGCCACCAGTTCGTCATGGGCGGCGCCGTCAAAGGCGGCGACATCTACGGGCGCTTCCCGACCTACAGCGGGCCCGACCCGACGCAGCCCGGCACGTTTGCCAGCCCCGACATGCTGGACAGCGGCCAGTTGCTGCCCGCCCTGGGCGTGGACCAATACGCCGCCACGTTGGGCACCTGGCTGGGCGTCAGCGACGCCGAGTTGGCGGCCATCCTGCCCAACCTGTCGACCTGGGCCCCTGCCGATCGCAATCTGGGCTTCATGCGCCCCTGATTGCGGCGTGCGCCCGTCAGCCGTCCAGCGCCGCGCGCAGCAACTCGGCGGCCTGGGCCGGGTTGGCCTTGCCCTTGCTGGCCTTCATCACCTGGCCCACCAGGGCGTTGAAGGCCTTGTCCTTGCCGGCGCGGAACTCGTCCACCGACTTGCCGTTGGCGGCGATGACCTCGGCCACGATGGCGGTCAGCGCACCGGTGTCGTTCATCTGCTTCAAGCCCCTGGCGGCAATGACGGCGTCCACGTCCACCGCCTCGCCCTGCCACAGCGCGTCGAACACCTGGCGCGCAGCGTTGTTGGAGATGGTGCCGTCCTGGATGCGCGCGATCAGCGCCGCCAGCTGCGCCGGCGCCACCGGCGCGGCGTCGATGCTGCGCTCCTCGGCATTGAGGCGCTTGCCGATTTCGCCCATGATCCAGTTGGCCGCCGGCTTGGCCGGCGCGCCCGCCGCCTTGGCGGCCTCGTAGTAGCGCGCCGTGGCCAGGCCGGCCGTCATCATCTGTGCGTCGTAGGGCGAGAGGCCATCGGCCGTCTCGAAGCGCGCGGCCATGGCCGCCGGCAACTCGGGCAGCTCCGCCCGCACGGTCGCCACCCAGGCCTCGTCGATGGCCAGCGGGGGCAGGTCGGGGTCGGGGAAGTAGCGGTAGTCGGCCGAATCCTCTTTGCTGCGCATGGCGCGGGTCTCGCCCAGCGCCGGATCCCACAGCACAGTGGCCTGCTGGATGGCGCGGCCGTCTTCCAGTTCATCGATCTGCCAGCCCACCTCGTAGTTGACCGCATCGACGACGTAACGAAAGCTGTTGAGGTTCTTGATCTCGCGGCGCGTGCCCAGCGGCGCCCCGGGTTTGCGCACCGAGACGTTGACGTCGCAGCGGAACGAGCCCTCCTGCATGTTGCCGTCGCAGATGTCCAGCCACATCACCAGCGCATGCAGGGTTCGGGCGTAGGCGGCGGCTTCTTCGGCGCTGCGGATGTCGGGCTCGGAGACGATCTCCAGCAGCGGCGTGCCGGCGCGGTTGAGGTCGATGCCCGACATGCCGTGGTAGTCCTCGTGCAGGCTTTTGCCGGCGTCTTCCTCCAGGTGCGCGCGGGTCAGGCGCACCGTCTTGTCGGCCTCGCCGACGCGAAAGCGCACGCTGCCGCCCTGCACCACCGGAATCTCGAACTGGCTGATCTGGTAGCCCTTGGGCAGGTCGGGGTAGAAGTAGTTCTTGCGCGCAAAGATGGACTGCGGCGCAATGCGCGCGCCCACCGCCAGGCCGAAGCGAATGGCCCGCGCCACCGCACCCCGGTTGAGCACCGGCAGCGTGCCCGGCAGCGCCAGATCGACGGGCGCGGCCTGGGTGTTGGGCGCGGCGCCAAACGCCGTGGGCGCGCCGCTGAAGATCTTGGAGACGGTGGAGAGCTGGACGTGGTTTTCCAGCCCGATGACGACTTCGTAGCCGCGGATGAGTGTGGTCATGGTCAGAGTCCGGTCGGCGCGCGCCGATGCCAATCGGTGGCCTGCTGCAGCGCGTGCGCGGTGTGCAGCAGCCGCCCTTCCTGGAAGTAGTTGCCCACCAGCTGCAGGCCCACGGGCAGGCCGCCGGCGCCAAAGCCGGCCGGCACGCTCATGCCGGGCAGGCCGGCCAGGCTGGCGGGCAGCGTGAAGATGTCGGCCAGGTAGGCGGCCAGCGGGTCGTCCTGCTGCGCGCCCAGCGGCCAGGCCACGGTGGGCGCCACGGGGCCGGCGATGACGTCGCACTGGGTGAACGCATGCTGGAAGTCGTCGGCAATCAGCCGCCGCAGCTTTTGCGCCTGCAGGTAGTAGGCGTCGTAATAGCCGTGCGAGAGCACGTAGGTGCCGATCAGGATGCGCCGCTGCACCTCGGGTCCCAGGCCTTCGCTGCGCGAGCGCACGTACAAGTCCATCAAGTCGTCGGCCTGGGCGCTGCGGTGGCCGTAGCGCACGCCATCGAAGCGCGCCAGGTTGGAGCTGGCCTCGGCCGGGGCAATGATGTAGTAGACGGGAATGGCCAGCTCGGTGCGCGGCAGGCTGACGTCCACCAGCGTGGCGCCCAGGCGCTGCAACTCGGCCAGTGCGGCGCGCACGGCCGCATCCACGTCACTGGCCAGGCCGGCCGGAAACCACTCGCGCGGCAGGCCCACGCGCAGGCCGGCCAGGGGCTGGGCGCCCTCCGCCGTGCGCAGCGCGGCGGTGTAGTCCTGCGGCGGCTGGTTGACGCTGGTGGCGTCGCGCGCATCAAAGCCGCTCATGGCCGACAGCAGCAGCGCACAGTCTTCGGCCGAGCGCGCCAGCGGGCCGGCCTGGTCCAGGCTGGAGGCGAAGGCGATCAGCCCCCAGCGCGAGCACACGCCGTAGGTGGGCTTGATGCCGGTGACGCCGCAAAAGCTGGCCGGCTGGCGGATGGAGCCGCCGGTGTCGGTGCCGGTGGCGCCGGGCAGCAGCCGCGCGGCCACGGCGGCAGCCGAGCCGCCCGAGGAGCCGCCGGGCACGCGGGCGGTATCCCAGGGGTTGCGCACCGGGCCGTAGGCGCTGTTTTCGTTGGCCGAGCCCATGGCGAACTCGTCGCAGTTGAGCTTGCCCAGGCTGATGGCGCCGGCCTCGGCCAGCCGGGCCACCACGGTGGCATCAAACGGGCTGCGGTAGCCGGCCAGCATGCGCGAGCCGGCGGTGGTGGGCATGCCTTGGGTGACGATGACGTCTTTGTGGGCGATGGGCACGCCCAGCAGCGGCGCGGCGTCGCCGGCCGCGCGGCGGGCGTCGGCGGCGGCGGCGGCCGTCAACGCCCCTTCGGTGTCCAGATGCAGGTAGGTGCCCAGGCAGGCGGCGGCCTCGGCCCGCGCCAGCAGATGGCGGGTGACCTCGACGCTGGAGGTCTGGCGGGCCGCCAGCGCGCGGGCCAGGTCGGCCACGCCCATGTCGTGCAGACTCATTCGATCACCCTCGGCACCAGATACAGGCCGTCTTCCACCGCCGGGGCGCTGCGCTGGTTGGCGGCGCGGTCGATGGCCTCGGCAGCGGCGTCCTCACGCAAGCGCAGCGTCACCGGCTGAATGGCCGACAGCGGCGTGTACAGCGGCGCCACCCCGGCCGTGTCCACCGCGCGCATCTGCTGCACCAGATCGAAGAAGCCATTGAGTTGGGCCCGAAGCGGTTCGGCCGCGTCGGCAGGCAGTTCCAGCCGCGCCAGTCGGGCCACGCGGCGCACGTCCTCTGGGGTCAGGGTCATGGGTGTTTTACCTAGGGTTTCCACGGCCAATTGAGGCCAATCGGTTATTATCGCCAGTTAATTTCCATCCTCCACGCTGGTGCCTTCGCGCGCGGGCGTGCGCCTCCCGCCCCTTTTTGCCGCCTCATGTTCGCTTCTCTGCGCCGCGCTTTTTCGACTGATCTTGCCATCGACCTGGGTACCGCCAACACGCTGATCTACGTGCGTGGCCGCAACATCGTGCTGGACGAACCCTCGGTGGTCGCCATCCGCCACGAGGGTGGCCCCAGCGGCAAGAAGACCATCCAGGCCGTGGGCCACGAGGCCAAGGCCATGCTGGGCCGGGTGCCCGGCAACATCGAGGCCATCCGGCCCATGAAGGACGGCGTCATTGCCGACTTCACCGTCACCGAGCAGATGCTCAAGCAGTTCATCAAGATGGTGCATCCGCGCTCGGTGCTCAAGCCCTCGCCGCGCATCATCATCTGCGTGCCCTGCGGCTCCACCCAGGTCGAGCGCCGCGCCATCCGCGAGTCGGCGCTGGGCGCGGGCGCCAGCGAGGTCTACCTGATCGAGGAGCCCATGGCCGCCGCCATCGGTGCCGGCCTGCCGGTCAGCGAGGCCTCGGGCTCCATGGTGGTGGACATCGGCGGCGGCACCACCGAGGTGGGCGTCATCAGCCTGGGCGGCATGGTCTACAAAGGCAGCGTGCGCGTGGGCGGCGACAAGTTCGACGAGGCCATCATCAACTACATCCGCCGCAACTACGGCATGCTGATCGGCGAGCCCACGGCCGAGTCCATCAAAAAGCAGATCGGCAGCGCCTTCCCGGGCTCCGAGGTGATGGAGATGGAGGTCAAGGGCCGCAACCTCTCCGAGGGCGTGCCGCGCAGCTTCACCATCAGCAGCAACGAAATCCTCGAAGCGCTGACCGACCCGCTCAACCAGATCGTCTCGGCCGTCAAGAACGCGCTGGAGCAGACGCCGCCCGAGTTGGGCGCCGACATCTCCGAGCGCGGCATGATGCTGACCGGCGGCGGCGCGCTGCTGCGCGACCTCGACCGCCTGCTCAAGGAAGAAACCGGCCTGCCGGTGCTGGTGGCCGAGGACCCGCTGACCTGCGTGGTGCGCGGCTGCGGCATCGCCCTGGAGCGCATGGAGCGCCTGGGCCCCATCTTCACCTCCGAATAACCCACGCCGAACGCCGTTCGGGAGCCGGATCCCATGCCGCTGGGTACGCTGGATCGCTCACCGCCGCCGTTCTTCCGCCAGGGCCTGCCCGCACTGACCCAACTGGTGCTGTGCGCCGCGCTGGCCGTGCTGCTGATGGTGGCCGACCGGCGCTTTGCCATCGTGCGGCCACTGCGCGCCGCCGTGGCCACGCTGATGCTGCCGGTGGTGCAGACGCTGAATGCGCCCAGCCGCGCGGCCGACAACGCCGGTGACTACCTGCGCGGTCTGCAAGCCGCCCAGGCGGCCGAACACGCCGCCCGCCAGGCCCTGGTGCGCCAGGCCGCCGAGATGGCGCGGGCACAGCAGTTGGCGGCCGAGAACACCAAACTGCGCGCGCTGCTGGCGTTGGCGCCGGCCACGCCCGTGCCCACGCTGGCGGCCCAGGTGCTGTACGAATCACCCGATGCCTTCACGCGCAAGCTGATGCTGGACCGGGGCGCACGCCAAGGTGTGCAACTGGGCTCGCCGGTCATCGACGAGCGCGGTGTGCTGGGGCAGGTCACGCAGGTCTATCCGTTGTCCAGCGAGGTGACGTTGCTGGTGGACAAGAACGCCGCCGTCGCCGTGCTCAACACCCGCACCCAGCAGCGCCACCTGGCCTACGGGGCCTGGCCTGGCGCCGCCATGGAGTTGCGTTTCGTGGCCGCCAATGCCGACGTGCGGGAGGGTGATGCCCTGATCACCAGCGGCATCGACGGCGTCTTCCCGGCCGGCCTCGCGGTCGGCCGCATCGCCCAGATCGACCGCCAGGCCGACACCGGCTTTGCCCGCATCGTGCTGGCACCCGCCGCACCGCCCGACGCCGTGCGTCAGGTGCTGGTGCTGCAGCCGCTGTCGGCGCTGCTGCCGCCGGTGGCGGCCTCGGCCGCCGAGGCCGCCGCCTCTGGCGCGGCGTCAGGAGCGGCGCCATGATCATGCCGCGCGGTGCGCGCCAACTGCTGCTGCCGGCCAACCCGGTGTTCATCTGGGGTTCGCTGCTGGCCGCACTGGCCATCAGCTGGCTGCCTTGGGGCCGCCAGCCCGCCCTGCCCGACGTGCTGGCCGTGACCCTGGTGTTCTGGACGGTGCACCAGCCACGCTACGTCGGCATCGTCACCGCCTTTGTGCTGGGCGTGCTGACCGATGTGCACCACGGCGCACTGCTGGGCCAGCACGCGCTGGCGTACTGCCTGATGAGCTACGGCGCGGTGGCGCTGTCGCGGCGCATCCTGTGGTTTGGCATGGCTGGGCAGATGCTGCAGGTGCTGCCCGGCTTCGTGGTCATGCACCTGGTGGCGCTGCTGGTGCGGCTGGCCGTGGGCGATGCCTGGCCAGGTTGGCCTTACCTGCTGGCACCGTTGGCTGAGACGTTGCTGTGGCCGCTGGCGACGCTGCTGCTGCTGGCGCCGCAGCGCCGCGCACCCGACCGCGACGCCAACCGGCCGCTGTAGCCCATGGTCGAGATCCGCAACCTCCAGCGCGAGCTGTACCGCTTCAACCTGCGGGTGTGGGCGGCGGCGTTGCTGGTGCTGCTGTGCTTTGGCCTGCTGGCCGCGCGCCTGGTGGTGCTGCAGGTGGTGCGGCACGATGAGCTGGCCGGGCGGGCCGAGACCAACCGCACGGCGGTGGTGCCGGTGGTGCCCAACCGGGGCCGCATCGTGGACCGCAACGGCATCGTGCTGGCCACCAACTACACGGCCTATACGCTGGAGATCACGCCCTCACGGCTGGCGGACGACGCCGACACGGTGATCGACGAGCTGGCCCGCATCCTCACCATCGAGCCCCGCGACCGCCGGCGCTACAAAAAGCTGCGCAGTGAGAGCAAGAACTTCGAGTCCATCCCCATCCGCACCAAGCTCAGCGACGACGAGGTGGCCCGATTCACCGCACGGCGCTTTCACTTTCCCGGCGTCGAGGTCAAGGCCAGGCTGTTTCGCTACTACCCTTACGGCGAGCTGGCCAGCCACCTGATCGGCTACATCGGCCGCATCAACCAGGCCGAGAAAGAGGCCATGGCGGACTGGCCCGACGAAGACCAGGCCAACTACCGCGGCACCGACTACATCGGCAAACTGGGGCTGGAGCAGCGCTACGAGCGCGACCTGCATGGCCGCACCGGCTTTGAGCACGTGGAGACCTCGGCGGGCGGGCGGGCCGTGCGCAAGCTGGGCAGCCAGCCGGCCACGCCGGGCAACACGCTGGTGCTGTCCATCGACATCCGGCTGCAGGCGCTGGTCGAGCAGCTCTACGGCGATCGGCGCGGCGCGCTGGTGGCGCTGGATCCGCGCAGCGGCGAGGTGCTGGCCTTCGTCTCCAAGCCCACGTTCGATCCCAACCTCTTCGTCGATGGCATCGATTTCGACTCCTGGAAGGCGCTCAACGAGTCCATCGACAAACCGCTGCTGAATCGGGCGCTGCGGGGCACCTACCCGCCGGGCTCCACCTACAAGCCCTTCATGGCCATGGCCGCGCTGAACAGCGGCAAGCGCAGCGCCAGCACGGTCATCATGGACAACCTCACCTACAGCTTCGGCGGGCGCGTCTTCGGCAGCCCCGAGAGCGACCGCCCGGGGCCCAAGGACATGCGGGCCGCCATCGTCAGCTCGTCCAACGTGTACTTCTATTCGCTGGCCAACGAGATGGGGGTCGATCTGATCCACGACCAGCTGGAGCCCCTGGGCTTTGGCCGCAAGACCGGCATCGACCTGGACGGCGAGGTCACCGGCGTGCTGCCCTCCACCGACTGGAAGCGCCGCACCTACAAACGGCCCGAGCAGCAACGCTGGTATGCGGGCGAGACCATTTCGCTGGGCATAGGCCAGGGCTACAACAACTTCACCATGCTGCAACTGGCCAACGCCATGGCCACGCTGGTGGCCGGTGGCCAGCGCTACGAGCCCCGGCTGGTGCGCGAGGTGGTCGACGTGGTGTCGGGCACGCACCGCCAGCTGTCGGCGCAATCGCTGGAGCCGATTGCCTACAAGCCGGACGACGTGGCCGTCATCACCGACGCCATGCATGGCGTCACCGTGGCCGGCACCAGCGCGCGCGTGTTTGCCGGCGCGCCCTATGCCAGCGGCGGCAAGACCGGCACGGCCCAGGCCGTGGGCCTGCGCGGCGGCCAGAAGTACAGCGCCAACCGCGTGGCCGAACACCTGCGCGACCACTCGCTGTACGTGGCCTATGCGCCGCAGCAGGCGCCCACGATCGCGCTGGCCGTCATCGTCGAGAACGCGGGCTGGGGCTCGGCCGCTGCCGCGCCCATTGCCCGGCGGGTGTTCGACTTCTGGGTCAGCGGCCTCTACCCCGGCGACGACGACATCGCCGCCGTGCGCGCCGCCAGTGCCATGGCCCCCATCCGCCCGCCGGTGCCGCTGGCCCAGGCCAGCAACGTGCAGATCGCCGCGCCAGGGGCCGCCTCGGCCGCCGCCCCTGCCGAAGTTGCCTCGGAGGCCGTTCGATGAGCCGCCTCAACCCCAGGCCGCCGCTGTGGCGGCTGCTGCTGCGCCCGTTGCGCGGCCTGGACCCCTGGCTGATGCTGGCGGTGGCGCTGCTGCTGGGCCTGTCCGCCGTCATCATGCATTCGGCCGGTCTGGGCTATGACGGCCGCATGGCCGACCACCTGCGCAACATGGGGCTGGCGGTGGCCGTGATGTTCATCGTCGCCCAGGTGCCGCCGCAGCAGTTGCAGCGGCTGGCGGTGCCGGCCTATGCGGTGGGGGTGGCGCTGCTGGTGGCCGTGCTGGCGTTCGGCATCACGCGCAAAGGCGCCACGCGCTGGCTCAACGTGGGCGTGGTCATCCAGCCCAGCGAGATGATGAAAATCGCCATGCCGCTGATGCTGGCCTGGTGGTTCCAGCGCCGCGAAGGGCAGCTCAAGGCGCTGGACTTTGGCCTGGCCACGCTGTTGCTGGCGCTGCCGACCGCGCTCATCATGAAGCAGCCCGATCTGGGCACCTCGCTGCTGGTGCTGGCGGCGGGGTTGTACGTGATCTTTTTTGCCGGCCTGTCCTGGTGGCTGATCCTGCCCATATTGACTGCGGGCGCGCTGGGCATAGGCGCCTTGATCCTTACCGGCGACATCATCTGCCAGCCCGGCATCGAATGGCCGCTGCTGCACGAGTATCAGCGCCACCGGGTCTGCACCCTGCTCGACCCCATGTCCGACCCGCTGGGCAAGGGCTTTCACATCATCCAGGGCATGATCGCCATCGGCTCGGGCGGCCTGGCCGGCAAAGGCTATCTGCAGGGCACGCAGGCGCATCTGGATTTCGTGCCCGAGCACACCACCGATTTCATCTTTGCCGCCTATGCCGAGGAGTTCGGCCTGCTGGGCTCGCTGGGCCTGCTGGGCGCCTTCGCTTTCCTGATCCTGCGTGGCCTGGCCATTGCCCATCAGGCGCCCACGGTGTTCACGCGATTGCTGGCCGGGGCACTCTCGCTGAGTTTTTTCACCTATGTGTTCGTCAACATCGGCATGGTCAGCGGCATCCTGCCCGTGGTGGGTGTGCCGCTGCCCTTCGTCAGCTACGGCGGCACGGCCATGGTGACCCTGGGCATTGCGGTGGGCATGTTGCTGGCCATCGCGCGCAGCCGGCGGATGATCCAGAGTTGACGCGTGGGCTTCAGCTGTGGCGGCGCCGCGCGACGCCCAGCGCCATCACCGCAAACAGCAGGCCAGCCAGCGCCCAGGGATTGACCCCCTGGCCGCCCCCTTGGTTGGCCCCATCCACCACCACGGCCTTCGTCGCAACCTGAACCAACTCCTTTTGCGGCGTGGCCGCAGCCACGGGCAGGTCCACGAAGCCAGAGGCCCCCCGTGATACGGGATCAGGACCAGCGCGCCAGCAACCAACAAGGACTTGAAAGGCATGGACATCGGGGTGGTTTCCGCAAGGTGAGCGAGGCGCTACACCATGTGACACAGCGAAACAAATCGCTACAACCCGATCATGACACCAATTCGTTACCCTTTGTCAATTAGGGCTGATCACCCTGTGACGAAGTTGGCTATTTGTGCCATCCCCATCAGCAACGCGGGCCCGGTGTCACCCTAGAAACGGCAGTTGGACGCGCCCGAGTGTGCGGTGCGGCGGCGGGCTGGCAAGGCGCGAGGACGCTGCGGGCTGATGCCCGCGAGGACGAGCAACACCGCCAGCGCGCTGCCGCGCCGTGCAATCGGGTGCGTAGCGCGCGCTCACCCAAGCGGTGGGGCGAGCCGTGGGCCACACAGCCAGCACCCATGTGGCCCGGCCAGCGGCTACCAGCGGTCAACTGCCGTTTCTAGGGTCACACCGTGCCGAACCAGAATTTGCCCCAGCACCCCCAACTGGTGTCCTCATAGGGAAAGGTCAGGTTGGCGCTGTCGGCACCACCAATGCGGCGCCGCTCGCGCAGCACCCTGCAACCCAGTTCAAGCGAAGGCTGCGGCGTGTAGCGCACGCCCAGAGCCATGCTGTTGACCCGGTCGCTGCCATCGGTCGGCGTGCCGTTCAAGGTGGCGCTGAGGTTGCGCCGCACGGTGCTGACGCGGCCATCCAAACTGACCTTGGCGGTCGCCGCCCACGACGCGCCCACCGCCAGACCCGTGGCCACACTGGCATTGCTCAGGGCGTCGGGCGTCGGCACGGGCAGGCTGGGATCACCACCGCCCAGCCCGGCCGAGGTGCGCATGCCCGTGTCGCTGTTGCGCTCCAGCTTCACCTGCCACTTCAGCTTGGCCGTCGGCTGCCAATTCAAGGTGGCCGAGCCGTACCACAGGCTGATGTCGTCCACCCCTTGCAGGCTGTGGCGCTCACGGCCCCAGCCCAGCACGGCGTTGAGGTTGAGCGTGGACGTCCAGCTCCAGTTGACGCCCCCCTCCAGGTCGCTGCGGCGGTAGTCATCGGCCTGGCCTAGCAGGCGCTCGGGATAGCGGCCGTCGGTGTAGCGCAGGTTGAGGCGCCAGTCCAGATCCGGGCTGGGCTGGTTGCGCACGCCCGCCTCGACGGCCGACTGGCGCTGATCCAGCGCCACCAATTCGTCCAGCGACAGGTCGCGCCGCTGCAGATTCAAACCACCGATCAACGCCCAATCGGGCGTCAGGCCGTACTGCGCCCGGGCAAAGACTTGCGAGTTGCGCTCCATGGCCGCGAGGGCGCCGGTCTGGTCATAGATGTAGAGCTTGCGCTCGACCTCGGCGCCCAGGTTGCCCCGCAGGCCACTGTCGCGGCCGGCCGACCAGTCCAGAGTGGCCGCCAGGCGATAGGGGTTGGCGTCCAGCGAGTCGCGCTCGCGATGGCGCAGCGCCGACACCCGGGCCAGGCCATGCAGAGTCTGCAGCCCGAAGGGCAGCGTCAGCCGCCCTTCCAGCCCGGTGGTCGAAATCCAGTCGGCGACCTCCGTCCCATCGGGCGTCTTGGCCACGTTGCTGCTGTGCAGAAAGTCCTGTGTCACGCCCAGCACCCAGGCCGGCGTCGCCTCTTCGGCCTTGTCGACGATCGCCGCCTGTTGCTCGACGGCCTGTGCGCTCAAGGTCGCCGTCAGCAGGCCAGCCAGAACGAACGCGGTGGAATGCTTGATCACGGGTCTCTCCCTCGGGGTGTCAATAGGCGCGCTGGTCTTTGAACACCAGCCGGACGGTGCGCGCAATGATCAGGAAGTCCAGCGCCAACGACCAGTTGCGCAGGTATTCCAGATCGTATTCGACGCGGCGGCTGATGTCCTCGACCGCAGAGATCTCGCCCCGGCAGCCGTTGACCTGGGCCCAGCCGGTGATGCCGGGCTTGACCTTGTGGCGGGCCATGTAGGCGGCCACGTACTCGCGATAGGCCAGGTTGTGGGCCACGGCGTGCGGCCGCGGCCCGACGATGCTCATGCGCCCCTGCAAGACGTTGATGAACTGCGGCAACTCGTCGATGGAGGTGCGGCGGATGAAGGCGCCGAAGCGCGTGACGCGGGGATCGTCCCGGGTGGCCTGGCGCACTTCGGGCCCGTTCTCCTGCACCGTCATCGAACGGAACTTGTAGACCTCGATGATCTCGCCATCCAATCCCGTGCGCCGCTGACGAAAGATGATGGGCCCGGGCGATGAGAGGCGCACGCCAATGGCGACCACCGCCAGCAGCGGCGCGATCAACAGCAGGATGAACCCCGCCAGCACCACGTCGCTGCCCCGTTTGAGCATGCCGTTGAGGCCAGTGAACGGCGTCAGCGTCAGGCCCACGATGGGCAGGCCGCCCAGGTCTTCGAGCCGGCCCTGGATGATGTTCAACCCGAACACGTCCGGCACCAGGTGCAGCGAGGCCGTGGTGTTCTGCAGCGCTGCCATCAGCCGCTGGATGCGCTCCTGCTTGAGCAGCGGCAGGGTGATGTAGACGTCTTTGACGCCGTGGCGCTCAATGAACTCCGGCAACTGCGACAGGTTGCCGGCCAGCACCAGACCCGCCGGCAGGTTGAAGCGGCTGGCGGAGCGGTCATCGAAGATGCCCGCCAGCCGGCGCCCCAGATCGGGCCGATCGGCCAGCACCTGCGCCATGCGCACCCCTTGCGGCCCGGCGCCCACGATGACCACCGGAGCGTGCTGCTGGGCCTGGCGTGAGCGCATGATGCGCGTGCCCAAAGCCACGAAGGCCCATTGCAGCACCGGCGTGATGACCACCCAGGCATACAGCAGGTCCACGGGGAAGAGGTCGATGCTGCGTGTGACGTAGCCCGCCAGCAGCAGCACGGCCACCACGCCGAACCACGACAGCATGATGTCGAGAAAGACGCCGACGCCGGTGCGACCGAAGCGGTTGATGCCGGGAAACATCAACACCAGCGTCAACACCAGCAAGGTCACTGGCGGCGCATCCAGCGGTCGGTGGTGCAGCAGCAGCAGCACCACCAGGCACAGGGCAGCCACCAACGGCTCCAGCACCGCCGCCACCGCCGACGCCACCGACGGCGGTGCGGCCAAAAAGCGTTGGCGCAGGTGCCGCTGTTCGCTCAGCATCAGGTGCTGCGCCCGTAGGTATCCTCGAAGCGCACGATGTCGTCCTCGCCCAGGTAACTGCCAGACTGCACTTCAATGATTTCCAGCTCGACCTTGCCCGGGTTCTCCAGCCGGTGGGTTTCGCCCAGCGGGATGTAGGTGCTCTGGTTTTCGCTCAGCATGATCTTGTCCCTGCCGCGCGTGACCAGGGCGGTGCCGCTGACCACGATCCAGTGTTCGGCGCGGTGGTGGTGCATCTGCAGCGACAGCGCCGCACCCGGCTTGACGACGATGCGCTTGACCTGGAAGCGCGGGCCCATGTCGATGCTGTCGTACCAGCCCCAGGGCCGCTCGACCTTGCGATGCAGCAGATGCTCGCCACGGCCCTGATCGCTCAGGCGCTTGACGATGGCCTTGACCTCCTGGCTGCGCGAGCGGTCGGCCACCAGCACGGCGTCGGCGGTCTCCACCACCACCACGTCGGTCAGGCCCACACCGGCCACCAGACGGCCGCTGCTGTGCACCAGCGTGCCGGCGCAGTCCTGCAGCAGCGCATCGCCGCGGGTGACGTTGCCGCGCTCGTCGGGCGTGCCGGCCTGCCAGACCGCGTCCCAGGCGCCCAGGTCGTTCCAGCCGGCGTTCAGGGGCACCATGCGGATGGGGAAACGGCTGCCGGGGCAGCGCTCGATGACGGCGTAGTCCACCGATTCGCTGGGTACGGCGGCAAACGCCTCGCCGTCCGGGCGCACGAAGCGGCCATCCACCTTGCGGCCGGCCCAGGCCGTCTCCACGGCCTTGAGCATGGCCGGCTCGAAGTGCGCCAGCGCCTTGAGCCAGGTGGAGGCACGCAGCACGAACATGCCGCTGTTCCAGTAGTAGTGGCCGTCGGCCACGTAGCGCGCGGCCGTCTGGGCATCGGGCTTTTCCTTGAACTCGGCCACGGTGAAGACATCCACGTCGCAGCGGATGTAGCCGTAGCCGGTCTCCGGCCGATCGGGCGCGACGCCCAGAATCACGATGGCGCCATCGGCCGCCTCGCGCACCGCACGCTGCACGGCGGTGGTGAACACGGTCCCGTCGGCCACGGTCTGATCGGCGGGCGTCACCACCAGCACCGGATCGGCCCCGCCCTCGCTCGCCTGCAGCGCGGCCAGCGTCAGCGCCGGCGCGGTGTTGCGGCCGGCTGGCTCCAGCACCAGCCAGGGCTCGGTCTGGCCCATTTCACGCAACTGTTCCAGCGCAACGAACCGGTGCTCGGCGTTGCCCACGATCAGCGGCGCGGCCATCTCGATATCGGCGGCACGGGCATTCAGCAGGCGCTGCGTTGCCTGTTGAAACAAACTCTGGTCACCCGACAGCACAAGAAACTGCTTGGGGCAACCGGCACGCGACAGCGGCCAAAGCCGCGTGCCACTGCCACCGGCCATGACCACCGGTTGGGCATCTATCTTCATCGAAAACCTTCCTATCTGTTTGCAAACGGATCGCGGTAAAGACCCAGCCTTTCCTGCAGCACCCACCGGAAAAACGCCGTACACCGCGCGTAGCGCAAAGCATAGCGACCCGGCTCGGTCAGAACCCGGTACAACCATTCCATTTTCCACCGCGACCATGACGGTGGCGCGCGACGCAATGCCCCGGATTCGTAATCAATCGTTGCACCGACCCCCATCAAAACCCGTACCCCGGGCAATCGGTCACGCACGTGCGCCATCCAGATTTCCTGTTTGGGCGCCCCCAACCCCACGCACAACACGTTGGCGCCGCTGGCGGTGATGGCCGCCAGCGCGGCATCGATCTCGGCCTCATCCTGCACAAAGCGCATCGACGGCCCCAGCGCGCCCACCACCACCCGCTGGCCCTCGCGGGCATTGATGGCGGCCATGGCGCGATCCGCCACCCCCGGCCTGGCCCCCAGCAAGAACACCCGCCAGCGGCCCGTCTGGGCCGCGTCATGGCACAGCGCGGGCACCAGGTCGGAGCCGGTGATGCGGTGTGCCAGCGGCCGCCCCAGCCAGCGCAGTGCGGCCTGCACATAGTGGCTGTCGCAGGTGACCACGTCGGCCGCGCGGTAGGCGGCGGCAAACGCCGCATCGCGCTGCAGATGCCAGTAATGGTCGAGGTTGATGGTGTGCACCACGCCGCCGTGCGCGGCCAGGTGATCCAGCAGCGCCGGCAGCGCGAGGTCGTCCACGCGGGCGTTGAGCAAGGTCCAGGAGGGTTTCATCGGTCTCGTTTGGTGCGCACCCAGCGCGTTTGGCGGCGGGTCAGGTAGCGCAGGTACAGCGGCAGCTTGGCCAGCAACACCAGCGGCGCGCGCAGCAGGTCACCCACGCCCAGCAGGTCGCGTCCGCACAGCCACCAGGCCCGCACCACGCCCAGCACCAACAGCGCCAGCAGGGCGCCCAGCGCCAGCGGAGCCACCCCACTCACCCAGCCCAGCCCCCACAACACCAGCGCCAGCGCCGCCAGGGCGCCGGTCAGCACCCCCAGCAAGGCCAGCGGCGGCACCGCCAGATCCAGCGCCAGCGCCGCCAGGCCGGCGTCGCGGCGGCCCCAGGCGCGGCCCAGCAGCGGCAGCGCCGTGTGCTGCAGCAGGCCCAGATGGCCATGCTCCCAGCGCGTGCGCTGGGTCTGCACCGCCGCCGGGTCGCTGGGGAACTCGCTGTGCACGCGGGCCTCGGGGCACCAGCGCGGCGCATGGCCGGCGGCGGCCAGTTGCAGGCCCAGTTGCATGTCTTCCACCACGCTGGCGCTGGCCAACTGGGCCGGGGCCACCCGTGCAAACGGCCAGGCCATGCCCGAGCCGGTCAACTGGCAAGGCCAGCCCAGCCGCTGCCAGCCGCTGGGCCGCAAGCCGTTCTTGACGCGCCAGGCAAACGTGGCCACGCGCGCACCCAGGCCTTCGCCACCGGGCGGCTGGTGCATCAGGTAGAGCGCCTGCACCGGTCCCCCGTGGGTGGCCGCCGCGCGCGCCAGCGCGGTCAGCGAACCGGCCTCCAGCCGGCAGTCGGCATCGACGACGACCAGCACTTCGGGCGCCATGCCAGCCGCCAGGTGGGCGGCGCCGTAGGCCAGTGCATGACCTTTGCCGCGCTCGGCCGCACCCTGGCGCACGGTCACCTCGGCACCCTGGGCGCGCGCCACGTCGGCGGTGGCGTCGTTGCAGTGGTCGGCCACCACCAGCAGCCGGTCGCCGGGGCGCAGTTGCGGCGTCAGCGTGGCCAGGGTGGCGGCAATGCCGCCGGCCTCGTCGTGGGCCGGGATCAATACCGCGAGGCGTGGCCGCGGCCCGCCGTCATCAGGCGTGGCCGCCGCCGCCCAGCGCCGCCCCAGCAGCACCTGGGCCAGCCAGACCCCCACCGCCAGCGCCAACGGCAGCGCAGCCAGGAGCACCAGCACCGTCACCATGCGCCCGCCTTCTCGAACGCCGCCACCAACCGCGCGGCGCTGGTGGCCACCGCATGGCGCTGCGCCACGCGCGCCTGGCCGGCAACGCCCATGCGGGTCAGGGTTTCGGGGCTGGCGCTCAGGCAGGCGGCCAGCGCATCGGTCAGCGCCGTCAGGTCGCCCGCCGGCACCAGCCAGCCGTGCACGCCGTCCTGCACCAACTCCGGGATGCCGGCGATGGCGCTGGTCACCACCGGGCGGCCCAGCGCCATGGCCTCCATCAGCACCACGGGCAGCCCTTCGGCAAAGCTGGGCAGCGCCAGCGCGCGGGCACCCAGCAGTTCCTGGCGCACCCGCTGGGCGTCGACCCAGCCGGTGATCTGCACCCAGGGGCCCACGCCCAGCGCTGCGATGCGGGCCTCCACGTCGGCGCGCATCTCGCCGTCGCCCGCGAGCACCAGCTCCGCCGGGATGCCGCGCCCGCGCAGCGCCGCCACGGCATCGATCAACAGCACCTGGGCTTTTTGCGGACACAGCCGGCCCACGCACACCAGCTTGTGGTTGGCCTGGGCCTGAATCTGTTCGGCGGGCACAAAGCTCTCCGGCCCCAGCGCGCAGTGCACCACGTTCACCTTGGCCCAACCGGCGGGCGCCATGCCGCGCCAGATCTGGCTGCGCCCGAACTGGCTGATGGCCGCGACGAAGGCCGCGCGCTGCACCTTCTGGGCCAGATGCAGCGCCTCGGGCTTGTCGAACTCCTCGGGGCCGTGCACCGTGAAGCTGTAGCGCACGCCGCCCAACGCAGCGCACAGCAGCGCCACCTCGGCGGAATTGGTGCCGAAATGGGCATGCACGTGGCGCACGCCCGCGCGCTGCAGCGCGGCGTGCAGCGCGCAGCCCTGGGCCAGGTAGACCAGGTGGTAGGGCAGCGGCCGATCGGCCCGGCGCGCCAGCCGCCAGGCCGCTGCCAGCGCCCGGGCGAAGGCCCTCGGGCGGGTCAGCGCCGCACGCGCGGTGGCGGCAAGCAATGGCCCTAGCCCCTCTTGCAGCAGGTAGGTGGTGCGGCGGCGTTCGGCCTGGTCATCGGCATCCACCAGCACGGCGTCCCAGCCCCGCGCCGCAAAGCGCAGCACCTCGACGCCCGCCGCCTCCACGGCCAGGATTTCGCGGCGGATGAAGGCGTGGCTGACCTTGGGGTACTCGTTGACCAGATAGGCCACGCGGCGCGGCTTGCTACTTGTACTCAATCAACTCCGGCGATCGCTTGCGCCATCGCCGCCAGTGGTAGTCGAACACGCCTTGCGCGGCGGGCACATGGCCCAGCACCAGCAGGCCGGCCCGTGCCCAATCGAGCCCGCCGTCGTGGCGCGGCAGCCGCCGCGCGATGCGCAGCATCTGCAACGGGTAGGCCAGCGCCAACGCCAGCCACGCCGGATGCACGGCCAGGGCCAGAACCACCGTCGTCAGCGGCAGCACGGCGCCCCAGCCCAGCGCGCGCCGGGTGGCGCGCACACAAAAGCGCTCGGGGCCGCTGCCATGGAGCGCGGCGCCTTCGGCGAATGCATGGCCGACGCGGCGGTTGCGCTGCCACCATTGGCCCAGGCGGGTGATGGCGGCGTCGTGCCAGCCCATGTCCACGGGCAGCCGGTGGATGAGCCCGCCCGCCCGGCGCAGGCGCAGCGCCAGCTCGGGCTCTTCGCCGGCAATCAGGCCGATGCGAAAGCCACCCGCCGCGCGCAGCGGCGCCACGCGCAGGCAGGCGTTGCCGCCGAAGGCCTCGGCCTCGCCCACGGGGGTGTCCCATTCGGCGTCGCACAGCCGGTTGTACAGCGTGGCCTCGGGGTGGCGCTCACGCAGACGGCCACCCACGGCCACCACCTCGGGCTGGGCCTCCAGATGGGTGACGGCGGTGGTCAGCCAGGCCGGCGCCAGCTCGGAATCGCCATCGACGAACTGCACGTAGCGCAGGTCAGGCGCCTCGGCCACCAACCGCTCCAGGCCAGCGTTGCGCGCGCGCGCGGCGGTGAACGGGATGCGCATGTCCAGCGCCACCACGGCCACGCCCTGGGCCTGGGCCCAGGCCACGGAGTCGTCGCTGGAGCCCGAGTCCACATAGACCCGCGCCACACCGGCCGGCACGCTGGCCAGGCAGCGGCGCAGGCGTTCGCCCTCGTTGCGGCCGATGGCCACCACGCCGACCAGGCGGCTGAGGTCTGGGCCGGCCGTCATCGGGGGGGCCAATCCAGCATGGCTTCGTCAGGGCTCCAGGGCGCATCCATGGTGTGCGGCGGCTCGGGCTCGGCCGGCACCGTCTCCACCGGCAGCCGGCTGCAGGCCAGGCCCAGCGCCACCAACGTGATGTTGAGCTGCGGCATCATCCAGTAGTACGAGGCCGTGAACAGCATGAACAGCGCCGCCACGGTCACCGAGATCAGCGCCCGCGCGACCATGGCGTCATCGCCCCGCGCCTGCTCCAGCCGCCCCAGCAGCCGGCGGATCATGACCACGTACGGCATGAGGAACAGCGCGAGGCCAATCAGCCCCTGCGCCAGTGCAATGTGCACATAGGTGTTGACCAGGTCGATGATGCCCTCGCCCTGGCGCAGGTGCTCCATGTAGAGGTAGTAGTCCGATGCGCCCAGCCAGGGGTTGTGGGCAATCAGCACCAGCGAGGTCTCCAGCAGCAGCTTGCGGTAGTCGATGGAGCCATCCTGGCCCTCCGCGTCGCCCAGCAGTTGCTTGAGCGCCTGCACCAGCGCATCGTCCCAGCCCATGACGACCATGGTGGCGAAGGCGATGGTGGCCGCCGTCAACAGCCAGCCATACAGCGTCGGCCGCATCCAGCGCAGCGCCAGCAACGACAGCAGCAGCAGCGCCCCGGACATCAGCGGCCCGCGCGAGACGGTGAAGTACAGCGCCACCACCAACGCCGCCGTGGCCAGCAGGTTGCGGCGCTCGCGCCAGCGCGTGCCCATCAGCGCCAGCCAGTAGGCCAGCGCGAACAGCAGCAGATAGCCCAGCAGCAGCGGCTGCGGCGTCATCGCCCGCACGCGCAGCAGGCCACCGCGCTCCAGAATCCAGGTCGCCACCCAGCGTTGGCCGTAGACATGCTGCAGGTCGCTGTACATGGGCCAGCGCAGCAGTTGTTCCACGAAGGTGGCCGCCACCACCAACCCCATGGCGGCGCAGAACACCGCCAGCAGCGCCCGCACCTGTGCCCAACTGGTGACGCCCCGGCTGACCACGTAATAGGGCAGCAGGATGTCCAGTATGCTGATCAGCGTCAGCCGCACCATGTGGGTGGCCGAGGCCGTACGCCCCTCCAGCACCACACCCAGCAGCTCATAGGCCACCACCGCCAGATCCGCCATGCGCCAGTTGATGGCCGGCAGCTCGGTCGATGGCGGTGTGGCCGCCACCCGGAACGCCAGTGGCACCAGCATCAGCAGCGACAGCGCCCGCGGAATCGGCAGATCCAGCAACTGGTTGATGGGCCCCAGCCCCGACATCGACAGCGTCAGCTGCGGCGTGATGGCCGACAGCGCCAGATACAGCCCCACCGTGCCCGCCACCCCCAGCCCGAGCTGGCCCGGGATGACCACCGCCACCACCGCCAGCGCCAGCATCAGCAGGCCCACATGGCCGGCCAGGAACACCGCCGCCGTGGTGGCCAGCAGCGCCACCCAGATCAGGCGGTAGCGCCGGTCATCCAGCCAGGGCCGCAGTGGCCCGCGCAGCAACCAGGCTGCGATCAGCCCGGCCACCAGCATGACGATGAGCCCCTTGATGTGGTTCATGCCTTGATGATGCCTATCAAGGCCACCAAAGCCCAGCCCAGCCCCAGGCCCAGCCCCAGCGTGGGCAGCAGCAACCAGTCGCTGCGCCACACGCCCATGCCGTGGTGGTGGCGGATCCACCAGGCCAGCGGCCAGGGCACAAACTGCCCGACCGCCACGCCCCAGACCGCACCATGCAGGCCGCCGATCTGATGGCCGATGAGGATGCAGCCCACCGTGCCCACCAGCCGCAGCCCGCTTTGCCAGGTGTTGTAGCTGGGCCGCCCGATGGCGTTGCACAGGTGCTCAACGATTTGCGTGCGCCCGCCAATGACGCTGACGGCCAGCGCGCTGAGCATCCAGCCGGCGGCGTCATAGCGGTGGTCGTAGAGCAACCCCACCACCGTGGGCCCCGCGACGGCCAGCATGGCGGCGCCCGTGACGATGAGGGCGTCGTACGCCCATTGCAGCCGCACCAGCACGCGCGGCAGGTCGTGGTCGCGCTCGCGGTGCACCTCGGAGAGTGCCGAGAAGGCCAGCTTGGCGCCCAGCATTCCGCCCACCACCTGCATCACGTTGGCGAACTGGAAGGCCACCGAATACAGGCCAAACGAGGTGCCATCGATCAGCAGGCCCAGCAACAGACGGTCGGCGTTGCTGGCCAGGTAGCCGACGATGGAGCTGACGAAGACCCACTTGCCGAACTGGATCAACTCATGCAGCGCCGGCCGGTCGATGCCCAGCTTGTCGGGTGGCCCGGGCAGCCAGTAATGCGACATCCAGGTCTTGATGCCAGCCGACAGCAGCGCGCCCACCACCAGCGCGACGAACGAGCGCGTGTACCAGGCCACGGCCACCATGGCGGTCAGTGTGAGGACCTGGGCCACCAACTCGTTGCGGGCCAGCAGCCGCTGCTGCAAATGCCGCTCCGCCAGGCTGGCGCGCATGGAGCCCAGCCCGATGACGATGGCCATGGCGGCGAACGCGGCAATGACCCAGGGCAGGCGGGGGTCGTTGTAGACCGTGTCTGGCGGTGTCCAGCCCTGCGCGTCGGCAACGTACAGCGCCAGCGCCAGCAGCAGCGTCACGACGGCCAGGATGAAGCCGCGCACCACATGCACCGTCCAGGCGGTGTGCAAAAACCGCGGCTCTTCACCATGCGGGCTGCGCACCACGCTCTGCCACAGCCCCATGTCCGAAAACAGGTGCAGGCCGGTGAGCACCATGTAGCCCACCTGCATCAGCCCGAAATCGTCTGGGGCCAGCAGCCGCGCCAGGATCAGGTTGCTGCCCAGGCGCAATATCTGGCTCAGCACATGGCCGGCCAGCACCCAGCTGCCGGCCCGCAGCACACGCTGCGAGAGGCTGGCACGCGCAGCCTGAGGGGGTGAGGTATCGACGTCGGACATGGTGCAGCCGCTGAGATCAGCGCGTGGGCCGACGACCGCCGCGCGTGCGCCAGGCGGTGGCCCAGAGCAGCGACAGGTGATGCAGATGGCTGCGCACCTGGGCGCTGCCACGCCCGCGCAGCCCGTCTTTGACGGCGCCAGCCAGGTCCATGCCCGTTTGCAACCCCAGGTGCAGCGCCAGACCAGGCCAGCCCCCGTGTTTGCGGTGATAGAGCAGGCTGCTCTCCAGCTGGATGGTGCTGACCTGGCGCGTGGCCTGGTTCAGCGTCGCCAGCGACTGCGCGCTCTCACCGCCCAGGTGCACCACGGTGGTGTCCGGGAAGTACACCACGCGCCAGCCCGCCTGGCGCACGGCCATGCAGTGGTCGACCTCCTCGTTGTAGAGGAAGTAGCGCGGATCGAACAAGCCCACGGCATCGATGGTCTGGCGCCGCACCAGATAGAAGCAGCCCGTGACCCAGTCGCAATCGCGCACGCTGGCGTGATCCCAGCTCATGTCGTCCACCAGCCGGGTGCGGGGAAACCAGCGTTGCAGGCCCATGCGCTGCACGGCCTCGTTCCAGGGCGTGGGGAAGTAGCGGCAGCTGGGCTGCAGGTGGCCATCGGCGGCCACCAGGCGCACGCCCAGCACGCCCACGTCAGGGTGGGCGTCCATGAACGCCAGCGTGCGGCTCAAGGCGTCGGGCTCGACGAAGGCATCGGTGTTCAGCAGCAGGATGTAGTCGCCGCGCGCCGCCGCCAACGCCAGGTTGTTGGCGCGGCCGAACCCCACGTTGGTGGGCGAGACGATGACCTGCACGTCCGCATGATGGGCGGCCAGATGGGCCACCGAGCCATCGTGCGAGGCGTTGTCCACAACGATGACCTCGCTGGCCCCCTCCATCTGCGTGCGGGCGGCGTCCAACGCTCCCAGGCAGCGGTCCAGCAGCCCTTGCGTGTTGTAGCTGACCAGCAACACGGAGAGCCTCATCGCCACAACGGGCGCAGGCGATCTGACAGGGGGGGAGGCGAGAGCGGCAGTGACAGTCATGCGTTGAAAGCGGATCCGGCAGGGGTGGCCTGCGGTCCAGACACGCATTGGAGCATCACACCGACGCCCGTGCACGGCCAAGCCATGCCCCAGGTGACGCGCATCACGAAAAATGGGTACCCCAAGGTACCCATTCGCCGCGCCGGTCTGTGCTCAGGGCTGGACCGCGCAATCCCTCCACCAGCAGCGGCCATCGCGCACCGGCAGCACGGTCTGCCATTTGACCGATTTGTCGTCTTCCTGCGTGGCCTTGAGGCCCCAGGCGCCATACCGGCTGGCGGCCCCCACGTAGGAGTAGTAGGCAAAGGTCTGGCCGCCCGCAGCCTGCCAATCGTTCATCATGCGCTGATAGGCCTTGCCCATGCGCGGGTCGCGGTTGGCCTTGCTGATCAGCTCGCCGTAGGCGGCATCGCCGCCGCCGACCAGATGCTGGCCACCCTCATAGGCCACCAGCGACAAACCCCGTGCCGCAGCCACCTTGCTGCTTTCGGCCATCCAGCCCGCCGAGCGCGCCAGCGCGCCTTTGGGTGCCTCGGTGCCTTTGCCGAACAGCGGCGGCGTGACGGCCTTGCCGGCATCGTCGGTGCCCGTCAGCTCCTGGAACAGCTTGCCCACGCCGCCATCGGGCTCGCGGTACCAGGAGGTGATGGTCGCGCGGTAGGCGGGGTCGTTGATGTAGTCGCCGAAATAGGGGGCGATGGCCACCACGTCGAAGCGCTTGTCGCAGCTGGTGCCCAGCGTCTTGGCCGCCACCGGGCATTGCAAGGTGTAGTCGGTCATCCAGCTGTTGGCGGCCTGGGCGTTCTGCACGCACTTGACGCGGTTGGCGGCGGCGCCGAACTCGGCCTTGACGATCTGGCACACCTCGGCGCTGCGCTTGGCATACCAGTTGGCCTGCAGCATGTAGGCATCGGTGCCCGGCGAGGGCGTCCACAGCTTGAGCGCCTGATCCATCATCCAGTGGCTGGTCTGGAAGGCAAAGTTCCAGGGCTCGTTGGCGTACTCGAGGTAGAGCGTGGCATCCGGGCTCAGCTGCTTGGCGGCAAACTGGCCAAACCGCCGGGCGTATTCATCGTCCAGATAAGGTGGCAGCGTGATCCAGGGGTTGGCACGGACCTGGCGCATCAACTGGAAGATGGCGCGGTAAGGCGTGCCTGTGGGCGAGCCGGCCCAGGTGCGGTGGTAGTAGCGCGTGCGGTCGGCCCACTTGACCGACGGGTTGGTCATGGGCCCCAGCCAGTCGAGGAAGCGGACCGTGCGAAACCCCAGCAGGTCAGCCAGGAACTTGGGATGGAAGATCTGGCTGGCCGGGAAGTTCTCGTAGGGCAGGAAGGCCCCCTTGCCGGTGCAGGCGCTGGCGTCGGCCACAGGGACGATCCAGTCGGTGCCACACACGCCGCCGGGCTCGAACATACGGACATTGCGCAAGTGGTTGCCCGCCTTGGTGCTCATCACGCTGACCCAGGTGGGGCTGCCACTGTTGGCCGGAATCTCCACCACATCGCGGCCGGCTCGGGACTCGGCCGCGAGCTTGCTGCCGGCACCCCCATAGGCCAGCGTGCCCTCGCCGTCGTAGCGCACGATGTACTTGCCCGCCGGCGCCCCCGCAGGCACCACCAGGGTGGTGACGTAGCGGTACTTGACATCTTTGGCATTGGCCGCCGGCAGGCTCTTGACCCAGCCGTTCTCGTCCAGATCGAGCTTGGCCTGCTCCAGCGTGTCCCAATTGCCAGCACCGTTGGAAAAGCCCGAACAATTGCCGGGCTCATAGGGGTTGCATTGGGTCAGCCACTCCGAGCTTTTTTTCATCAGATCGACGGTGGGCTTGGTGGAGCTGTAGTACTCGTAGGCCGAGACGTTGAGGGCCGCACCGCTGCCGGTGGTGGTGGCCTGGGCGGCGACGGCCGCCAGCAGGCCGCTCAGGGCAAACGCTGTGCGTGAGGAGCGCAAGGTGGTCATGTGAAGGGTTCCGATTCGGGTGTCTGGGCGAGTCGCCCTGGGGGCGTTTCGTAGCGTCGTAGGCGACAAAACGGTGCCGCCGCCGACGACAGCCTCAGGCTGCCGCGCCCACTTTTTCGACTTCGGAAATGCTGCCATCAAGGCTCGACACGCTGCATGCCCGTAAAAGGTGAGACCGGAGGTAAGCTGAAGTATCTTTCCCCGCCTGTTTGCGTGATGGATACCACGCCCTGGCGTCAGAACTCGTTCATCACCACGCCGGCCACAAGAACACGCCCCGTCTGCAGGGCGCCCACCAGTTCCCGCGCCGCCGCCACCTTGCCCACGTCACGGCGCGTGACGATGAGGGCCGAGCCGCAGCGCGCCGCAATGACCACGCCATCGCTGCCGAACATGGTGGCCGGGGTATCCACCACCACGTGGTCAAAGCGGGTGGCCACCTCGCGCAGCAGCCGCCCGAAGGCCTGGCCGGCCACCAGCTCCAGCGGGTTGGGCGGCTGGATGCCCACCGGCAGCACATAGAGGTTGGGCACGCCCCGCACGGCCTTGACCGCGCCCATGGCCTGGCGACCCGACAACACGTTGGACAGGCCCACCCGGTTGTCGAGATTGAAGATCTGGTGCATGCGCGCACCGCGCAGGTCGGCATCGATGACCAGCACCCGCCCGCCCAACTGGGCCAGCGCCACGCTCAGGTTGGCGCAGAAGAAGGTTTTGCCGTCGCCCGTGCCGGGGCTGACGATGGCCAGCGGGCGCTTGCGCGCCGTCTGCTCGCCCTCGCCGCCGCGCAGCAGGATCTGGCTGCGGGTGGCGCGGAAGGCCTCGGCCTGATGACCAAAGGGCTGCTGCAGCATCACCAGCTCGGGGCTGAGGCCGCGCACCTCGTCTTCGGCATGGGCATAGGCATAGCCGAACTGCCGCGACAGCGCATGCAGCACATCTTCCTCGCGGGCCAGGCCCATGGCGATGGCGGCTTCGCCGAACTTGACCCCATGCTCGCGCTGGTAACGGGCAATGCGCTCCAGGGTGTCGGCGTCCAGATCGCGCGCCTGGCCGATCAGCTCGCCAATGGTCGGCGGCAGCTCCGCGCTCAGGTCCAGCGCGCCGAGCAGCGGGTCGTGGTGGGCGTCGTCGGGGTCTTGGGAGGAGTGATCTGGCGGAAGAGTCATGAGGGCATCAGTTGGCGTCGTTGGCCGGAGCGGGCAACTGACGCCCGGAAATCATCCATTTTTGTTTGACCGCCAGCCAGCGCTGGTCGCTGCGTCCGGCAATGGGCGACGGCATGATGCCAATCACCGGCAAGCCCATGGTGGCCGACAGGTCACCCACCGTGCGCACGCGCCGGTCGAGCTGCTCCCACCCCAGCGCAGCCACCACACCCGCCATCAGCGCCCCCAGCATGCCGATCAGCAGCGTGGTGATCCGGCGCGGCGAGCTGGGCCAGGCCGGCGGCGAGGCCTCGCTGATGATGGTGGCGTTGCTCTGGCGGTTCTGGCTCTCCAGACTGGTCTGGTTGTAGCGCGCCAGCACGGCGTCATAGGCTTTTTGTGCGCTGTCCACATCGCGCACCAGCACGGTGGCCTGGTCACGCACTTCCTTGAGCTTGAGCAGCTTCTCGCGCTGCTGTTCGATGGCCGCATTGACCTGGGCGGCCCGACCCGCGCTGGCCTGCGCGCGCGCCGTCGCCTGACCCCGGGCCCGCGCCGTCTCGGCCGCCAGCTGATTGCGCGCCTCGACCACGGCCGCCCGCCCATCCTGCACCTGGGGGTGGTTCTCGCCAAAGCGGCGCGACAACTCGGCCGCCTTGGCCTCGGCGCGCGAGAGCTCGGCCCGCGCCGCCGTCACCGCTGCGCTGCCTTGCCCGTCCGCCAAGCGGCCACCGCCGCCCGACGGCAGCGTCACCGCCTCCTCGGTCAACTGGTCCAGCCGCACTTCGTCCAGGTCTTTGCCCTCGGCAATCAGGATGCCGTGGTCGCGCTGGAACTTGGCCAAGGCGGATTGGGCACTCTCCAGCGCATCGCGGCTTTCCTTGACCTGCTGGCTGAAAAACGCGTTGTACTGTTTGGCCGGCTCCACCCGCAGATCGACCGCCGCCTGCAAATACGCCTGCACGAACGCATTGGCCACCGCCGCCGCCTGCTCGCCCGTGCCGCCGGTGTAGGTGACGTTGACCACGCTGCTGCCCGGTTGCACGGCCACCGACAGCCCTTTGCGCAAAAACTCCACCACCCAGCCCTCAAAAGGCTGGCGCTCCGACGTGGCGGACCGCCAGCGCGCTTGCACCTCGGGGTCGTCGGCCAGCTTGAGCTGCTCGGCCACCCGCTGGGCCACGCGGTCGCTGCGCATCACCTCCAGCTGGGTGTTGATCTGGGCCATCGAAGGCCCGCCGCCGTACAGCATGGTGCTGACCGGATCGGGGCGCGCCTCGAACAGCAGCACCGCCGTGGCGGCGTACTGCTTGGGTTGGCGCAAGGCCACCACGGTGGCCGCCGCCGTCACCAGCACGAACACCACCGCCACCACCACCCAGCGGGCGCGCAGCACGGCCAACCAATGTCCCAGGTTCATCAGAACAGACTCTCACGGATGTAGACCACGTCGCCTTCGCGCAGTTGCTCGTCCATGGCGGGCTCCAGGGCCTGCAGATGGCCATCGGGGCCGCGCCGGCTGACGCGCAGGCCGCGCTCGGTGCCGCGCTGGGTCTTGCCCCCGGCCGCGGCCAGCGCCTGCATCACCGTCATGCCCCGCTCCAGCCGCACCTGACCGGGGCGCTGCACCTCGCCATACACATAGATTTGCGGCGCCCGCTCCACCCACAGCGCGTCGCCGGGCAACACCACCACGTCCTCGGCCAGGCCACCCGCAGCAAACAGGCGCGGCAAGTCCACCTCGTGGCGCCAGGCCTTGCCCTCGCGCTGACCCACCAGCACCAGGGTGTCGGAGCCCACGGCGGTCACCCCACCGGCCAGCGCCAGCACCTCGGTCAGCCGCATGCCGGCGATGTCCAGCGGGTAGCGGCCCGGCTTGCCCACCTGGCCCAGCACGTTGACCTGGTTGGCGCGCACATTGGTCACCACGATGATGACCTGGGGATTCTTGATGAAGTCCCCCTTGACCAAGGCCTGCGCCAGCGCCTTCTCGGCCTCGTCTACCGACAGGCCCGCCACGCGCAGGCTGCCCAGGAGTGGGTAGCTGATGACGCCCGCATCGGTGACCTTGGTCTCCAGGCTGAGGTCGGGGCTTTGGTAGACGGTGATGCGCAGCGTGTCGCCGGCACCAATGCGGTATTGCTGGCTCTGCGGTGTGGCCACGGCGCGCTGCGCCGCCGCCGGTGTGCCCTGCTGGGGCGCCGCCAAGGCAGGCGCCACCAAGGCCAGCGCCAAAAGACCCGTCGCCATCGATCCCGTACGCATCACGTTCTCCCTTCAGTTGGTGGGCCGGACAATGCCGCCCGAACCGTTGATTTTACAAAGCCACCTTCGCCCTTGTGGGGACGGCCTGCGCTACGATCCGCCGCTTTTTTCACGCTCGCCCATGCTCGATGCCCAGACCATGAACGCGGCCCAGATGGCCGCCGTGCACCACCTGGACGGCCCCTGTCTGGTGCTGGCCGGCGCGGGCTCGGGCAAGACGCGGGTCATCACCTACAAGATTGCACGCCTGTTGCAGACGGGCCTGGCGCCCGCGCGCGTGGCCGCCATCACCTTCACCAACAAGGCCGCGCAGGAGATGCGCGAGCGCGCCAAGACGCTGGTGGGCCCGCGCGGCGCCAAAGACCTGGCCATTGCCACCTTCCACGCGCTGGGCGTGCGCCTGCTGCGTGAAGACGGGCAGGCGCTGGGCCTCAAGCCCAATTTCTCCATCCTCGATGCCGACGACGTGCTGGGCGTGCTGCGCGAAGCCGGCGCCTGCACCGACAACGCACTGGCCCGCCAATGGCAATGGGCCATCAGCGGCTGGAAGAACCAGGGCCTGGCCAGCCCCGCTGCCCAGGCCGTGGCTGAAAACGACGTGCAGCGCCAGGCCGCGCGCGTGATGGCCGCCTACGAAGAACGGCTGGCGGCTTACCAGGCGGTGGACTTCGACGACCTCATCACGCTGCCGCTCAAGCTGCTGCGCGAGCACGCCGAGGTGCGCGCCAAATGGCAGCGCCAGTTTGGCCACGTGCTGGTGGACGAGTACCAGGACACCAACGCCGTGCAGTACGAGTTGCTCAAGCTGCTGGTGGGCGAGACCGCCCGCTTCACCGCCGTGGGCGACGACGACCAGAGCATCTACGGCTGGCGCGGCGCCACGCTGGACAACCTGCGCCGGTTGCCGCAGGACTTCCCCGCGCTCAAGGTGATTCCGCTGGAGCAGAACTACCGCTCCACCAGCGCCATCCTGCGCGCGGCCAACGCCGTCATCGCCCGCAACCCCAAGCTGTTTGAAAAAACGCTGTGGAGCGACCTGGGCGAGGGTGAGCCCGTGCAGGTGCTGGTCTGCGACGGCGAAGAGCACGAGGCCGAGCGCGCCGTGGCCCGCATCCAGGCGCTGCGCGGCCAGGACGGGCGCCTGACCTGGAAGGACTTTGCCGTGCTCTACCGCACCAACTTCCAGGCCAAGGTCTTTGAGCAAAAGCTGCGCACCGCGCAAATCCCTTACCAGGTCTCGGGCGGCCAGAGCTTCTTCGACCGCACCGAAATCAAAGACCTGTGCGCCTGGCTGCGCCTGCTGGTCAACCAGAACGACGACCCCGCCTTCCTGCGCGCCGTCACCACGCCCAAGCGCGGCATCGGCCACACCACGCTGGGCAAGCTGGGCGAGTTTGCGGCGCAGTGGAAGTCCAGCCTCTACGACGCCCTGTTTGCGCAAAGCCTGCCCGCCGTGCTGGGCGGCAAAGCCCTGGCTGGCCTGCACGAATTTGGCCGCAGCGTGGCCGACCTGGAGTACCGCGCTCGCCACGCCGTGGGCGGCGAGGCCGCGCGCGCGCTGCTGCTGGCCTGGCTGACCGACATCGGCTACGAGCAACACCTGTTCGACAGCGCCGACACCGAGCGCCAGGCCAGCGCACGCTGGGCCAACGTGCTCGACTTTGTGGACTGGATCACCCGCCGCTGCGCCGGCGACGACGAGCGCGACCCGCAAAGCGTGCTCGACGTGGCCCAGACCATCAGCGTCATCCTCAGCCTGGCCGAGCGCGGTGGCGAGCAAGACGTGGTCACCCTCACCACCTTGCACGCCGCCAAGGGCCTGGAGTGGCCTCACGTGGTGCTGGCCGGCTGCAACGAAGGCGTGCTGCCGTTCAAGTCCGACGACGAGCAGATGACCCCCGAGCGGCTGGAGGAAGAGCGCCGGCTGATGTACGTGGGCATCACCCGTGCCCAGCGCAGCCTGGTGGTCACCACGCTGCGGCGGCGCAAGAAAGGGCGCGAAACCGTGGCCGGCATCCCCAGCCGCTTCATTGCCGAGATGAAGCTGGAGGAGAACCAGCCCAAAGTGGATCCACGCGAACGATTGCGCGCTTTGCGCGAGCGCCTCACCGCCTCGGGCGACTGACACCGGGGCGCTGCCTATACTGCCCGCGCCATGTCCGACCCCACCCCACCCACTCGCCGCCGCGCCTACTGCGTGCTGGGCGCCGGCAGCCTGCCCTACGCCCGCCTGGCCATCGCCTCGCTGCTGGCCCGCTGTGAAGACGCGCTGGACCTGCACCTGATCACCGACGCCGAGGCCGACCGCGCCGCCATCGCCGCCGCCGTGGCCGAGATCGACGTGCCCGCCCGCCACCAGGTCAGCGTGCACGCCCAGGCCGAGCTGGACGCCATCGCCGAGACCGCCTGGGCCGACTGGCCGCACCTGCGCGCCTTCCGCTTCGGCCACCCCTGCTGGCGCAAGCTGACCGACCCACTGCTGCTGGCCGCGCCGGGCGAGGAAATGCTCATCCTCGACCCCGACCTCTACTTCCCCAACGCCTTCACCTTCGACCCCACGCCCGCGCGCGGCGTGCTGCTGATGTGGCAGCCGCCCAGTTGCCTGCTGCCGCCCGAGGTGGTGCGCCGCGCCTACGACCAGGGCGTGGCCCTGGCCCACCACGTGGACATTGGCGTCGCCCAGGCCCGCCACAACTGGGACCTGGCCTGGCTCGATGACCTCATCGCCCGCCTGGGCGGGACCGCCCTGCCGCGCGCCATGCACATCGAGGCCATCATCTGGGCCGCACTGGCCCAGCGCGAAGGCGGCGGCTACCTGCCGCCCGAACACTGGCACTGCTGGCGCAACACCCACGGCGGCCGACTGGCGCGCAAGCTGGGCGCCTCCGGCGAGCGCCAGTTGCACCGCGAGCGCTGGGCGCAGATCAAATGCTTCCACGGCGGCGGCGCCGCCAAATGGTGGGTACCCGGCCTGGTGGCCAGCGGCGCACTGCCCGCGCCCACCCGCATCGCCACCCACTTGCCGCCGCAGCCGTTCGAGCCGCTGACGCGGGCTGAGTACGAGGCCGGCCAGCGGTGGAAGGATTGGGCGAGGCGGCTGGGGTATTACCGGGTGGTGGGGGGGTGAGGGGGCGGGCAGCGCCGCTTGGAAGGAAGTGGGGCGCTGCTTGGCCGGACAGAAGGCAAATCAACCGGCCACGTTGCGCACACAAATTCGGACAGGCTCAGGGCTTTCGCAGTGACACTGGGCTATCCGACGCCGCAGCAAGACCTGCCGCGCCTTGTGCAGGGTAACTTGAAGGGGGAGCGCATTCGCGTCAATGGCGAACTGGTGCCCGATGTAGGCGAAAAGCCGCTGTACCTGGTCGGCGCGATGCGCGCACCCTGCGCGCCTATGCGGCAGCATGAAGCAGTGAAGGAGTGGCGATGAATGCAGTGGTGTTGGAACATGTGTCGGTGGCTGAACTGTCAGGGTCAGTTGAGCGTGGTGCGTTCTCATTGCGGCATCACGTTACCGGAGACAGGGTGTCGCATTTCAAGTTGGAGTCGGCCGACTAATGCGGAGGCCGTTCTCTCGGAAGTCGAAGTCATCTGGTCGTGCGCCAGCTATCACGTGTGCCATGTATCGGTCCAATGTAGCGCCGGGATCAGACAAGACGAAGGCATTCCCATAATCACCTCGATGTACGTGGTAAATCGCCTTGTCACAACGCTGCTCGTCAAGCCATAGCGCATCACCTGCGTCAGTCACAAGCCAGCACCGCAATTGGTCTGTACCGATGTTGCGTTCAAAGGCTATCGCTGCGGCCCTCTTGCCGCCAAAATGCTTTTGATAGCTAATGAGATCAAGACGAGACGAGAAGCTAAAGGGGGTGTTGGTCCAATACAAGCTCAGTTGATCATCCGACGTAATCCCGAACGACCAGAACCACCTGTACAGTTCCTTCCAGGCGTCAGGGAGCATCGCGTGGTCTCGTTCAAATTCTTCGCCCTCAACTGCGTACGCAGAGTTCCCGAGGTCGAAAAAGAGATTTTGCTCCGGCTGCTCAAGCGCAAGACTCGCGAACCACCTCATTTTGAACTGGTAGAAGGCTAGGACGGGAGTGGACCAGTACGTCTCCATCGCATTCACCGTCAACGGAAAACATTTCGCAAAGCGGGGGAACATCAGCCCTACAGATGAGCCAAGCGCGCTGACGATCTCTCGCCTCACGCCAGAAGCTAAGCATGCCTGGGGAATCTCCCCAGATGATCGGCAAATATGCTGCCAAGCCTTCTTATCAAGCATCAATGTCCCCCGCCCTGATTAATCTGTTGATAAGCACGTATCTGATCAATTATCCGCTGACGAATTTCAACTTGCTCGCGGACGAGCGTCTGCACGTAGTCTTTGTTCAAGGGTTGGCCTTTGTACAACTCCCACGGATCACCAGGAACTCTCCCGCCCTTCGACGCGTTCAACGACGTCGGCATGGGCTGCAGATTTCCTGCTCCTATTTTATCTTGCAGGATGTTTTCCATCTGCTGTTGAGTCAACGACTTAAAGCCTGGCAGTCCAATAATATCCTTTACCGGCAGGATGTGGTCGACGGCCATCGTCGGCGCTCACGGGGTCAGGTCTTGTCTTTTGCCAGCGACTTTGCAGCGCCTGAGCCCCCGTGTGCGTGCGCCTAGGGCAACAGGCAAGACCTGACCCTGCGGCTCCCTCCCGCCGCGTTGTACCAGCGCTCGCTTGACCGGAACCCTGCACATCAGCCCTGCGTTTGTTGAAGCTGTGCTTGTATCAGGCTTAGAAGGCGATCCGCTTCCAGAATCGAATCGCTGGCTCGACTGAACATAAAACTAGCCATCCCATCGACGTCGCCGAAACGATTTCGAATATCACGAACGACTGGACTATCGGGGTTCTTGAGGTCGTAGCAGTCGATGACTTCCTGAAACCAATGCCAGTGCTCCGCACATTGAGATAGCAAAACTGTGTCGCGCAACTCCTTACGTCTTGATTCAGGTAAGCGAGCGATGAAATCGCTTGCAGCATCATCGATTGTCTTGATCATATGGAACCTATCACCTCGGAGCGCTCACGGGGTCAAGCGCTCACGGGGTCAGCGCTCACGGGGTCAAGCGCTCACGGGGTCAGGTCTTGCCTTTTGCCCAAGGCGCACATGCACAGGGGCTCAGGCGCGGCAAAGTCGCCGGCAAAAAGGCGACACCTGACCCCGTGCGCCCGTGAACGCATGCCTCAGTCCCCTTTGGGCCGAAATCCAAGAACGGTGGCAATGGTAATTATCACAACATATATTGACGAACAAATTATTGGGGCAAGAATAAGTTTGACCGGCGTAACCCACTGGGGCAGTGCAAATGAACCAAATCGAAAAAATGAAATAACTGGTGCCACCACAAGTGCAAAAAGATAGATAAGGCTAGCGAAATACAACCAGAAAATCAAAAACCCCTTGCACAAGGCCCCTGTCACACTGCGCCAATTCTCTCGATCAAGGTTCATAAGTCGCTATTTAAAATTACCTATTGTTTGAGGGCCACTTTTGCACATCCTCCACGAGCCAGCTCACACCTTCGTTGGCCGCCCCCATCTCCGCGCCCTTAAGATCGTCGAGATTTACTTCCATGTCGGGAATCGGTTTACTCCAGTCCACATTCTCATCATTTGACATGGTGAACTCCGCCCGGGGTGTAGTTGCATACCAATGCTGCGAAGCCTTGAACCCCGAAGCCCACTTTCATTTGGGCGGCTCAAACAACACGCCGCACTTGTGACATTTCTTCGGACGCAAGGCTACGTAGCCGCCAATCTCCACCCCACCACCACCTAGCGATGTCCGCGTTGTCATGGGCGTAGTGTTGCAGCGCGGGCATTTGAATTTGAGCATCTGAATCAACGTCCAAAGCATAATCGACGCACCACACACAAAAATTGCTCCCACGGGGATCTTCAACTGCAATAATTTGTCGTTTACGCCCAAGAATATCGCAAGAGAAAATATCCCTGTAAAACCAAATATTATTCGTTTTCGCCGTGCGTTGAACATGTCGAATTCAATCTGCGTAAGCGGGCCTTCGGATCGCTTAATTCGCTTAGGGACACTCTGCACAAACCCGAGCAACCCCTGGTACCGCGCGCAGGCGTGAGAGGGCAAGATGGTGCCATGAAGC